>JAESFT010000464.1_pt1 | contig 24282 bp, 24 predicted proteins | sample 9269451 | NCBI WGS metagenome assembly JAESFT01 (sample SAMN14502557, study PRJNA617106) | algae metagenome | isolation source: Scytonema hyalinum WJT4-NPBG1 and co-occurring heterotrophs from well... | place: USA: Mojave Desert, Joshua Tree National Park, California | collected 2006-05-25
GCGCAGCCATTCATCGGGGTGAGGAGGCACGTTCATGCGCTGTTCTCTAGCGTGCCCATCAGCTACAGGTCCGCTTTCTTTTCCGTGAAGACGGCATCTTGAGTGGCATAGTTGCCGTGGTGCAACACTTCCAGTTGAACCTGAACCCCACAACCGTTGCGCAACCTGTTGTCGCAACTCTTGCAAGAGGTGCCGGACTCTATTTAAGCCTGACATTTTGGATTCTGTTGTCCAGCGTGGTAGCTCCTTCAATCTTCTCCCTTCCGATCTGCATTAGGTCTTCGTCTCGCTCTCGTCGTTACAGCTGAAGGCGTGCCTGGATTTGCTGTGGGACGAGGCCCCTCACTCCGATGGGGCCGGTCAGGAAAGTTGCGGTCGCGAGCGCCGAGCAACTTGGTGACGGAGTGGGGGCGTGCATCTCTGGCGTCATGCGCTGACATCCGCCATATGCCAGGTCAGCCGCAAAGCGGCAGACCCATTCCTCCACCCGCTGGCATGCCATGATCCCTGTTGCTCGACTTCTCACGCACTCCCTGACGGAGCGCGTGATCCTCGGCCTCATCATCGTCAACGCCATTACGCTCGGCCTTGAGACAAGCCCTGCGGTTATGGAGCAAGCAGGCCGACTGCTCCGGGCCATCGATCAGGCGATCCTCGCCATCTTTGTGGTCGAGCTCCTCGCGCGCATAGCGATGCATCGGCTCAGCTTTTTTCGCGATCCGTGGAGCCTCTTCGACCTGTTCGTGGTTGCCGTCGCTCTGGTGCCCGCGACTGGGTCTCTGTCCGTGCTGCGCGCCCTTCGTATCCTGCGGGTGCTGCGCCTCATCACGGTGCTGCCCTCCCTCAAGCGCGTCGTTGGCGGTCTCGTGCGGGCCATGCCGGGCATGGGATCAATCCTGCTGCTCCTGTGCCTGATCTTCTACGTGTTCTCCGTCATGGGCGCGAAGCTGTTTGGACCCACCCACCCGGAACTGTTCGGTGGGCTCGGGCAGACGGCCTACACCCTCTTCCAGGTGATGACCTTCGACGACTGGTCGGCGGGCGTGGTGAAGCCTCTTATGGCGGAGCATCCTTACGCGTGGTTCTTCTTCATCGTCTTCATCCTCGTCTCCACCTTCATGGCGTTGAACCTGTTCATCGGCGTGGTGGTGGGTGCTCTTGACGCTGAGACCGCTGCCGATGCCCCAAAACTGACGCACCCTGCTGGCAGCGAGCAGCAGGTCCTAGAGGAGCTCAGGGCGCTGAGGGCGGAAGTTATGGTGCTGCAGGCCGAGATTAGGGGCGGACACGGTGAGCAGGCTGACGCGAAGCGCAGCAGCCTCTCACCAGCAAGCAGCTAGAGCACATTGGAAGGGACCACCAGCCGCTTTGACTGGTGCCATCCGGCCTGATCGAGCAATACCAGAGCGTGAGCCCCCGGTGCGACCGCCTGTGAGATCTCCTCAAGGTGCAGGGTCATGCCGTCACTCGTGCAGCGCGGCAGAACGAGACCGGCCGCTTTCCCTCCAAGTGCGGGCTCCCGACATGAGCTGGCGGATAGTCCTCGTATCCTCGGGGGGAGAGCAGGTGAGGAGGTGCCATGCAGCCGCCAGCACCCTGACGAAGCAGAGCGCTGGGGCTGGCACAAACAGAGGGCTCAGGTGAGCACCCCCAGGAGTGAGCTGTGCTAGGCAGCCCTTGTCCGAGGTGACGAACGCCGCCTTGCGGGTGCCTTCGGCTGTGATGACCGAGAGACCGACTCGGTAGTGGCAGAGTCGGCAGGAGCCGCTCGGGCCGGTGTCACTGGAGCGGCCTCGAGCTGGAGTTCGCCGTCGATGAGCCAGAAATCCGTGTAGCGCCTGTGAAGTGCTCTAGCGTGGTCGGGGAGGCCTGCTGCAGCGATGGCGGAGAACACCTGCTCGAGGGTGATCGGGATGAAGGGAACAGGCCCGCTGAGTGGATCCTTGAGGTGGCGCGAGAAGGCGTGGGCGCCAGCCTGGGCGGGATGGTTGAGCTGCGGCGCCACGAACAGCAGCATGGCACGATCAGCAAGGCGGTTGTCGAGAACCGCCTGTGCGACGCAGATCTGCCGGAACGACTGCTGCACCGGGTTGCGCTTGAGAGCCGGATCCGTCGGATCGACGAAGAGGCCGGAACGCTCGGCGATGGGGTCGAAGCAGCCTGTGAAGCGCGGAACCGCCTCGTAATTTGACTCGGCATACTTCAGCTCCCAAGCGCAGTAGAGGCGATGACCTGTAGGAGAGCGGCCGAGGATGGCGAGATCGAAGGCAGTGCCGTCGCCGCTGAAGCGCGGATCGCCGCGGCCGGGTGACGTCTCAAAGAGAATGTTGGTGACCTCGGCAAAAGTGCCAGGCAGCAGTTCGGCCACAAAGCGGGTGGCGAGCCGGAGATCCCGCTTGAGCAGCCCGAACGTGTTGAAGACCAGAGACTGGCTGGAGAGGAGGTTGGTCTTGAGCCGGTCGAGCTCGTACACAGCGCCGTTCTCGCGATAGATGAGGGCGTGATTGACGATCGGCAGAATGGCAGGGTCGACGAAGTTGGCGCCGTGTTCACCATCCCTGGCAGAGATGCGTGAGCCGAGCTTGCGGACCTTGTCATTGCTGTCGGTGTAACGACCGATGGGGAGCCCTCTGTCCACACGCCAGAGGTGCTGGAGAAAGCGAGCGGCCTGACGAAAGCGGGTGTCGGTCTCGACGAAGACGTAGTGCCGGCGGCGGATGGCTTCAGGAATGAGAGGGACGCCTGGGATGGGGCCAAGGCCGGTGGGATCGAAGATCTCGGGCCGGAGTGCGGGCAAGGACGACGGAGCGTGCGCACCCGATGAAGACGGTATGGGAACGAGGTCGTTGGGCATGGTGATCTCCTGGACCGCGAGGACTGCGGTCAAGGAGGGCTTCACGGGTAGGCTGGAGAAGTTGCGGGGCTCGCCAAACAAGAAGTCGAGTTCTGCGCAATTGCTATCATACAGGGCACTGGGCAGTCTGGGCTGGCATGACAGGAAGCAGGGCCGCCGCTAGAGTGTAGGCTCGGCTTGCGGCTTCCACCGCAAACGGATGGGGTGCGAGGGCCAACCATGGCTTCGGGCGCAGGTGGTTTGGTCAGTTCACGCCCTGAACCCCATGGTTGGCCCTCGCCAAGCCGGCAGTGGTCAGGTAGTCGGCCGCGCCTTGTGCGTGGGAGGCCGCCGTGAAGATGGCCCGCTTGTCCTCGTGCAAGACCTTGAGCCAGGAAGCGATGTACGCGGCATGGTCCTGTCGCGGCTCGGGCGTGAGATCGAGATCAGCCGAGAGGAAGGCAGCGCCGAGCTCTGCCACGAGCTCCTCCATAGCATAGCCCTCGTCGCCGAAGCGCTGTCGACCGAAGTCGCGGGCGAGCCGAGAAGGGTGACGGGTCCAGTGGCTGAGCTCGTGGAGGGCCGTGCCGTAGTAACTCTCCGCATCCCGGAAGCTCTCGAACGGCGGCAGAAGGATGCAGTCCTGCGCAAGGGAGTAGCAGGCCAGCGTGCCGCCGTGCTGAATGCTGGCGCCGGTCGCCGCGATGAACGCCTCCGCTCGCCCGATGCGCTGCACCGGATCGAGGCGGGGCTCAGGCGTGAGGCAGAGGCGCTCGGGCAGGCCGCTGATCTGCTCGACATTGAACACGACATAGGACTTGAGGAACGGGATCACCCGTTCGCTCTGCTCGCCTGCGCTGTCTGTTTCAGTGCGTTGGATCCTGTCGGCATAGACGATGGTGCTGCCGCGTTCGCCTCGGCGTACCTGCCCTCCGAGCTCCTGGCCTTGGCGATAGGTGAGCCATGTGGGCGAGATGTAGCCCCGCTCCTGTGCTTCCCCCCAGAGCAACAGCGTGTTGATGCCCTGGTAGGGCACCCCATTGCCGCGCAGAGGCCGCAGGATGCGGCCGGTGGTGTTTGCGGCTGACCAGGGCTTGAGCCAGGGGCGTACGCCCTGCTCCAAATCGGCGATGATGCGCGCCGTCACCCGGCTGTAGACGTCTTCCCTCATGTGAGCCCTCCAGAACCCCGCGCTGGTCAACGGGGTCCTGTGGGTTCACGGAGGAGGGGAGGCAATGAACTCACATGAGCGCACTTCGCGGCACCTCTCTGTCAGACCCTGCTAGCATCGAGGTCCTGCCTGCGCCCGGACTGTAGCGGCAGGACAACACTCAGGCTGAGTGGAATTGCCCTTGGTCAGCCACCATCCAGCGCGTCGCGGTAGTCGTTCAGGTTGGCATCGACCGACGAGGGAGCCTCGATCCACTCCCGCATCGGCAAGCCGGTGACCGGGTCACGTGCTGGGATGGGGAGCATCATGATCCGCTTCGCCGCCGCACGGCGCTCGTCTTCCGTGATCTTCTCCTCCTGCATGTTGTCCCAGTCGCGACCGTCAGGGTACCCGCCAACCATCAGGATGTCGGGGCTGGAGCCCACCATCTGGTGCGAGACGCCAGCCGGCATGACAATCACGTCGCCTGCCTCGATGCGGACCCGCGTTCCGCCCCGGCCGAAGAGCTCCACCTCCATCCAGCCCACCGCACAGCCTAGGCACTCATGGGTGGTGGAGTGGAAATGCGGGTAGGTGTAGATGCCCGGATAGCTCCAGTTGTTGAGCCAGCCGTTCTCGCGAAAGCGCGCCTTGACGGCGTCGGCGCCACCGCCGGGGATCGCAGCACGGTGGACCAGCAGGGGAAAGCGGCTGTTGGGCAGCATGCCGACGGGTCGCGACGGGTACTGTTCAGGCTCTCGCATGGCTCTCCCCCAGAGGTTCGATGTTCAAGGTGCGGTGATCAGGGCATGTGCCGGGCTATTGAGACCCTCATCTCCGCATCGGTAAAGCCCTGGAGCGTCGGGGTGGGTTCCTCAAAGAGAGTGGCCACGTACTCGGCGGTCGGTGCTGCTGGATCCTTGCAGAGTCGGGGCAGAACGTTCACGCACCAGGATGTTCTACGCGATGCGGCCGCCGGCACATACCGGGCGTGAGGGCCAAGTCAGGATCATTGGCTGTTCTGCCGCGAGGCTTGCATGCGCTCGGCCCTGTTCTCGAACGGGGCGGCACAGTGCCCGCAGCTTCAGCATTCCTCGTTGCTCGTGGCGGAGGCGTGAGGTGTAGTGGCCAAAGGGAGCAGAGCCCCGGGGGAAGTAGGCCCGCTGCCGCCTAATCTCGACGGCACGAACGAGAGCACGCCAGCGACCGAAGCGGTAATCCTCGATGTGCAGGTGCCGTCGCGGGGTGAACTTGGAGGGGGCGAGTGGCCTGTGATCCTTGCGGGTGCGATGAGCCGATGAAGCCATGCGTGAGCTCCTGATGTGATCAGGAAGGAAGCGCCCGCAGGCGCTCCGAGGTGGTCGGGTGTGAGTGGAGGCGATGAACGCCTTCAGCCGGTCTAGCTCTCGCCGCAGGGGTCCGTGTCGTCCTGGGGGCGGGACATGGGCCGGGTGCTGGTCTGTCCGCCCTTGCGGCCAGCCCGAGCGGCGAGCTGCCGGTCCTGGGAGAAGGAGCGCCGGTCAGCCGGCACGCTGCGGCCACCTTTGCTGGCGATGAAGCGGCGCTGGTCGGGGCTCATGGCAGCAAAGCCGCGGCGGGAGGAGGTCTTGGGCATGGTGGGATCCGTCGGGTTGGAGCGCGATGCAGGGCGCCTGGCCCGGGGTGTTCGCGCGTGGCCGACGAATGTTGCCGGGTGAGCCGGTGTGTCGTGTTGCGGCCCAGACGAATAGGACTTGCAGGTTCAGTGTTGGTGATCACCCGAGCGGGCGTGCGCCACGGTCGTAGAGGTGGACCGTCACGGGGAAGGGCCAGGTGTGCTCGGCGTGAAGGAGCGCCTCACGAACGGTGATGTCGTGGAGCGCCTCGGCGTGGAAGCCCTGCGAGTGACCTGCCACGTCGTCGTAGGGGAAGTACTCGCTCCCGTCCGGACGAACGGCGTTGTCGTGAGCGGAGGGCTCAAACACCACGTCGACCTCTGGGCAGGTGGGATTGGTGCGATGGTCGATGACGTTCCCGATCATGAACGGGATCTCCGATGTTGAGCCCAGGTCCTGGGCAGCAGCATCAGGTGCGGTAGTGCGCGTCGGAGCGCACGTCGTAGGCATCGGCAGGGATGGCCAGAACATCCGCGATGCGAGCGATGAACTCGGGTGTCTGGAGCTTGCGGTCGGCGTAGAGGGTGAACCGGCGGGTTGGCAGGTGGTACACCGCTCGGCCGCGGGGGTGGTGCTCGTACTCGCTCCAGGCGATCGCTGTCGGTAGCCCCGCCTTGGCCAGGCCAGCAGGGCCAAGCCGCTGCCACCTCTCCCAGACCTCGTAGTGTCCACGGGGATGCGTGAGAGCCTTGCCATAAGGTTCCGCCTCGGCCAGTGGCGTGCGGTCGACAACAAGCCTGAACTCGCCACCTTCGCGAACGAACCAGTAGATGCCGACGTAAGCGATTGGGAAGGCGGTGGCTTCGAGCTGGGGCATGGTGATCCTAACAGGGCGCGCTCACGGGTTGGTTGGGTCAGCTGGCTTCAGGCAAGGCCGCAAGTTGTGCACACAGTGCGACCGGCCATTGGCTGTTGTTCCTTTGCTGATCGAGAGGGGCTGGGATCAAGGCAGTGATCCAAGGTTAGGTCAGGCAGAGAGGGCTAGGGTTAGGTCAGAGAAAGGCTAAGGTCAGAGGTCAGTTGCACTGCCGGTGGCAGTGGCCGGCACTGGCGTGCCGGACAGAGAAGGGGCTTATGGAAGAAGGGAGGTCTTGCGAATAAAGTACTTCGAACAGCCGTTTCGCACCCCTCTCGTGCCCAACCCCACCAGCGTTTGTCTCAGCCCCACTGCATGTGTGCGCTACCCTGGGCAGAGGCACCTCACCGGAATGCCGGTGAGCGCTTGCTGGCGGTGTCGCCGATGGCGGAGAGCCGAAGGCCGAACCCCTCTGGTCCTGTGAGCCGCTCCTTGTGCTTCTGCCACACCGGCCCGTCGCGCTGATCCTGATCGAAGCCGAACACGACGAGGCGCGGCTCGGGATCAATGCTCAGCGAGACACCCTGATCAGCCACTCGCCGGATCAACGGATCAAGTTGGCTTGCCTGTGCTTCGGAGGAACCGGTCGACGCACGCATGGCCTCGATGTCCACCAGCGCCTGGCACACCTGCGCGTAACTCTCCGCCAGAGAGGCCCCATGCATCTTCAGCGAACGGCGGTAACGCTCGATCTGCCCGACCACGGGCGGCTTGCGCGTCGGGCCAGCCCGCAGCTCGGGATTAGTGAAGTGCTTCGCCTCGTGGAATACGACGGCGACCCCGCCGCCCTGTTCCTCCAAGGTTGCTACATCGAGCCGGTCCTGCCGTCGGGTGCGCGTAGCGGACACGTCGGCTGTGTTGTCGGTCGCCTGGAGCTGATCGGTCACGGGGCTCTCGGTCAGCTCGGCCTCCTCATCGCCGTCGCTGGCCTCCAGTGCGATCTCGACATCGATCACATGCGGGCTGGCGATCAGCAGCGCGTGAAGACTGAGCTTCTCAGGACCGGCGAGATCGGAGGCCGCCCGCATCATCTCCTCAAGCGTCTGCGGACCGGCGTAGCGGCTCCACAGCGCTCTTGCTGGATCGATGCCGAAGGTGCCGTCCGCCTGCAGCGGCACAACCCCCTGCTTCCGCCGCATGAGGTACTTGGCATGGGTCACAGGCGCGAGGGTGTCGCCCTGCCGCTCGATGAGGAAGATCAAAGCCCCACGATAGTAGACGTTGAGCGCCTCGCGTCTGACCGCAATCACGAGATCGCGGCGCGCCAGCACGTCCCGCCACCAGCCGCCCTCAGGCACCTCCGTAAGACGCTCCAGCGCTTTGACGAAGGTGGGGCTCAGGCCGCGCATGAAGCGGGATCCGGCGGGGCTGTCACTGGCCACCATTGGGGATCCACCTTGATCGAGATGATTCGACCGAAGTGCTCGGGATAATGCTGCGGGGCAAAGGTGTGGATCGGCACGCCCGCAACAGGCCGAATGGTCGTTCAGGCCCTCGCGCAGCTCCAAAGCAACCAGATGCGGCAGGAAGTCTAGAGCCCGCTAGGCTGCGGCATCGGCGGGCTCGGCATGACCTCAGGTTCGTTGTAACATTTTAGTTGAATTGACTGAGGGTTGAAGTGCGCCGTAGGAGAGTGCAGCCGTGACTGAGCGCTCACTGATCCTTGTCGTCGATGATGAACCTGCGGTTCGGCAGGTGGCGGCGTTCGCCTTGCGCGGTGTTGGCTATGAGGTGCTTGAGGCATCCGGCGGCGATGAGGCTCTCGTGATCCTGGCGGAGCGTTCTGACGTGCACCTCGTCATGCTCGATTGCCGGATGCCCAAGATGACAGGGCCGGAGCTTGCGAAGGAGATCCTGACGCGCTGGCCAACCATCAAGCTGGTTGCGGCGAGCGGCGATCCGCGATCCTCTGACTTACCCGCGGAAGCGACGTTCCTCCGCAAGCCGTTCCGGCCGAGCGTTCTGCGGGAACACGTCATGGAGCGGCTGCAGTAGCCCGGCGGGCCCAACCTTGGCAGATGGTGTTTAAGCCTGTCTCCCTTGCCTCTATTGCGCTGCCGCAATTTCGTCTGAACTGACCCGCCGCCAGACCTATCTGATCATCTTTGACGATCGAGCGGGCGCTTAGCCCTCCGCGCTCTGCGCTGCCAGACCACCCTCCACGACCGTGAACACGGTGGGCTGCGGCACGGAGGGCTGGAAGGTGACGGCAAACTCCGTCTCACCCGCCATGGACGCCGCCTCCAGGTGGCCGTTGAGCTGCGAAACGGTCGTGCGCACCATGCGCATGCCGAAGCCCCGCGTCGCATCAGGTTTGTAATTCGCCGGAAGATCGCCTCGATTGCGCACGGCCAGACGGCAACCATCGCTGGAGCGGCCGAGCTTTACGGTGATGGACGGCTCCGGCCCTCCGTGCTTGATCGCGTTCGTGACTAACTCGTTCACGACCAGCGCCAGCGGCATCGCCTGGGTAGGGCTCAGCAGGATCGGGTCTGCTTCCACACTGATCGGGCTGCCCTCTGGGAGCATGGAAGCCTGTAGGTCGGCACACAGCTCCTGAAGCAACGCGGCGAAGTCCACCACCTCCACGCCGTCGGCTGCGTGCAGCTTGCGATATGCCAGAGCCACCGAGTTGATGCGGGTGACGGCCTGATCGAACTGACGCCGCGCGTCCGGATCGCGCACTGACCGCGCCTGCCCTGAGAACAGGGCCGCCATAGTCTGCAGGCTGTTCATCACCCGGTGGCTCAACTCCCGCAGGAGCATGTCCTTATGCTGAAGCGAAGCCTCCAGCTCCGCCGCCATGGTATCGATGCCACTTGCGAGCTGTCCCAGCTCGGACCGAGGGGCGGTGACACCGACCCGTGCCGACAGCTCGCCTCGCTTCAGGCGCTCGGTGACCGCAAGCATGTTCGAGACCGGCCGCAGGATGAACGCTCGACCGCCAAAGTGTGCGGCGGCAAAGGCCAGTGCGGCCGTCAGAGCGAGGAGAACAAGATTGCGGGTCCGTAGCTCGTCCAAACCGGCAAGGATCACGTCAACGGGGATGCCAACAGCCACACCGATGCCCCTCGGGGGCTCCTGAACTGTGGTGTAGCCGAGAAGGCGGGCCACTCCGTCGGCTGTGTTGTCGCTGGTGGACCGCAGGGTGCCGCCAGCCTGTGCCGTGAGAAGTTGCGGATAGCGGAACAGCTTCGTGCCTTCGCGCTCACGGTTTGGCAGGCGCACCAGGATGGTGCCCTCCTTGTCGATGACGGTGATCGAGCTGCGGGGCGGGAACTCGTTGTTCTTGTCCGTCAGGTACTGCCGCAGCCAGTCGAGGCGCAGCGTTGTCACGACGACGCCGATCACTTGGCCGTTGCGCCTGATGCTCTCGGCAAAGGGGAGAACAGCGACGCCCGAGGTCTTGCCTACCACGTACTCGCCCACGATGAACTCGTTCGAGACAAGCGCGCGCTGGAAGTAGCTCCGATCCGTGATGTTCACGCGGGCGACATCACTGCACCGCCGGTCCCCGTTCAGGTCATACACCGACACCGACGTGGTCGCCGCATTGGCGTTCTCCAGACGGTTCAGATAGCGCCCGCAGTCTGGATCTCGGAACTCCTGAACCACGGGAGCCACGGCGACGGCACTTAGGAGCGCTCGCGCTCCCTCGATCAGCCGGTCGAGGTCGCCTGAGATCAGTCGAGCATAGCGCAGGGCCTGGGCTTCGGCGTCAGCCACACGCCGGTTGCGCTCGCTCCACTCGTTGAAGAATAGGAGCGCGAGGACCGGAAGAACAGCCAGGAAGACGAGCCCGTAGAGCCGGGCCATCAGCGACATGGTTCAGGCTCCTCTCATGGGTTACCGAGCCGCGCGGCCCTCAAGGGCGTCTGCGGCCATCTCGGGACAGGCAAGACGGCTGCCTGCTCGTCCTCTCTGCTCCTCCACAGCGAGCTTGGCAATAACCTGTGTCGCTCCGGTGCGGTCGCGCACCGTCTGAGGAGCTTCACGATTTCAAGATGAGCCTCAGTTTAGCCTCACACTCTGGGGAGTGGATCATCAAGGACAAGCTTGGGGAGCAAAATCGCCTGGTCGTGCTCGTCGTCGAGGACAAGCCGATGATCCGCATGTTCACGGCCGAAGTCTTGGAGAATGACGGCTGTGAGGTCGTTGAGGCCGCGAGTGCTCCGGTAGCCCTGAATCTTCTCGAGAAGCGGGCGGACGTAACGGCTCTTCTGACCGATATCGACATGTACGGTGGGATGGACGGCTTGGAGACCGCCACGCTCGTTCATGAGCGCTGGTCGCACATCACTCTGCTGGTGACCTCGGGGGTTATTCCTGCCGGCGGCCCATAGGCTGCCCGATGATAGAGTCTTGCCCGATGATAGAGTCTTGCCCGATGATAGAGTCTTTTGCAAAAGCCCTACTCTGGCTGGCTCCAGTGAGGCTCGCTCGTGAGCTGATCAGGCCGTCCCAACGCTAGGCCTGCGGGAGCTCTTCCTCAATTCGTGATCTTGCATCACTCGTTCGCGTTCGCCAATGCGGTGGCCCTCACAGGAATCTTATTTGCCGAACCTCGGCTTTGAAGAATGGGAAGTAGCACTCTGTGCCGAACATATTGCCCGCCTCTAAGCGGACCGGGACGGTGTAGCCTCCGACATTCGCGGTCTCATGGATGATGCCGCCGGTGGGCTGCCACCGGAAAACCTTCTCGGGGTTGGCGTTCGTCCACCGCGGCATCAAGACGGAGAGCGGCCGCCCGTCCTCTGCGACAGCTAGTGTCAGCGCGAAGCGCTCGCCTCGGTGCTCGAGCATCGCGCGTGCTCGATGCTCGTCGATCGGCTCCCAGGTCACCCCATTCTGGGGCAGCAACACGGCCGGAACCCAGAGAGCCTCCAAGATGCTGCGTGCAGCCGCCGAGCGGATGTAATCAGTTGTCGGCCGGGACCGTGCGATTGGGATGGCACCCGCGAGCCAGAAGCGCGTCCAGCCTTCGCCGTCCACGTAGGTATCGGCTCCAGTGACCGTCATGGCCCCAGATCCGATGGTCGGGGCCCAGACGAAGCCATGGGGCGGCGCGATGATCTGGTTCGCGCGCATCGGCTGGTATCCGGGATCGACTTTGTCGCCGAGCCCGATCGCGCCCTCCATGTCGATCTCGGCTACAAACCGCAGGGGAGTACCGGGCGCGATCGCGCGGAGGAAGTACCGGCGCGCTGGCTCTGGAAGCCCTTCCACCATCGCGGGCGTGAAGGTTGCGGACGACCTCGCTCCATGACCGGCAACCGCCGTCCAGAGCCGGTCCACGTCACGTTGGTCGGAACGCCGGAGCACCTGTGCTCCGAGCAATGCAGCGCCAACAAGGCTGACACCCGCGGCAGCTGCCGTCGCGACGCCTCGCTTCATGATCATTGCCCGCGCTTAGTGCGCCATGAACAGCGCGACGGGCGAGGCTCCCAGGAGCGACTGCGTCACGCCACCAAATACCAATTCACGCAGGTGCGAGTGAACAAAGGCGCCCATGACGATCATGTCGGCCTGCCCTTCGATCGCGCGTCGCCGGAGGGTGTCCGCCACGCTTGGCCCCTCCTTGGGCAGAGTCGTCACGACAACCTCAATCCCGTGACGCGCCAGATGCCGGGCGAGATCGGCCCCACGCACGGTGCTCGCGAGCGCTTCCGCGCTCTCGACGGACACGACTTCCACGGCCTTCGCCATTTTGAGGAAGGGAAGAGCATCGTTGATGGCCCGTGCAGCCCGGGCACTGCCATCCCAAGCCACCAGGATCCGGTCGGCTTTGAAGGTTTGTGCGCCCCTGGGCACCACGATGAGCGGCCGCCCGCTCCCCAGCAGCACCGCTTCGATGAGCCCTCGGTCGACAGAAAGCGCCTCCGGCTCTGCATCAATCACGGCGAGGTCGTGAACGCGCGCCTGCGTCGTGAAGGCGTCGATGAGGTCGGGGTAAGACAGTGCGGAGGTCTCGACGGAGCAGGTGATGCCAGCGGTCTGTGCATTCTGGCGGCTGTGTTCCGCTGCCGCGTCGGCGAGCGCCAAGAGGCGCCGGTTTTCATGAGCAACGATCTCGGCGGTGAAGTCCGCCACGAAAGCATTGGTGACCATGACCCTCACGGCCGCCGCCTGCACGGTCAGATGCGCATCGGCGGCCTGAGCCAGGCAGAGCGCGTAGGGCATCGCCGACAGGTCCGCGTCCTCATAGGACTCGTGCGTAATCCCGACTAGAATATTCTTCAGGTTCGACAGCATGGGGGATCTCCAAAGTACTGGAGGAAGCCTAGCCGCAGTGGAAGGCGATGCCTTGATGTGGGTCAAGCCTACGCGGGGACTTTTCCGTTCCGCTATTGACCCTGGCGCGATACGAAGCGCACCTGCGCTGTTGCCGGCTCCCACCCTACGCCCCCACACAGGTCCGACTCGAGGAGCGCGCCGAGCGGCAAGGCGGGCACATCGGCGGCGCTCCACACCGGAATCCAGGCGATCATCCGTTGTGGATTCTTCCCTCGCAGACCGGCAGCACACGGCCCTTTGTGCTCACTGCGGTTGTTGTCTCAGCGACGGCCCTGTTGATGGCGATAAGGCGGCCGCGGTGAGGGTGGGCCGTTGCGCCTCAGTTATCTGCTCTGCGGGTCGGACCGCGCCTCAAAGGTTAGCGCTGCTCCCGTTCCTGTGCCAACGCACAAGCCGGCGAGGAGCCCCCCGGCAGCCCAAAACAGCACGCGCAAGGGCCAACTCTCCTAATCGGCACCAAGGCTCGCGGCCACGTAGATCGTGGGAAGGCCCACAGCCCAACCTATGGCGTTGCCAAGTACCCAGCGACCGATGGGGAGACTCCCACGCGGCAGCGCCAAGCCCCGGCCGGCTCCGAACACGGCGCCGACCCCTGCGCCGAATAGGGCGGCATAGAGCGCGATGGCCAACAGGCCGGGATCCTGCCCCAGCGCACCACCATCAGGTGCCACGAAGAGCGGGATGAACCCGCCAATCCCCCAGCCCAGAGCACTGACTAGGACTGTCGCCCCGATCCACCGGCGCGCCGAGAGCCCAGGGACGAACCGTCGAAAGCCCCAGGCCTGAAGACTCCGAGAGCTAGACCTTCAGGGACGGCAGAAAGGGTGAGGAGCAGCCACACACTAAGGCCAGGGGCGAGTGCCGATGGCTCTCCGAACAGGGCGACAACGCGGCCATACCAAAGAGCGGCGGCGGCGATACCAAGACACTCGGCGCACGCGCATAGAAGGGCCCAACGAAGCAGGGTGTGCGCCCGTTGACCTGCGGTGGGTGACGGCAGCGGGTCGCAAACGGCGGCTCGGGATAGCTTTGTCGCCATGGGCAACTCAGGTGTTCAGCGGGCTTGAGCTCTGTGCCCGGCCCTAAGGAGCTACGCAGCTGTCCGTGGTCAGCCCTTCGGTTACATCAAGAAACGCCCTCATTCCGTCTGGCGCTCCTCAAGCAACAGACGCCCACAGGAAGGAGAGGGATGCAGCTAGGCCAAGAGCTGTGCGGATCCGGTGCAAGGATCCCCAGGTCTCGATCATGGCGCGGCTCTCTGGCCCTGCTATGGCTGGCTCGATACCCATGAGCTTGTTGTTGGTGGGCATGATGGCGAAGAACGTCACAGGCCAGTTCGCGATCATGAGCAGCGCACCCACAGCCCAGGCAAGATGACCAGACTGCCACCACGCTGCAAGACCCAGGACAAAGCCGCCAATCGCCAGCGGAGCCTGCATTGCGGTGCCACGCTTGTAAGCAGGCTTCCACTCCATCAGGAGAGAGCGATGGTCGAGCCCCAATCGGGCCGGGTGCTCGACCATGCTGATGTAGAGAGCCGCGCCCGCGAAGACAGCGGCTGAGATGAGCGCCAGTTGACCAGCAAGCATTGTAGCCTCCTCAAACTTCGAACCGCATGCGCCGCATCAGACCATCGCGGCGGATGAACTGATGGTAGACAGCAGCCCCGATGTGCAGCACGAGCAAGGCCAGCAAGAGCCGGGCACCAACGCCGTGCGGGAGGCGAGGCGCATAGGCGAAGAAGTCCGGCAGCAGAGCAGCAGGTTTGGCACCGGACAGAACCGCTCCCGCCCCTGAGAGCACCATCATCCCGATCCCGCTCGTGGCCATGACGAACAGGAGAGCGTACAGGAGCAGATGAGTGCCTGACGCGGCCCGCGTCTGGAGCCACCCCATGCCGGCGACGGGTTCTGGTCTGCGATCAGCAAACCACCAGCCGACCCGCGCGAGCGTCAAGGCAAGGGTCAGCACCCCGAATAGAACATGCACACGCAGCAGCGCCGTCTTGGATGCCAGATCGGCAAGGCCCGCCGCCTGGAAGCCTGAGATGAGCGCGCCACCAACGACGAGGGCGCTCGTCCAGTGGATCGCGACAGCAACGCGCCCATACCTGTCTGCTGTTCCCCTATAGCTCATTGTCCTCTCCCCTTGTTGCATCAGCCTCAAGGCGGCTGCGCACCTCGCGCAGGAGCTTGGTGGCCGTCTCGATGGTTCGGGCCGATAGGCCCTCTCCAAGAGCCGTCGCCCAGGGCTTCTGACGGGAAGAAGCCGCCTCAAAGAGCGTGCTTCCATGCTCTGTGAGCACCACGAGCTTGGCTCGCTGGTGGTGTGGGTTCGGCGCAAAGCGCACGATCTCCTGAGCCTCAAGCTCGTTGGCGATGCGCTGCACCCCCTGGCGCGACAGGCCCATGTTCCGGGCGATGTGGGCTACCGGCAGAGGAACAGGCGACATCGCCACCGCCCCTAGAACCTGCCACCGCGCGCTGGTCAGCCCAAGGTCAGCCACCAGGGCGTCGCCGGCTGCGAGCAAGCGCCCGTTGAGGCGGAAGGTCTCAAGGATGAGGTCGGTTATGGCATTGCGGTTGGCCATGACTACACATTACCTATTTGACTGCATGTTGTCAATTGGCTGGAGATTAGCATCGGCTGGTCACCTCCGGTGCAGCGGAGTCCCCGCGAGTTGGTCGCCTTACTGCTTCCCGGCGGGTTGATATTGGCGCCTTATGCGAATGACACCCTGTCCTGAATGCCCAGGTGCGGCATGCAAAGGCGCAGGTTGAGCTTGAGAACCGCCTCCACTTGCCGTCCAATCGGCAGGTGGACCGTAGGGGAGCCCTGTGATTGACCGTCGACTGGCTGCCATTCTGGCTGCTGATGTAGAGGGCTACTCCCGACTCATGAGCCAGGACGAAACTGGCACCCTGGAGAGCCTGACCGCCCGCCGCGCGCTCCTAGACGGCTCAATCGCCCAACACCGGGGCCGGATTGCAAACACAGCAGGCGACAGTGTCCTGGCAGAGTTCCCCTCAGCCGTGGATGCGCTCAAATGCGCGCTCGAAGCTCAGGCTGCCATTGACGCCGCGAACGAGGCGCTGCCCGAAAACCGCCGATTGCAGTTCAGGATCGGTCTGCATGTTGGTGACGTCATGGTTAAAGGTGGCGATCTGTTCGGCGACGGCATCAACATCGCAGCCCGTCTGCAAGCTCTCGCCGACCCGGGTGGTATCTGCCTTTCCGCCGCGGTGCAGGAGTACGTGAGGAGTACCCTCCCCATCGCGGCAGCCGATCTCGGTCCGCAGAGCCTCAAGAACATCGAGGGGCCGGTGAGGGCATTCGCCATTAAGCCCGGTGCAACGACACAGCGCCCTGGTCCAAAGACTAGGCAGCCTGACCGGCTGCGCGCAGACCGTCCGTCAGTGGCTGTCCTGCCCTTCACCAACATGGGAGGTGAGCCAGAGCAGGCTTACTTCAGCGACGGCATCACCGAAGACATCATCACGGAGCTTGCCCGCTTTCGGGAGCTCCTCGTCATTGCGCGCAACTCCTCCTTTGCCTTCCGGGGCCAAGCCGTCGATGTGCGCGAGGTTGGAAAGGCGCTCGGAGCCGACTTCGTCGTAGAGGGGAGCGTCCGCCGGGCGGGGGATCGGGTCCGTGTCACGGCGCAGCTGATCAACGCTGAGACAGGAGCCCACCTGTGGGCCGAGCGCTACGACCGGCCGATGGAGGATGTCTTTGCCATTCAGGACGACATTGCCCGAGGTGTCGTTTCGACCGTCGCCCAACGTATTCGGGAGGAGATGGAGGGGGTGGCGCGCCGCCGCCCTCCGCAAGACATCCGAGCCTATGACCTGTTCCTGCAAGGGCAGGCGCTCTCCGACGTGTTCACCGAGGATGGGCAGAACCGGTCGAGAGATTTCTACGAGCAGGCACGGGCGCTCGATCCGACCTTTGCTCGGGCCTACACGGGGCTAGCGTATAACTATCTCAATCGAGCTGCCGAGAACGGCGTGGGCATTCCCCGGGATCAAGAGCCTCATCGGATCGAAGCCCGCCACCTGGCCGAGCAGGCGCTTGTCATCGACCCGACTGAGCCTCGCGTGCAATCGACAGCAGGTATCAACTTTCTGATCTGGAAGGAGTTCGACCGAGCCGAGCGGCACCTGGACCTCGCCCGGTCGATGAACCCGAACGACGCCACTATCCAACTCTTCTGGGCTTGGACCAAGAGCCTCTGCGGCAAGCCCGAGCAGGCGCTCCCGGCAGCAGAGATGGCCTACAAGCTGAACCCGCGGCACCCCCGCTGGTACGACCGCTACCTCGCCCAGATCCTCTTTCTCCTCAGGCGGCATGAGCAGGCCGCTGCCAAACTCGAGTACCGTCTGTTTGACGATCCCAGCCGCCACCCACGGGACATTGCTTGGCGGGGCGCCGCCTGTGCTTACGCAGGGCGAGTAGTCGAGGCGCAGCAGTGCGCGGAGTGGTTTCTCGCGGGGATGAGCCGCGCGTGGAAAGGCGATCCCAAGGCAGGACCACGGGAGTATGTGGACTGGTTCATCGACGATGCGCATTTACGTCTGACTGCGGACCAAGAGCACCTGCGCGAGGGGCTCTGCTTGGCTGGTCTCCCTGCTGAGGGATAGGAGTTAATCAGGCGATCTCACTTGGATGCATAACCGTAGCCCACCCTTATGCATCGCATCCCCCACACGGACCAGAGGCAGGAAGGGTGTGCCCGGTGTTGTGCGATCGCCGTACGGACTTTGAGGGCTGGGGTCACGTCAGAGCTTTCAGAGGGCTTCGCGCGAAGCAACTATGTGGGCTTGATACCGGCCGACCGGATCACGCCGCGGTACCGGTCCGTCTCCGTGGCGATGAACTGGCCGAACTCCGTCGGCGAGCCCGCCATAATGGTTGCTCCCAACTCTCGGAACCGAGCTTTGATGGACTGATCGGCAACGCCCTTGTTCACAGCCGCGTTCAGTAGCTGGACGATACTGTCAGGCGTGCCTCGTGGTGCGCCAACCCCAAACCAAGAGCCGGCCTCATAACCTGGAACGAGCTCGCTCATTGCGGGCACATCGGGCAGCGTTTCCGAACGTGTCGGGCCGGTTGTCGCCAGCGGGATGAGCCGCCCTGCCCTGATGTGCGGCATCGAGGAGGGAGCAGGGTCGAACATCGCGTCCACCTCTCCCCGCAGCAGGTCCGCGAGCGCAGCCGCGGAGCCGGGATAGGGTACCAAGGTCACCCTCAAGCCCGTCATGAACTGAAACAGTTCGATGGCGATGTGCTGCGGTGTGCCAATCCCGGCGAAGGCAACCCTGAGCCGACCTGGATTGTCCCGCGTAAAGGCGAGCAACTCGGGGGCTGATCTCACCGGCACGGAGGGATTGACCTCGATCACGAGCGGCATGCGAGCGATGGACGCAACCGGTGTGATGTCGTGGGAGAAGTCGAAGTCGAGGTTCTCGAACAAGGTTGCGTTGATCGTGTTCACGGGACCACAGAGGAGCAGCGTGTGGCCATCAGGGGCTGCTCTGACGACCTCCGACGTTGCCGTGTTGCCGCTTGCTCCAGGGCGGTTCTGGACCGCGAACTCCTGGCTGAAGTAGCTGGACAGGAACGGCGCAATCGTCCGAGCCGCGATGTCGAGAGGTCCCCCAGCGGGGAAACCCACAATGATACGAACCGCTCGCGAGGGGTAGGACTGCGCCCGTGCCGACGATGAGGAGACTAGCGCCAAGCCGGAGCCTGATGCCAACTGAAGGAACCCGCGACGGTGAATATCCATGCTCGACCTCCATTCCTGACCTGATGGCTTGCTGAACCATGCAGAACGGTAGGTCTGGCGCTGCCATTCGAGCAATGTGGTGCTACATGCGATATCCATATGCACAGGATATGACAGATGGACCTCCGCCAGCTCCGGTACTTCGTGGCAGTCGCTGAAGAAGGGCACATCACCCGGGCGGCCGAACGGCTCGGAATGCAGCAGCCGCCCCTGAGCCAGCAGATCAAAGCCATCGAGCAGGAGCTTGATGTACAGCTGTTTCGCCGCAAGGTGCGCGGGGTGGAACTGACGGATGCCGGGCGTGTGCTCCTCGAGCAAGCCCGTGCGGTGCTCGATCGCCTCGACCACGCCCTCTTGGTGACGCGGCGGACTGCACGAGGTGAGCAAGGGCGGCTCTCGGTTGGGATCGCCCCAACTGCGCCTTTCCACCCGTTTGTTCCCCAGGTGATCCGGGCATTCCGGGAGGCGTACCCGCTCGTGTCTGTGAGCCTCGATGAGTGCCTAAGTCGGCAGGCTGTCGAGCAACTCCGCGGCGAGCAGATCGATATCGCATTCCTGCGCGCTCCCGTGACTGATCCACAAGGGCTCGTCGTGCACACCCTGCTTGAGGAGCCGATGGTCGTTGCCCTGCCGGCCTCGCATAAGCTCGCTGGCGACCCTGGAAGAGAGCCGCTTCCCCTGGGTGCTCTGGCAGAGGAAGCGTTCATCCTCTTTGGAGGCACGGCAGGTCCAGGCATTGCGGACGCCAGTCTTGCAGCCTGTTATCACGCAGGCTTCAGCCCCCGCTTAGGGCAGCAGGCGCCTCGGATCGCATCAGCGCTGGGCCTCGTCTCTGCTGGTCTTGGCGTCGCGCTGGTTCCGGCCTCGATCCAGCGGCTGCAGGTGGATGGGGTGGCTTACCGCCGCCTCCTGCCCAATGAACGGCCAACAGCCGTGTTGAACCTGATCCTGCGGCAGAACGATCCCTCTGCAGTCGTTCGAAACTTCTTCGACATGGCTCGGCGTGCAGCGCGCAATGAGCGGTGGACCAAAGAATTGCTGGAGTAAGGGGCAACTCAGACGTCGTAGAGCGCGTTCTGAGCGTCTGAGTTGCCCCTCCACAAGCTCAGGCCTGCGTACCTCAGATTGATATAAGGCACTTGGGGGCTGCGGAACGAAATCCAGGAGCCGTTGGATCATGCTCAACTGCAGGCTCAACAAACGTCCAGTTACAGGAAGGGTATCATGCATACAAAGTGACTGAGAAGAGCGCAAAGCTGCCGATCGGCTTGAGCTGGCCGATAGCGGCCCGTCTGCTTCGGAGCGAAACTTTAGCTAAGCAGACATTCGGGCACATCCCGAGGGTCAGCGTGCGTGTTAGCAGGAACAGAAGTCCGGCTAAGGCCGAACAATAGGGCTGGCCGGCAAGCGAAGGCGCTCGTTCTCGACCCCGGTGACGCCTTTCGTTTGTGGACGGGTGCCAGCGTTGCCGCAAGCTCAGCCTCGCTGTAGCGCGAGGTGATGTGCTGGGGCTGTTCCAGTCGAGAGCTTAGGCAGTGATCAACACCGGCCCGCTCAACTCAGGTCGTGTTACGGGCGGATGCCGGGCCAGTCCGTGTAACCCACCAGGTTATGATCGATAATTCCCAGGAAGCCGCACGGCCGCCGCGGAGCCGGACGTAGGGTCAGCCCGTCTTAAAGACTGAAGCGATTTAGAACCCGCGGCGCTCGGCGATGAAACCGGCCTCGCTGGCCCGAACCGGTCGTTGGTGTCCGGGCCGGGATCGCGCCGGGCGAGGCGCCGTGGCTGCCCATCCACACCTATCGAGACCGAACGACGCCGGTGAAGGCGATGTCTCCGTGTTTGTGGCTCATAGGGCAGCCGCGCCGAACCTGGGAGCGTCAAATCTGCGCCTCGCCGCCATCGACGAAAAGCTCAGTGCCGGTGATGAAACTTGACTCGTCTGACGCGAGAAACACCGCCGCCTTGGCGATCTCATCGGGATCGCCAACGCGCCCCATCGGAACCAGGGAAGCCATGTGTTCAAGCAGGGCCCGCTGCTGAGCCCCATCTGGACCGGCGAGATCGACCAAACCCGGTGTCTTTGTTGGTCCAGGGGTGAGCGTATTGAACCGGATATTCCGGCCCTTCAGGTCGAGGATCCAGTGTCGTACGAAGGACCGAACGGCTGCCTTGGACGCGCCGTAAACGCTGAAGCCGGCCGTTCCCACTCTGGCCGCCGTCGAGCCCGTCAGGATGACCGAAGCGTGGTCTGCGAGCAGCGGCAGAGCCTTCTGCACTGTGAACAGGACGCCCTTCACGTTGCGATCAAACGTGTCGTAATAGTGCTCTTCCGTGATCTCGCCGAGCGGTAGCAGCGAGCCACCACCGGCATTGACGAAGAGCACGTCGATCCGGCCTTTCTCCTCCTTCACCCGACCGAATAGCGTGTCGAGTTCGGCCAGGTTTGAGGAATCGATTTGGATGCCGGTCGCGTTGCCAATGCTAGGGACAGCGGCGTCAAGTTCGGGCTGGCGGCGACCGGTTACGAACACATGGGCGCCTTCACTGGCGAAGCGACGGGCGCTGGCAAGGCCTATCCCGCTGCTGCCACCGGTCACGACTGCGATCTTACCTTCGAGCTTACGTGACATTTGAACCTCCTGTTGTGTCTGGCCAACTCTGGTGAGCCCACTCCGCAGGAAACGCGAGTGCAAAGGCACGGCGCGAGAGATTGCTCATGAGCTGCGCATGGAGATCAGTCGTTACTTCTCGCGCCGAGCCTCCGTCTGCTCGACGCGGCCGGTGCGCTCGGTTCCCCACATCAAACGCCCGCGTAGACGAGCCGCGTGAAAAAGGCGGGGTCGATAGCGTATTGCCCCCACTTGGCGTCGTAGGCGGCGGTCGGCTTGGCCTCAATCGCCTGCGCAAGCGTACGGCCCTGCTTTTTCAGCGAGGCCACGCTGTCGCGCACGTCAACGAGCATGGCATGATAGTCACTGAGTTCGGCTTTGTTGCTGGCGGGACATCCATGCCCGGGCACGACGATGGTTCTGTCGGTCGTCGCCGCCAGGATCGCCTCGGCGGCTCGGATCGTTCCCCCAATGCTGCCGCCCGTTGAGTGGTCGATGAAGGGGTATCCGGCGCTCCAGTAAATGTCACCGGTGTGTACGATGTCCGGCTCCTGAAAGGTCACCGAGATATCTCCGTCGGTGTGCGCCGGGCCATAATGCCTCAGTGCCAAGCTGGTGCCGTTGAGGCGGAGGATTCGATCGGCAGATATAATCTCGGTCGGCAGCGCCGCCGCGGGGGATGGTGGGAAGTTAAAGTCCCAGTCCTCGACGCGCTGCGCCGCAGCGAGATGTTTCCGGGCATTCTCATGGGCGAAAATGACCGCCCCCTCGCTGTTCAGCCACTCGTTGCCGTCGGCGTGATCGAAGTGCCAGTGCGTGTTAATCAGATATCGGATCGGATCAGCACTGAGCTTCGTCAATGCCTCGGCGATTCTCGGGCGGGAGACCCCGATGCCGGCGTCCCCTAGGACCTTTCCGTCCGGTCCGGTGAGCACGGCGATGTTGCCGCCTGAACCCTCCAGCACACTCACGTTGCCGCGCAGCGGATGAACCGTGATTGCCGCGGCCGCTGCGGCAGCTCGCATGCTCTGGACGATGCCACGCGCTTGGCCGAAGACCTCACGGGGGGACAGCCAGCCACCCGTCGCCGCGAAGCTTGCCGAGCCGATACAGCACAGACAGAAACCGCGCCTGGAGAGCAGGGTTCGATGTGGAATCTTCATGATATCCTCCTTGACCCTGCGGGAAGGGTTAATGCGTAGCTGCCGAAGACAAGGCGGTCGCTAAGCTGCACCGCCTTGCCCATGGGCCTCACCCCTTGATGAAGGCGAGCAGATCCTGGTTGAGCCGGTCCTTGTGGGTCGTCGCCAGACCATGTGGCGCGCCCTCGTAGACCTTGAGCGTCGCATTCGGGATCAGCTTGGACGATAGATGAGCCGAAGCCCTGATCGGCACGATCTGATCGTCGTCCCCGTGGATCACGAGCGTCGGAACGTCGATCTTCTTCAGGTCCTCAGTGAGGTCGGTTTCCGAGAAGACCTTCACGCAGAAGTAAGAGGCAGGGAATCCGGCCATCATGCTTTGTCGCCAGAAGTCCTCGCGTACACCTTCCGACACCTTCCTGCCTTCGCGGTTGTAGCCGTAGAAGGGGATGCTCAGGTCTTTCCAGAACTGCGAGCGGTCGGCGACGACATTGGCGCGGATTTGGTCGAATGCCTCGATCGGCGTACCGCCCGGATTGGCTTCGGCCTTCAGCATCAAGGGCGGGATCGCGCTGACCAGTACCGCCTTGCCGACACGCTTGGTGCCGTGGCGGCCGATATATCGGGTGACCTCACCCCCGCCGGTGGAGTGGCCCACATGGATGGCGTCCTGCAGGTCGAGAGCTTCCGTGAGCTCCGCGAGGTCGTCCGCGTACGTGTCCATGTCGTTCCCTTCCCAGGTCTGGCTCGATCTGCCATGACCGCGACGGTCGTGCGCAATGCAGCGGAACCCGTGCGAGGCCAAGAAGAACATCTGGTCTTCGAAGGCGTCGGCGGTAAGCGGCCAGCCATGGCTGAAAACTACAGGTCGTCCGGTTCCCCAGTCCTTGTAGAAGATCTGGGCTCCATCTTTCATCGTCACGGTGTTCATGTGCGGTCCTTTCAGATGACGCGGCGTGCCGGCCGCGGAGGTTCTAGGCTGGGTGGACTCCGCCGCCGCCGCACTGGGGGCGATTGCTGCGATCGCAGCCAGAGCTGCCGCGTCGACGATGAGATTGCGTCGCGTGTGCCGGCCCGGGGCCGGTGTGGATGAGATCAACATCAGGTTCTCCTTGTGTCTTCGCTCGAAATGAAATCCGGAGAGAGGAGTTCGCTTGAATACGGTCCCGCCGACGGAGGATACCGCTACCCCGCCATGCGGAGTGCCGCTGGAGCCTCGGCATCAAAGTATATCTGCATGTGGCCGCCTCCTGCGACCACGCCAAGGTCGTGTATTCGCGTCAACAACGCGAGTTAAGCGATGCAAGATAGTGGTAAGAAGCGCGGGCGTTCGTTTGCGGATTTTAGCAACGCTTAACATCACTGTCGGGCCGAAACACGATTAGAGATGCCGTTGTAGGTCACAACTTGGGAGACGCTGTTGTGTTGATCCGAGACACACGACGTGACCTGCCTGCGTCGAGAATTGTTCTCAGGGAGCGCGACCTCAGGCGGTATTCGTTGGCGGCGGTGAGTGCCCGCCAATGAGCCGAGTTAGTTTCGCACCTGGGGAACGAGCAGGCGCTAGCCGTCATCTACAACAGCAAATCCGCGCTAAGCGGGACAGGGCCGTTGCCGCTTACCGCTCGCCAATGGGCGCCGCAGGTCTGAGGTCTGTCAGATCACGCCCATTTAATGTCGGCTTTCGGAAGCGGCGTTCTACGGCGTGAACGGCCGGCACGGGCGCAAAGCAGTCATCGGCAGCGCATTGGCCTACGTCCGCTCCTGGCAGGCTCACGAAGGAGGTGAGAACTTGGTCTGCTCCAGCAAGGTGAGCCGCAGTGAGTCAATGATTGAGACTGCTGTGTTCAGGGGCAGATGCCTGTCTGCTGACCAGCACCGGTCCATCGGCGCTCTGATGGGATCATCTGGCCACCACCCTCAGTGACGGATCTCTGATGGGGTGTCACCT
>JAESFT010000467.1_pt1 | contig 23981 bp, 10 predicted proteins | sample 9269451 | NCBI WGS metagenome assembly JAESFT01 (sample SAMN14502557, study PRJNA617106) | algae metagenome | isolation source: Scytonema hyalinum WJT4-NPBG1 and co-occurring heterotrophs from well... | place: USA: Mojave Desert, Joshua Tree National Park, California | collected 2006-05-25
TCCTGCGCTACCTACGACGCCGAGAAGCGCGGAATTAGAGCCTCTGGAAGACCTTGAGGTGGGTCCGGCGGCATCAGAAAAGCAGCCTTAAGGTTGCGTGTGTCAATTCTCAAACGGGCTCTTAGAATTCCCGAAATCCAGTTAGTCACTGGCTTGGAGACAAGTGCACGATTAGAGACATTAGTGGACAGCCTTCCTGACGGCGTTCGCGAAGTGGTGCAGCGCATTTCCGCAATACCAAGCCTCGCTCCGGACGATGTCAAAAGGTATTTGGCTGATCAGATATCGTTGGCTTTGGGGCCAACACAGGAGCAAATCAAAAATGTTTTGCATTTTAATCGTGGAGCAGGCCGCTTTGATCCTAGCACAATCGAGGTTTTAAGAACTGGCGCGACGAGTTCAGACGCGTTTGGAACCTTCGGCTCCTACGTCATCGGCGAACTCATGGGTGATCCGGCCGCTGCGCGCCAATTCTCATCTGGAATAAACGTCGCCTCAATAGCTTTACAGATAGGGTTGTTGGTGGGAACGGGCGGCCTAGGCACTCTTGCCGGAGCGGCTACCATGCTGTCTTCGTTGAGTGCGTTGCAGGGCGTATTCGGAGGAGACAAGGCGTCCCAGGATGCAGTGAACGCAAGGATGCTTCAGGAAATCCGTGCGGAGATTAAGGATCTCCGACGGGAGATGGACGCTAGATTCAACCGCGTCGAAAACTTGCAACTGCAAGCCTTGCACCAGCTCGACAGGATTATCATTGACTTGGAGAAGCATCACTTAGAAGCATCTCGGCAGTTTAGCCAGCTCGAAACCAATTTGGCTCGTGTTGATTCATATGTACGTGCAAGTGATCATCAAGCAAAGGTAGAGGCGTTCGCTCGCAATCGCGGTGAGCTTTTGACCCGGGCGGAGGATCCGGGCGCCGCGGATGCTCAAGAGGTTATTGACCGACTACAATTTTTTCTTGACTACGCTAACCTTGGTTCATGCCATCCTGTTTTTGTCCATGAACCTACGGGAACGCTCGCAAGCAATGTGGCGCGTGTTGGTCGAATTGATCTCGCAGTCGGGCTCTTGGACGCCGCAGGAGATGTGCTTGAAATAGGTGAAATCCGAAACCTTGAGCAGAACCCGGTCGAGTGGGCGCGTGGAGTTCAGGCCTTCATAGAAGCGCAAGCATTATTCCCACATGTCCGAAATGGGACCCTCAAAAAGATGGCCCAGGATACGTTGAGGGTTGGTGGCGTAATAAATCACGACATGATGCAGATTTGTAGCTTCGAAGTTCTTCAAAAGGCAGCTCACGGCTTTCTTCAGAGCAGAACCGGACTATTGAACGCGCTCCGAGCCGACATTCGTAAGGTGATACCTCAACCTGGGTGGCACCCGGTTCTGGGCCGTATGCCTAAAGCGAGTCTTTCAGCTCCATTCTCGCCGTTTGAAATGCCAAGCCGAGATTTGCCCATATTCATCTTGGAAGATAATGGGCCATTTGAAACCTGGAGAATGGTTGAAACGGATGAGCGTCTCTATCGAGCTTTCGAGATCGGACGGATCTTAGAGACAGTTCAGAGCAAGGAGCCGAAGCTATGGCATCCTTTTAGGAAAGATGGCGTTGATTATGGTGGAGCCAGATCGCCTTCCGAAACCCTAAGCTTGAGAGGTAAGAAGGGTCAGATCGGAACGTTGGTGAAATTCGGCATCCCCGTTTATGGGCCTCCAGTGGTTACTCCAACTCTAAAGGGCATCGTGACGACCCGGCAGCCGACCGCAGCGATAGACGTTTACAAAGTCCACGAAAACAAAGTTGAGGAGTTCCTTGCGATTGTTACGGACCAACTGGATGACACAGGGGAAGTGACTGAGTGGATTTCCGGTCTCGGATCTCTGAACGACAATGCGCAAGCGAAGGCTTACTTCGATTCGGCAGCAGCGTTGTGCCTACTGTTTGCAATACAGCAGTGGCGACTGAGCGGGATTCCGGACGATCCATGGCAAGGTGCATTAGCCGCCGAGCTGCCGCGATCGCCCGAAGATATAAAAAGGCGTCTAGGTCCAATTGTGACTGGCGTAACGGCGGAAGAATTACCACTCTTGAGGCCAGTAGGTTCCGACCCTGCTGAGCTGAGTCAATTTAATATGATCAAGACTGCTTTGCGGGATGTTCCAAAAGGGGATCGTGTTTCTTGGGCGGATCTTAGCGTGTACCCGGAGTTTATACATCTCGCACCAAGAATCGTATTCAATTGGATCGAGAGCGCGTTCACCATCGCAGACCAGTTGTCTCGCAGGCGGCCCGCAGGCGTAGATGGGTTGCGTGTTGTTGAAAACGTCTCATCGCGGCTTTCGGCATCGCTCTCGTATTTCTAATCGGCTGGCGACGGCTTATCGGGGATGCTCGACTAGTCACGGGGCGGCGCACCCCGACAGCGGTTTCCGGCAACTTCGAACAGCAAAACCAAGCATGCTGGTATGCCCCTTGAGAAGTGGTCCTCCCTGAAGCCCCGACTGGGCTGGAGGGGTGAGGGCAAGCACCCGGGCGAGTGAGCAGAGAGATAGGCTGGATTCCCTAGGCGGCGAGCATTGACATGGAGATCTCTTACAGAGGGCGAGCGTCGTCGATCACTGGCACATCGTGCGCTCGATAACCCGAGGCAGTTCCTTGAAGTTCGACCCTGACAGCCTCTGGCCGATGTCGCCACCCATGGCCCAAAGCAGGATGTCCGCGGCATTGAGCTCGCCGCGGCCGGTCAGGGGTCCCATGACCTCTGTCCGCAGGGCGGTGGCCTCGGTTGATCCCGGCGGATAGTTCTTACCGATGTAAATCGCGGCCATCGCGTGTTCGACTTGAGGCGAGCCATCCTTGAGGTCAGTCTTGAAGCCCTTGTCGCCGCGGGCCCCGGGCGTCCGACCGATATAGTCCGACCCTTGCCCGCGCTCACGCAGACCCGTGCCGATCAACACGAACTTGAGATCTTCGAGAAGCGGACCAGGTGCATCGACCTTGGTTACGGCGAAAGCAATCAGGTCGCGGAACGCGTGACAGTGATTGCCTGTGTTCTGGAACAAGGTCCGACCGTGAGCGGCCACAGCGGCGCGGCGTGCGGCATCTTGCGCGGAGGCTTCGCTCGCAAGCAGCACGCAAAGTATCACGGCGAGGTTCGCGTAGGCTCTAGCGCTTACACGTCCGATCATATGGTCCTCCTCAGGGACGACCAAATTCTCCCACGCACTGCTTCGGCACGCAAGGGCGGCACTGCGGCTCGAACAGGAGATGACCTGGCGCACGAAGAGCAATCTTCAAGGAAATGAGAGGGCTGCTCTACCCCTCTCGTAAGCATTTGTAGCGGATGTGCCAGCTCTTGATCACGAACTTGGCCTCTCGTAGGCCGAGCACAGCTCTCCATCGAGCAGCTCGTACCTCATTGGTGCATTGAAGCTCTCTACATATCCGTTCTGCCAGAGCGAACCTAGAGTGATGTAGGCTGACTTAGCCCCGCGGCCATGATCCAGGCCTGAACCACTTAGACGAGGAACTCCGGCCGGTTGTCGGGGTGAACGTGCCCCGGCAGGACGCGCACGACGAACAATCAGGGCGAGCTACTGCCGCTGCCCGGCTTGAGCTGGATCTGCCGAGCGGCGATCTCCTGGCGAGCGGGCATGTCGTGAGCGTAGCGAATCCGCTAAACCTCTCAACAACCTTGGGGGAGTCGCTGACCGATGCTTCCCTGGCGCGACAAAGGATTGAGCCAAGCACCTCGCTACTAACGGAAGAACTGCGGATTTGAGACCGCGCCGAGATTGGCCGGACAACTCGCATCCTTTACCGAAGCAACTCGCATAATCGTGCTGTCACCATAAACACCTGCGGCATGCACCTTAGTTCACCATTGCGCAAAGCGGAGTGGGATCCTGCGTCTGCGCCGTTCGTCTGAAATGCACATCGTGCTGGTCGCGTCGCGATTGATGCCTGGGCGACGCACCAAATCGAGCCGGTCCGTGTCGCCGACTGGAATCATATTCACGTCGACGTCGCAAGTGACGAGCTGGAAATTGCGGATCAGCAACAAGCCATTACGACCGATCGCAATCACCTCTCACCTTAACGCACATGCGAACTCGCCCCAACCGTTGAGTTCGATGACCTTGCCCGACCACATGTCCTTGCCTACGATAATCTTAGCGTAGGAGCCGCGCCTCCGATCCATTGGGCGCCTGTCTTCGTTCCTCCTAAGAACACCAATGAATTCATCGAGGCTTGCTTCAGCTCTCGCCTGCCGTTTTCGCGCGAGGACGCCGCGTACTCCTCACAGAGTGCGCAAACATCGTAGCCAACACGGCGGTGCTTGAGACGCTTAAGCACCTCCGGCGGTCAACATCTTCTGCTCCGTGACGCACCTCGGTTCGCAGCAGTCTTCCGGCGCAGTTGATCATTGATAGGGCTCTGGGACGTTTTCAGCTGAACTTTGTACGACCGAATTAACGATATGTTAACCCCGGAATATTACATAACCACCAGACTAGTGTTGGAGGTTACTATGGAACCGCGTCGGCGAGATGTCTTGGCTGGCTTGGCAGGCGTAGGTGCTACGTTTTCCCAACGGTCAGAGGCACAGACGAATGAACTCGTCATTCGGATTACCCTTCCAACAGATCGCACGCGCTCTGGCACGCTCTCGCTGAGCAGAGTCAACGGCCAAACTCTCTTGACTGATGTTGAAGCTCTTGGAAAGGCGGATAGTCAGCGCGCATCGGCAGCGGGCAATCCAACGAGAGATCCAACACGGCCTTTTGGGGATACTCCCGAGGGAACCTACAATGTGCCACGCGTGGTCGATACTGGCCCGGGGACCAATTACTCCTCTTCGAGCTACGGACCTCACGCTGCTCTAGTGCTACAGCCGAGTAGTGGACAAGCGCTTACAGCCGCCAGTAACGGGCGCGTGGGATTGTTGATACATTCCGGCAACATCGGAGCTAACGGCCGCTTACGCGCCACACATGGCTGTATCCGCCTCTCAAACGACAACATGGGCCGTTTACTTCAGGCGATTCGGGATGCAGGACTGAATCCAGTCTTTAACAGGTGTGAAGTGGTTCGGGTGTCCGTTGTAGTGGGCAACCCCGCGGATGAAGGCGCGGGTACCGACGAGAGCGATCCTCCTCCTGGAATCAGTGATCTTCTTCTCCCGCGCCCAATTGTAATTCCATGAGCAGCACGGTGTCTCTTCGCGGTCACATCTGCAATCGGACCTCGCGGTTTGGCTGGTACCAACTCGTCCGTACTGCTGAATTCGACTGAGTGCCCGTTGCGCCGCGCAACGGCGCAACTCAGCGGCGCTTGCAACAGCAATCGGCTTCACCATCGCTGTATTGCGACTCGGAAGCCCTCCATTCATTCGGGCGATGGTGACTAGAATGTCCATGCGTGTTGACAAAGCCGGACTGATCCCGCCGGGCGCAACCGACGTCGGCTCGCAGGCGGCAGGTCTCCAGATTTCACGTCGGCAGCTCCTGGGTGGACTCGCGACAACTTCGGCGCTCGGTTACGCACCCGCAGCTGCAGCGGACTACGCCTGGTATGACATTCGATTTGAGTTATCGACCGACCAAACTGTCCTAAGCATTGTCGAGGTCGGAGTGTCGATCGGCGTTGGTGCCGTTGGACCCGCTGCGCGCAAAGACCTGTCCACATGGCGGGTTCCAGTGGCTGCCTTCGGCCCGAATGCTTGGTTCGACATGGCGAAGCCGGCAAGCGTCGTTACGTCGGAGAGCGCTAGTGAGCGGCACATCCTCGTGCGTGATGCCACCTACGGCGGGCGAACCAAAGTAGTCGTTGGGTTCCGGTTCACGCGACCGATGAACGGGGAGAGGGCTGGGCGATGGCACATCGCCTATGATACGAACCTTTGGCTCGCCTCGCACGGCGGCACGGCGGAGGTCAAAAGCACCCCGCCTGTCCCCTTCAGTGCGTTTCTCGCTTCGAAACGACTCGCCGAAACGTTCGTGCCCACACGCGTTGGCGCAACAATTGACCGGGTTTTTGCGTCGCGGCTCGCGGTGTCGTCACCTGCGCCACAGGGGTTCTTCGTCGAGCTCGACAAGAACCTCGTTTGGCATGTTCAAGCGAAAGGACGCGGCGGCATCAGTGCTTTCGACGGGCAGGCGATCGCGTCGGAACTTGTCTTCGGATGGCGGAAGGTCGAGGGTCGCGAGGCCTTCTTCGCTGCTCAGGCAACGCTCAAAGTCGGGGATACCGTCCGCGAGCGCCTTGTTATCGGAGACACTGCCGGCCACCACGTGCTGGTTTCGCTTCCGCAGCAGCGGCCCGAGCCTATGACCGCTCTTCTCCAAGTGCGCGTTGGCGTCTCGCCACTCGATCCTGGCGTCATGCAAACGGTTGCCGGGCTGCGTCTGGTCGAGGGCGAAGTCTCAGTTCGCGACGGCACTCGCACCATCAGCGGCAGCATCCATGCCCGCAATCTTACGCTGTCTTGCACAGCCCTACCTGGCGTGGCGGGAACAACCCGAACGGTGCTTTGGGGTGACGCGTTCGGGGGAGTCCCCCCTCATGAGGCCGCGAAGCCCGACTCCCTTCTGCTGGGCGAACATCCCGATACGAGGGCTCTCGGGCAGCGTGAGATCACGTCCCCCATTGGATGGCTGCGCGTGGGCCCGCCAAACCTGGAGCCTATCATCGGGCGAAACGGAGCGCCGGCACCAACAAAGGTGGTGGAAGCGCTAGCCAAGCCCGATGAGGACGGAAGCAGGTCACCGAATGAATACCTTGCCGACGCCAGACAACAGGACGCACTAGAAAGTCGAGCAGCGGCCGATCGCTACCTTCAAGCCGCGAACGGCGATAAGGGTGGGGCTCGCGAGGCCACTATCTTCGTGGTCCACGATGCGCCGTGGCCAAGCAAGAGCAAGCTACCGGCAGCACTTCGACGCGTCTCGATCGATTTAGCGCTGCACGAGGCCAGCACCGCGCTTCCGGATGCGAGCTACAGCCGGCTGACCTTTGCTAAGAGTGACCTCCGACTGGTCTACGACGACGGCCAACCCTTACCCGAATTGCAAGCCGGGGAATATCCACGGCCGCAATCATCAAGTTTTGTGTGGGTCGGACCGGTCAAAGGTGAGAAGGTCATCCACGCAGCTCTCGACCTGTCGCGTGCTACCCTGACCTGCGCGCGCGACTATGACTTGGCGAAGCTGCGCCTACGCTTCCACGACTTCGTCCTTGCCTTCACCCCCACTCCGATGCTTAGGCCGGCACGCGACGACTGTCGGGTGCTCGAACGCGAGGGAGGGACAATCACCGACAACCGCCCAATTCTCGTCGCCGAGTTCGACCCGCAACATGTGATGGAAGAGGCTGTCTTCAGGCCTCAACCGCCGCCACTTCCTGACGTGGAACTCACCGATGAGCTCACGCATGAAGGGTTCAAGGGCACGCCGAGGCGCGAAGCCATCCTCACTCACCTTAAGGGTCTGAGAACGGAGGGGGAGCGAACGAGTTTTCGAACGAAGATTCGGGAGCTGAAGTTGGCGCGCGCACCCGTCGATCCAGTGTTCAACGCCTTCGCTTCGAATTACGAGAAGGCTGCCGTAGAAGCGGAGCTCCCACGTGACCAGCAGGTCTACATCGGGCCGTTCGCCCTCGACGCCGACGCGATGGGTCTTGCGAGGCGGGAGCACGCGCGGACCGGTAAGGAGGCCGTCACAGCAGCCGTCGCTGGCGTGCTCGGGCGCGTGGCGGGGCCGGTCCAAATCAGTCTCAAAGACGCCAAACGCCTCCAGCCCATCGTTCCCGCCGAGCTCCCGACACGCACTAACCCGGCTCTCGTCGAAGAACTGCTCTACCGCAATGCCGTGCGCAACGAGAGCCTCTTCGAGCAGCAGGAACCGCTCTATGGGGTGTTCCGCGACTACTGGCGGGAGCGCGTCGTGGCCGCACGGAGCCTGGCGCATACAGCAACACCGGGTGAGGTCGAGAGAGTCTTCGGATTCGTCCCCAACCCGGTCGACCTTCGAACGGATGAGTACTTAAGCGAAAACAATCGTCCCCCCGACCTGAACTACGACGGAAAAGCCGTCAGTGCTATACAGACAGCGTTCGTCGACTTTGTGCGAGGTCTGGATCCTATCCCCAACCTCGTAAGCGCGCGCCTGTCCGGCGGAAGCAGGCTGGCGTTCCGGGTGAACTGCGAACCGGTCGCTGGTCTGACGGCTGAAGACGCGGGGCTGCCGAGGCATGCACCGAACTCGCCGACACATCCAGGTCCGGGAAGTGTTGCCTACGAACCTCTCTCCTTCACCTTCGATGCGCTGACCGATTGGTCACGACACGAAATGTCGGTGACGCAGCGAGCCAGGAAGCTCTTCAACGCGCTCCCCTCCGGGCGGCTGCCACCTCTGGGCAGTCGGCCAAACAACGTCAGTGATCCGGATATCCTTCGCTTCCAGGGCCTCTCGGAGGGCCCCACGACAGCCGCGCAACGTATGACCGAGGTTCGAGCGGCCTTGGTGAAGACTCCGGGGGAACTAGAGACCGCCATCGAGATCCCGTCACGCCTAATCCTCTCACCGGCCCAGGATGCGGTCTGGTACACGAGCCGGCGCCTGCCCAAGGAAGTCTTGCAGGCAAAAGGCTCCGATCCGATTGAGATCGACGAAACGCCCAGAACGCCTTCACTCGCGACGGGCATCGACCCAGCCCCGACCGATGGGAAGAAGTACGAAGGCCGTGGGCACGATCTCTGGGCCGCACGCCTAGCCGTGCCGGCCGGCGAGCCGGATCCGCGCGCCGTCACTTCGCCCGATTTACGCGTGGTATCGTCGCCGGACCTGCGCCCGATGGCTCTGGGCGGCTTCATGGCCGGCGACCGGCTGCGCCTGCCGGGGCATGGTGCGCCGCCCCGTGGGCCCTACGCCCCCTGGTTCGTCGGGTTGGATCAGATGGAGTCCGAAACGATCACTCCTGGCAAGGCTCAGGAGAGGATCTTGGGTGACCCCGACGAGACGAAAGCCTGCAACCCGACGCTGCCAGACAAGCGGCCGCGCCTGATCCGCTGGCTGTGCGATCGCGGCATCTTCCGTAAGGCCCTACCTGTCAAGGATTACGGCATCTTTCGGACGTCACTTGACGCGAACGACCGGCACCAGCTGGTGCTGCTGTCATCGGCCTACGGCCTGCCTGTGATAGGGCGCCGCCAGCAGGTTGGCGACGATGTCGAAATTAGTGGCGGGCTGGTCAACGAGTCCGGCCAGATCGAGCCCACCGACGCCTTCGCCCTTCTCGACGCGAAGAACGACCAAGCTATCTACCGGCCCATCTCGCTCGACGTAAAGGAGCTTTCGCTCACAGCGCTCGGCGGTTCCTTCCGGCACGACACAGCCTTCAAGCCTGCGGCCGGAGCTGACGATGTCTGGGGCCGCAAGATCTTTGATGGACTCTCGATCGAGCGTTGGCAACACGAAACGGTCCTGGGGCGCGATGTGCGAGCCCGGGTGGTCTACCGTGGCTATCTCTTCCCTTTTGGCCACCGCGCCTCCCTCACAAAACTAACCGAACGCGTGTTCCTCCGGACACCGGAGCAGGGTGTGAAGGCGATGCTTCGGCAACGCCTCTACCTAGAGGTGGCGAAGCCCACGATGGCGTATCCCGCCGTCGGCCAGCCTCATGTGGGGCGCATGTGGTGCGGCCAAACCATTACGTTGCTGACCGCACAGACGCCGGACCTGATCGACCCGACCTTGCCCATCGGCACAACCGTCCCATCATCTCCGGCGGAAGGACTCAACGGGCGGATCAACATCGCTCCCCACCCGGGCCTAGTGTTCTGGCCTCGGACCGACATCACGCCGCAAGGTCGCTTCCGGTTCGAGATCGACATCGATGGGGCAAAGACCGCCCTGCCGTTGATCTTTGTTGACAACATTGCAGCGACGAATGGAGCTTCTCTCAGCGCCGTCGCAGCCTACTACACGGGGGTCGACGAAGCCCTGCGCCGCATGTCCCTCGGCGGACAGCGCGTACGGTTCGCCAACTCGTCCCAGACGGGTGACACTTCATATGCGGCCGATACCATCGTCGTCCGCGCAACGGGTCGCCTGAAACCGGGCCGTCCCAGCTGGACGGGCGACCTTACGGAGTTCCAGACTACGGGTGTGCTCGAAGGTGCCGAGCAGCCGTCGTTCTATCCGGCCCTCGACTATGCCCGTGTCCGGCTTGAGCAGGTGGAGCGTTTCAGCGGCGGCAAGCCCCTGCCAGTCGAGGTGCAGTTCGACGGCCACTACGTGCGCCACGGCTTCGTGGGCGACGCCCGCTCCACACCCGAAGCGGAGCTGAGCGGCAACGGCAACCCCCTCGACGTCTTTCTGAACCTCCGCGCTGCCGTAAAGCTCGACATGGGGAGCAACGGCGACCGTGCGGCTGCTATTGGTCGACCAAATTCATCCCTGATCGCGCTGAGCCGAGCCAAAGGACCCTTGGGAGGCGATGGCACCGTTTGGTGGAGGACAAGCGCGACAACCCCAGATGTCATCAACGAGGAAATCAAAGCGGATCTCGGCGGGATCGACGCCGGGCAACAGACACCGAAACCACAGAAGCTGGAAAACGTTGCCTCCCGCGGTGCCGATCTCGTCTCGCTCGCAGCCTACTTTAACAGCGCCGCCGCCTCCCGCACCTCTACGCCTGCAGCGGACACGTCTAAAGGTGGGCCCCAGTCGGCAGTGGCGCTCCAGGCGGACGGAGAGGATTTGGCTGGCGAAGCGCTCGCGAAGCTTCGCATTGTCCAGTCCTACTTCAGCGGGGACGCGAAGCTCCTCGGCACAATCACTCTGAAGGAGCTGATGCGGCTCCTAGACATCGATCCCAATCGCCTCCCCGTTCTACAAGAAGTCGTCGAATACGGCACGGCCGCGGGGGATCAGGTCAACCAAGCGCTCGGAGAATTAGCAACCGATGTTCGGGTAAGGGTGCTGACCCCGCTGCGGGGCGTTGTCGCCCGGATGCGGCGCGAGATTCATGACCTCAATGAGGAACTCAGGGACCGTCAGCAAGCAGTCTCGGGCGGCGCCCAGGAAACGGCAGCGGCTCCATTTACTCTCGAGGCGCTCTACCCCGAGATCACAGCCGGATTAGCCGGAGTCGACGCGACGCTCACCGAGGCCCTTGCCACCGACGACGCCGTGGTGCTCACCTCTCGGCTGGCCGCGGTCTATGAGAGCACTCGACGGCTCATCCAAGGTCTCTCGGCGGTAGCGGCGAACCCGGTGGAGCGCATGCAGGACGCGGTTGGCGCGGACCTACGCCGACGCCTTACCGTGCTCACGAGTAGGATCGATGAACTCGTCTCGTTTGCAGGTAAGCTCCAATCCATCCTGGCATTTGTTAAGAAACCCGACGCTGGGCGCATCGCGGACTGGATTGTCGACCAGATTCGGATCGGCGCGCCCGGCGCCGGCGTTCCGCCGGCGGAGTCCGCCACCGAAGCCATCCTTGCCGAGCAGCTTTCCTTCACCCTGGGCTACATCGATCTAGTTGCTGTTGCCAGGGCTATCGCCGGTGAAGCAGAGACTCAGCTCCAGCACGAGTTAAAGAGAATTGGCGATGACCTGAGTAAGGAGCTTGCGCTCTCTGCTGATGACTTCCTACGAGCGCTAATCAAGGCCGTCGTGGCCGAAATCCTTGAGCCGAGAGGCGCCGCCGCCAACAGCGACGAGATCGTGCGGGGCACAATTGGGGCTTACCTAACCTCAACATCGGAGCGCACCCGGGATGCAATCCAGAACGCGGCCAAACGGGTCCGCAACATTGCAACCGCAGCCAAGTCAGAGCTCGTGGAAGCGGCGGCGCTTGCAGCAGAGGCAGAGCTGCACGCCTATCGCGACTACGTCGTCGACTATCTTGCCGAGCAGATTAAGCGAACTGCGCTTGAGCGCCTACCAGCTGAGTTAGCAACACTCTACCAGGCCGCAAGGAGGATTCTACGCGCCTTCGACAGCGCACGACGCTTGGCACAGGCCATCGACACCAAGCGTGCGGAAGGTATTTTCGTCGAGCTGTTGCGCTTCGCGCAGGATGAGTTCGGGTTAGATGTTGCGAGCCTAGAGGATGAGGTTGGGAAGAAGCTTGGCGAGGCGTCAAGTAAGCTCGACGCGATCGGCCGAGTCGCCCAGGCGCAGGTTGACCGTGTCTTGGCGCCAGCAACGTTCGACAGCGCGGTCCTCGCGAAAGAGATCAAGGCTTGTGCGCTCTACCGCAAAGATCCCGCCACAAACGCCGGCTCTCTGCCTGTACTCGGCAGCACGGGAAATCCTATTGGTAGCGGCGAGCCACTCGACAGGCTTGCCCTAGCCATCAAGGCGCTCGGGGACGCCTTGACAACCACGCGTCGCGTCACGGCCGAGGTGGCGGCCAATGAAGCCACCATCAGGCCCGTGCTTGGGTCCGAAGGGTACCGTTCGCTTCTGACCTTTTCCCGGGGCGCCGGCGATCTCTTGACTGGGACGGGAGATAAGAGCCGACCGGGCTTACTGGCTGACGCGAAGCTACTCTATTGCGCCATCGTTGACCTCGTGGCGGCCCTGCAGGCCATCAAAACTCAGGTGGCCAGCACACCGTGGAGCAAGCTCGATCGAGACACGCTTGAACGCTGGTCGGTCGCCAGCCGGCAGCTTCGCCGGGGGGGCGACGAAATCGGGGCCGTTCTGACCTCGATGGTCCGGCAGATGATCGACTTCCTGTTGCAGGACAGCAACGGCGCCTTGGTCGGCAGCGGCGTCATGTTCGCCGCGGCGGCGCAGGTGATCGAAGCTAATCCAAACCTGGACGCGACGGTTCGCACAACCTTCACGACGCTAAGGACGTCAGCGGAGGCGTCCGAGAAGGCCATCGCAGGCGCGCTCGGTGGGGTTGTGAACTTCGCTTTTCGCATCATCCGCGAAGGTGCAATGCTCACTGCTTCCCTCGCAAGCGACGCGGGCAAGTCCCTCGCTGATGCCGAAGCGGCCCTCTCCCGGAGCTCTCTCTCGCTCCAACCGCAATCCGGCGAGCTGCTCAAGGCGCTTGGTGAGATCGAAAGACATGTCAGCGTCCTAGCTGGGTTCCGGCCGGTCGGGCCGACAGACAAGATTAGGGCGCTCCTCGATACCGATATCGGGAATGGCGAGACGGTTCGCACGGCGTTCGAGAAAACCAAGGACTCCACGCCCTTCCAGGCAGCAGCGACGAGGCTGCGCGACGTTGAAGCCCGACTGCTTGCCGAATGGCGCGCCTTGCTCCAGCGGCTTGCAGGCTTCCCCGACGCGCTCAAGGCGAGGATCGAGACGTTGGTCATCCGCACGGGCGCGTTCGCGACCCTTGCCGACGGCTACGACGCGATGTGGAAGGCGCGCAATGAGGTACTGTCGCGGCTTCAAGGAATTCCCATACTGCGGGCGGCAGCAACGCGCAGCCTGCTTGTTTGTGAGCCTGATCGGGACACTTGTACGGCTGAGGCGCCGTCCGAGACCGACCGCCTCGCGTTGGAGGCCAAGTTCCTCGGCGATGTTAAGAAGCTCACGTCCGGACCGATCCCGGCATCCGCGCGAAACAAGTTCATGGGATTGCTTCAGGCCTGGAGCAACAGTACAGCTGCCCCTCTGGTCGTCGTAGAACAATCCCGGGAGATCGCCGCGAACGTCCTACGGGGCGACATCCTCGCCGTCCTTGACCTAGGTGCGCTCAGAGACCAGTTCGAGGATGCTATTGCGGGCCTCATCCCCACGCGCGCGACGCTCCGCTACGACTTCAACTCGTCTATCAACACCCCCTCCGGTGCGAACGCAATATTTCAACCCAAGGTGGGCGCGCGCTTCGGCATTGAAGTCAAAGCTGTGGTGGACCTCCTCGCGCCAGAGAGAGCGGAGTTTCGAGCTCGCGGGTACCTGGGTGCATTCGACATCAAGCTAATCGGTGGCGTCGTCGACGCCTTGACACTCAAGTTCGGCGGCGCCGGGTTCGAGCTGATCGGCGGTGCGAAGCCCCGTTTCGATGTTTCCTATGATGACTTTGTCATCGGGCGAGACTTAGAGTTTGCGCAAAAGCTCCAGAGCTATCTCGTCCCAGAAGAGGGAAGTGGTGTCTTTGTCCAGCCTCTCACAAGGGGGGTCGGTATCGAGGCGGGCTACAGCCTCGACCTAGGAACTTTGAGCGTCGGAACGACCTCGTTCTTTAATGTCACGCTGAATGTCTCGGCCGAGCTCCCCTTCGACAGCGGCGAGTCCTTGTTCAAGGTCTCACTCGGCCGCAGGCTCGCACCTTTCACCATGAGCGCGCTGCCGTTCGCTGGATCCGGATACTTTTCTGTGTTTGCAGCCGCAGATGGCGTGCGCGGCTTTGAGGCATCGTTTGAGTTCGGCGCTGGAGGCGCTATCGGTTTCGGCGTCCTGACGGTTCAGGCCAGGCTACAGGTAGGTGTCTTTGTCCGCGTCCTGCGCGTCAACAATCAGAGAATAACAGAGCTCTACGGAACATTTTTCGCGGGCGGAAGCGCGAACATCTGGATCTTCCACTTTGCAACATCTCTGTACGTCCGTCTCGGAAAGGCCGAAGGCGGCAACATGTACGGCGAGGCTATCTACTCGTTCTCCTTCTCTCTTGGCCTTGCTGATTATGACTATTCAGTCACGGCATACCGCAAAGAGCCGGCTCTAGGCAGCAAACAGCAATCGTCTGGTCTCCTCGATGATGCTCCAGGTGGGCGGCGCTCACGCGTGCAGTTTGCTGCCCTAGCGCCGACGAGCACTGCATCGGATGCTTCGACCCCCGGATGGGGCGCTGGCGACTTGCCCGACAGCGTCACCGTCGTGCGGGCGGCGGACCCGCTCGACGATTGGGCAACGTACAGCTCCTATTTCGATCCCTCCCTCCTACCAGAGAGCGCCTTACTATGAAGGATGGTATGTCGAGCAAGGTCCGGCCCTTCATACGTGCGGTTGCGAATGGGGTCGCGTCCGGGGCTGAAACGCGGCGCCCACGCCTGAAGGCAACCCTCGTAGTGACGCCTGAGCCGTCGCCATCGGGATCCATCGAACTCGCAAATTGGCCGCTAGGCATGGCCGCTTTGATCCGCCAGCCTGATTTGCAAGGCCTGGGCCCCTTTCGCCTCCCGCTCAGGATCAGGCGGCTCAACCTGTCGAGTGGCCAGCCTCTCGGGGAATGGCACACCGTCACCGCGACCGCCGTGCGGCACGAGCTGCTGAAGGACCCAAGGGTCTGGGACACCATCGCCGATCTCTGGCGCAAGACCATGACCGGTGAGCTGGCAGATCCGTGGCAGGGCCTAGCTCTGGATATCGCTCGTTCGCTTATGGGAACCAAGCACCGAGCCGCCCCCACTGGCACCTACGATCCGCCGCCAGAGGTGCCGGTCAGCGAGTTCGATCAAGACGGAGCCCTTCTCGCCCACCGCCCGGTCGCCGAGGAGGTGGCGGAGGTCAAAGGCATCATATCAGTACGGCAGGGCGACTACGCAGTCGACGAGGAGAGTGTCCGGGCAGCTCGCGTGCTCACTAAGATGCGTCATGGCCCACATTACTTCGACGATGACAGCGACCTGCAAAACCTTGCGAACGCCGCCCAAACGGAAGACTACGGGCAGGCCCGGCGCGACAAGCTCTACGCCGATTTCAAGGCTGCGGTAAAAGGAACCGAGGAGGATCGTGGCGCAAGCGCGCGCGCCTTCGAAAGTGTTCGCGCGATTGTCACAGGGAAGCCCGATGCAAAGTTTGCCCACTCAAGACGACAGTACGTGAACAGCATCGTGCCTAGTGCAGACGACGTCCAGAGCGGAGGTGGCCGCAGCCTCCGGCGTGCGAGTCACGACTACGGAACCTGGCTCCAGCGTCAACCCAGCTTCAAAGCAGCAAACGGAACAGGGGCACTGCAAGAAGCCACTGTCCCAAACGAGTGGACGCAAGCTAGCGACTCCTCTGCAGCGGCTAAGCTCGAGCGGGTTCGAGGATCGTTCTTCGCCCTGCAAGGCGACCCGCTCCTGGCTCGCCTCTTCTGTCTCGTCATTGATGTCGAGTTCGATCTGCCGAGTGGATGGGAGGCTAGCAGCGAGCCACTCTACCTCCACCTTGCGGCTGAGGAGGACAACCGGGCGCATCGAGTCACCCCTCTCGTTGCGACAGCTGCAAAGCTGCAGGGTCAGGCTTTTTGGCCCGTATCAGTGTTTGAAGCAGGTCTGTCGGTGAACACTGATGGCCACGACGTCAAGCCGATTGCACAACCTGCTCTCGTCGAGCAGACGGATGGCATCTGGAGCCTAGGTGTCGACTACCCGCAGGACACCTCACCTCTGGAACCGCCACGCTACGACCTCGTCTCGCTTGATATCAGGCGCGCTGTGGACAGCAAGCCGGATGCGGTAGACCGTGGGCAGCGACATTTGACGGCCGGTTTCACGATTCTGGATCGCGGCCGGAGCGAACAGATCGCGCGGGACCTCGCGTTGGCGAGCGTGCAGCGCACCGCCATCGATGTGGTGACCAATCGCGAGAAGCCAGCAGACGCCGTCGTCGTGCTCCACACGGAGGAACTCACAGTGGGGCGACGTGTCGACGTCGCGGCAGTGGGGCTCGGCCTGCCCGTCGGCAATGCAACTTGGCGCAGCCTTATGAACCGATTCGTGACCTTCTCGAAGGTCGGGTCGGCCGTCGAGGACGCGCTGAAGGTCCTTCTCAAGGACAAACTTGTCGGCTCGGCCTTCCTCGACGAGGCATCGTTTCAGGTCGCCACGCGCTACATGCCGATGCTTGGCGCAGGTGCGAAGACTACGACTAACGGGCAGCCTGTTCGTTCGATTGAGGCAGCTGCCGAGGAGGCGATCTTTCTTTGGGATGGTTCGCCGATTGGTGCCTTGACCGGCGCGGGGGACACAACGAGCAAGAGTCCCTACCCTTTCACTCGTGAACTGAGCCTACCGACCAACCAAGGAGCTCTCCAGCTGGTGCCCGCGCCGCTTCGGTACGGTCGCGGCTATGTATTTGGATTTCGCTCGATGTTTCTTGGCGGTGGCTCGCCGTCGGTGAGTGAGAGCGCCGCGCGCCGGAAGACAAGCCCCAATACAATGCTGCCGCCGCCAGTGAACGGCGTAATGGCACCGCGCCGCTTTCTGCGCCACGAGAGCATCTTGTCCCCGACATTACTTTTCCCAAAGCATCTCGCCGCAATGCGCTTGGGTGCGATGGGGTTCGAACAGCTCGACCAAGCAATCGTCCGCACGGGGATCAATGGCGACCCAACCCTGCAGAGCGCGGCCGAAGCGGAAAACACCTCTTCGGAACGTGGCCCGCGGTACGTCACAGTCCCGAGCCGCGCCATCCCGGAGCTGACCATGCGGGTGTTAATTGCGCCTCAGGCGTCTTTCGAGACGGTTGAGCGTCACGGCCTTCTTGACACCGACAAGCCTGCCGACGTCCTCAGAGGAGGGCTCCGGGATGTCACGTTCGACCCGATCCGTCGCAAGCTCAGCGGGAACGAGTCGGTTGGCTTTCCCTCCGTCGTAACGCGCAAGGCACAAGCCCTTTCCTCTGAAGGCGCTGAGTATGATCGCGAGATCCTCCGCCCGGGCGCGGCGGAGCCTGGCGTTCCTGTATTCGAGGCCGGAGGGACGAACGCTACGCCTCCAAAGGGGATCGGCTACCTGCCTGATCCTGCGGCGGAGGAGATGTCCATTAAGGCGCGGATCACCGGCACTCACCAGTACCTTGATGGTAGCATCACAGTCGATCTCTACGAACCGAAAGAGCGCATCATATACCCAAATGCCCTACCCGTCGTCGTCACAATAAAGCGGGCTCGCAAGAGGCGCGACAAGCCGGCCACGTCCGTTTCCGAGATCTTTGGGGACTCCAATGACTCGCTGCGCTGGATGACGTCGTCGGGAGACCTGTTGTCGAGCAAACCCAAAAGTGGCACGCGGGTGCGCCACCTTACCGTTCAGCTTTGCCTCGGAGAGGACTTCGAACTTGAGGTTTGCTGCCTGCCGAAGCCGGAGACGTTTGCTTCGATCTTCGCGCTGCCAGAAACCATCGCGTTACAAATGCTTCGGGCGAAGAACGCCGCAGTCGAGCGGGAGAAACTCGAGGCCCTATGCGGGACGTTCGACTTGTCGACATGCGAGGAGGATCTCACCAAGGCGATCACTGGCCTAGCAGGGCATCGGCTCCCAGGCACAGGCGCGATTAAGCAAGCCGCTCGCGAGCTTTTGCACTCGATGAAGACCCGAGGGCCGATCGAGGAGATTTCGGCGGTGAGGCGGCTGCGCGTCTGTCACTCCGTTAACGCTCCCTGCGATGCGCCCGCATTCGGGCCCGCGCCGGTCCAGGTGCGCCGCCCGCGGGTGTCCGACCTATCCAAACTGGGCCCAACGCCAGACGTCTCCAACGTGCCCGGCGAGAAAACGTTGTTGCTGACCGGTGATCTCCAGGTCGACTTGGAGCACGTCAGTGCTCTTGAGGTCGTCGTCACGGCTGTTGCAGCCTCCGGAGGGCCCATTGACAGCAAGACCCGGTCGCGCAGTCTCATCGCGCGGCGCTCGGGGCGATGGCCGACGCTCGTAACGAGAGGGGGAGTCCGCAAGTATGTCGCGCCCCGCCATGTGGTCGGGTTCGAAGTTCGCCCGGACGGTCGCGCTGTTCTGCCGCGCGAGACCGTAACACTGTTCCGGGTTGACAATTTCCCCCCACGCGCGACGGAAGGCACCGGGGGGGGGCTGTTCGGTAAAACCGACAACCGGCTGACAACCCTGAGCCTGGCCCACCTACATGCGGCAGCTCTCACCTCAACTCCTATTGTTGTCCCATTGAGTTCGGAGGATACGGTCACCAACAGTGTCGCTGGCCGCGAGCGCACGCGCACAATTAAGGCAGCGCCCGACCATACCGTTGCCGATGCCAAGGCGCGAAAGCTCGAGTTGCAGGTGATTGGTATCTCTCGTACTGCGGAGACCTTTGAAACCGCGCCGGTTTATCTTGGGTTGGGTGAGCCGTTGCTTAACCGCCGCCAAGCGCTTCGTCCCCGCGATCAGTCGCGCACCAGTCGCCCCATCGAGGTTTGGGCTCCAGCAACCGAGCGGCCCTCAATCTGCGTAAAGCGGAAGCCGGGCATCAATCAGGTCATCGAGCGCTGGGCCCTCACACAAGACAAGACAAGCATCCAGGCCCTCACGCGTCGGACCTTGACACGCCTTTGGCTGGGCCGGGAGTGGTTTTCGTCCGGCGAGGGCGAGCGGCTTGGAATCGTGCTTTGGCCACGAAATTACTTTGCGCAGAGTGAAGCCGAGATCGACAAAGACGCTATCACCGTGGATGGCCGAACCTTGCGTTTAGGTGGCTTTGAAGACAGCGACTTGGGGCCAGGCGGTTCCTTCGTTACGCGATGGGGTGGCGATCCAATCCGCCACGACGTCAGCCGTCAAACGGGCATGTTCATCCCGCCCTGCGCGTTCGCCGACCACATAGCCCCGCCTGAGAAGTCGCCGCACGCCCCTCGCGTGGTGCCTCACGCCCGGATGCCAGTGCGGGCTGCATCCGACTCTGATGAGAGCGATTCCAAAAAAGGGCCTTCCGAGCCGCCGCGCGAGTTCCTCGACGTGAGCTTGCTCACTTACGACCCCTGCTTCGATCTCGACCGCCAGGAATGGTATGTCGATGTTGACCTCAGGCCTATTCGCGCCTCCGAACCAAGGGTTCGCTTCGGCCTAGTTCGCTACCAGGAACATGCAATCTCCGAGGAGCTCAAGGTCTCGTTCCCGATCAGGGTGGACACAGAGGTCCTGCCGCAGCGCGATCTTGAGGTGACCCTACTCGAGGCTAACGATGGCAAGGGTGAGATCGAAGTGAAGCTCGTCGGATTTGGGTCGATGGACATCCACGACCTGAGGGTCGAAGAAGTGTTTAAGGGAGAACCTAATCTCAAGTCGCTTATGGCGAGCTTTGATTTATTGCGGAGACCCAAGGTGAACGTCGGCATTTTTCACGAGGTGACTGACAAGACGGGCACGCGGCGGACACATCTTTGCGGACCAAAAGAGTGGATCAACGTTCCGAACAAGGTTGACAATACTACTTTGAAGTGGACGACCCACGTGGCGCTCGATCACGAACGCATGAATCAGCTCGGGCCTGGCACGTACGTAGCGTACTTCGAGGAGGTCGATAGGCGGATGCCAGCTTCGTACCAGAACGAACCTATCGAGCTGAAGAAGCTCTTTGACGAGTCGACGTACCGATCATCGGGACCCCGCTTTAGCGCGCGCGTGCCGTTTCTGAAGGTGCCTATCACATCAACAGTGAGCAACGGGGATTGACCGCACACTTCATCCCTGCTGTCCCGGTGCTGCCAGTTCGGGCTCTCGAATGCTACACAATGGATCTGTAAAGCAGAGAGTTAGATCCAGCCATCCATGTGAGACGCTGTACTTCAACCTCGGCTGGCGCACCAAAATGGCAACCTGGGCAGCCGACTCCAAGTACCGGCACCCGTATGTGGCGCCGAGCTCGGTCAGGTCCGCCGCTTACGTCGCCGATCTCACTGCAAAGGACAACCGGCTCCGCGCCGCCGACCAGCCCCGTCGGTCGCCGGTTACTCCCAATCAATGGGAAATTCAGCTGCAGCTAGTCAAACCTACATCGCTTTGATGCTCATGACGCAATAATATTAGGAGAGGATCGTGGGAAGAAGCACGAAGAGAGTACAGCAGGGTGTGAGGGGCGTTTCTGACAAGGCGGCGGAAGCGCCACCCCAGGCAACGGGTGACCTGCTGACGCGCATGAACTTCCTGGAAGGTGAAATCGAGCAAATCAGGTTCGAGAGTTTCTACGGCCGGGCACGTCAAGCATCACACGACCCGGCGGCACTGACGCTCGCGGTCGACAGGTATGCCCGCGATACCAGCGACGGATGGTTGACCGTCCTGACAAACGGTACGAGGACGTCGATACCGTCTGGTTTGAAAGTCGCTGTTTCGAGCACGGCAAACGGTCGGGACTATGGGACAATCAAGGAAGGCATTCTCGACGGGACTAGTTTCGATGTCACTGCTGGTAATTTGCAGAGCACCTACCGTCGCGTCAGCGATCTGAAGGTCAGGGTCAAACCTCACGCCGGCTCGCCAGCCGTGATCGATGGGATCAGTTACGACCTTGATCTTTCGATTTCCTACAAGGAGAGCGGATCGATAAGGAGAACTGGTCCTTATCCAGCGACTACCGATCCGAGCAATCCACTGTCATATGGCATCCATGATCTGGAGATCGCAGATTTTCCACATCCGGCGGGAGCAAGATATGGCGCGTTTGGAACGGTCTGGTTTCGGATCGGTCACAGCGGCGACCGTTACCTTCATCCAGGACGGATATCATTGGGGTGTATGACGTGTGCGCCGCGCAACTGGCCGGAGATTTATCAGATTGTTAATGCAGCACGGGCTGACTCAAGATCGGTTGGAACGCTAGAATTCACGCAGGCGGTAGTCTTGAGCAGGACGATAATGGCACCGCATTCTGGTGGAAGGAAAGAAGCAAACATCAGGCGAAAGAAGGCTAACATCAAAAGAGCGTGACCTCCACGCAGTGCTACCGCACGATGCGAAGCAGACCTGGCCGATGTGCCCGCCCGGGTTCCACTCCTGGCAAGAATGCGACGTTGCGCTTGTGTCAACCTCCTGGGGTCAGCGAACCGTGCGCGGCGTTGAATTGCCTTGGCGCCCTCGACGCATCAACCCAAGTGTCACTTGCCTTATTCTGTGCCCCGGCAGGACGCGCACGGCGAACAATCAGGGCGAGCTACTGCCGCTGCCCGGCTTGAGCTGGATCTGCCGAGCGGCGATCTCCTGGCGAGCGGGCATGTCGTGAGCGTAGCGAATCCGCTAAACCTCTCAACAACCTTGGGGGAGTCGCTGACCGATGCTTCCCTGGCGCGACAAAGGATTGAGCCAAGCACCTCGCTACTAACGGAAGAACTGCGGATTTGAGACCGCGCCGAGATTGGCCGGACAACTCGCATCCTTTACCGAAGCAACTCGCATAATCGTGCTGTCACCATAAACACCTGCGGCATGCACCTTAGTTCACCATTGCGCAAAGCGGAGTGGGATCCTGCGTCTGTGTCGGTTCGACCGAGATTCTCATCGGCGACACCTATTGAAGCACATCAGCAGACAGGTACGGTTCAGCGTCTCGCCTCTGCTCCCGAAACCGAGGGCATGAAGCTGAGTACATCTATCTGCCTCCTGACGCAGCTTGTCGTGGCGGCGCTTGACTTGTGGCCGGCCTCAGAGCTGGTGCCGAGCGCTCACGTTGAAGGCGGCTGGACCCTCTTTCCCGATCATGCTGACTCCTCACAGTCGAACTATGGCTGCGGGACGCCTATTGAGAGCTGCGATCGTAGCCTTTAGGAGACAATTAGCATCCAAATGTAGTCTGCGTCTGATGATCGGAAACGGAGCTTCCCGGCATGCCCGCCTATTCTGGAAAGGCACAACCCTATCTCGATGCAATCGCTGAGGGCCTTTTTGCATCCCAGGAAATCAGAGACTGGCTTCTCGTGGGTACGTCTATGGCGGAGCAATACACCGGGGCCAAAGTTCTTATTGATGAGCAACGTGCCGTCCGGTGGCGGGTAAAACCCACCAAGCAGCCATTCTGGGCGAATTACTGGTGCGGACGCGACAGTCGATGCACTTGTCGGATCGAGGGCAGCAAAGGGCTTGAGTCGGACGCCATCTTCTTCCTCCGGAATGATCTTGCCCGCGTTCTCGCCGTCCATGTCGAATTCAAGCATACCGGCGAGGCGTTCAGTTACGGACAGCCAGAAGCTTACCCGCTACGCGCAGCTTGCTTCGCTAAGACATATCATGAGAGGCCAACCCTGAACCGGCACGATCACTGGATGACTGTGCTTTTCTGCGGTGAGGAAACGCTGATCGACCAGCGGCTAACGTACTTCCAGCGTGTCATCACTCACGGGGAGGCCGCCCGGATGATCAGAGCGTATCCAAAAAGCGCATCCATTTTGTAGCATTCTGGTCTGACACCCTCCCGTGTCTCCCGGATTAGAGAATGCTTGGATGGCAAGAGGACACGTGCCTAGGTCCTACTCAAACAGCCTGCCAGTCGATAAAAAGATCATTCAAACGACAACGATCGCTGCGACCGGCCAGACGACGTGCCGCACGCGGGCCACTAGATCTTCCTCGGCCGGACGGCGCAACTCGGAGGCAAGGTCCACTTCGGCCGTTACGAGCAGCGACTCCAGTCCCGTCGACTGAGGTTCTTTGATCCGAGTAGCCTCAACAAGCCTTCGCAGCAGGCGGGCGGATTCCGAGCCTGAAAGTGCCCTTGGAGGTTCCGTAGATTGCGTGATGCGGTAGCTGTGGAAGGATAGGCGTTCCTCGGCAGGTCGGTCCTCCCCAAAGCGAAGACTCTGTCGCAGGAAGAACACAAGCCCGAACGGACCAGACGGAATTTCAGAAGAGAGCCCGGCGGGACGGGTTAGGTACGCAGCTCCGCAAGGTCGATCTGGAAAAAACGCACCGCGGATTGCACTCGAGACTTCGGGGATATTGAGACCGAGCTGGAGAACGGATGCGCCGTTCACCGCTTCCGGTTTAATCCCGCCGACATCGCCGCAGGCGTACAAGCTACCGTCGTAGCGGATGGTCGGTAGCAATTCGTCGACTGCAACGATCTCCTCATCTTCAAACGTGAACGACGTTCGCGTGGTGTTCGGACCCGGCTCTGCCCCACAATGTTTAATCATGAACTGGCCCAGGTCAGCCCAGGTCGCTTCCCCACCGCTAGAGCGGAATCCGCTCACGTTGCATCGTATCCCGCAGCGGCGAAGTAGTTGGTGCACTCGGCTGGGCTGAAGGCGTTGACGAGCGTGCCTATAGTGGTCCAGAGGCCCTCGACGGTTCGCTCGG
>JAESFT010000468.1_pt1 | contig 23946 bp, 24 predicted proteins | sample 9269451 | NCBI WGS metagenome assembly JAESFT01 (sample SAMN14502557, study PRJNA617106) | algae metagenome | isolation source: Scytonema hyalinum WJT4-NPBG1 and co-occurring heterotrophs from well... | place: USA: Mojave Desert, Joshua Tree National Park, California | collected 2006-05-25
GCCCCGGTCTCTTCAGCAAGAATTGCATGATCCGGGTATGCAGTCTTAAGGACATCAATGATCGCCTGCTCAGCCGCCTGATCCACTTCCGTCACGAAATCATTGTGCCCTTTCTGGGTCACCTTGATACGGTCGATGTCGAAAGAGGCGCGATTGATGATCGAAGCGGCACGGCGGGCAGCCTTGACCGCCGTATTGAGCATGGGATGCATAGAGGTTCCGTTAAAATGGCGGCACCGCAGCCTTCTGCCGCACGGAACCGCGTGGATTGATTAATGAGCGAAGCGGCAACGAAGGTTTGAGCCCTAGACCGCAGATGACGCTATTTTAAATGAACCTGACTGAAACTAGTAACGATCTGTCCGCCCGGTTGCGTTTCGTACTGGTTGAAACCAGTCATCCAGGCAATATCGGCGCGGCCGCCAGGGCGATGAAGACGATGGGGTTTTCTCGCCTTGTGCTGGTCAATCCACGATTTGCCGATGTCGCGGAGCAGGAGGAAGCGATTGCCTTTGCAAGTGGCGCATTGGATGTGCTGCGTGCATCAAAAGTCGTTGGGTCTATCGAAGAGGCTTTGGATGGATGCAATTTCGCGGCGGCATTGAGCGCCAGGCTGCGGGAGTTTTCGCCACCGGTGCTTACGCCGCGTACGTTTGCGGGACAAATCACGTCCGAATCGGGACTGCAGGCCGCTCTCGTGTTCGGTAATGAGCGCTACGGATTGCCAAATGGCGTCGTGGAAAAATGCAATGCTTTAATCAACATCCCGGCTAATCCGGCATATTCTTCCTTGAATCTGGCACAGGCGGTACAGGTCTTGGCGTATGAATGCCGCATGGCCAGCACTAAATCAGATACGGGGGAGTTCCCCGTTGCATCAGTGTCACCAATCGGCTTTCATGGTCAAGCGGCTGAACTTGCTCAGATTGATGGCATGTTCGCGCATTTAGAAGAGGCGCTTATTGCTATTGATTTCCTGGATCCGGAGAATCCGAAAAAACTGATGCCAAGATTGAAGCGCTTATTTTCGCGAACACAATTGGAAACTGAGGAGGTCAACATCCTCCGCGGCATTGCTACACAGATCCTGCGCAAGCGGCCGCGATGATGCTAGTTTAAATAGTTTCCTAGCCCCAAGCCCGAAGCAAACCAACCGCCAAGCCTTCTAGTGCGAAGTCGTCCTGGCCAGACGCAACCCGAATCGGTTTGAAGTCGGGATTTTCCGGCAGTAACTCGATGAGTGAGCCAGTTTTCTTGTAGCGTTTGACCGTAACCTCATCTCCGAGTCGCGCCACGACGATTTGACCGTTTTTGGCCGAATCCGCTTTTTTGACCGCCAACAAGTCACCATCCATGATTCCGATGTCGCGCATCGATAGGCCGCGTACCTTGAGCAGATAATCCGGCTTGGCAGGAAATAGGGAGGAGTCGACTGCATATGTTGCCTCGACGTGTTCCTGCGCCAGAATTGGCGAACCTGCCGCAACACGACCGATCAGTGGAAGGGTGAGTTGCATTATGGAAGCATGAGGAAGCGGCAGCTGCTGACCGGTGCGGTTTGGCGTCTCGCTTGCCGTCATGTCGAGCAAACGGATTCCACGAGAAGTGCCAGGGGAGATTTCGATGGCTCCTTTTCGTGCGAGTGCCTGCAGATGTTCTTCTGCTGCATTGGCAGAACGAAAGCCGAGTTCAGCGGCAATTTCTGCCCGGGTAGGCGGGAAGCCCGTATTGTTAATGGCTTCCTTGATCAGATTCAGGATTTGTTCTTGGCGTGCAGTAAGTTTAAGCATGGCCGTATAGCTTCCGGTAAGCGCTGTTTGTAATAACAGCCTGTATTTTTATACAGTACGCGCGGGTTTGCAAGCAACTTCGCAATTTCATTAATAATTACCTTTTGCACTTGATATAAGGCATTGAATGCATTGAAATTTAACGCATTTCGGGTTATTATCGCCGGCTTTCCTCTTCCCACACTCGTCTTGACGCCGGGGTGGGCGATTATTCAATCCGTCCTAAGGAGATTACATGCGTCATTATGAAATCGTATTTATCGTGCATCCTGATCAGAGCGAACAGGTGCCCGCAATGATCGAACGCTACAAAGGCATTGTCACAACACGCGGCGGCAAAGTACACCGTGTTGAAGACTGGGGTCGTCGCCAGATGGCTTACATGATCCAGAAGTTGGCCAAGGCTCACTATGTCTGCCTCAATATCGAATGCGACAGCGAAACGCTGACTGAAATCGAAACCGGCTTCAAATTCAATGACGCCGTTCTGCGTCATCTGACAGTCAAGATGAAGAAGGCTGAAACAGCACCTTCACCGATGATGAAGGCTGTCCAGAAGGAAGATGCAGTCAAGACTCAGCGAGCCGAGGCGCCTGCTGCTTAATTCGCGACGTATTACGGCTTGGGGAGCGTGAATCAGCTTTGCCTGATTGCCAATATTGCCGAACGCGACGTATTGCGTTACACCCCGGCAGGCATCCCGATCGTGTCGGCAAAACTGCTGCATGATTCGGAACAGGTTGAGGCGGGTGTACCCCGCTCGGTAACGTTTGAGATTACTGCGCTCGCCGCAGGTGAAATTTCTAGACGGTTTAACCAGGCGGAATTGGGCAAACCCTTTCTGTTCACCGGCTTTCTTGCACGTAAAAACCGCAACAGCAAAAGTCTCGTATTCCACATCGTCGATTTCGAGACCATTACATAGATCACTTGATACAGGAGCCAATCATGGCATTCGGTAAAAAATTCGATAAAAGCAAGCTCAAGCATAAGCGCCAACAGCAAAACCCGCTGTTCAAGCGCAAAAAATTCTGCCGTTTCACCGCTGCGCATGTGGAACAAGTGGATTACAAGGATGTAGACACGCTGAAGGACTTCGTCCAAGAAAACGGCAAAATCATGCCGGCACGTCTGACTGGCACCAAGGCACATTATCAGCGTCAAGTCGATACGGCCATCAAGCGCGCTCGTTACCTTGCGCTGCTGCCGTACACCGATCTGCACAACGCGTAATTAACGGCTTGAACTAGGAGAAAAACATGCAAGTCATTCTGTTGGAAAAAGTCGTTAATCTCGGCAATCTGGGTGAAGTCGTCCGTGTCAAGGATGGCTACGCTCGCAACTTTCTTATTCCGAAGCGCATGGCTCGTCGTGCTACAGCATCCGCAGTTGCGGAATTCGAAGCAAAACGCGCCGAACTTGAGAAGCTGGCAGGTGAAAAGCTTGCAGCCGCGCAAGCTCAAGGTGAAAAGCTGAATGGGTTGTCAGTCAAAGTCTCGCAGAAAGCAGGCGTTGATGGACGTCTGTTCGGTTCGGTGACTAACTACGACATCGCGGAAGCGTTGACCAAGCAAGGCTTTCCGGTTGAAAAGGCGCAGATCCGCATGCCGCAAGGTCCATTGAAGGTCGTGGGCGATCATGGCGTATCGGTTGCTCTTCACACGGACGTAGTTGTTGATGTGACTGTGTCGGTAGTTGGCGAACAAGCTTAAGCAATCGAAAGTCAGAAGCAAAAAAGCCGGGAATTCCCGGCTTTTTTGTTGACAACCTGTAAAATATTTCCAATGTTGCAGCACGGAAAAATGTCTTCAATATTCCGCCCTTTCCAACTCTTGGCGGCAGGGTGAGCAGGTATAATTCGCGCCATGAACAACCGCGCCGACCCGCAACTCGAATCACTACGTGTACCGCCACATTCCATCGAGGCAGAACAGTCCGTTCTCGGCGGACTCCTACTGGATAACGCGGCGTGGGACCGCATCGCCGACTTCGTGCGCGATGATGATTTTTACCGCTACGATCATCGGATCATCTTTCAGCATATCGTCAAGCTGATCAATAACACTAAGCCAGCGGATGTCATTACCGTGTTCGAAGCCCTGTCCAGTTCTGGCAAGGCAGAAGAAGTCGGCGGCTTGTCTTACCTGAATGCGCTGGCCCAGAATACGCCATCCGCAGCCAACATTCGCCGCTATGCAGAAATCGTTCGAGATCGCGGCGTCTTGCGCAAGCTCATTACCGTTTCCGATGAGATTTCCGGCCAAGCTTTCAACCCGCAGGGCAAAGAAGTCAAACAGTTGCTGGATGAAGCAGAGTCGAAGATTTTTGCTATTGCGGAAGAGGGCGCGCGAGGTGCGCAAGGATTCCAGGAGATCCAGCCGCTGTTAACCCAAGTCGTCGAACGCATTGACGAGCTTTACAACCGGGATAACCAAAACGAGATCACCGGTGTGCCAACCGGCTTTGCTGACCTGGACCGCATGACCTCCGGCCTGCAACCGGGCGATTTGGTTATCGTCGCGGGCCGTCCTTCGATGGGCAAGACAGCCTTTTCCATCAACATCGGCGAAAATGTCGCGATCGAAAGTGGATTGCCGGTAGCCGTGTTCTCCATGGAGATGGGTGGTACCCAGCTAGCCATGCGTATGCTCGGTTCGGTTGGACGTCTCGATCAGCATCGGCTGCGCACCGGACGATTGGTCGACGAGGACTGGCCGCGGCTGACACATGCGATTCAGAAAATGAACGATGCGCAGTTGTATATTGATGAAACCCCCGCGCTGAGTTCAATTGAATTGCGCGCCCGCTCGCGTCGCCTGTCACGTCAATGTGGCAAGCTTGGGTTGATCATCATCGACTACCTGCAGTTGATGTCCGCCAATTCGGCCGGCGAAAACCGGGCGACTGAGATTTCAGAAATTTCACGAAACCTGAAAGGCTTGGCAAAGGAGCTGAATTGCCCGGTCATCGCGTTATCACAGCTGAACCGCTCGCTCGAACAGCGGCCCAACAAGCGCCCGGTGATGTCGGACTTGCGTGAGTCCGGCGCTATCGAACAGGACGCCGACGTGATTCTGTTCATTTACCGTGACGAAGTGTACAACCCGGATTCGCAGGACAAGGGTACGGCTGAGATTATCATCGGTAAGCAGCGTAACGGCCCGATTGGCACTGTGCGGCTGACATTCCTTGGCCAATACACGAAGTTCGACAATTACACCGGCGGCCAGGCGATTTTCGGCGGCGAATAGCGATCGGTAACCGGCTCTCCGGCAACGGCCTGGTTTGAGCGGACAGCAACCGCGCGGCAGACAAATATATCAACTTGAGAGAGTGCTTCCATGTTTGGACGATTGATGCCCACCGAGGGCAAATTCTTTGACCTGTTTGTTCAGCACGCCGACCTTTGCGTAAAGGGCGCCAAGGAAATGGTGGCGTTGATGACGAACTTCGACGACCTGGAAAATCGTGTGCATGCAATCGAAGGCATTGAGAAGCAAGCCGACAAGGTGACCCACCATACGCTCGACTTGTTGCACAAGACGTTCATTACTCCGCTCGACCGCGATGACATCCATCAATTGATTACGCGGATGGATGACATCCTCGATTTACTTGAAGACGCAGCCCAGACCATTTCTCTGTACGACATCAAGGCGATCACTCCGGAAGCCAAGCGCCTGGCCGAACTCTGCCTGGGTTGCACGGAAAAGGTGAAGGCAGCGGTGTCGCTCCTGAGCAACATGGACAACTCCAGCCAGATCCTGCTTATCTGCGAAGAAATCGACCGGCTGGAATCCGATGCCGATCATGTAATGCGCGCGGCCATGTCCAAGCTGTTTCGTGATGAGCCGGACGTGCGCAATTTGATCAAGCTGAAAGCGATTTACGAAATTCTGGAAACGGTCACCGACCGCTGCGAAGACGTTGCCAATATCATCGAAGGCATCATCGTGGAAAACGCGTGAAGAGTCTCGACTGGTAACGCACACATGTCGCGGAGCGGCCAGAGACCTTTATTTCCATCCAGGTCGTTCGCCGGGAGGTCCGCACATTATGAATTCGTAAGATTCAAATCAGAATAAGACATTACTCATGAATACCCTCGAGATCAGTATCTACACGCTTGCTTTTCTGATTGCATTGGCCCTGGTTTTCGACTTCATGAATGGTTTTCATGACGCAGCCAACGCGATTGCAACTGTTGTTTCCACGGGGGTTCTCAAGCCTCAGACTGCGGTGGCAATGGCGGCATTCTTCAATGTCATTGCAATTTTCTTTTTTCAGCTCAAGGTGGCAACAACCGTCGGAAAAGGAACAATCGATCCGGCGTTCGTCGATCACTACGTCGTGTTCGGCGCGCTGGTGGGCGCAATATTCTGGAACGTGTTGACGTGGTACTACGGCATTCCTTCATCATCGTCCCATGCGCTGATCGGTGGCCTGGTTGGAGCCGCAGTCGCAAAGGCTGGCACTGGCGCACTGATCGCGTCCGGGTTGCTCAAAACCATTTCCTTCATCGTGCTCTCCCCGCTGCTTGGCTTTATTTTCGGCTCGATCATGATGGTGCTGGTGTCATGGATCTTTGTCAGATCTACACCGCGCAGGGTGGACAAGTGGTTCCGGCGCATGCAGCTGGTGTCGGCTTCGATGTACAGCCTTGGCCATGGCGGCAATGATGCGCAAAAGACCATGGGCATCATCTGGATGCTGCTGATTGCCGCCGGATATAGCACGGCCGACTCGGCTTTGCCCTGGTGGGTGATTATCAGCTGCTATGCTGCGATCGGACTCGGCACCTTGTTCGGAGGCTGGCGCATCGTGAAGACGATGGGGCAAAAGATCACGAAGCTCAAGCCGGTTGGTGGATTTTGTGCGGAGACAGGTGGCGCTATCACCTTGTTTCTTGCAACCGGGTTGGGTATTCCAGTATCAACGACGCATACGATCACCGGTGCTATTGTCGGTGTCGGATCCTCCAAGAAAATGTCGGCAGTGCGGTGGGGAGTTGCAGGCAATATTGTCTGGGCATGGGTATTGACCATTCCTGCATCAGCGTTCATCGCGGCGGTATCCTGGTGGATCGGTACGCAGTTGTTCTAGGAAACTACCGGCCGACGCTACAAGCAACCAATAAAAAAGCCTGCATTGCGATGCAGGCTTTTTTGTTTTACCGGCTTGAAGCGGTTTCTTTCCCGTCAAAGCACTTCGCTGGCATGATCGGCCAAACGTGAGCGTTCACCGCGTGCCAACGTGACATGTCCGCTATGTGACCAGCCTTTGAATCGGTCGACCACATAAGTCAGGCCGCTCGAGCCTTCTGTCAGATAGGGCGTATCGATCTGGGCAATATTGCCGAGACAGATGATCTTCGTTCCGGGGCCTGCACGCGTCACCAGTGTTTTGATCTGTTTCGGCGTCAGGTTTTGCGCCTCGTCGATGATCAGAAACTTGTTGACGAAGGTCCGGCCGCGCATGAAGTTGAGCGACTTGATCTTGATGCGGGAGCGGATCAGGTCCTGCGTCGCCGCACGTCCCCATTCGCCACCGTCGGTATCGGATTTATTGAGTACTTCCAGATTGTCGTCGAAGGCGCCCATCCACGGAGACATCTTCTCCTCTTCAGTGCCGGGCAGGAAGCCGATGTCCTCGCCGACAGGTACGGTCACGCGTGTAACGATGATTTCGTTATACAGCTTGGTTTCCAAGACCTGCGCCAGGCCCGCGGCCAAGGCAAGCAATGTCTTGCCAGTGCCTGCCTGCCCCAGCAATGTGACGAAATCGCATTCAGGATTCATCAACAGGTTCAGCGCAAAATTTTGCTCGCGGTTACGTGCGGTGATTCCCCAAACGCTATTCTTGGCATGCGTATAGTCGCGCAGCGTTTGCAAGACTGCTGTCTTGCCGTTGATCTGCTTGACCTGGCCATAGAAGGGCGCTTCGCCGTTATTGGGTTCCAGGTGAACGAACTGATTCACGAGGAACGAGGGTACTGTCGGTCCAGTCAATCGGTAGAAGGTATAGCCTGTACCGTTCTTGTTCTCCTGCCAGGACTCCATGCCTTTTCCGTGCCGGTTCCAGAAATCATCGGGCAATTGCAGAATGCCCGAATACAGCAGGTCGGTGTCTTCAAGGACATGGTCATTGAAATACTCTTCGGCAGGCAGGCCCATTGCGCGTGCCTTGATGCGCATATTGATGTCTTTCGACACCAGAACGATCGGACGTCCCGGAAACTGCTCGCCCAGTGCCCGCACTACGCCAAGAATCTGATTGTCCGCCTTGCCGACCGGCAGGCCTTCCGGCAACGTAGTGTTCTGCAGCTTGGTTTGGAAAAACAGGCGGCCTTTCGCATCCTTGTTGCCGAGCTTTGACAACAGGATGCCGTCCTCGATATCGTTTTCACCTACGTCCGCGACCAGGGCGTCGAGCGAACGGGAAACCTGCCGCGCATTTCGTGCGACCTCGGACATGCCCTTTTTATGGTTGTCCAGTTCTTCGAGCGTCATCATCGGCAGATAGACATCATGCTCTTCGAAGCGGAACAGGGAAGTGGGATCGTGCATGAGCACATTGGTATCGAGCACAAACAGCTTGGTAACGCCCATCTTGTCGGCGACGCGGCTGGTGTTTGACTTGATCACGCTATCCACAGACTTCGGCGCGGCGCGCTGTTTCGTGGCAATGGCTTTTTCGCTTGTCTTGGCGCGCGCTTTCGGCGCAACTTCTGCTTCTTGTGGAGCCGATTCGACAAGGCTCATGACGGGTTTGACGGACTTGCCTTTTTCTGCCTTGGGATATTCGCTAGGTGAGAGCAGTACAGCGGGTTTGGTCGGTATTTTGGGCAGTGGCATCAGGACCTCAATATGAAAAATTTCGGGATGTACAACTTGAGATTACCAACGGGGTGAAACAGGGATGAAAAGTTGTGGAAAACAATAGGAGGGATGGATCGAAACGCAGAAAGGCAGGCCTTAAAAATAAAAAAGCCGTTCTGGAGGGTGCTATACCCTTTCCACGAACGGCTTTTTTCAACGAATGGATTTCTATGTTCAATGGGTTATGCAACTACGGCAAAGCCTTCACAAATTCAAGCACTTCATCGACATGCCCAGGCACTTTCACTCCACGCCATTCTTTCACCAATTTGCCGGACCCGTCAATGATAAATGTCGACCGTTCGACGCCGCGAACTTGCTTGCCATACATGTTTTTCATATTCATGACATCAAACAAATTGCATAACTCCTCATCGGGGTCTGAAATCAGCTGGAAGGGCAATTCCAGCTTGGACTTGAATCCGTCATGGGAACGAATGCTGTCGCGGCTGATGCCGATTATCTCCGTATTTGCGGATTGGAACTCGGAATACAAGTCCCGAAACCGCAAACTCTCCGTGGTGCATCCAGGCGTATTGTCCTTGGGATAAAAATACAGGACCAACTTTTTGCCGAGATAGTCCGAAAGCTTGAAAGTATGGTCGCCGGTCATGGGACCCGAAAATTCCGGGACGGCACTATTCAGTGCCAGTGAACGATCTGCCAAGTTATTCTCCTGATCCATTGTAGTTTTTCTTGCCCTGTCGCGCGGCGGCAAATAGTAATTTGGCTATTCTATGTGGATTCGAATTCCAACGGTGCTATTCAGGCGGCCAAAGAGCGTTCAAAGATCAATGCAAGCGCGACTTTGCGGCCTTCCGCCATCAGGATGTTATACGTCCGGCATGCCGCCTGATTGTCCATGCATTCCACGCCGACCCTGCGCGAGGTAAGGGGGGCGGTGAGTTTAGGATGCACGAAGCGCTGGCGATCGCCGGTGCCCAGTATGACCACCTCGGGCATGGCTGCATCGATCTGCTTGAAATCGTCGATGGTAAGTGTTTCGAACGACATGGGTGGCCAGGCAACCGGTGCGGTTTCCGGCATGACCAGCAGGCTGTATTCAAAACGGATGGCATTGATTTCCACGCCGCCTTGGTCATAGGCCGTCACGGTTTGATAATGCTGGGTTGAAGTGGTATGCAGTTTCATGGCAAAAATGGTGCCGAGCACGCAAGAGATTGGTTTCGCCGCATGGCCGGAAGGCGATGTTCTATGTCTGATACGACAGGGGGACGGGCTTGAAATTCCTGCAATGAAGCGAAAAAGATGCCGCATTGTAGCGCTTTCAATGGCTTGCAAGGACACTATGCATTGATAAAACGGGTTGCTTTCGGCAAAATGAACCCCTTTTGGCGGTGCAGCATTGCATCCCCAAGTATTCCATCGACGATAAGGGATTGCACACGTGCGACCGATTCAGAAATCAAAAAAACTGGCAGACGTCTGCTACGACATCCGCGGGCCGGTGCTGGAAAAGGCCAAGCAGATGGAGGAAGAGGGGCACAAGATCATCAAGCTGAATATCGGCAATCTTGCCGTCTTCGGCTTCGATGCGCCGGACGAGATCGTGCACGACATGATCATCAACATGTCCAATGCCTCCGGTTATACGGACTCCAAGGGCATGTTTGCGCCGCGCAAGGCGATCATGCACTACACCCAGGAAAAGCATATCGCCGGGGTCACGATTGACGACATTTACATCGGTAACGGCGCATCCGAACTGATCGTGATGGGCATGAATGCCTTGCTCAACACCGGCGACGAAGTGCTGGTGCCGGCACCGGACTATCCTCTGTGGACCGCCGCGGTCAGTTTGTCAGGCGGCAAGCCGGTGCACTACGTCTGCGACGAAGCGGCAGACTGGTTTCCGGATATCGAAGACATCAAGAGGAAGATTACCCCGAATACCAAAGCCATCGTCGTCATCAATCCAAATAACCCGACCGGCGCACTGTATCCGGTCGAACTGTTGCGGGAAATCGTTGACCTTGCTCGCAAGCACCAGCTGATCGTGTTTGCCGACGAAATCTACGACAAGACCTTGTACGACGGCGCCACGCATACCTCGATCGCATCATTGGCGGACGATGTGCTCTTCCTGACGTTGAACGGCCTGTCGAAAAATTACCGTTCTTGTGGTTATCGGGCAGGCTGGATGGTGGTGTCGGGCGAGAAGAAGCACGCGAAGGATTACATCGAGGGGCTGAACATGCTGGCCTCGATGCGGCTGTGCGCGAATGCCCCAGGCCAGTATGCGATCCAGACCGCGTTGGGTGGCTACCAGAGCATCAACGATCTGGTCGGGCCCGGCGGCAGGTTGCTTAAACAGCGCGATCTCGCGCACAAGCTGCTGACGGACATTCCTGGTGTAACCTGTGTCAAACCGAAGTCGGCGCTGTACATGTTTCCGAAACTTGACCCCAACATGTATCCGATCGCGGATGACCAGCAATTTGCTTATGAGCTGCTGGCCGAGGAAAAGGTGCTGATCGTGCAAGGCACCGGATTCAACTGGATGTCGCCCGATCACTTCCGTGTGGTTTTCCTTCCCAATTCCGACGACCTTACCGAGGCATTCGGGCGCATCGCGCGCTTCCTCGACGGCTATCGCAGGCGTTACAGCAAGGCGGCGTAGGCACCGTATTATGTGACGCGCGGCATCTGCCAATCAAAGCAATCAACTTTCCAGACCATATGAAACCCATCAAAGTAGGCTTACTCGGGATCGGCACTGTCGGATCCGGCACGTTCAACGTACTGAAACGCAACCAGGAGGAAATCATGCGCCGCGCCGGTCGCGGCATCGTCATTACGATGGTCGCCGATCTGAACACCGCGCGCGCCAAGGAACTGACGAACGGCGAATGCGAAGTGGTCAACGACGCCAATCTGGTGGTGAACAGCCCGGATGTCGATATCGTGATCGAGCTCATCGGCGGCTACGGCATTGCCAAGGATCTGGTGATGAAGGCGATTGCCAACGGTAAGCATGTGGTGACAGCCAATAAGGCATTGCTGGCAACCCACGGCAACGAAATTTTCAAGGCTGCGCAGGAAAAAGGCGTCATGGTGGCGTTTGAAGCGGCGGTCGCCGGCGGCATTCCGATCATCAAGGCGTTACGCGAAGGTTTAACTGCGAACCGGGTCCAGTGGATTGCCGGCATCATCAATGGCACCACCAACTTCATCCTGTCCGAGATGCGGGACAAGGGACTGGATTTCAGCGTGGTCCTGAAAGAAGCGCAGCGTCTCGGCTATGCGGAAGCAGATCCGACCTTCGACATCGAAGGCGTGGACGCGGCGCACAAGGCGACCATCATGTCGGCGATTGCTTTCGGTATTCCGGTGCAGTTCGACAAGGCGCACGTGGAAGGCATCACCAGCCTGCAGTCGACCGATATCCAGTATGCCGAGCAGCTCGGCTACCGCATCAAATTGCTTGGCATTGCCAAGCGCACCGAAGTCAACGGCCAGGCCGGCATTGAATTGCGGGTCCATCCGACGCTGATTCCTGCCAAGCGCTTGATCGCCAATGTCGAAGGGGCGATGAATGCGGTGCTGGTGCAGGGCGATGCAGTAGGTGCGACCTTGTATTACGGCAAAGGGGCTGGTTCGGAACCGACTGCATCCGCCGTCATCGCCGACTTGGTGGACATCACCCGCCTGGCGACCGCCGATCCGGAACACCGGGTGCCGCATCTGGCATTTCAGCCACATGCGATGACGGATATTCCGATTGTGCCGATGGCGGAAGTAGTGACCAGCTATTACCTGCGCATGCAGGTGGCCGATCAGCCTGGCGTGTTGGCCGATATCACCCGCATCCTCGCAGATTCGTCGATTTCCATTGACGCGATGCTGCAGAAGGAACCGGCCGAGGGCGAAACCCAGACCGACATCATCATGCTGACGCACCAGGCACGTGAAAAGCATGTCAATGCCGCAATTGGCAAGATCGAGGCGCTGTCGACCGTGGTCAGCAAGGTAACCAGGATCCGCCTCGAGCAGCTGGCCTGATCAGAGCCGCTTTACATGTCGGTGGTCATCGATCCATATCATCGGTGGATGACCACCAGTAAGCCTTTTGCTTCTGTCTTCCCAGTATTGCGGATCGCATGATCGCGATCCGCCTGGTACCGCGCGGTTGCGCCGCTCTTCAATTTCTTCTTGATACCTGCCACTTCCAGTTCCAGACTGCCGTGCGTGACGGTCAGGTGTTCCATGGTGCCCGGATCATGTGAATTCGAGATCAGGGCACCGTCCGGCGCCAGTGTCAGTTCATACCATTCATATTTCCCCGCAAGTTCCATCGGCCCAAGGATGCGCAAGACATAGCCGGAGTGGGTTCCCGGCAATGTCGGCGTCTCATGGGGCTCGACAATTCTCACCGTCTCCTCCTCCCTGGCTTCCCCGGCAAGTAATTCCTGAATGCCGATGCCAAGCGCATTGGCGAGTCGCCAGGCAACCGCAATCGTCGGATTCGCTTTCTCGCGTTCAATCTGGGACAGCATGGATTTCGACACGCCTGCGGCACGGGACAAGTCTTCCAGTGTCAAACCACGTTTCTGACGGATCTGCAGCAGAGTCGCGCCAACGTCGGGGGGCGCACTGGGGGGCGATGCTTTCATTTTTGTCCTTGCAAACTCGATCGGGGGCGAATAGTATTCAATATATTGAAAGCAAGTTCGATATAGTGAAATTTTGAGGATTTGATTAATTATATTGAACGTATCCTAGCAGAAGCAGCCAACGCGAAACCACCCCGGTTGGCCGTTTCAACTTAAATCCAAAAGGATGTTGCTATGGAAAAACGCGATGCGGCAGCAGAGTTTCACCATCGACTTGCCGGCGATCTGCAAAATTTGCGGGAAAACGGGCTGTTCAAGCTTGAGCGGGTCATTGCTTCCCCACAGGGCGCCACGGTGCAATCCGACGACGGCAGGACGCTCATCAATCTTTGTGCAAACAACTATCTCGGCCTGTCGGGCGACAGCCAGCTTGCGCATGCCGCAATCCGCGCAATCGAGCGGTATGGTTATGGCTTATCGTCAGTTCGGTTTATCTGTGGCACCCAGACCGTTCACAAGCAACTCGAACGCGCACTTGCCGAATTTCTAGGCATGGAAGACAGCATCCTGTACGCCGCGGCCTTCGACGCGAATGGCGGCTTGTTCGAGCCGCTCTTCGACGAGGAAGACGCCATCATTTCCGATGCACTTAACCATGCATCGATCATCGACGGCATACGACTGTGCAAGGCGGCCCGTTACCGTTATCAGCACAATGATATGAACGATCTCGAAACGCAGTTGCAGGCGGCGGCCGGCAAGCGTCATAGGCTGATCGTGACGGACGGCGTATTTTCGATGGACGGAACGATTGCCCAACTCGACCGGATCTGCGATCTGGCGTACCGGTACGACGCCCTGGTGATGATCGACGAGTCGCACGCATCCGGCTTCATGGGGCCGAACGGACGGGGCACGCATGAACATCACCGCGTGATGGGGCGCATCGACATCATCACCGGTACGCTCGGCAAGGCGCTCGGCGGTGCGATGGGTGGTTTTACCGCGGCACGCCGCGAAGTGATCGAGACCCTGCGCCAAAAATCACGACCCTACCTGTTTTCCAATTCACTCGCGCCTGCGATCGCCGGCGCGTCGTTGTCGGTGCTGGAACGCCTGTCGTCATCGAGCGAACTGCGGGACCGGTTGCATGACAACACCCGCTATTTCCGCGCTGCGGTTACGGAACTCGGCTTCACCATCAAGCCCGGCACGCATCCGGTGGTTCCGGTGATGCTTTTCGACGCCCCCCTGGCCCAGCGCTTCGCGCAAAAACTGTACGCGCTTGGCGTGCTGGTGAGCGGATTCTTTTATCCGGTGGTGCCGATGGGGCAGGCGCGCGTGCGTGTGCAGTTGTCCGCCGCGCATACCCGCGAACAATTGGATAGCGCATTGGCGGCATTCAGGCAGGCGGGTGACGAACTAGGCCTGCTTGCAAAATAGGAGAGGGCAATGGAAAAAATCCTCATCATCGGTGCGAATGGCCAGATCGGCAGCGAATTGTTCGATGCCCTTGCAGGCAGGTACGGGCAGGCCAACGTCATCGCGGCGGACATCAGCCCGAACAGCCTGTTCGGTGCGCCATCCTACGAATGCCTCGACGTGCTGGATGCAGGACATGTCGCACAGGTCATCGAGCAGTACGACATCACGCAGGTGTATCAGCTTGCGGCGCTGCTGTCGGTCACCGGCGAGCAGGCGCCATTGAAGGCGTGGACGCTGAACATGAACGGCTTGCTCAATATCCTGGAGATCGCCCGCGAACGGCGTCAGGCTGGCAAGCCGCTCAAGGTGTTCTGGCCGTCATCGATCGCCGCCTTCGGTCCGCACACACCCGCCGTCGATACGCCGCAGCTTGCGGTGATGGACCCGACGACCATCTACGGCATCAGCAAGCAGGCGGGCGAGCGTCTCTGCGAGTATTACTTCAGCAAGTTCGGAGTCGATGTACGCAGCATCCGCTATCCCGGCATCATCAGCTACAAATCCCCTCCGGGCGGCGGTACGACCGACTATGCGATTGCCATGCTGGTCGCCGCCAGACGAGGCGAGCGCTATGTCTGTTATCTGAGGGCGGATACCATTTTGCCGATGATCTACATGCCCGATGCGATCCGCGCCACCATCGAGTTGATGGAAGCGCCGTCCGAAAATATCCGGGTCCGGTCGTCCTACAACATCGCGGGCTTGAGCTTTAGTCCGGCTGAGCTGGTACGCGCCATCACATCGCGCGTGGCGGGATTCGAGGTCGATTATGCGCCTGACGACAGGCAGGCAATCGCCGATACGTGGCCGCACAGCCTGGACGACACCCATGCCCGCGCCGATTGGGGCTGGCATGCGGCCACCGGCCTCGATGCCCTGGTGGCCGACATGCTGCGGAACCTTTCCCCGGCCGCCGGAAAGCTGCATCGCGTGGCGTAGCCGTCACTGAACCGCAAGGATCCGTTCATGGATATGCGTGTATTCGACCTGTTCAAGGTCGGCATTGGTCCCTCCAGTTCGCATACCGTTGGCCCGATGCTCGCGGCGCGGCGGTTTCTGAACGAATGCGCATCGCTCACAGATGCCAGGTCCGTCACGGCGGAGTTGTTCGGCTCGCTGGCGCTGACAGGGGCCGGACACGCGACGGACAGGGCAATATTGCTTGGCATGTCCGGGGAATTGCCGGACAGGATCGAGCCGGAAACCATCGAACCGAAACTGGCCGAAATCACCGCCAGCAGGACGGTGCGCCTGCTTGGCCGTTATCCGGTGCCGTTCGACGTTGAACGTGACTTGATCTGGCACCGGCAACAGACGCTGCCCGGTCATCCCAACGGCATGCGGTTCACCCTCACACGGCAGGATGGCAGCTCGCATCAACGGGTTTTTTACTCCACGGGCGGCGGCTTCATCCATGCGGAAGATGAAACCGGTACCGCGGACACAGGTGGGCCCCGCGATCTTCCTTTTCCTTTCGACGACATGGCCGGACTGCTTGCCCATGGCAGGAGAACGGGACTCGGCATTGCCGGAATGCTGCGCGCCAACGAATGCGCGCATGCAGCCGGCGATGCGCTGGACGCGGGTCTCGATCGCATCTGGGAGGTCATGAACGCCTGCATCGAGCGCGGTCTGAGCAGGCAAGGAGAACTCCCTGGCGGCCTGAACGTAAGGCGTCGAGCAGCCGCGCTCTGGCGCACGGCGCAGGACGATGCGCCGGGCCTTCCGCATGACGCGATTCACAAGGTCAGCCTTTACGCCATGGCGGTCAATGAAGAAAACGCCGCGGGTGGGCGGGTCGTCACCGCCCCGACCAATGGCGCCGCAGGAATCATCCCTGCAGTGCTGCGCTACTACGCGCTCGATTGCCGGCCGGCTGACCCGGTCAACGGGATCCGGGATTTTCTCCTGGCCGCATCGGCTGTCGGCATGCTCTGCAAGCGCAATGCTTCCATATCCGGCGCGGAGGTGGGCTGCCAGGGCGAGGTCGGCGTGGCCTGTGCGATGGCGGCCGCCGGACTCGCGGCCGCTCTCGGCGGCACCAATGACCAGATCGAAGCGGCGGCCGAAATCGGCATTGAACATCATCTCGGGATGACCTGCGACCCGATCGGCGGCCTGGTGCAAATTCCCTGCATCGAGCGCAACGGAATGGGAGCCGTCAAGGCGATCACCGCCGCATCCCTGGCCCTGAGCGGCGACGGCATGCACCACGTCAGCCTTGACCAGGTGATCGAAACGATGCGTCAGACTGGCGCCGACATGCAGGAAAAGTACAAGGAAACCTCGCTCGGCGGCCTCGCGGTGCATGTCATTTCCGTCAACCACCCGGCCTGCTGAGCTGCGACCGCCGGGCAGGCGGAGGGTATAATGTCGCCCTTGCCGCTATTCCCAATCGATCCTTTTATGCAATACGTGTCCACTCGCGGCCTGGCCGCACCGCAGTCGTTTTCCCAGATTCTTCTCGGCGGTCTTGCTCCCGATGGCGGGCTGTACCTCCCGTCCGTCTATCCGCAGATTTCCGGCGCCGAACTGGATGCGTGGCGCAAGCTGTCCTACGCCGACCTTGCATTCGAAGTGCTGAAGAAATTCGCCACCGATATTCCCGAACAGGACCTCAGGGCACTGGCGCACAAGACCTATACCGCGGACGTCTACTGCAATGCACGCGAGGGCGAAAAGGCTGCCGACATCACGCCGCTGCGGGTGCTGGAAGAGCAGGGCGGCGGCAAGCTGGTGCTGCAGGCGCTGTCCAACGGTCCCACCCTGGCGTTCAAGGACATGGCGATGCAACTGCTCGGCAACCTGTTCGAGTACACCCTGGCCAGGCAGGACGCGGAACTGAATATCTTCGGCGCTACCTCGGGCGATACCGGCAGCGCCGCCGAATACGCAATGCGTGGCAAAAAAGGCATCCGGGTTTTCATGCTGTCGCCGCATAAAAAGATGAGCGCCTTCCAGACCGCGCAAATGTTCAGCCTGCAGGATCCAAATATTTTCAATATCGCGGTGCAGGGCGTGTTCGACGATTGCCAGGATATGGTGAAGGCGGTGTCGAACGACTTGGAGTTCAAGGCCCGGCAGAAAATCGGCACGGTGAATTCGATCAACTGGGCGCGCGTGGTGGCGCAAGTGGTCTATTACGTACGCGGTTACCTGAGCGCGACCACCAGCAACGACCAGAAGGTCTCATTCACCGTTCCGTCGGGTAATTTCGGCAACATCTGCGCCGGCCACATTGCGCGCATGATGGGCGTGCCGATCGACCGGCTCGTGGCGGCGACCAACGAGAATGATGTGCTCGACGAGTTTTTCCGCACCGGCGTCTACCGGGTGCGCAAGTCGTCCGAGACGTATCACACCACCAGCCCCAGCATGGATATCAGCAAAGCCTCGAATTTCGAGCGCTTCGTCTACGATCTGCTGGACCGCGACGCCGGCCGGGTACGCGCACTGTTCAGGAAGGTGGAGACGCATGGCGGGTTCGACCTGTCCGGCGCACCGGGCAGCGATGGCGACGAATTCAGGAAGATTGCCCAATACGGTTTCGCCTCGGGCAAATCGGTGCATCAGGACCGGGTGAATACCATCCGCGACGTGCACGAGAAATATGGCGTCACGATCGACACGCATACCGCCGACGGCGTGAAGGTGGCGCGTGAACATATGACGCCCGGCACAACGATGATCGTGCTGGAGACCGCCTTGCCGGCGAAGTTCAACGAGACGATCCGTGAAGCCCTTGGCCGCGATGCCGACCGTCCGGCCGGCTTTGAAAACATCGAGGCATTGCCGCAGCGCTTCGAAGTCATGGCGGCGGACGTCGGCCAGGTCAAGGCATTCATCGCCGCCCACACCGGGCTGGCGTGACGCTGCATCCGCTGCATTGAAGGAGTCGGCATGACAGAGAGGAAACCGATGCTGAGTCTTGCCGAGGCGCTCGGCTTGCTGTTACCAGCGGCGCGCATCATTGCGGACCGCGAGACCGTTCCCACGCTCGCCGCCAACGGCCGCGTCCTGGCCGAGGCACAGACCTCCCGGCTGGATGTGCCGCCGGCCGACAATACCCAGATGGACGGCTACGCGGTGCGCGCCGCCGACTGCGCGGCGGGTAATGCGGTACTGACGGTGTCGCAGCGCATCCCCGCAGGTCATGTCGGCCAACCTCTGCAGCCCGGCACGGCAGCGCGTATTTTCACCGGCGCGATGATCCCTGACGGTGCCGATGCGGTCGTCATGCAGGAAGTGTGCGTCACCCATGGCGACAGCGTGACCGTGAACCACGCCCCGCAACCGGGCGAATGGATCCGTCGTGCAGGCGAAGACATTCGCGCCGGCAGCGTCATCCTGCCGGCGGGCACCCGGCTGCGTTCACAGGAACTGGGCTTGGCTGCCTCGGTCGGCCTCGCGACACTTCCTGTTCTGCGCAGGCCGCGTGTCGCGGTGTTTTTCACCGGCGATGAACTTGCAATGCCGGGTGAAACCCTCAAACCGGGCGCCATCTACAACTCCAATCGTTTCACCTTGCGGGCGTTGCTGGAAAATCTGGGCTGTGAGATTACCGACTACGGCATCGTTCCCGACTCGCTCGAGGCGACCCGCGACACATTGCGCCGAGCAGCCGCCGGCCATGATCTGATCGTCACTTCCGGCGGCGTGTCTGTCGGCGAGGAGGATCATGTCAAACCGGCGGTGGAGGCTGAAGGGCGGCTGAACATGTGGCAGATCGCCATCAAGCCCGGCAAGCCGCTCGCGTTCGGCGAAATTCCCCGCGCCGGCGCCGCCGCACCTGCCTATTTCCTCGGCCTTCCGGGGAATCCGGTGTCCAGCTTCGTAACGTTTCTTTTGCTTGTGCGGCCGTTCATCCTGCGCTTGCAGGGCGTGGAGCAGGTCGCGCCGCGCACTTTCATGATGCGCGCCGATTTCTCCTGGCCGAAGCCGGACCGGCGCAATGAATTCCTGCGCGCCAGGATGAATGCCGATGGCGGCCTTGACCTATTCCCCAACCAAAGCTCGGGCGTGCTGACGTCCACCGTATGGGGCGACGGGCTGATCGATAACCCTCCGGGCCAGGCGATTGCCCAAGGCGATATGGTGCGATTCATCCCGTTCGACGCATTGCTTACCTGACGCATAATGCAATTTTTCTTGTATCCGGCAACAAAATGAACATCCAACTTCGTTTCTTCGCCAGCGTCCGCGAATCGCTCGGCACCAGCCAGGAAACCTTGGTGGTGCCGGAGCAGGTGAAAACAGTCGGTGACGTGCGGGCGTTCCTGCGCGAGCGCGGCGGTGCATGGCGGGAGGTACTGGCCGATGGCCGTGCGCTGCGCATGGCATACAACCAGCAGATGACCGGCCCGGAAACATCCATTACCGACGGCTGCGAGGTGGCATTCTTCCCGCCGGTGACCGGCGGCTGAGCAGTGATCCATTGAGGGGAATACGATGCCGATTCGCGTCCAAACCGAGGATTTCGATATCAGTTCCGAAGTCGCACGACTGCGCGCGGGTGACGCGCGTATCGGCGCGGTGGTCTGTTTCACCGGTACAGTGCGCGATATCAACGACGGCTCCAGCGTCGCCGCGATGGAGCTGGAGCATTACCCCGGCATGACGGAAAAAGCGCTGGAAGACATTGTCACTTTGGCGAAGAGCCGCTGGGACATCTTCGACGCGCTGGTGATCCACCGCATCGGTCCGCTGCTGCCGCTGGACCAGATCGTTCTGGTGGCGGTGACGTCGGCCCATCGGGGCGAGGCCTTCGCCGCTTGTGAATTCATCATGGATTATCTGAAGACCAGCGCGCCGTTCTGGAAAAAGGAACAAACGCCGGAAGGCGCCCGCTGGGTCGATGCGCGCGTCACGGACGACGAGGCGATGGCAAAGTGGAGCGTCGTCGGCACCGGCAAGCCCGTTGCCGGAAGCGGTACATGAGCTGGCTGGCGGTCGGACTCGGTGCCGCGATCGGCGCCTGGGTACGATGGGGACTTGGCATCTGGGGCAATATGCTCCACCACCATATTCCTGTTGGCACCCTGATCGTCAATCTGGGCGGCGGCTATCTGATCGGCTTGGCGGTTGGCTTTTTCGCAGCCCATCCCGGTATTGCCCCCGAATGGCGGCTCTTCGCAATCACCGGTTTCCTCGGTGGGCTCACTACTTTTTCCGCATTTTCAGCGGAGTCCATGGCGTTGCTGCAACGCGGGGATTATCTATGGGCATTTGCTCACTCCGCCCTGCATCTGGCCGGCTCCATTGCTCTTTGCTGCGCCGGTTTTGCGACGTACCGGGCTGTCGCCTCCGCGATCAGTTAAGTGACGCCGACAACTTGGGAAACAATGCATCGCCGGGCAAAACCAGATTCATATCCCAGTCCGCCTTTTCTACCGCCTCCATCAGAAGCTTGCAGAAGCCGTGCAGTATCGGCGATGAAAATGCGATCTCAAAGCCTTTGCCGGACTCGGAAATGAGATTGATGCGCAAGGGTTGGTTGGGATTAGCCGTGAAGCTTGCCGTTGTTACAAGGAGCGGCGTTTCTCCCAGAGGGTACTTCTGTACTGCTGATTCATAGGAATTGCCAAAGCTGCCGTTTTCTTGCATTGCTGCAACACTGGCATGGTGTTCCATTGACACCATTTCGGCACTGGCATGCGCTGCAAGTGGTTTGTCCAATCTAATCTGGGCCTTGAGCGATGTGACGATGCCCGACCACAACTCACGCAACATCCGTCGTGTCAGCCAAGCGCGGATCTCTTGAAGCGCACCGTCGTCAGCCTTGAACGATGCCCGGTAAAGCAGCCTATCTTCATTTGGCTGGTAGCTGACTTGAATTTGGTGTAAATCCATTGCAATTCGATGCCCGGATGAGCGGCATCAAAATCCTTTCTTGAAAAGTGGTCTTGTGGCCCAATTTTGTTGTCAGATTGATTTACACGGAGATAGATCCATGCGTCTCGACAAACTGACAACCAAATTACAAGAAGCGCTTTCCGACGCCCAGAGCCAGGCCGTCGGCAATGATAACCAATACATCGACCCGGTGCATATCCTGATCGCCCTGTTGAATCAGGACGACGGCGGAGCGCGTTCGCTGCTGCAGCGCGCCGGCGTGAATGTGGGCGGACTCTCCAGCGGGCTGAAGAATGCGCTCGAACGGCTGCCGAAAGTCACCGGCAACGGCGGCGAAGTGCAGATCGGCCGCGAATCGGTGGCATTGCTGAACCTGGCGGACAAGGAAGCGCAGAAGCGCGGCGACCAGTTCATCGCCAGCGAAATGGTGCTGCTCGCGCTGACCGACGACAAATCCGAAGCCGGCCGTCTGGCTCGCGACAACGGGCTGACCCGCAAAGCGCTCGAAGCAGCGATTACCGCGGTGCGCGGCGGCGGCAACGTGTCGTCGCAAGACGCCGAAGGCCAGCGCGAAGCACTCAAGAAATATACCCTCGACCTCACCGAGCGCGCCCGTTCGGGCAAGCTCGACCCGGTGATCGGCCGCGACGACGAAATCCGGCGCGCGATACAGGTGTTGCAACGGCGCACCAAGAACAATCCGGTATTGATTGGTGAACCCGGCGTCGGAAAAACCGCCATTGTCGAAGGTCTTGCACAGCGCATCATCAACGGCGAAGTGCCGGACAGTCTGAAATCGAAGCGCGTCCTGTCGCTCGACATGGCCGCTTTGCTTGCAGGCGCGAAATACCGCGGCGAGTTCGAGGAACGGCTGAAGGCCGTGCTGAAGGAAATCGCGCAGGACGAAGGCCAGACTATTGTCTTCATCGATGAAATTCATACCATGGTCGGTGCCGGCAAGGCCGAAGGTGCGATCGATGCGGGCAATATGCTCAAGCCCGCGCTCGCTCGCGGCGAATTGCACTGCCTGGGCGCCACCACGCTCGACGAATACCGCAAGTACATTGAGAAGGACGCCGCGCTCGAACGCCGCTTCCAGAAGATCATGGTGGACGAGCCCAGTGTCGAAGCCACCATCGCGATTCTGCGCGGGCTGCAGGAAAAATACGAGGTTCACCATGGCGTCGACATCACCGACCCGGCCATCGTCGCCGCCGCCGAGTTGTCGCACCGGTATATCACCGATCGCTTCCTCCCGGACAAGGCGATCGACCTGATCGACGAGGCTGCCTCGAAGATCAAGATCGAGATCGACTCCAAGCCGGAGGTGATGGACAAGCTCGACCGCCGCATGATCCAGTTGAAGATCGAACGTGAAGCGGTGAAGAAGGAAAAAGACGAAGCGTCGCAGCGGCGTCTCGGCCTGATCGAGGAAGAAATCGCCAAGCTCGAACGCGAATATGCCGATCTGGAGGAAGTCTGGGCTGCCGAGAAGTCGGCGGTGCAGGGCAGCCAGCAGATCAAGGAAGAGATCGAGCAGGTCCGGCTGCAGATGGAAGAAGCCAAGCGCAAGGGCGACTGGCAGAAAATGTCGGAACTGCAGTACGGCAGGTTGCCGCAGCTGGAAGCCCAGCTCAAGCAGGCGGACAAGGAGGACGACAGTGCCGCCGCTACCGCCAGGCCGAAGCTACTACGGACTCAGGTAGGCGCGGAAGAGATCGCCGAAGTGGTGTCCCGCGCGACCGGCATCCCGGTGTCGAAGATGATGCAGGGCGAGCGCGAAAAGCTGCTGCACATGGAAGACGCGCTGCACAAGCGGGTCGTCGGCCAGCACGAAGCGATCGTTGCGGTGTCGGATGCGATACGCCGCTCCCGTGCCGGACTCGCCGACCCGAACCGGCCGTACGGTTCCTTCATGTTCCTCGGCCCGACAGGCGTGGGCAAGACGGAGCTGTGCAAGGCGCTGGCATCCTTCCTGTTTGATACCGAGGAATCGATGATCCGCATCGACATGAGCGAATTCATGGAGAAGCATTCGGTCGCGCGCCTGATCGGCGCGCCGCCGGGATATGTCGGTTACGAGGAGGGCGGCTATCTGACGGAAGCGGTTCGGCGCAAGCCCTACAGCGTGATCCTGCTCGACGAGATCGAGAAGGCGCATGCCGATGTGTTCAACGTCCTGCTGCAGGTGCTGGATGACGGCCGCATGACCGATGGCCAGGGCCGCACGGTGGACTTCAAGAACACGGTGATCGTGATGACATCCAATCTCGGGTCGCACAAGATCCAGGCGATGGAGGGCAGCGATCCGGCACTGGTGAAGCTGTCGGTGATGGCGGAAGTGAAGAACCATTTCCGACCGGAGTT
>JAESFT010000469.1_pt1 | contig 23912 bp, 25 predicted proteins | sample 9269451 | NCBI WGS metagenome assembly JAESFT01 (sample SAMN14502557, study PRJNA617106) | algae metagenome | isolation source: Scytonema hyalinum WJT4-NPBG1 and co-occurring heterotrophs from well... | place: USA: Mojave Desert, Joshua Tree National Park, California | collected 2006-05-25
CTCTTCATTGGAACTAACTCTGAGTGACGGTTGCGCTCTGCGCAACCGCTAAATTGGCATTGGCGATCGCATTAATCTCAGACTGCGAAGCGCTCGAACTCAGATAACCCGCAACTTGGGTTAATAATTAGTACTATTTATTAGTGAGCATCATCATTTACTATGCCAGATAGCACGACTCACGAATAAATCTTGACAAAGTCCACCCTCTTTTTGCAAACGCGATTGCCCGAAGGGCAGTGCCCTTTGGGTAATCGCACTCTTAAAGCTGTTAAAGTTGTGTCTGTTTCACCTACGCAACCGATAATCTATACCGTAATCGTCTCTATTGTGTCGCTTCCCAACTTCTTTTTCTTTGTGTAGAAGTCTGTATGTAAGCAGTCTTTGGAAGCTTAAGCTGAGTCCATCACCGCAATAGGGTTGTATTCAGCTAGAGCAGATTGCTCCAAAGCCTAAAGGTTTTTAGCTGTTTTATCTGGTTCATCCAGAAACTTCAGTTCGCAATTCATAACTACACCGTTAGGAAGTTTCACACCCACAGTGTCAAGTCTGGATGGGTACAAATCGACGATCAGCATTAAACCTAACGCTTTATGCTGTACTGGCTTGTTGGCAATGTAATACTTGGTAGCAACTTGAATATCCACTTGTCTTACTCCCATGTGAGTTGTCTGTTGCAGCTGCAAGTGCAACGCTGTATTAGGCTGCAAATCCGAATCCTTTCGGGTTACTCAGTTTGATAATTGCGTCGTAATGTCCGGATAGACGTTTTTCACCTATGTCATCTATCTCTTTAAGCTAATTCATTGACTCCCTACTGTGCATTGTAGGGGTAAAATGAGCAATTGATGCTGATAAAGCTAACCGCAGCGGAACAGAAAACCAGACACAGTTAAGCAGCGCTTATCGATGAGCCAAGCAAAAATACTCACTTGCTACTTGACTAAGCAAAGATACTCAGAAGACAATAGTAACAGAATGTTAACTTTTTTAATAAAACGTTAAAAATTCTGTAATATCTTTGCAAATGGCTATCGTTTACACAGCTTCGCGGCTTTCCTAAAGTAATCCAAGTTAAACCAGATTCCTGGTAAAGCCATTAACCTGCGCGACGAAAACTTAAGCTTTAAAAGCCAAAAACTATTCTGTGGAGTTCACCATGTCAAACTCACCCTCTCCCGTCCAACCCGCCGTCCTCATCACCATCATTGGTGAAACAGTGCTGAAAGACCGTATTGTCAAGCTGCTGAAAAGCCATGATGTCACTGGCTACACCATTAATCAAGTACAGGGTGAGGGTGGGCATGGAAGACGCTTGGGAGACATGGCAGGCTACAACACCAATATTGAAATCAAGACCATTGTTCCATTAGAAGCATCTGATGCTATTTTCTGGGCACTGAAAGAGGAACAGGACGCGCACGCCTTGATCGCCTATCGACACAAGGTAGAAGCCTTCTTTTAATTAACCTTTGTGGCTGGGGCAGTTGTCGGGTAACAAATAATCTGTTATTCGATAACCGCAGCCGCTTTCCCACAACAAAGTGAGGTGCAGTGAGTGTAGGTTGTGCGAAAGCTGGTTGATATATGGATGAATTTGTACAGTACCTAAGTCCTAAATGCATGACAGTTCGTGGGTGGGAATCTCAACTGGAGGAGTAAAACAGAGGTAACAACCTCAGGCTAGGCGTTCCCACCCTCCAGCTGAAGGTAACTACTTCAGAATCCTGTAAGCATTGACTCCCGTTAGGATACTTACTACAAGCCAAGTGACAGCTAACCCCATCACTTCGCCTAAAAATAACTGCGTAAATTGGTGTAAAAAGAAACCTACGGCTGAACCAATCGCGACTCCTAGCGCCCAACTTACCGAACTAACCAGTATCCACTGCCACGCCAAAGGGGTATGCTCTCTAATAGCCAACCAATGCGCTAGCCCCATCCCAAATCCGGCAATTGCTCCTAGAATCGCTCCATAGATAACTCTAAGAGCAAGAACCTGGGTTGTGAATACAATCCAACCCACAGCACCAATACCTACAGTGATCATAAGTACCGAAGCTGTAAAGCTTGAGAACACCCACAACCAAGGATTTTGTATGCGTTCTCTGAGAACAAAAGCTTGAGCGAATGCAACAACTAATCCACCGAATGCTCCCTGCACTACTCCAATATCTGGTTTCTCGCCAACTTCAACCAATAGCAAACTCAAAATAAAACCGCCAAAAGTGGCTATAGTCCATTGCAAATTGTTGCCAAAACATCTCCACCAAGCCGCATGAATTTGAGAAAGGGTTGAGAGTCTAAACCTATCTCTCGTTCGGCAATATTGCTGCTATAAAAAGTATATCCCCGATTCCAGGCAACAGGATAAACCGTATTAAACTTGAGTGCTGATAGTTGATTTAAAGCCCGGTTAATACCCCAAGGGGTAAATAGTACGCCACTACCAACATTTGTTAACCAAACACCGCGAATTTCTTGTTTTATTGCAGTATTTACATTGGGTTTAGCAGAAACAAAGGGAGAAGACAGAGGAGATAATATGAAGCTGAGGACTAATGCCAAACACACTAAATAATTGAACCAACGGCGAGCAAACCGAGTCATTTTGATTTTTGCAGCGAGAGGTGCATCGGAAAGCTGTTCTCTGAGTCTCTACGTCTCTACATTTAAGGTTTTATCTGACAAAATCACTTATGTCATAGGTATATTGACTAATTTACAAATATTTTAATTATTATGCACAAAGTTGGCAACGAATGATGTAACGGATATAACGGATAGTTTATCTTGTTGATCTACAAATAACTTATCCCTTACATCCGTTATGTCCTAGGCTATTCTTTGCTACCTTTGTTTGCGCTTTGCTAAAATCTTTCCACTTCCTCAAACTTTTTAGCAATCTCACCCATAGCTTTTGCTGCTTCACCACAAGTACGGGGTGTAGGGAAAATCTTACCCGGATTCGCCAAACCTTTAGGATTAAATGCTTGTCGTACCCATTGCATAGTTTCTAAATCAGCTTCAGTGAACATTTCTGGCATATAGCACTTTTTATCTGCGCCAATGCCATGTTCTCCAGAAATACTACCGCCGACTTTGACACAAAGCTTAAGAATTTGCCCTCCGACTTCTTCCACCTTTTCTAATTCACCAGGAATGGAATTATCGAAAAGAATCAATGGGTGAAGATTACCATCGCCAGCGTGAAACACGTTAGCAATGCGGTACCCATATTTCAGACTTAATGCTTCAATTTCTGCTAGTACGTAGGGTAACTGAGTGCGTGGAATGACACCATCTTGTACATAATAATCTGGACTTACATGACCTGCTGCAGCAAAAGCTGCTTTCCGCCCTTTCCACAGTTTCAAGCGTTGTTCTGCATCACTGGCAATTGTGATGTTTCGCGCACCGTTCTTTTTACAAATTTCCGCAATACGCTGTTTATTTTCCGCAACTTCTACAGCTAAACCGTCGATTTCTACTAATAAGATAGCGATCGCATCACGGGGGTAACAATTCGTTGCTACCACATCTTCCACAGCGTTGATGCTGAGGTTATCCATAATTTCCATACCACCAGGAATAATTCCGGCGCTGATGATATCGGAAACAGTTGCGCCCGCTGCTTCAATGCTGGTAAAGTCTGCTAAAAGCACACAAATTGATTCTGCACTTTTGAGAATTCGCAAAGTAATTTCTGTAGCAATTCCTAGTGTCCCTTCAGAACCTACAAATACACCTGTTAAGTCATAACCAGGCATTTCAGGAATTTGTCCCCCCACATCTACAATTGAACCATCAGGAAGGACGAGTTTCAATCCCAAAACGTGGTTGGTTGTGACACCGTACTTCAAACAATGCACCCCACCAGAGTTTTCCGCCACGTTACCACCAATTGAGCAAATGATTTGGCTGGAAGGATCGGGAGCGTAGTAAAATCCAGCACCACTCACAGTTTGTGTCACCCAACTGTTAATCACTCCCGGCTGCACTACAACTTGCTGATTTTCCAAATTCACGCTAAGTATTTGCCGCATTAAAGAAGTGACAATCAAAACGCAATTTTCGACTGGTAACGCCCCACCAGATAAACCCGTACCAGAACCGCGTGCGATGAAGGGGATGGAGTGGCGATCGCATATCTTCACAACTTGGGCAACTTGTTCTGTTGTCCTCGGTAACACCACCACCGCCGGGCGTTGGCGATAGCTGGTGAGTCCATCGCACTCGTATGTAATGAGTTCTTCGCGGCGTTGGACTACGCCATTTTTGCCAACCACAGCCTCAAATTGCTTGAGGATGGGTTTCCAGTTGCGTTGTTGTTTGTCTTGGGTGAGCATAGGTGGTTTTGTCCTAGGGCGAGAACTACTTTGCCGACTTCCTGTAAAGATGCAGTTACACCTGCAAAGCCAGCGATAGTAGGTGCTAATAATTTAATATTATCTGGGTCTACTGCTACATAGAACTTATTTATAGCTGTATAAGACAACTACTTACTCTACCATGTGGTGTGTTTATCATAGCTTCCCAAAGATTGCGGTTAACGGCTGTTGTTGCAACAAAAATGGGCAAGCGAGAGCAGGAAGACTTGCATTTACAGCTTGACACTCAAGCAGAACATCGTGCTCAATTACTAGCAGAAACACTACGAGCTATGGGTGTTGCTCCTAACACTCTGTGAAAATCTCTTCGGTAGAAATATTTTCTGAAACGTTTGTACAGGGGTCGTTCACATATTCCTCAACAGCTTTTTTCCACTTTAAATATCCTCGACCATTTAAATGCAGTCCATCTTCTGTATAACAAATATCTAATTTATGATGCGAATCCGATAAATGAGAATAAACGTCTATATATTGATAACAAAACTCTTTTGCTAGATTTTTTAGATGTAAATTTAGCTGTAGTATATTATTGTTATCTTGCCAGTAACGAGTTGTCTTGTTATTAACTGGTAAGACGCTTTGAATAAACACTTTTGTATTCGGAAGTTTATTTTGAAACTCAGTCAAAATAGCAGAGTATACAAGTATTGTTTGTTCTATACTTTTAACAGTCTTACCTAAACCTAGCAAATCATTAATACCTACCATTAAAAAAACTTTCTGGGGTTGCGACGCTAAGATCGTGTCTAGGCGATTTAATATCAAATCTGTTGTGTCACCACCAATACCACGGTTTTTTATATTAGGGTTTTCTAATAACTCTGACCATTGACCTTCTTCAGTCAAACTATCTCCTAAAAAAATAATGTCTAAATCCGATTGAGGCAGCAATTCAAACTGGCTTTTTTTATGGAGATAGTATGGCTCGTAATATTCTTTTTGAGACTTTTTATAAGAAACTTTTTTAGATAAATATTTAAAACCACCTTTTTTAATAAGAAATAAAATACTAAGCAAAAAAAATAAAATATTCAGGATTGAAGAAGTCAACAGTAATAAGATTGTGGCTCTCTCGTTCATATTTTTGGTTAAATAAATACCTTGCCTTTTCTTTTAGTCAGGCGACAGTTATTTCTTGTTCAATAAAAATAGCTCATGACCTGTCATAAGAGGCATGAGGGCATTTCTTATTTGAATTAATGTACTTTAACAGATGACTTGGATAAGATTAGCACATTTACGGAAAGCATTTATGAAAAATCAATGAATTTATGCACGTCATGCCATACTTCTTCCAATAAATTAGGATTTTCGGCATCAAACCACTTAATCTGAGGATATGCTCTAAACCAGGTGCGTTGCCGCTTGGCAAATTGCCGCGTGTGTAAAACAGTTAATTCTTTTGCTTTATCTAAAGAAATATCCCCAGCCAAATATTGCTTGATTTCTTGATATCCCAAAGTATTGAGTAAAGGTAAATCAACACCATATTTCTGGCAAAGATATTCTACCTCTGCTACCAAACCATCTGCAATCATTTTGTCTGTACGCTGTGCAATGCGATCGCTAAGATGAGCAGGATCACAATCTAAACCAATTTGCAAAATTGGATAATCGGGCGGATTCTCTCCTTGCTGCTCGGAAATTGGGCGACCAGTGACATAAAATACTTCCAATGCTCTTAAAGTCCGCACGGGGTCATTGCGATGAATTTTTTGTGCTGCAATGAAGTCAACTTGTTGCAACATAGCGTACAATTGGCTTTGGTCAAAAGATTCCAGTTGCGATCGCAATTCCTTGTGTGGTGCTACTCTAGGAATTTTCATTCCCTGTGTAATAGAACGTATGTATAAACCCGTACCACCAACTAAAAGTAGGGGGGGATGAGGGGGATGTGGAAGATGTTGCTTTCTCATCTCCCCCGTGTGCTCCTGTCCAATTGTTGGGGGACAAGCAATTAACGCTTGCGCTTGCTCTTGATAGTCTGCAACTGTGATGATGCCTGTGGGGTTGCAGATATCTATTAAATAGTGCGGCACTAACTTTTGTTCAGATACTGTAGGTTTGGCGGTGCCAATATCAAACTCCCGGTAAACTTGACGAGAATCTGCACTCAGAATTATTGAACCCAGGCGCATCGCCAAATCTAACGCCAATCCCGATTTACCTGTTGCTGTTGCGCCACAAATCACAATCAATTTAGTCATGAGTCAATAGTAAGCGTGAACACTCAACACTCAATAGTAATCATTGATAAGTGATTGGGTATATCCCCATGATAAACTTCTCTTCAGATTGCCCTACAGTCGCCATCAAGCCTTTTGTGTTAGAATTTTGGAGTGTTTTGATATTTTGCCCCTTTGGGCGAGTTTAACCCCACGTAACAGGAGAATTTTCATGACGAGCAGTTACAGTGCCGCTCAGATTCAAGTTCTGGAAGGTCTGGAACCCGTCCGCAAAAGACCGGGAATGTACATAGGTTCCACAGGTCCGCGAGGGCTCCATCATTTAGTTTACGAGGTGGTAGACAACTCGATAGATGAAGCTTTAGCGGGTTATTGCACCCATGTGGAGGTGGATCTCAACGCTGATGGTTCTGTAACCGTTGTAGATGATGGTCGGGGTATTCCCACGGATATTCATCCCCAAACGGGAAAATCAGCGTTGGAAACTGTGTTAACCGTACTGCACGCCGGCGGAAAATTTGGTAGCGGTGGCTACAAAGTTTCTGGAGGATTGCACGGAGTTGGTGTTTCCGTAGTCAACGCCCTGTCTGAGTGGATAGAAGTGACAGTTTGGCGAGATAAAAAGGTTCATATCCAGCGCTACGAACGGGGTATTCCCGTCACAGAACTGACAGCAAAGCCCTACAAAGAAGATCGTACCGGAACTTCTGTCACCTTCAAACCAGACTCCCAAATCTTCACGACCGTTACTGAATTTGATTACACTACTGTAGCAAGTCGCCTGCGGGAATTGGCATATTTGAATGCTGGCGTCAGAATTACTTTTACTGATAACCGTCTGGAACTACTTAGAAGTGATACACCTAAGGTAGAAACCTACGAATACAAAGGTGGTATTAAAGAATATATTACCTACATGAATAGCGATAAGCAGCCATTGCATGAAGAAGTTATCTTCGTGCATGGAGAACGCAACAATGTTCAAGTTGAAGTTGCGTTGCAGTGGTGTACTGATGCTTATACAGACAATGTATTAGGCTTTGCCAATAATATTCGCACGGTGGATGGTGGTACGCACTTAGAAGGTTTAAAGGCGGTTCTGACTCGCACCTTGAATGCGATCGCCCGCAAGCGCAACAAAATCAAAGAAAATGAACCCAACCTCAGCGGCGAACACGTCCGCGAAGGTCTTACTGGGGTAATTTCTGTGAAAGTGCCAGATCCAGAGTTTGAAGGACAAACCAAAACCAAACTCGGGAATACTGAGGTGCGGGGAATTGTGGATTCTCTTGTCGGAGAAGTTCTCACCGAGTACTTGGAATTTCGCCCTGCTGTTGGTGATGCCGTATTAGATAAAGCCATCCAAGCCTTCAAAGCCGCAGAAGCCGCCCGTCATGCGCGGGAATTGGTGCGCCGCAAATCGGTGCTGGAATCTTCGCCTTTACCCGGAAAATTGGCAGATTGCAGTTCCAGAGATCCTAAAGAGTCGGAAATTTACATCGTGGAAGGGGACTCGGCAGGCGGGAGTGCCAAACAAGGACGCGATCGCCGATTCCAGGCAATTCTTCCCCTACGCGGTAAAATTCTTAACATTGAGAAAACTGACGACGCCAAAATCTATAAAAATACTGAAATTCAGGCGTTAATTACAGCACTCGGTTTAGGAGTTAAGGGCGAGGAATTCGACGCATCCCAACTGCGCTATCACCGTATAGTCATTATGACTGACGCTGACGTAGATGGAGCGCATATCCGGACTCTGTTGTTAACTTTCTTCTATCGGTATCAGAGGGCACTGATTGAGCAGGGGCATATCTACATTGCTTGTCCGCCACTTTACAAAGTAGAGCGGGGACGGAATTATTACTATTGCTATAGCGAGCGCGAATTGCAACAGCGCCTCGCTGAGTTTCCCGATAACGCCAACTACACCATCCAACGCTTCAAAGGTTTGGGTGAAATGATGCCAGAACAACTCTGGACAACCACGATGAACCCAGAAACTCGCACCTTCAAGCGAGTGGAAATTGAGGACGCCGCCGAAGCTGATCGGATTTTCACGATTTTGATGGGCGATCGCGTCGCACCCCGGCGCGAATTCATTGAAACCTACGGTTCTAAACTCAACTTAACTGATTTGGATATCTAATAGAACCATGTCTTCGCTTTAAATACCCTGATATGTTGTCAGGCTGGTAATGAGTTTTAAATCAACAGTCAATGGTCAAAAGCTTCTGACTATTGACTGTTTCTTTTCGATTTGTGTTTGGAAGGCAATATTCCGCCAAAACATCAACATATTTTCTAGAGATTTTTCAATCTATGTCTTAAGCCTAAGGGACGATCTCATACCGAATTGCGTTCAAAGATATCACGCAATTGTTGGCACAAGGGGGGACAAGGAGAGAGGCTAAGATGTATAAACGTGACTTAGTATCAGTTAATTTATTAAATTTAGTTAAAATTTAGAGATTTCGTTTAACAATACTTTAACAAACCATATAAGCATGAAAGCGAGCAAAAGCATTTTAAGAAAAGCATTGTTTAGCGTTATGAGTGCGGGTAGTCTCGTTGCTTTGTCTGCTTGTGGTCAACCTAGTGTAGATAATACAACCGCTCCTCAGACTGCGGCAACTCCAGCAAATCTTCCTACAGCTGCTCCTCCAATTGCCCAAACTCCGACTACCCCAACAGCAAGCAAAAATTTGGCTCAACTAGCACAGTCAGCATCAACTCAGGGGTCTTTTACAACGCTAAGTAGGGCAGTGCAAGCTGCAGACTTGACTAAACAAATGGCTGAACAAGGACCTTACACAGTCTTTGCTCCTACTGATGCTGCTTTTGCGGCTTTACCAAAAGGTACAGTAGACAATCTTCTCAAACCAGAAAACAAACAACAATTAGTGAAGCTTCTGGGCTACCATGCTATACCTGGACAAGTGACTTCCAGCCAACTGACATCCGGACAAGTCAAAACAGTTGAGGGAAGTCCTGTGACACTAAAGGTTAATAGTACCACCAGTACAGTTACCGTGAACGGTGCTAAGGTCATTCAAGCAGACATTCCAGCTAGTAACGGTGTCGTTCACGTAGTGGACAAGGTCATTCTACCTCCGAATTTTCCAGCGAGTCTTGGCTCTAATTAAACAAACAAGGCAGTCATTTATTAATTAGGGTGTAGGGCTGTATGCCTTCGCTGCTTGCACCCCTACTAAAAACTTTGGCAATCTAGCTCATAAAATTTAGATATAAAATATTCAAACTTAGTTCTTCCAATTATAAAAATTGTTTATTATTCAAATTTGAGACAATAGCTGATGTATGAAGGGATAAGTATTAAATGTTACAATTGCTCGCCCTGCTCAATGCAAAGTATATCCGTATATTGTTGTTAGCTTTATCTGACTCGCCACCGCAAGGTCTTGCGAAAAGCTGCTTTATGTAAGGGCTTGCCGATCATGGTTCCCTCTACCCCTGTTCAACGCCCACGCCCAGCTTCATCCGATTTTCCCAACATTGCCAGCACGCAAAAAGGGGGTGGTACTATTAGCCAAAGTTATCAGACGATGGCGATGAACTCTCAGGTGGTCTTGTTAAATATGTTTCTCCAGCGCCCTGTAGCAGGCTATAGTATATTTTGCATTCGTTTTATGAAATTGGGCGTTAAGTAGGTTAATATCGATAGTCTTAACTGTCAAATCCTTTTTTAATTGATTAAAATAGCTTTGTATACAATAAGAAAAGTTTGTCAAGATTCATAAGGTGGAAATTTCAACAGTGCGCTAACGTGTGATTAAGACCGGACTGGCTAGATCGATCATTGCTTAGCCATTTAGCTGATTGTGCTAAAGTCTTGACTCCTAAGTTAAGGGAATTGGCAGAACAAAGTTAAGTGAGAGCAAAAAACCACCACTGTTATTCAATTTGCATTCATGGTGCCTATGCTACGCCTAATGGAAGAAAGCACAAAGCCCCCTTAAACAAGCCTTTTCTGACTAGGTTTTCGTCATATGGCGAACGGAACTCCACTCGGTAACTTGTGAAAAAAATGTAAAAATTGGTATACGCATTTTTTCTCACTTGAAGGCAAAAGATATGCTGTTTCTAAGTAAAGATTGTTCTACGTAATACATTGAACGAGATGTCAGCAGGTGTACCTAACATTAATTGAAATGAAAATACCACTGCAATTCCAAAAACTTTTGGGGAAAATACAAAAGTATGGGTGTCTTTTTCAATGTCTTAACTTTCGTAGAACGCGCTTAAACTTGCTTAATGACTTCATGGTTAGCACACAAATACAGTGCAATTTCTGTGAAACAGGCTACAATCGGAACAGTCTTTACAAAAGAATCTCCCAACAGTCATATTCATTTGTATGGAGTAGTAAATTTTTTTTTAGCAGTCCGGAGTCTTTTTTAGACCAGCTAGTTAAAACGGATGTTGCTCGGCAACATAGATGGCATTGACTAAGAATAGGAATTTCCCTTCAAGGAGGCTGCCCTTACAGGGTAAAACTCCATGAGGAAGATGTCAAAATTCCAACAAAATCTTAGGCAAAATAACCAAAAACCCTGTTTTCTGTTGGTAGACAGCTCACTTTAAGAGCGGCAAACACATCTTAAGTAATTGATTCTGCAAGGAGCATGAGGAACGCGGCATGAACCAGGCTAACAACGTACTCGAAAATATACATCAGCCTGATGAGCTAGAAATAATGAATCAGCCTGAAATTGACTTAGAAGAACTCTTGATTGACGACGAAGAGGACTTGCTGACGGGCGATGAAGGCGAACTCGATGAATTTTTAGAGCCTCAGTCTGATGAGGACGACGCAAAGTCTGGGAAAGCCGCTAAATCGCGTCGTCGGACTCAAACTAAGAAAAAGCATTACACCGAGGATTCGATCCGCCTTTATTTACAAGAAATAGGTCGAATTCGCCTGCTTCGTGCAGACGAAGAAATTGAATTGGCACGGAAGATTGCCGATTTACTGGAATTAGAGCGAGTACGCGAAAAACTTTCACAGCAGTTAGCTCGTGAGCCTAAGGACAGTGAATGGGCAGAGGCAGTACAAATCCCCTTGCCACAATTTCGTTATCGGCTGCATGTTGGTCGCAGAGCGAAAGACAAAATGGTGCAATCTAACCTGCGCCTTGTAGTTTCAATTGCTAAAAAGTATATGAATCGAGGCTTGTCTTTCCAAGACTTGATTCAAGAAGGCAGTCTTGGTTTGATTCGCGCCGCCGAAAAGTTTGACCACGAAAAAGGCTACAAGTTTTCTACATACGCAACATGGTGGATTCGTCAGGCAATCACCCGTGCGATCGCTGATCAATCCCGGACTATTCGCCTTCCGGTTCACCTGTACGAAACCATTTCCCGAATTAAGAAAACGACTAAGCTGCTTTCTCAAGAAATGGGTCGCAAACCCACCGAAGAAGAAATTGCCACTCGTATGGAAATGACCATCGAGAAGCTGCGGTTTATTGCTAAATCCGCACAGCTGCCGATTTCACTAGAAACGCCTATTGGGAAAGAAGAAGACTCCCGACTGGGTGATTTTATTGAGTCGGATGGTGAGACTCCAGAAGACCAAGTTTCCAAAAATCTCCTGCGGGAAGACTTGGAAAAAGTCCTCGACAGCCTCAGTCCCCGCGAACGTGATGTTCTCAGACTGCGCTACGGCTTGGATGATGGTCGCATGAAGACCTTGGAAGAAATTGGACAAATTTTCAATGTGACTCGCGAACGAATTCGTCAAATTGAAGCGAAGGCACTTCGTAAGTTACGTCACCCAAATCGTAACAGCGTTCTCAAGGAGTATATCCGTTAATCATTCATCATGAGTCATTTGTTATGATTGTTTGACAAATGACTAGACTTCTTGCAAAAGTCATCTATTCACAAACAAAGTAGTTAGAACACAGACTTGAGAACTAAGAATTTTTCCTCCATTCTCTGTTCTGTGTTCTCCACTCACAAGCAATCTATTTTTGTCAGAGGTTGATTCATGAGTGCTAATCAAAGAACAAGCAAACACTAAAAAACCTGGATGTCCCTAATACTTCCAGGTTTTTTAGTTATTCATTTATCTATTACTGGTAAGCAATCCGTAGTCTTATTAGAGGATGCCCCAGAAATGTAGGAAACCTTGACCAGAAAATAGTTCAATCAGAGCGGCTGCTGAAAAACCAATCATTGCTAAGCGACCGTTCCAAATTTCTGATTGAGGTGTGAAACCCCAACGCCAAGCATTACGATCTTCAATCACGGGAGAAGTAACTTTTGTTGCGTTTGTCATAATTGGCACTCCAAAGAGAACTCCCTAACTTTCGTTACGTTTAGTTAATTATTTACAAGCAATCCGTAGTCTTGAGAATTACAGAATGCCCCAGAAGTGTAGGAAACCTTGACCAGAGAACAGTTCAATCAGAGCGGCTGCTGAAAAGCCAATCATTGCCAAGCGACCGTTCCAAATTTCTGATTGAGGTGTGAAACCCCAACGCCAAGCGTTGCGATCTTCGATCACGGGAGCAGTAACTTTTGTTGCGTTTGTCATAATTGGCACTCCAAAGAGAATTCCCTAACTTTCGTTACGTTTAGTTAATTATTTACAAGCAATCCGTAGTCTTGAGAATTACAGAATGCCCCAGAAGTGTAGGAAACCTTGACCAGAGAACAGTTCAATTAGAGCGGCTGCTGAAAAGCCAATCATTGCCAAGCGACCGTTCCAAATTTCTGATTGAGGTGTGAAACCCCAACGCCAAGCGTTGCGATCTTCGATCACGGGAGCAGTAACTTTTGTTGCGTTTGTCATAATTGGCACTCCAAAGAGAATTTCCTAACTTTCGTTACGTTTAGTTAATTATTTACAAGCAATCCGTAGTCTTGAGAATTACAGAATGCCCCAGAAGTGTAGGAAACCTTGACCAGAGAACAGTTCAATCAGAGCCGCTGCTGAAAAGCCAATCATTGCCAAGCGACCGTTCCAAATTTCTGATTGAGGTGTGAAACCCCAACGCCAAGCATTGCGATCTTCGATCACGGGAGAAGTAACTTTTGTTGCGTTTGTCATAATTGGCACTCCAAACTGAACCGTTTAAGGTTTGTTACCTTATGTAACTAAATATAACAAGTTTCTTGAAAAAGTGTCATATTTTTTATAGGTTTGTTATATATTTTTGACTTATAACTTATATTTGATTTTCTGCTAAATAAATATCTTTAAGGTAACTGACGCTTCCTAACAGCACCCTTGCTCTACCCTTTCTTTGCGTACACTCACCGTAAAAGGCGTTTGGAATTGACAAGAGCGATAATTCACGTCCCAGTTTTTGCATACTTTTGATTTCCGACCCCTATTAATGAGGAGTTGTACTTAGCTCTACCCTTTTTTAAATAAGGTTTAAGCATTGTGAAGCCAGAACTAAAGTTCAAACAGACATGCTTCCTACTACTTCCGTTACTGATTGCACAGGTTGGTGTAGCTCAAATGCCACAACTGTTAGCCGCGCAAGGGGTAATCGGGTCGCCTCAAGTTCCTGAGAACTTGAAAGTGCCACCAAATCAAGTGCTACTGCTTAAAGAGAGGGCTAAAGGAGTGCAAATTTATGAGTGCAAAGTTAAATCAGGCAACGCTAACCAGTTTAAGTGGACGTTTGTAGCACCCGAGGCTAACCTGTTTGACGAGCAAGGTAAGAACAGTATCAAGCACTATGCTGGTCCTACTTGGGAGGCAAATGACGGCAGTAAGGTCGTAGGTCAGGTGAAAGCAAGCTTTGACTCACCCAGTCCCAATGCAATTCCTTGGTTGCTGCTCCAAGCCAAATCCCACAAGGGTAGTGGGATACTCAGCAACGTAACATACATCCAACGGGCGGATACTGTAGGTGGCAACCCCCCCGTCGGAGGATGTGACCAGAAGAGTGCAGGCACCCAAAAGCGAGTAAATTACACGCTTCCCTTAATATTCTTGCTGCGCTATCTTCAGCCAAGTGTCCGTTACTGCGACCGGGGAACAGGTAAACATCACCCCGAATTGGGTAGTAGTTACTCAGCAACTGCCGTAAGTCCTCAATCACTGGTATCGACCGTGTAGCCAGCTTGCCTTTAGTGTTGGCTTTTCTGATAATCAGCCGTGGTCTAATCTGTCCCTTGGGGGTGTAGATGTCTTCAGTCAACAGGGTGCAAGCCTCACGAATTCTTGCAGCGGTAAACAGGCACACGCCAAATAGGGTTTTATCACGCTCACTGTCAAACCCTTGAGCGAAAACTAGCTGTATCTCTTGCTGCGTTAGAATTTTGGCGCGACCGTGCCGATTGATTTTCATCGCCAGACCAAAAACACTGTGATCCACAGCCTACACCTGATCTAAGCCCCAGCAATACCCGTTTCTACGTCTAAGGACATAAGTTTATTTAATTTTGAGATATTAATGAGATATTAATGAGGTATTAAATTGAAAAATTAATTCAGATAAAAAGTTATGGCAACCGAGCAAGAGCTTCAATCTCTTTTTAATAATTTAGATCGCGATCAAGACGGCAAAGTCTCCATTAATGAGCTTTTTTTAAGTCCTGGATTAAGTGCAATTATCTTATCAGAAACAAATACCACTAGTCCCCAGGAGTTACTGTCACGGTATGGTTTAGTCGAAGACGGTAGTATTACCTTTGAAGAGTTAAAGGAAGTAGTTGAGAAAGCAAATAATTTAACCTAGCAGTCAAAAAAGCCAATACCTAAAATCCCTCTCTAGCCGACGCTTTGAGGGATTTGCAATTTCTAGGTCATTGGTGACTTGCTAGGGAATTCCAGTGTCTTTTGCTTTTAGAGATTAAATGGATCTAAGATTTGGAGAGGCATTTTTAGACCGTTAAAAGTAGAAAATAATGGTTGATTCAAAAGGTCATAAGAGTTGACTACGACTATTTGAGGAATAGCGCCAGTCTTCAGAAAATTTATTGCATGATTGGGTATTTCGTCTAAAAATACAGCCGTGTGTATAACTCCTTTATGTTGAATAGCAATATCTAAAACTGTTTCAAGTACCAGACCAAAATTCCAAAGTTCATCGATTGTTGGAATCGCATCTTTTCTTGTTGACTCAGTATTAAATAAATATTCATCCCAAACTATCTCAATAATGGTGTTTTCACTTTTTGCAATTGGATAATCTGGAAAAATCCCCCAGTATGGTGCGTCTCTGTTTACACGCCAAGTAATAGTTGGTAAGACTTCACTGTTGACATATGCGTCATATCCGACAAATTTGGCTTCTTCTCTCAAGAATTTAATAAGTAAATCTTGAGCGTATTTTTGAGCGTAAGTTTTAGATTTTTTATTGAAGTTGTCCATTATTGAGTTTTCTCCTTAATTTGTTTCGTCGTCAAAATTAATCAAACTCATTTGAATCATAATTCGATACCACCGTCAAATTCTTCTGGGTCGTCAGTCTCTATCGTTGTAGAAGCTGTTGACGGTGTAATGGGTACAACTTCCCGAGAAATTACCGGACTGACTACAGGATTTATGGGTACTACTGGGTACTTTCCTTCTAGATATCGCAAATAGAAAGCTATTGCATCCTCCACAAACCTGCTTTCAGTAATCTCTAGCGCTCCACACCACTGCTCTACTTTGGGTTTTTGACTCTTCTTAATTCTGACTTTATCTGCAACCATTAGGCTACCTCCGATATCAAGCCAGTGAGGTTGTCAAAGGCTCCGTTATCTGAAATCAGGAAACCTTTTTTCTTGAGCGCTGCACTCAACAGAGGTAATTTAGATCCACCGCCAATTATCAGAATTTTGTCACCGCCAAGCTGGTAAGACTCCAGTTGCTTGATAACCTCACGTAGCCTGCAATTGATGAAGTCTTTTAGCTCAAAATCATAGACGTTGTAAAAGTTGAGCGCTGATTCACCGTAGGCTAGGAAGGGTACTTTTTCACCCGTCTCTGACTTCTTAATCTTCAAACCTACTTCAATACTTCGGTTGATGACATCCTTGCTAGGAGCTTGCTTAATCAGCGCTTTGAGGTCTGAATTGCAGGAGATTCGCTCAATCAGGTATTCAGCCCCAAAGTCTCGAACAACAACCTCACCGACTGGCTCAGAGTTAAAGAATCGGCTAATAGAAGTGTTACCGCCGCCGATATCACAAATCGTTACAGCACCATCTAACTTTTGACTCTTTAGTGCTGCAAATCCTTCTGGTAGTATCGCTCTGATAGCAACGTTTACAATGCACGGGACGCCAGCTAACTCTACTCTGTGTGTCCCTTCGTTCTTGCGGATAATCGGCTCATGGCGCTTCACGTCGTTGCAGGTAACTGTTACACTTCTGACTACTTCTTTTATCGCACATCTCCCTAACTAGGGATAAGCTAGCACAACTGAGCTTACCGTTAGATGAAAGTATTAGTAGGGTGGGCATAGCCTCCCCACACTAGAGTGGTCAGCTCTTGCATTACGAGTGCAGTTCGACAACACAAATGATTTTTTCTTCGCGATTAAGTTGAAGGATACTTTCACCTGTGACATCTTTGCCAAGGGTGGGAATTATTTCCACTCCAAGGCGTACCAGGCGTTGATGATTCGTGACTAGCGCCACCTCAGCACCTGCAGTTGCTCGTACCATTCCTGCTAAAATGTCAGTTTTGTTGGTGAATTTAAAGGTCTGAGTCCCGATATCGCCTCGATTCGCTGAGCGCAAAGCACTCACTGGCATACGTTTAGCGTATCCCAATTGAGTCACCAGTAATAGGTTTTCCTTCATGCTTGAGGTTACAAAACCAACCATCTCTTCTTGCTGACGCACACGTAAACCTTGCAGACCCATAGCAGTGCGACCCATAACGGGGAGTTGATGATCATTCACCTCAAACTTCAAAACTCTCCCACCCGAACTTGCTAAAACCAGATGTTCACCCGCCTTAGTGAACTGAGCTGATAACAATTCGTCACCATCTTTGAGTTTCAAAATGGTAATTCCGCGCCGGGTGAGATTAGTCAATTCTGTCAGGGAAAAACGCTTGATTCTTCCTTGCTTCGTCAGGAGAACCATCTCGTTATTTTCTGGATGTTCAGGCAGTACAAAGCGGTTAATAACAGCTTCTTGAGCACCCTGAGCAGAGTTCGAGAGCAAGGTAATCAATGGTGTTCCCCGTGCAGAACGTCCATTGGTGGGAGGAATATCTGCCACATTCACTGGGTAAATCTTGCCACCACTGGTCAGTACCAGCAACTCTTTTGCCGTGTCGGTCAACACAGTTTGGATGACCGTGTCATTATCAGACGTACCGTTGTCAGCTCTTGCCTTCCGGGCCGAAGGCTGACGACGTACATATCCCCGGTGGGTAAATTCTAAAACCACTTCTTCTGAGGGCGCTTCCAACAGAGGATTCTCGATTTTCAATTTTGGACTCTCTGTCTGCTCCTGTGCTCCTGTGCTTTTGTTCTCCCCTATGATTTTGGTACGACGGGCATCGTTGTATTTGCGCTTGAGCGATCGCAAATCTTTTTTCAGTGATTTCAGTAACTCGCGTCTATCGTTGAGTAATCTCTGCAACACCTGAATCTGCTCATTGAGCTGCTCATACTCTTTGTGTAAGTTTTGGTGTTCTAAATTGGTTAAACGACGCAATGGCATAGCCAAAATCGCATCCGCCTGCACCTCATTCAAATCCAGTTGGTTTTGCAGGCTCATTTTTGCCGTAGTGCCATCAGCCGCACTCCGTAAAATTTCTACAACTTCATCTAAGTGAGAAAGTGCTTTGAGTAAACCTTCAACCAGATGCAGTCGGCTTTGAACCTTAGCTAACTCATAAGAGTAGCGGCGGTTAAGTGTCTGCTCTCGGAAACTCAAAAACTCCTCTAATAACTGACGCAACGTCAGTTGACGCGGTTGTCCATCCACCAAAGCTAAGAGAATCGCCCCAAAGTTACTTTGCAAAGCGGTTTGGTGATACAAATTGTGGAGAACTTCTTGCGGGTTGGTATCGCGTTTTAGTTCAATCACGACACGCATTCCCTGGCGATCGCTCTCATCTCGCAGATCCGCAATTCCCTGAAGACGACCTTGATTCACCAAATCGGCGACTTTCTCAATCCAACCAGCCTTATTCACTTGATAAGGCAATTCTGTCACCACAATTGCTGTCCGCCGCTTGCTAGCCCTGGTGCCTGCAACTTCCTCAATTTGGGCGACTCCCCGCAGCACAATACTCCCTTTACCTGTGGTGTATGCTTCTTTGATTCCAGAGTTACCGACAATTTCACCACCTGTGGGAAAATCTGGTCCGGGAATGATCTCAAATAACTTTTCATCGGCTAAGTCGGGATTATCAATTAATGCGATCAGCCCATCTACCACTTCCCCTATGTTGTGCGGTGGAATATTCGTCGCCATCCCCACAGCAATACCAGCACTGCCATTGAGCAACAGAAATGGCAACTGAGCTGGCAATACAGTTGGCTCTTGCTGGGAATTATCGAAGTTACCGATAAAGTCCACCGTTTCTTCGCCAATTTCTGTCAGCATTCCCTCGTGGCTGATTGATGCAAGGCGCGTTTCTGTGTAGCGCATCGCCGCTGGCGGGTCATTATCCACGCTCCCGAAATTCCCATGTCCTGCCAGTAAGGGATACCGACTGGAAAACTCTTGTACCAGCCTGACCAAGGCATCATAAACCGCTTGGTCGCCGTGGGGGTGGTATTTACCTAACACGTCTCCCACCACACGCGCACACTTACGGTAAGGTCGATCGGGCGTCAGACCGAGTTCGTGCATGGCATACAAAATGCGTCGGTGAACTGGCTTTAAGCCATCTCGCACATCTGGTAACGCCCGCCCGACAATCACACTCATGGCATATTCTAAGTAAGACCGTTGCATTTCGATATGCAACGCTGTGGTAATGACCTGTCCCTCACAGAGAAGGTTTAATTGTTTTGCCATGAGTTTTTTTCCCTATATTTCCACTACACAAAATTTGCCGTTAATGAAGACTGCAGCTACCACAGCATAACGGATGAAATACTCTTCATTACAGAATCTTGATAGTCACAGGATAGAAAGCAGTAGTATTATCCTTGTTGACCGAGATTTATGTTGATTATTTCAAGCATAGGCACACAACAGTTTTGATTAGGTGCTATTCCCCTTCTCGGACACGTGCGCCTTTAGTTAAGATGGCCTAACAAAAGTCAAATTCTCATGAAAACTGTTTTGATTGTCGAAGACGATCTGATTAATGCTCGTGTTTTTTCCAAGATTTTGACCAAGCGAGGTGGCTTGCAGGTGAAACATACTGAAAATGTGGAAGAGGTCATCGAAATTGCCCAATCGGGGGAAGTTGACATTATCTTGATGGATGTTTCTCTGTCAAGAAGTGTTTACCAAGGTAAGTCTGTTGATGGTATCAAAATTACACAAATGTTAAAATCTGATCCCCAAACAGCTTCCTTACCTATTATTTTGGTAACAGCACACGCTATGGAAGGCGATCGCGAGAACTTTCTCAAACAAAGCGGTGCTGATGGCTACATCTCCAAGCCAATTGTTGACCATCAACAGTTTGTTGACCAAATCATGGCAGTACTACCTAAACAGGACAACTAAATCCACAATTTGGAGTCCAAAAGAATGTCCACCCCACGGTAAACTGCACCTAGCACATTTCCATAGTAGTGTCCTTGAATGAAGAACACATACCTGGAGTAGCCCAACCCCAATATCTTTGTTGGGCTACTGCTTCTTTTACAGAATAATATATATGTACTATTAGATGAGATATTGAGCAAGTGGCTGCGTCGAATATCAGTCCCAGAAGGGAGCCAGACAACAACTATGTATTCCCCCTCATCTTCCTCATCTTCCTCATCTTCCTCATCTTCCTCATCTTCCTTATTCCTACAAGTCCCGTATTCCCTATTGTGGTACAATTCGTTGCCTGCTGGTAGGAGCTGATGGTTCTTCACGTTGTTGGAGAGCAGCTTGAATGCCCGGTAATTCTAAGAATTTTTTCGTATCAGACAACAGGCGTGCGCCCCAGAGATTTTCTTTGAGAAAATCTACATCAGCGTAGCGCTCATCAATGCGGATTGCAGCTTGTCCCATTGCTAGAGCTTGTTGCTGGTCGCCTTTAGTATACAAAGCTACTGCCAATGCGAGTAAAGGCTCTGCCGCTTGTTTCTCAATAGCAACGGCCCCTTGCCATTGCTTAATTGCGCCCTGGATATCGCCCTGTTCGTACAAAATTAACCCAACATTGTTGATGGCGGGCCAGAATTTTTTGTCAAAGGAGACTGCTTTTCTGTACTGAGCAACCGCGTCTGGAAGTTTACTCAGCATATAGTAAGCATTGCCCAAATTAAACAATCCGTCTGGATCGTTGGGTTTTAACTTCAAACCCTCTTGATAGTAGTTGGCAGCCTCTTGATACTTTTGCTGCTGAAAGTAAGCTGAACCTAAAGCGAACTGAACATCGCCATTTTTAGGGTTGAGAGATTGTGCCTTTTTCAGAGCTTTGATTCCCCCATCCAAATCTTTGCCTTGCAAATACAAACCACCTAAGAGAAACCAGACTCTATCGTTCTTAGGAGCGAGTTGTGATGCCAACCGCGCTCTTGGTAAAGCTAGTTCAAACTGTTGAAACTGCGCTAGTTGAGCTGCTTCCTTTGCCAAACCTAACCCTTGCTGTTCCAATTTTGCTGCATCAAGTTGCAGTGTATGAGGTACCAGTGCTTGTGCATTTGTCGGTTGAGGTAAACTACACAAACCACAAACAACCAAAAGAGAAATTAAACCAATCCGTTTAGGCACACTACCGCCTCTTTGCCAAGAATGAAAGAACCTTTCAGCTAGCTTAAACGATTTCCCTGGTTGACGACAGCAAAATTTTACAGACACAAGAACTCAGAATCCAGAACTCAGAATTCCGCAGCTAGGAACTTAGAATGCCCCTCTGGATTTTTCTAGTAGCTTTTGAAGCTGAGTTTCGATGCGATCGGACAGCATTTCTACTGAATTTTGACTCTAAGCATTCACCTTGACATTGTTATAACATGGGAAGATATTATTAAGTAAGCACTTACTAATTTATGGGTCGTATACCTAAAATTACCAATGAGCAAATCTTGGAGGCAGCACGTGAAGTTTTTTTAGAAAAAGGCTTCAGCGGATCAACTTTAGAGATTGCAGCACGCTCTGGTGTTTCTGAAGCGTCAATTTTCAAGCGCTTCTCAACCAAAGAAGAATTGTTCTTCACTGCGATGGGAATTCCAGAAACACTTGTATGGGTGAACGAGCTTGAAACTCTTGTTGGCAAGGGCAACCTCAAAGAGAACTTAATTCAAATCTGCTTACGGATTCTGGAATTCCACCGAGAGGTTATGCCTCGAGTCATGATGCTGCAATCACGAGGGAAAATCCCAACACCTGAAATACCAAAGCCAAAGCTTATTCAACATGTCAATGCACTAACTGCTTTTTTAGAGCGTGAGATGAAACAAGGCCGCCTTCGCCATTGCGATCCCAAAACTATTGCTCACCTCTTACTAGGATCTGTGATGAATTATGTTTTTTCAGAGCATATAGAAACTCAAGCAAGTATGCCTACTACCGATCAAGAGTTTGTGCAGCGTCTTGTAGAGATCCTTTGGCAAGGAATCGCACCAGTCAAACATGAATAGGGTGACACAGCCAAATCTTTTTTTTAGGCAATTAATAAGTAAGAACTTACTTTTAAAATAGGGAGTTGAATTCTATGATGTTGCGTCGCACTGCTGTTCTAACAGTTCTGTTCTTCTGCCTGGGTAGCACTGTTGCTTGGGGTATACCATCTCAGCTTTTTAAGATATTCATTGCACAAATATCAAATCAACCCTTAGGTTTTGAACTTGGTCAAGTTGAACTGATTGCGGCACTTAATCTCACACCAGAACAACAAAAGCAACTTGACATTGCTTTCAACCAGAATAAAGAGCGAATCAAGCAAAATCAGCAAGCAGTGCAGCAAGCAGTTCTTGAGTTGGAAGCACTTATAGAAGGTACAGCCACACCAAACCAAATTCGCTCCAAACATAGCCAGCTTCAACAGTTGCGGCAACAGCTTGAAAATACACACTTTGAAAATATGTTGGCAATGCGAGCAGTGCTGACTCCAGAGCAACGTCGTAAATTGTCTGAATTTGTACCCAAGCAGAAAGCAAATTTACACAATCAGTCTGCTGAAAATGAAGATGAAAATCATCTTCTACAAATTTAATAGTTGTATTTTTTTTAATAAATGATTTATCCAGAATAATATGGCTTATCTATTGTTTTTTAATATCTCACAATTACTAAGTTCGTAGCGTGAAAAATAGTGATTAGACCTCTTGCATAAATAGATTTCATCTGCGTCCATCTACTTCGGCGTCCATCTGCGGTTAATTATTCATTGTTTTGAAATGAATGCAATAAGTCTCTTAATTTCGGCTTAATCAAAACTGGTACTTTTGTCATCTATGAACTTAGGACTTTTGCTTCATGTCATTACCGTAAGAGATTTATATGATGAAATTGTTGAATACTAATGGATGAAAAGTTCAGATTTTTTCAAGCAACAGAGGTATTTTTATGTTTCGACAACACCATCTATCCATGCTGATAGCTACTGCCGTAGTACTTGCTCCAACTTTCTTAGCTAATCCTGCAAGTGCTCAAAGCAGAGTTTATGTTGTAAGTGAACGCGCAGAAGATGTACCACCTCCTCCCAGATACAACCGTAATTGGAACCGCGAGCAACGCGCAGAAGATGTATCGCCTCCTTCCAGATACAACTATAATTGGGATCGCGACGACAAACCAAAGCCTAGAATAGTCAAACTTCGTAATGGGGACATTAGGCTTCCCAATGGAGATATTATTTCTGCTAGAAAGGTACGCAGACTTCCTAATGGGGACATCAGGATTCCCAATGGAGACATCGTTGAAATAGACGATTAGAATTTCACGAATTAAAAAGATTCTAACCTTAAGGCTACCAAAGTCTAATTATTTAAAATCTTGGTAGGCATTCTTTTTATAGAGGAAAGAAAAAATCAGACATACATTAGACCTCTAGTACTCATTAGTTTTCTTGATGTTCTTCTTTGCGACGCCAGTCGCCGTGAGTTCGGGAAACAAGGACTGCAGCGGTGGCTCGCTGGCTGTGTTTGTAGGTAACCGTTCAGGGGGTTGTCAGGCGATCGTCAATTAGGACGGCCAAAATCTGGTAATGTGAGATTTATGGAAAAAAAGCGCCCAGCCTGCGTCGAGCAAATACCCCTTGTTGATTGGGAAAAAA
>JAESFT010000470.1_pt1 | contig 23910 bp, 22 predicted proteins | sample 9269451 | NCBI WGS metagenome assembly JAESFT01 (sample SAMN14502557, study PRJNA617106) | algae metagenome | isolation source: Scytonema hyalinum WJT4-NPBG1 and co-occurring heterotrophs from well... | place: USA: Mojave Desert, Joshua Tree National Park, California | collected 2006-05-25
AGACTCTTCATTGGAACTAACTCTGAGTGACGGTTGCGCTCTGCGCAACCGCTAAATTGGCATTGGCGATCGCATTAATCTCAGACTGCGAAGCGCTCGAACTCAGATAACCCGCAACTTGGGTTACGTCTCTACATTTGTTAATTATTAGCTATCAAAAAGAACTACTACTTACTACCCACTACCTACATTTGACAAAACTGTTGAATTCCTTCAACCAGTTCGTCAAGTTCTGATTCTAGAGTAAAATAGTGAACACAAGCACGTACGCAATCCGGATCGGCTATTGTCCGAGTAAATAACCGTTGTGACTCTAAAAAGACAACGAGATCACGGCTAGCGTTAGGTTTTTGATTTGTGAGTTGAAACGAGACTAAGCCGCTTTCTGGTGGAGAAGTTCGCAAACATTTGACATCGGGTAATACCTGTAATCGTTGCCATAAGTATTCGCTGTAATGGCAAATTTGCTGGTAACGTTCCTCTGGTGTACCCCATTGCTGATGAATGGCGATCGCCTCCCTTAACCCTGTGTAAAGTGGATAGTTGGATGTCGCCACTTCATAGCGTTGCCCATCTGGTTGCCAATCTAGAGGCTTTGCTTTACTGTCAGGAATAACGCCGCGCCAACCGATAAACGTAGGTTTCAAGCTGTCTCGGACTTCAGGTCGAACATACAAACCTCCTACACCCCCAGGACCGCACAGCCATTTATGACCTGTAAAGGCGTAAAAATCAGCCTTCAATTCAGTTAAATTTAAAGGCAATAAGCCGACGGACTGAGCGGCATCTATCAAAAGTCTGACAGAGTTAGCAATGCATATTTCAGCAATTTTATCAATAGGCAAAACTTGACCTGTATTCCAAAGAACGTGACTCAATATTACAAGGCGAGTCTTTGGACGCAAATGTTGAGCAATAACTTCGACGGGGTCACCTTCGTTTAAAGTTGCCATGAGAGGACAAGTACTCAGTTCAACCGCGAACCTACGCCCGATTTCCTGAGCCGTTGCGATGATACCAGGATGTTCGCAGTCGCTAAGCAGAATGTGGTCGCCTGGCTGCCAATCAAGACCCCACATGGCAATATTACAGCCGACGGTGACATCCTCAGTTAAGGTGATTGTTTCGGGTGGGACATTTAACTCAGAGGCGATCGCATTTCTAGCAGCTTTCGTCTCTTGTATTATCCAGCGATTCACCTCAGTACCAAAAGGACCTATTTGCTGGATATAAGCTTGCGCGTGAGAAATTGCATCCAAAGCCGTTTGTGGCATTGGTCCTTGACCGCCGTAGTTAAAATAAGTCTTATTGAGCAAACCTGGAAATAGCTGTCGATGGTGATGCAACTTGCTTGTTGATGCAGAAATACTAGTCATCAGTCATTAATCTTTAGTCACTAGATATTAGTTATTCTCCCCCTACTTCCGCTACTTCCCCTACTCCCTCCACTTGTGGACTTCCCCCACTTTCCCAAAAAGTGTGCATAATAACATCAACTTTAGTTATTTGGATCACTGCCAGAACGTGCAAATTCTTGTTACCTTAAGAGAATGTTAATTAATGCTGAACTACTGCTGCAATACCAACGCTGCAAGCGCCGACCTTTTTTAGACATTCACGGTGACAAAAGTCGGCGAGATGCTGGTAATGACTTGCTGCTGAAACTGTACCAGGACAAAATCGCTCATCAGATGAGTGTTTTGAAACAGTTTACATATCACGAACCACAATATCGACGATTAGACTGGAAAGCAGGAGCAGCAGCGACTTTTGAGTTGATGCAGCAGGGGGCTGAGTGCATTCATCAAGGAGTGCTGTTAGCAACTTATTCTGAAAGACACACGCTACTAAGCCGTCCAGATATTCTCGTTAAGCACAGAGGACAATCGCGCTTTGGAGATTGGATGTATGTTCCGGCTACTATTGAACTAGGTAAGCGTCCTAAACAAGAGTATCAGGTTGTAGCAGCATTTCATGCTTATGTGTTGGCGACAGTGCAACAAGTTGAGTCGGAAACAGCTTGGCTAATGTTGCGTGGTAAAGAAGGAGGTTATTGTGTGGATCTATCCAAATGGATGCCACAAATGCAACGCATCCTGCACGAAAGTGTTCAAACTTTAGAAACAGAGGAAGCGCCGGAAGTCTTCATTTCTCGTCAACGGTGTAGTCTTTGCCCTTGGTACAGTCATTGTTATGGAGTCGCTCAATCTCAGAGACACCTCTCTTTGTTACCAGGTGTGACACCTGTTCGCTACAAACAACTGCAAGCGTTAGATATAACAACAGTAGAATCTTTAGCGACAACTCGCGCCACTGAACTGGAAAACCTACCTGGTTTCGACAGCACAGTAGCACCTAAGCTGATATTGCAAGCGCAATCTATCCTAGAAAACCGTCCGTTTATTATACCATACCTATCATCAAAGCAAGAATATCTTGTAGATGGCACTGTTAACACTGCTGTTTGCCTCGACAAAGCGACAAACACTGCTACAGACGCTACACAGATAGATGATCATAGGGACGATATCCTATTTACAGCTCCTGTAGAGATATTTTTTGATATTGAGGCGCAACCAGACTTGAATTTAGATTACCTATTGGGGGTTCTGGTTGTTGATAGACTTGCTAAGACAGAACAGTTTTATTCTTTTTTGGCAGAAACAAAAGAAGAAGAAAAATTCATTTGGCAACAATTTCTGGATTTGGTTTGGCAATATCCAGATGCACCAATTTATCATTTTTGTGTTTACGAATTTGATACAGTCAAACGACTCGCAAAGGAGTACCACACTCCGTACACTTCTGTATTGCCGGTACTTAGGCGGTTTGTGGATGTGTATGAAGTATTAACGCAAAACGTGGCGTTACCTGTAGAAAGTTATGCTTTAAAAGCAATTGCTCGATGGCTGGGGTTTGAGTGGCGTGATCCAGAAGCAAGCGGTGCTAAGTGTATTTACTGGTATGACGAGTGGTTAAAAACAGGCGATCGCTCTTTATTAGAAATTATCCAACGTTACAACGAAGACGACTGCCGCGCAACCCACAGCGTGAAAGACTGGCTTGTGAACTTTTTCCAGAATGAGTATCGTGATTAGTCCTTTGAAAATATGGGCTATTGATTTCTAGAATATTTCTCGGTTATGGGGTAGATGCGCTTCTGGTTATTGGCTCGACAAAAGTTATTTGTTTAGATTACCCTTGAGTGCTATCCATCAAGCTAGGCTTCATGGTCTACTGAAAGTCTGACTAAATAACGGACTTCAGACGACGACGGCAGCGACGTAATAGAGCAAGCATACCACCAGCGGCTAAAGAGCCAAGGACAGTAGTAGGCTCAGGGACAGCCTGAGCTGTCACTCCTACAATTTTGCTACTACCATTGCCGATGGTGCCTATTTGCGTAGCAGCACCCGTAGACAAGTTGATGTTGTATAGATTGGAGCCAGTTGAACCGGCTGGAGTCAGTGCCGCAACGGCAGTATTCACCCCATTTTGTGTGAAGATGTCGAACCCTCCTGTCGAGTCGATGTCGATACCGAGAGAGCCTACCAGTGCTAAGGTGCCAGCATTCGGCGGGTTCTGTATAAATAACGCGTCGCTGTTGGAGTCAATATCGTACAGCGTAGTTCCGGTGTTCGGGTCATTATCCGCATTGGTATAAGCTGCAGCAGTAATGTTGGGGTTTCCAGGGTTCAGTGTCCCATCAGGAGTGGCCACACCAGTATCCACATTGATACGGAAGTTCTGACCATTGCCTCCAACAACCCGTAAGAGATTAGGTACTGGGTTGAAGTCTACGCCAGAAACAAATCCGCCGGTGAAGGCATTGGAGAGTTGACTTACAAAAGTAGCAGCACCAGTAAACGGGTTAATGGTGTAGATTTTGTTGGCACTCGTCACACCGTAGGTTAGATTGTTAGCTGGACGAGTGTCAATGCCCAACACAAGACCATCGACCCCAGTGATTGAGACACTGCTAGTAGCGGTGGGATTATCGGAGTCAAAAAGAACTAGATTGTTGTTGTCAGTTAGACCAACCAGACCAAACGCAGCAGCAGGTTTGGTATCGCTGACCAGATTAAATAGCGTGACTACAGCCAGTGCGGATATGACTGTTCTAAAGCGATTGAGTTTCATTAAAAAGCCCTCAAGCCCTAAATTTTACTAGTCTTAGGAGCAAAATTCATACAATTACGCCGCCGTTGTACTTACGTAATGAGACTTTGTAATTGTAAATAATTATGAATTTAACCCTGTCATAAATAGTACAGGAAACAACCGAGCCAATTCTACAAAAGAGGTATACCTTCATTAAATCTTTAATTCTTTAATCAACGTATTACGGCAATCTGCTAAATCAAGACTCGCTCAATACAAATGGAATGAGAGCTGCTATTGCTACCATAAACTCTATGTACCACTAAGGAACCATGCACTCTTTGGTAAATGAGCGATAACAGTTTTAAGTAAAAAAATATACTTATATTTTATATAATGTTGTTGGCAATAGCTGATAACCATATACTCCGATAGCTACCGCGCCCCGTTCCCATTCAGTTTTGCTCTAATGCCAACAGTATGCCAAACCAATCGAGTACGGAAAAATCTGCAATCAAAGATGCATATAGCGCTTGGTGGTGTTGAGTGCAATACATCAAGAAATAAGAACCACTCATGGGACAGTCATGGAACACAGATAAATAATTACTTCATCCAAACGAGAAGCGCTATATTTGCTTAACCATGATATCTTGTTTGTGATTTTCACTGCTTAGCAATAACTCACAATGCAGCACCTCAAAAAGTTTTTGAAGTTTCGGCTAATTATTTTCTTTCTTATTCCGATTTTAATTGTCAGCATATTTTTCATCAATCTACCTGCTTCAGCTTTTCCGATAACTGAAATAGATTTTATAGGTTCTGCGACTTTCCCCACAGATTTTTCTTTCCAAAAAACCCCAATGGGAGGGTTTTCTGGAATTACATACGACGCTAAAAAAGAACTTTATTACACAATATCTGATGACCGTAGCGAAAAAGGTCCTGCTCGCTTCTACACCTTGAAAATTGACCTCAGCAAGGGGTCGTTAACAGATGGCGGGGTTGTACCTGTTAGCGTCACCACACTGTTAAACGAAAGTGGTCAACCTTTTCCTACGAGTAGTATTGATTCAGAAGGTATCAGCTTAACAAACAAAGAAACTCTTTATATTTCTTCTGAAGGTGATAATAGTAAACAGATAAAACCTTTTATTAAAGAATTTTCAGTTTCTTCTGCAAAGGAACTGACAAGACTACCAATTCCCAATAAATTTTTGCCAAATCAAAGCGGTAAACAGGGTATCCGTGAGAACTTAGGGTTTGAATCTCTAACTATCACACCCAACCAAAAGTATCTGTTTACAGCCACGGAAAATGCTCTGATTCAAGATGGTCCCGAAGCCAAACCAAAAGCCAGTAGTCCTTGCCGCATATTACAATATAATTTGCTCACTGGTGAGCCAGAAAAAGAATTTCTTTACCAGACTGAACCAGTCACACCATTTTTGAATTTCTCTCGTCGATTTTCTAGCGGGTTAACTGATTTAGTTGCTCTTGACAATCAAGGTCATTTCCTAAGTTTAGAGCGGACTTTTACTGGCTTTGGATTTTCGATTGCACTATTTCAGATTTCCTTGGAAGGTGGTGATGATATTCATGATATCGATAGCCTTTTAACTGTTGACCTTAAGAACATCAAACCTACAGAGAAAAAGCTGCTTTTTGATTTGAGACAACTGGATGTGGCGCTAGACAATATCGAAGGCTTAACTCTCGGTCCCAAACTACCTGATGGTCAGTCATTAATCCTTGTGAGTGACAATAACTTTAATCCTCTTCAGAGAACCCAGATACTCGCTTTTAGACTCAAGATAGAATCACCCCTCATCAGATTATTGCGGCGTCTAGTTCCTAAGCCTAATCGGTAATCAGTAAGTGGAGGAAGTGGAGGCTATAGGGTTCTTAGTACAGCATTTTATTAATTTGTAGCAGATTAAATTTGGCGAGACTCTGCGTCCCTTTGTCTTGAAAAGTTTCCTACCCAGGGAAACCCTCCTGCAGAACTTTTCGCTGCGCTACCGAGCGCGTTCCTCTGCGTTTAAAAAAGTTACGAACTTATGCAATGCCTGTACTTAGTTGAGTGCAATACATCAAGAAATAAGAACCACAGATGGACACAGATGGACACAGATAAATAATTACTTCATCCAAAGCCTCGCTCAAATTTAGCGTGAGAATGGCTGGTAAAGCTGGTATTTTCTACATTACGAAGGCTCAACCGAAAGTCGTTTAAAATTTGATGTTAAATGTAAGCTCCTCATCTACGATTCAGCAAACGCATTTTTTGAGACAGCTTAATAGACTGCACCCAAGGCTGTTCCGACAACTGAGAAATTGCGTTTGGTGATAGGGTTGCTGTGAAGATATCCTTTCCCGGCGTCACATCAGCGACGCCTAAATTTTCTAACATGGCAGGTGCATCTGTCGAGTTTGCATCTGGTTGGGTCTGAATGAAAACATTCAAACTAGGCTCTTGTGGGTTATCAACATCATTGAGCGCTACTGCAAGACCGGCATCCAGCTTTTGATAATTCATAAAAACCTCCCAATAAGTCAACAAGGGCAAGCAAAATAGCTTGCCCTATAATTAACCTATCAAATTTATGAGGTTGCCATTAACTACCTTTATACGGATTTGATATGCTCATCGCTACGTCCGACTACAGATTCAGCGCATCAATCAGTCCATAGCCCCATTTATAATCAAAGGTTCCTGCTGGTTTACCTGGTATAGAACTATTTTTACGAAGCAGGTCTTTGATAGCAGATGGATCAAGGTTGGGGTTACGCTGCAACAGCAGTGCTACCAAGCCACTGACAAGGGGCGCTGCCATACTCGTACCAGCTAACGCTACAAACTTGGAATTAATGATCATGGAGTGGTCGAAATTGGCATTCGAGGAGAGGGCGGAAACAATCATTGCTCCTGGTGCTGCGACATCCGGTTTTTTAAGATCATTCCGCAGCGGTCCTTCACTGCTGAAATCAGAAATCGTATTCAGAGGAAAGCCAAATTCTTCCACTTTGCCGTCTATGTCAGTGTACTTCGCTTTAGTTGTATAGGCGGCAACTGTAATTGCATTGCTGGCACATCCAGGTGAACCAATTTTCACTGAGTCAGCGACACTCTTACCTGTGAATAACGTTGACCCATCTAATGCCCACACATCCAGCCGCACATCTTTAGATGAAGTGTTTTTGAACCGCAACTGCCATATTCCACCCTGTACGGGCGCAGTAAAATTGCCGTTAGCTGTACCGCGAATTTGTACTAAAACATTATAGTCGCCGTTAGCTGCATCGCGTCTTGGTGTTGCGACTTGCACCCGCGAATCTTGCAAGGTGTATTCCTTTGTATAATTGCCATCAGTAATGGCTGGTTGGAAGGGGGTAACGAAACCGTTGGGACTACGGAGGGACACTTCCAATTGACCAGCACTAGAGTACCAACCGTTTAACAACGCAATACTTGATTGATTTAATGGCACGTTGAAACGCATGGTATGGGTTTTACCAGCCTTGATAATTGCTTGAGCATGAATGTTATCGTTGCCTTCGTTACCTGCTGCACAGCAAACTATACGTCCAGGACCAGTTTCAGCGTCAATAATTTTTGACAGCGAATCGCTTCCGTCGTGAGGGTCAAAGTGTCCGCCTATGCTCATATTGACGACTGCTGGACGCCCCAATTCTCGGGCGACCCGGAAAATATAGCGGACAGCATCAGCAATGTGACCTTCATCCAAATCACTCCTGACGATGATCAATTCTGCCTCTGGTGCGACACCACCATATGTAGCATCGACACCAGCGGCAATTCCAGCAACGTGAGTCCCGTGACCGTTTGTATCTTGAGAAACTGTCAGTAGTGAGCCAGTTAATTCAGCTCCATATTTGCCCTCTAGCACTCCAGGACCAGATAGTGTTTGATCCCAAATGCGTAAAATACGTCCTTCAAAGGCGGGGTGTTTGGGGTCAATGCCGCTGTCGATAATACCGATAATCACTCCCTTACCAGTCAGGGAGTTATTTTTCTTTGTAAACTCCGGTATATGTACTGCGTTCTTGGCAACGTCCATCCGCAGTTCAAGTTTGCGCGATGGCTTGATGCGCTCGATAGCAGGTTCTTCAGATAAGGCGTCTAAACTTTCTATGGGTAAGAAAGCTGTCCGGACGTGTCCGATATTTTGGTTGACTTCAATACCTTGTTGTGACAAATGGCTCAAGTCTGCATGTTCGTCACAGTAGATAAAAACTACGCTACGGGTTGGCTTGAGATTGTTTTTGGGAGGAATGATACTCAGCATTCGTATCTGTGGAGTTAAAGCTTGCTGTCCTTCCCGTTGATAATCTTCAAATGCTAATAGCAGTCCTGGAGATAGTTTTTCGTGTCTCATTTGACCTCAATTGAAGTGTAATTCCGCAACATCTTAGCAAGATAAGTCGAATAAGTATGAATTATAAATTCTGAAAACTTTTAGATTCTTTTGGCTTTCGACGGTTATGAGAATTGATTGATTCTCGGGAAATCTAGCTTGCACTTAATTATCCTCTCCCTACTCCCCAAAAGCAATTTTTTTACCGAAAATCTAAAAAACTTAATTTCTTAATTTATAATTCATCATTTAAAAATTTTTAAGTTGCTTTAAGTGAATACAGCGTCAGCATGAATCTTTACGGAAGAAGTTGAAAAAAATTTCCTGAGATTTGGTGATGTGTAGAGACGCGCCATGATGCGTCTTTACATTGCTTCGCTAATCAATATACTTTTCACGATATCTGTGCTAATTACAACATTTGATTAATACGAGCGCGAATTCTCTATACAAAGACTCTGCGACCCTCCCTTCGGGTATGCCTATGGCTAACGCCACGGCTATCGCCTGTATCGTGCGACCTCCGGAGGAGGCACGGCACGCTACGCGTATGCCTGCGGCACGCTACGCGTATGCCTGCGGCACGCTTTGCGCTTACACCAGTCGCCTGCTGTCGGGAAACCGTTCGGAGTTCGGCGAGGAGTTCGGCGAAGGCTCACTCGAGCCGCTCACTCGAGCCGCTGAGCGCGGTTCGGCTGAGCTCACCGTCGAAGCTTCACGGCGAAGCACTACCAAGAGCGCTGGTTCACTGCACTAACTCCGCGCTCCTGTGCGTTTAAAAACGCGCTCGTTTTTACGCAAAGCTGTGCTAAGTTGTCCCGTTAACACCACAAATAACAAGAAACCGGGTTTCTCGTTATAGTCATTAAAAAATCGGGGGAATTTTTAGATTTCTCGAAATTCCCCCGATTTTTGCAAATGCAAGTAAATAAACACACCTTTAGCGCACCCTCCATTGCCGTAAAAAGTGCTTTGTTTCAGATACTCAAACTTCCAATTTTTTAGAAAACTAGCGCCAATCAGGACTATTGTCCTCATATCCTACTATTTGGTTTTATGGCTGCTACATTTGCATTCCATCAAACATCAAAAATGGAATTATGCCTTAGATGTGGGCTTGAGAAATAACCAAGCCACAAAGAAAGTTGCAGCGGTAAACAGTTGCGTTAGATCCAAGGCAGACAGATAGCCATCGGAAAACGAAGCAATGCTGCGATCAGTTATACCAAATACCCAAGACGAAATGCCAAACAGCCAAATTCCATTCTTAAGATTTCCCACAAATTGATTAGAGTCTGACTGTTGCTGGTTATTCATGATTTTCTCCGTTGTTGAATAATCTGATGCTTAAAGGATGCACCAGCGGCGGATGCTCGCTACTGGTAGATTTTTGGTGCGATAGTTTCCGCATCTGATAGCTTTTTTGGCTCTGACTGCTGAAGATTAAATTTCTTTACTATATTAATAAATATTTAAGCTACTTGACATCACTGCCAAAAGATACGTATGGAACTTTTGACATTCCTGTTTTGGATTTTTATCCTTGAGTGCTTTTTGTCAAGAGATTTCCCAGACCCAAATGAAGATTTTTTGTAAAAGTCTTTACATCTAATTTAATAAATCTTTACTTTTACGAATAAATCTTTCTGTAGGCAGATATACTTCTACGACATTGTCTTGTTTCCTCTCCACGAGCCGGAAGCCCAGAGTTGATTAGAAAATGGACAAAGTCGAGGTGCAACATCTAAGATGCTCAACTTTGACTGTATTTTGTAGCAATGAGATGCGTTTGCATTGACTTCTGCCTTTAGATACTCACCACTCAAGGGCAGGAATGAGTTAAATCAAAGAAGTGGCGTAATAGTGATATGTAATATGTCAGCAGTGCGGGAGTCTAAATCCCTATCAGGGATTGCAACTAACAATTCACCTAATGCACAGCAGTTCCAAAAAACTGCCCAACCGCACTTAGGGCTGGTTTGCATTACATTTTCCAAAGAGGTGCGCTTCCGGACAATAACGCGCACGCGCTACTTACAACTCCCAGAGAACCAACGGGAAACAGCGCTGAAAGTACTTTATCGGGATAACTTACAGCGCTTGGATTTGGCGTTAACTTTTTGTGTGCGGAACTCGCTACGGCTTTATCGGATGACTTCTAATTTGTTCCCCATGAGTGACTGGGAGGACGAAGTCGGCGCAACTGTTTTAGAGAAGATGAGCGCAGATTTAGCCAAAATCGGGCAAAGGGCAGAAAGATTGGGCATTAGAATGGTACTACATCCAGACCAATACGTGGTGCTGAGTTCTGATTCACCACAAGTGGTGGAAGCTAGTATGAAAATTTTAGATCGGCACGCCCGCACATTAGATTTACTAGGTTTACCACATTCTTCTTGGTCATTGATGAATATTCATGGTGGCAAATCCCAACGCCCAGATCAACTGGTGGGGGTGATTTCAGAATTGCCAGAAAACATCAAAAGCCGCTTGACTTTGGAAAATGACGAACACGCTTACAGTGCAAGTGAAATTTTAGAAGTTTGCCAACGGGCTGATGTACCATTGGTCTTTGATGCGCATCACCACATCTGCCATGAAAATTTAGAGAGTTACGATGATCCGAACGTGGCGGAAATGTTTTATGCCGCACGAGAAACTTGGGATAAGCCTGAGTGGCAGTTGGTTCATATTTCCAACGGTGAAGAAGCTTTCCAAGACAGAAAACACAGCGACTTGATCACCGCGATGCCGAGTGTTTACCGAGAAGCGCCTTGGATAGAAGTCGAAGCTAAGCACAAGGAAGAAGCGATCGCCCATTTGCGCTCTTGGTGGCTGCAATAAATTCCCTAATCTTCGGTGTCTGAGGGCGATTTGATTCTCTCTAGGCACTTTTTTGATTTTTCTAAGAGTTCCCTGGTTTCCTGTATATGTTCCTGTGTTCTTTCTATACGTTTCTGGGACGACTTCTCTAAATCCTTTGATTTCTTATGAGCAAGATTCTTTTTTAAAGGATTTGTTTGAAGACTTAACCTGTCTGTCTGTTGCAATTCTTCTGGTTTAACTTTTTCGCTATAAATAAGAGTGAGTAGTTCAGCTACAAATTCATTCTTCAATGTTTCACTTTTCAAAATTGTCTTAGCTAGTTCCTTCGCCTCAAAGAGTGTTAAGTGTTCTAAATTTTTTAGACGCAAGTTGCCACTTCAGGGGCAACTTGCGTCTAAAGTGACTGCAGTAAACAACTCTTCGTTTGTCATCTTCAATTCTTCCTCTAGCTCTTGCAGTTGGTTCTCTTTGTGCTGCAAATATAGCTTTTGGCTCTCTACCAACTCACGCAAAAACTCTACCTGCTCCCGTAAAAACTTTATCTCCTCAAAAGCAGCCAATATTTCATCAGTGCAAGCTGCTTGTTGTGCCATTTCGGGGTGTTGTTGATTTTCTTGCATAGCTTAAAAAATAATATTTTGCTAGTAGGCATACCACACCATCTAGCTTTGTTATGAGCTTTACATATAGATTTTAGAAAAAAAATCCTACTCTCGAGCATTGACTTTTTTTGCTCAATTCTTATAAGGGCGTAGTGGTGGGAAAACTCCTGTCGGCATAACTGCGCTCTTAAAAATACATTGGCTAATGGGAAAATAATCTCACGCTTTGCATCTTTGCGTGAGATGATTAAAAATTATGGCAATAGCAATAGATTTTGGTACGAGCAACACAGTAATCGCTCGCTGGAACCCGGTTACCCAACAACCAGAAACTCTTAACATACCTGGTTTATCGATTCAACAAAGTCTCAACCCGCCACTGATTCCCAGCTTGGTTTATCTTGAAGATGCCTCAAAAGGGCAAGTCTTGGTGGGACAACAGGTGCGCGATCGCGGTCTTGACCTGAAAAACGACCCGCGATTTTTCCGCAGTTTCAAACGCGGTATTGGTGCAGATATCCAAGGATTCTTACCTGAGATAGATGGACAAACTATCAGCTTTGAGCAAGTGGGGCAATGGTTCCTCTCGCAAATCATTGAGCAATTGGCACCAATGCAAGGGGGAATAGAGTCTCTGGTGTTAACCGTACCTGTAGACAGCTTTGAAGCTTATCGTCACTGGCTAGGACAAGTTTGCCAAACCCTAAGCGTCGAACAAGTGCGGATGTTGGATGAACCAACAGCGGCTGCTTTAGGTTATGGTATGGCAGACCAAGAAATTCTCTTGGTTATTGACTTTGGCGGCGGAACGTTGGATTTATCCCTGGTGCGCCTCGATAAAAGCGTGGGAACCACTCAAAAGCCTTTAGGGTTTCTTCTCAAGTGGGGGAATAAGTCGTTAGCCGAAGACTCAAGGCAAAAGGTAAAAACCGCTCGCGTACTGGCGAAAGCTGGGCAAAATTTGGGTGGTACTGATATTGATAATTGGCTCGTTGATTACTTTGCCAAAACCCAAGGGCTGGTGGCTAGTCCCCTGACAACGCGGCTGGCGGAAAGGGTGAAGATTCAGCTTTCAAGCCAAACCCAAGCGAGTGAAGTTTATTTCAACGATGAGACGTTTGAAAGTTATGAGTTAGAACTCAACCGCGATACCTTGGAAAATATCCTCAAAGAACACTCGTTTTTTGATCAACTTGATGAGTCGATGAGTTCGCTATTGCAGCAAGCGCGACGCCAGGGAATAGAAGTTTCAGATATTAATGCTGTTTTACTCGTCGGTGGAACTGTGCAACTTCCAGCAGTCCAAACATGGGTGAAGCAGTATTTTGAACCAGAAAAAATTCGTTGCGAGCGTCCTTTTGAAGCTATTGCCCAAGGCGCTTTGCAACTTGCTCAAGGTGTGGAACTGAAAGATTTTCTTTACCATAGCTACGGTATCCGTTACTGGGACCGCCGCAACAAATGCCACAGTTGGCATCCTATCATTAAAGCTGGGCAACCTTACCCAATGACTCAGCCTGTAGAATTAGTTTTGGGCGCTTCTGTGGAGAGTCAGCCGAGTATTGAATTAATTATGGGGGAATTGGGAGCAGAGACAGGCGCTACAGAAGTTTATTTTGATGGCGATCGCCTGATTACTCGCTCAATCGCCAGCGGACAAACAAACGTCAAATCGCTCAACGATAAAGATGGTGCGAGAAGTATTGCCCAACTGACACCGCCTGGATTTCCGGGGAGCGATCGCGTTAAAGTCCGCTTTCAAATCGATGAGCAACGCTTTTTGCGAATCACCGTTGAGGACTTGTTGACGAGTGAAACCTTGTTGGAGAATCAACTCGTAGCGCAGTTGAGTTAAACATGGCTAGTAGTAAGCGCTTAAGCGCTTACTACTAACCTATTCTTTACCTTTGCACCACCACTGGTGTTCCTATCGATGCCCAGTTAAAGAGCCGCTTAGCGTGCTTGGGAGCCAGATTTACACAACCGTGGCTGACTGGCGTGCCAAATTTTTGATGCCAATATGCACCGTGAATCCCATAGCTTCCACTGTAATACATAGTATGTGGAACGTTGGGAATATCATAGTCTGTACCCCGCATTCGAGTAGACTTGAGCTTGGATTGAATTTGAAAAACACCAGTGAGAGTTGGGGTGGATTTCTTACCTGTGGAAACCATGATTGCATAAAGACGTTTGCCTCCTTCCCAAGCTACTAAGCGTTGGTCTGAAAGGTCAATTTGAATCCAACGCTGATCAGATTTTTGTAGCGTCTGTATTTGTTCTTTAATTGTCTGGCTTTTGGATTGCGCCCAAACCTCATTTGAAGCAGCAAAAAAAATATTTAAGGTCAGTGCTGTCCCAGTCAGCAATAGTTTCAAAGGACGCATCCATATAGGAAAAATCAGGCTTCTCATAGCATATATACTCAAATAACAGCGTTTGGGGAAAGTTTTCGCTTTCTCCTATACTTCCCAGTTTATTGCTACGATATGGCGGCGTTTTGTCTGATTTCATCCTGATGGAAGCACCAGCGATAATATCTGCTTGGGGTTATAAGCCGAATGGCACGCTTATTAAGGTGGAACCTGTCATTAGCCACACCTGCCAGAACTTTGTTTTCAGCTTCCACTCTCCGAAAACTGCATAAGTTAAGAAAATTTCCAATAATCAATATAAGACAGTGACCAAAAGACTGGACGCACGCAGTCCATGCTGATTTCTTGTCTGTGTCCTGGGTTAGAGAACCATACCTGCATCACTCGCTGTTAATCAATTAGCAAATAAGAGATTAATCATGTTGACATTGGATCTACCAACACAGGCTAATCTTCTGGGATTTTTAGCATTATTCAGCTATATTGCCACATTACTGCCCACAATACTGAGAATTGTTCTCCCTCGCACAAAAGAGACTGGTATTCCTCTGGCTTCTGAAATACTTGAAGTGAGTCCTTGGCGAGGATATAACACGACTAACTAATTTTTTGGAGCAAGTTTTGTGATTTTTGAGCGATCGCCTCCCAGTTTCCAGTCTCTACAAACTCTTTGGGAAACAACTGACTACTCAAACCAACTGCGATCGCCCCTGCTTGTAAAAATTCCTTGGCATTTTCTAAAGTGACACCCCCTGTCGGAATTAAGGGAATATGACCCAATGGTCCTCGCAAACTTTTTATATACCTTACCCCTCCCACCGCTTCCACGGGAAACACCTTGACACAGCTTGCGCCACTAGACCAAGCGGTGACCATTTCTGTTGGGGAGAGCGCTCCTGGTATGATAGGTACGCCTATATCGACTGCTGCTTTAATCATGACTGGGTCAACGTGGGGAGTGAAGAGAAATTGTGCCCCCGCAGCAATTGCTTCCCGCATTTGCTGTAGATTTAGCAGCGTACCAGTTCCAATAGTACAGTTAGGTAATTCTACCCTGAGTTGCGCGATCAATTCACTCGCACCAGCACTATTCCAAGTAATTTCAATTAACTGCATTCCCCCAGATGCCACAGCTAAAGCCAATTGGCGTGTCAATGACACTTCTGAGGCGCGGATAACTGCAATGACTTTCTGTTGTTTAAGCTGTGATAACCAAGGTTGACCAGACATTTTTACCAGGTTTGATTTTAGAGTTTAAATTTTGAATTGGTAGTCTCAATCACAAGAGTCTGAACTTCTCTACCTTTTGGAAATCTAATCTATGTCTTAATAATTATTGACTATTTTTTAACATCATACCATAGAGATACTAAATGAAAACAATAAGAAGCTAAACGCAAGTTCAATTATATCTTTAGTAGTATATATTGAGTGATTGACTCTTCCATCAATAGTCTCCCAACTAAAGAATGATGACTAATGACTGATAACTAATTACATAAATTAAGTCGCCAGCGAGATGGCAAGCATCAAATCTATTTCTACTGTAAAGAATAGATGTTGTTAAATGTAAAGACAAGATTATGCCTCTCTACAAACTTGCAGACTTTGATCCAGACTATAGAGAAACTTTTGGTGGCGACGATATCAGAGATTTAGATTTATATACCGAAGGCAATGTAAAAATTGGCTCAGTTGCCGATGTGCTAGTTGATGCAGATGGTCGTTTTCGCTATCTGGTTATAGACACTCAATACGATTCTTCTGATAAAAGAATATTATTACCGATTGGTCTTTCCCATATTGATTACAATCAGCACCGGGTTTATGTTGATGGACTCAGCAAAGAGCAAGTGCAACGTTTGCCTGAGTACAGAGACAACATAACCGTTGATTACGATTATGAAGAGCAGGTACGCAGCGCTTATCGTCCAATATCTAGTGACGTAGCTTACAACCGCGATACGTACAATTATCAACAAGATGCATCCTTGTACAATTTGAATGAGCAGAAGCATCAAACTTTCAAACTGTATGAAGAACGCCTTGTGACCAGCAAAACTCGTGTCAAGACAGGGGAAGTAACAGTTGGTAAGCACATTGAAACAGAAACAGCACGAGTTTCAGTACCAATTGAAAGAGAGCGAGTTGTTATTGAGCGAATTAATCCTACAGATGCAGGGAGAGCAGTCAATCCCAGCGAACTTCAGTTTCAAGAAGGGGAAATAGCACGCATAGAAATCTATGAAGAAACGCCTGAAATTCACAAAGAGGCGTTTGTGCGTGAGGAAGTCCGCGTCAGTAAAGTAGTTGATAGGGATACAGTTGAAGCACAAGAAACAATTCGTCGGGAAGAGTTAGATATTAACACTCAAGGGGATTTGCCCATAAATCAAGTTGATACGACTCCAAATGATCGTGTTTAAATTGTTTAGCCAAAAAAATCTCAATTAAAATTCTACTAGAAAATAATACAGGCAAAAGGGAAATATACATCTTTTGTCTGTGTTTGTTTTTTAGGTAAAAAAACATCTGAAATTGCTTATCTGACTATAAAACAGTGAAGAAAAGATGAACTATACAAAAATCAAAAAGAACTACCACTCTTGAACATTAATAATATAATTTAAGTCATTCGTTAGGGAGATGGAGCATAGGAGCGAAATTCTTTAAAGTAATTGATAGGAGATACAAATACTTTGAGGGGAAAATAGCATGGTTTTACACAAAATTGCAGATTTCGATCCAAACTACAGAGATAGTTTTCAAGGTACTGACGTCAAGGGGCTGGGCGTCTACACAGACGGAAGCGATGAAAAAATTGGTACAGTTAATGATGTTTTGGTAGATGAAGAAGGTCGTTTCCGCTATCTAGTTGTTGACTTAGGTTTCTGGATTTTTGGTAAGAAAGTTCTTTTACCAGTTGGTCGTTCTCGCATCGACTATAACGTTGATCGCGTTTATGTGCTTGGGTTGACCAAACAACAAGCTGAAAATTTACCTGAGTTCAACGAGCGTGATGCTGTTGATTATGACTATGAAGAGCGCGTACGCGGTGTCTATCGCGCCCCCGGAGATTACAGCCGACCTGTAGATACATCAACTCCTCTGGAAGCGTCAGCTCCTTTGGCGGGTGCAGCCTATCCAGCGACAACAGCAGGGCTTGGCCAAACGCCTGCAACAAGTCCCACTTACGACCGTAATACCTACAATTACGAGGAAGAGCCGTCTCTGTTCCAATTGAACGAGCAGAATAATCAAACCCTGAAACTATACGAAGAACGGCTAATTGCCAATAAGAGACGCCAGAAAGCTGGAGAAGTAGCGATTGGCAAGCACGTAGAAACTGAAACTGCGCGAGTTACGGTTCCAGTAGAAAAAGAACGAGTCGTTGTTGAGCGAGTCACTCCAGCAGATGCTGGCAGAGCTGTTGCTCCTGGCGAAGCTAACTTCCGTGAAGGAGAAGTTGCTCGCGTGGAAATTTACGAAGAAACAGCTGACGTTCGCAAAGAAGCTTTTGTGCGTGAAGAAGTCAGAGTGCGGAAAGTCGTAGACCACGACACGGTTGAGGCTCAAGAAACAATTCGCCGTGAAGAATTGGATGTGGATGCTCCTGGTCTTCCCATTGATGAACGCTAAATCAAACCTTGTCGTTGCCTGCTCAGCCGCCCGCAGATAGAGAAATTTGTGCGGCTGAGAGCAAAAGTCCTCTCTAAAAGAACTCGAAGAGCCTTTTAGTCCACTTTCATCAATGTAGAGACGCGCAATTGCCTCACCTAAGAGTGGAGCAACCCTTACGCGTCTCTATTTCCCATTTATTTATAAATGGATAAATTATTTTAGAATTTTAGGGTAAGCAGTTACTAAGTGCTAACAATGACTTACAAAACATTTCCTATAAGCAATGAAAAGGCAAGTAAAATCACAAGAATTAGCGCCTTGCTGGAAAGTTTGAGGGCAAAAGTGAAAAATTATGCTGTCATTGATAGGCAAGGTCAGGTCGTAGGTGAGGTCAGAGATTTAATCATAGATGGCAATCGTCAGTTAAACTTTGTCGTATTTGGCTCGGATAGTCAGGTAAAGGATGAATTCTTTCTATTAAGTAGTAAGCTAGTCGAAAAAATTGATTCACAAATTAAACAAATTTTTATAAACGTGGATCAATCACAAATAGAACAAATAGAATATTTACCTGAATATATACAAACAGAAAGCCAAGTCAGTGAAATGGAACAAAATTCAAACGCTCCAGAAGTAAATACACAAGACTCAGCGATCATTGCAGAAGTAGCAAATGCTACAAATGGCGAGATAGATTCAGTAGAAGAAATTATTCGTTTGCTAGGAGAACGATTAGTCATTGACCGCACCAAGCGTAAAGTTGGCGAGGTAATTGTCCGGAAAGAAATTGAAACTCAAATAGTACAAGTTCCCATCAGGCGCGAGAAACTGATAATAGAACAAGTTAGCCCAGAACGCAAACAGCTTGCACAAATAGATTTGGGACAAGAAGAAATTTCTGGTATTGATTTGACTCAAGCCCAAACGCCTGAAGGGGTGACTGAAGGAGAAACATCTGCATTTGCTAATTTTAATGGCGGTTTAACCGTGGGTGGTGAATTTAGCTCCCCTAAAATAGCTAGCTTACTTTTAAATGCGATCGCCCTTGAGCGGAATCATGGATGCAAAGCGGTGCGAGTCACAATTCTGGTAGAAGATGAAGAACACCAGAAAACATACCAGGAGTGGTTTGCTCGCACAGCAAAAGAGTAACAACAGCCGCGTAGGCAACACAATTGCTCTCCCTAAATTTAAATTTCGTGTAAAGACGCAAAGGTGCTGATAAAGCTTTTGCGTCTTTGCGTTTTTGGATGATCTTATCAATGTTTGGTGATATTCCACCCCTGTGTATCAGCAGCAGATTTGTCTTTTCAAGATAATGGTGTTAAAAGGTATCTATCCTATGGATGATTTGCTAAAATTTAATTCCACGCTGCCTGGAAAACTCTAACGCTTTTGCTTGGGACGCATACAGCACCAATTCCTGAGCCAAAAGGGCTTTATGTCTGGCTTTTAGACAAGAACATTGTACTTCATACACGAACAATGTGCTGTATGCCGTCCACAGAGCCTTCTGCTGCTAGCGTAGGGTTGATTTTTAAATAAATTTAGCCTCACTACGTACGAGAGCGTATTTGTTCCATTTTGGTCTTGCGGATCGAAAATTTTTGTAGTAGGTATTTATCCATAGTCATATGGGATGTTGCTAAAAATAGTAATATCTCATAATAAGTAGTTACCAAGAGTGATCCCCGAATGTTTAAAAACTGTGAACTGTTTATGAAAGTGCATAAAACACAACATAATATTAAGCAGAATTTAGTGAGCTAACCGTAATTGTGCACCCTAAGTGCTGACACTCCGAGAATGGAACTATTTATTAAGTTTAACAATCTAGTGCTTAAAGGCAGAAGGCAGCAGTAACTGCAGGGCAAAGCCCTAGCCTAAACGAAGGAAATAATGCTTGTCATATCTGCCTTTTGACTAGTTCTTAACTGCCCTTGTTATTTCCGCCACACTGCACTAGGAATAAGATTCATCTTTTGTACATGGAGGCAAGTATATACAGCGAGATGAAACGGGTTATTGCCAATGGATCATCCTCATGGCTCATGCCCAACTAAAGATTGGCAACAGACATATGTCACAATTAGCATTAAAAAATCTTGTGACTTGAGTGCTGTTTCATTGTTCCTACCTGTAGGTCATACCGATTTTGAAAAAAATGATTTGGCACAACCGAAAAATTCAACAGCGCTTTGATCAGCGAGACACATGAATCAACTGAACAATGGTTTTACCCTTTTTCTCAGTCTGCTCGTCGAGGCGATACCTTTCTTGTTGCTTGGGGTTTTGTTCTCTAGTTTGCTACTGTTTTTTGTCGATGAGCGCAAACTGGTGGAAAAAATGCCCAAAAATCCTTTGCTGGGTGCATTAGCTGGTAGCCTAGTGGGCTTTTTATTTCCTGTTTGTGAATGCGGTAACGTACCAGTAGCACGGCGGTTGCTGATGCAAGGAGTACCGATACCAGTAGCAATTGGCTTTTTGCTAGCAGCACCGACAGTCAACCCGATTGTGATTTGGGTAACTTGGACGGCATTTCGCGATCAGCCAGAAATAGTGGTGTTACGAGTCGTATTTTCCCTATTGATTGCAGTCATTGTTGGCTTTGTCTTTAGTTTTCAAAAAGATTTAGCTTCGATTGTAGAACCTGCGATCGCTCGTTATCTGAAATTCAACCCACCTGCAAACCCACAAGGCAAACGCCCCACCAGAAATCAATTAGTACAACAACAGCAAGCAACGGTACCTACCTTACTACAGTCTGGAACTTATTTGCTAGGAGGGCAAGCAGGTCAAACGATGCGGATAGATGCTAATGCCGTGCAAGCAAATATGGCAACCTCTCAAGCCAGTAAACCCCTAGCAGATAAACTGTGGTTGCTGGTGGATAATTGCGTGCAAGAATTGCGGGAATTAGGGGCTGTGTTAGTTATCGGAAGCGCGATCGCTGCTGCTATTCAAGTATCAGTCCCTCGTGAATTTATCATCAGTTTAGGGGCGGGTCCAATTACCTCAATCACTGCCATGATGATATTAGCTGCAGTGGTGTCAATTTGCTCTACAGTCGATTCATTTTTTGCCCTGTCTTTTGCCTCAACTTTTACCAGCGGTTCCTTGTTAGCTTTTCTGGTATTTGGACCAATGATTGATATCAAAGGCATAGGTTTATTGTTATCAATTTTGAAACCAAGGGCTGTCGTCTACTTGTTTGTTTTAGCAGGACAGTTAACATTTTTATTCACCCTCTTCCTTAACTTGCACGTTATTTAAAAAGGAGTTATTTTTCCTTTGTCATTTGTCCCTTGCTAATGACTCATGACTCATGACTTATGACTAAACACCAATGACTTCAATTCCAAAAACAAAATCTAAAATCCGCCATTATAAATTACAGTCTTGGGTTGATGTTTTAGCAATCGCAGCTTGGGGTATTTTAATCCTCAAGTACTGGCTAACTAACAAACTCAACTTGTTAATTCACCCCGATTACTTCTGGTTAGCAATTACAGGTGCCATTGGCTTGCTCATTGTTAGTGGCTTCAAGACACTGCAACTTTTGCGGCAGCGGCGTGAGGTGACTCCAAGTCTGCAGCACCTGAGTTTCTTTCCACCAGGTTGGGGTAGTGCAATACTCTTAACAGCAGCAATCCTAGGATTAACAATTACACCCCAGGTTTTTGCCAGCCAAACAGCGCTTGCGCGAGGTGTGACAGATTTAGTGGGAGCAACACGCGCACAACCTCAAGCATTCCGCGCTTCCATCCGTCCAGAAGAGCGAACACTCCTAGATTGGGTACGTACGCTCAACGTCTATCCAGAACCAGATTCATATACAGGACAAAAAGTCAAGGTACAGGGATTTGTTATCCACCCACCGGATTTAGGAAAAGAATATTTCTTCTTGGCACGATTTGTCATCACTTGCTGCGCTGCAGATGCCTATCCTGTGGGATTACCTGTAAAACTGAAAGAGACTCGCGATCAATATCCACCCGATACCTGGCTGGAAATTGAAGGACAAATGATGACGGAAAATTTGGCAAATAAACGCCAATTGACTATCGGTGCAACTTCCTTGAAAAAAATTCCCCAACCGAAAAATCCATATTCTTACTAGTCAAGAGTTGTTAGTCCAAAGTCATCAAAATCGACTAATGACTAATAGACTTCTTGCAAAAGTCGAAAAAAAGAATAATTAACCACAGATGGACACAGATGGACACAGATGGAATCAAAGAGATGCAATATTGTCTAATGACTAATGACTAATGACTAATGACTAATGACCACGAGTAAAACTTTTTTCCAACCACTAGATCGTATTGCTATCGGGCTGATGCTCATCCTCAGTCTGCTGATTGGGCTATTAATGTTACAGGGTGATGCAGTTAAGCCGAGTGTGCGTGATTTTAGCTGGCAGAACCAAGAAGTTGGAGCAGACGATATATCCTTCAGCCTCACCTTTAGTCGCCCAATGGACTCAAAAAGCGTAGAAGATAACATAAAAATCGATCCGCCCTTAGCAGGTAAAATGAGTTGGGCAGGGCGGCGGATGGTTTACACACTGATGACACCAGCCCCTTATGGAACAACGTACAAAGTACAGCTAGAAGCAGCCAAGGATAAATTTTCGGAACAAGAAGGAAAAAACAGACAAATACAACCGTTTACAGGAAGGTTTCGCACACGCGATCGCGTCATTCTTTACGTCGGAGCAGATCAACAAGACAAGGGACGATTAGTTCTCTACAATCTCACCCAACAACAAAAAAAGGTACTCACGCCAAAAGACTTACTTGTGATGGATTTTAAGCCCTTTCCAAATGGGGATAAAATTTTATTTTCTGCTCGCAAACTCGGAAGCCAAGACTTACTTTCATCTCAGCTTTATACTGTCACAACCGGTATTTCTGCGCAATCTGAAAAAGAAGCAGAAGCACCAGGTAGAGTTGACCTAATTTTGGATAACAAGGAATATCAAAACCTGAAATTTGACTTATCGCCTGATGGACAAATTCTTGTTGTCCAACGAGGCAAAAAAGATGATCCAGGCGACTTTGGGCTGTGGTTTATGCCCGTAAACAGCAAAAATTCTTCAGAGAAACCAACCCTCAAACGTCTCAAAAGCCAACCAGGGGGAGACTTTATCATCACGCCGGATAGTAAAGCTGTCGCAGTTGCCCAAGGTCAAGGTGCAGCAATATTAGCCCTGGAAGCAGAAACCAGCAAACCCCTAGATTTTTTACCACAGTTTGGCTTAGTGCAGGCTTTCTCTAAGGATGGTTCGCAAGCGGCAATGGTCAAGTTTAATTCAGATTACACCCGAGATTTGTTTCTGGTAACGAACCAAGGCGTGCAAAAACAAATGCTACGCACCAAAGGCTCAATTGTTAGCTGCCAGTTTGATACCGCCTCACCCACCCTTTACTGCTTGTTAACTCAGCTCTTACCAGGAGAACTTTATCAGGAACAGCCATATTTAGTGGCGATCGACCTCAAAAGCGGGCAACAAAAACCTCTACTGGTATTGCCCCCCGACCAACGGAATGTGGAGATGAGTTTAGCACCTGATGGTTTGGGGTTGTTATTTGACCAAGTTGTACCGCAGACAACCCCCACTGACTCATCACCAGCAAATATGTTAACAACTGATGACGGACAGGCAATAGCTACCAGTAGCCTGTGGTTAATGCCCCTGCTGCCCATCTCAGACCCTGCTGCGGCAAACGAAATCAAGCCAGAACAACTCCCTCTAGTAGGATTTCATCCCCGTTGGCTGCCGTGAACAAGAAGGGGAGATGAAAAAGGCGAATCCAACGTAGGGTGGGCACTGTCCACTCACGACACACCAACGACATAGGAAGTTAGGCAGTGCCCACCCTTGTATCTTAGAAGAAGTGGTAGACCGTCGCACCCTAGGTCATTAAAGACCGCTTTGTAGCATGGGTCACCACAACAATCTCCTAGACAGAACTCGAACAGTCGCCAGGGTCAAAACTTTAA
>JAESFT010000471.1_pt1 | contig 23804 bp, 23 predicted proteins | sample 9269451 | NCBI WGS metagenome assembly JAESFT01 (sample SAMN14502557, study PRJNA617106) | algae metagenome | isolation source: Scytonema hyalinum WJT4-NPBG1 and co-occurring heterotrophs from well... | place: USA: Mojave Desert, Joshua Tree National Park, California | collected 2006-05-25
ACTGCTCGACGAGCCATAGCAGCGGACTGCAGGCATACCCCCGTCTGTCCTTTCCGCATCGCGCAGTTACAGCAGAGCGCTGGGCAAGAACAATCGATCATGAGTAGCGATATTCAGTTCGTTCCCTAATCCGGCATCGCGGCAGGTAGCGCGGCATTCCAAGCCCTTAGGGACCAATAGCAGACAGCCCGCAGACACTGCCTTGAAACTCACGCTTTCAAGTGAACGGTCACAAGGACAGTACACTCCGCGCCTGGCGGAAACTCTGCAGCAACACGCAGCCAGTTGCCAAAGTGCTTTACACGAAGAACGGCTATTCCATTCGCGCACGGAGGCATCGGAGCCTCGGTGCCCTCGGCTGTCCAGCGCATGCCGTCGGGTGACATCTCCACCTTCGCCATGGGTGTTTCACCCTTGGGCTCCTTCAAGGCGCGGATGAATATGACGGCCTCGTGTGCCCAACCCGCTTCGAAAGGCTCCGTTGCTGCAGAGCCCGTCCAGCGCTCGTTGCGGCTGACCACAAGAGTGATGTTCTCGGGCAGCATCAGAAATCTCCCGAGATGCAAACGGAATCGACGTACAAGAAAGCGCGCTTGTCGGAATCGGTCTCGGCGAAGAGACAAAAATTCAGCATGCACCAGAGATTTTTCATCGCCGGCATGCGGATGGGCTCGAAATCTGACATGTCGAATGTGCGATCATTGCAGCGGAAGGACAGCGCCTTCATCTCCTCCAGATCGAAGTCGAAGGTAAGATAGGTCCAGTTGATCTTCGTGGGAATCTCGTTGTAACAGAGGCGCTGCGCACCTCCGGGCAGGTCTTCCCAGTCTTCAGGCGCCAAGTGATAATGGCTGAGGGTCTTGTCGCTGTTGCCGATCGACTTCAGCTTGGTAGTCCGGCGCTTGAACTGCCACTTTTGCACATGCTGGCCGTCTAGCGCGTTGAGGAAGCGCAGATGCGGCATCACGCGCTCGCCGCCAGCGTCCTGGTCGCCGGACTGCAGATCAAACAGGAAGCCGACCGACCTCACATCGGTTTCGCTGAGCTTGAGTTCCGTCGCCTCCGGCTTGAACGTGAAGTAGACTTCGAATCGTATCTTCCCTCGCTGGCGGAAAGTATGGCGCTTGATGGCGACGTTCTGAGCTCCTTTACGCGGGCGTGTCGCGATCTTGAGAGCATAGGACGATCCCATGCCGCCGTGAGAGCCGGAATCCCAATGGGGCAGTGTCGAGAGCATGGCGCTGGTGTGCTGAGCGTAGCCTGGCAGCATCGTGTCGAGATCATTCTCGTAGTTGCCGACGAGTTGCGACCAGCCGCAATGGCCGCTGGAAAAGCGGTCGTGACAGATGATGCGCGGCAGGGGATCAAACCGGCTGAGTTCAGGATCAGCGCGCAGCAGCGCAAGCCGCAAGGCCTCTGTCAGATCGTTCGTCGGCAGGGTTGAAGTCATCCTCATCTCCATGCTCGCGCTATGCGCGAAGCCGCGCGACGGCATCCCAGTCGATCTCGATCCCGAGCCCCGGGCCCGTCGGTACCGGCAGCATGCCGTTCTTCTGCCGGTCGGCGCCGGGCGCGGCGCCGGTCAGCGCGGTCTTGAACGCGCTTGCATCGGTTTCGCATTCCATGGCGCGAATATTCGGCATCGCAGCCGCGAGATGTACGCTCGCCGTTTCACAGACGATGCCGGACATGCCGATATGAGGCGCATATTGAACATCATGCGCAGCGGCAAACTCCGCCATTCGGCGCGTCTCACTGATACCGCCGGAGCGTGCAACGTCCGGCTGAAGATAGGAGAGTGTCCGACTGGCGACGAGCCGCATCGCTTGGTCAAGGGTATAATTGCTTTCGCCTGCTGCGAGGGGCGTGGCGCATCGGCGGTGAAGCTCCTCGTAGCCGACCTCGTCCTCGGGTCGCAGCGGCTCTTCGAACCAGAAATAGGAGTTGTCGGACAAGGCGCGGCCCACTTCCACCGCTTCTTCCAGCGTATAGGCCCAGTTGGCGTCGACGCAGAGTTCGATATCGTCCCCGGCGCGCTTACGCAGACGGGCGATGCGCCGGCACGCGTCTTTGACGGGGTTCGCGATTTTGATTTTGATTCGCGGGAAGCCTTTTTCCAAATAGTTGTCGAGTTCACGGTCCATGAATTCCTCGCTGCCCCAATTCACCGACGCCGCATAGACAGGGACCTCTGTCCGGCCCATGCCGCCGAGCAGGCGATGAATAGGCAGCCCGGCCACCTTGCCGAGGATGTCCCATAGGGCGATGTCAACTCCGGCGATCGCTTCGAACAGCATGCCGCCAGAGCGCCCGGACAGCGCCCGCCGCATGGTGCGCCAATGGGCTTGGATATCGGTGGGATTGCCTCCGACGAGGCGGGGTTTCAAAGAGGTCTCGAGCAACTCGGCATAGGCCTTCGGCGAGAAGCGAGCCAGTGCCTCGCCCACTCCAACAATGCCGGCATTTGTGCGCACCTCGACCAGCACGATGGAGACCTCAGTGTATGTGCCCCATGAGGTTACGGTCGGCTGCGGCAGGCTCTGCTTCAGGGGATGAGCGATCACGTCTGTGATGCGAATCTCTGCGCTGTTTGTTGCCGCTGTCACATGGTCCTCCACACGTTCGGTCATGGTGATACCGCAATACTACGTTTCTTAGCAACTAAAAAACATAGTTGCTAAGTTGCTTGTCGACATGTTACAAGCGAGAAAAATCGGAAGGTCCATGAGCGTAGTCAGAAAGCCACTCTTTGCCGACAAGCCGGTTACCCCGGCGCGGCTCGCGGATACGGTCTCGGATGCCATCGCCGCGGCGCTGTTCGACGGTCGCATCGCGCCCGGCGAGGCTCTGCCGGCCGAAGGCGAGATCGCCCGCGAGTTCGGAGTCTCCAAGCCCATTGCCCGTGAGGCGCTGCGCCAATTGGCGGCGGCTGGCCTTATCCTCACTCAGCAGGGCAAGGTGGCACGTGCCAAGGCTATGAACGGCGAGCCGATGGAACGCATCTATGGCTACGCCGCGCGTTCGAGCCTCGCACGTCTGCGCGAGGCCAACGAGATGCGCCGCGTAATCGAGACCGGGATCGCTCGATTGGCGGCGGAGCGCCGGGATCCGGCAGGGCTGGTCGCAATGGAACGGGCGCTGCACGACATGGTCGGCTCCATCAGGGAGCCAGCGGGTTTCACCGAAGCCGATATTCTCTTCCACCTCGGCATCGCGCTTGCCACGGGCAACACCATGATCCGGGTGCAGATGGAGGGCATGCGCTCCGTCCAGCGCGAGGTCTCCGAACTCTTCTCGACCCGGGCAAACCGAACCGATGCCGACTGGAACGCGACCGTCGAACGTCATCGCGCGATCTTCGAGGCAATTGCGGCCGGGGCGCCGGATCTCGCCGAGGAGAAGATCATAGCCCATTTCGAGGCGGCAGACGTCGCGTCGTTCGAAGTGGCCGGAAAGCTCGATAAGGGCGGGGACAGGCAGCGATGACCGGCGTCTTTAGCCTCCTTGGCCGCCGCGCAATAGTGACCGGTGCCAACTCGGGCATTGGGCGCGCAATTGCGCTAGGCTTGGCGAGGCAGGGAGCTGATGTGGCAGTCCACGGACATGGCGACCGGAGCGGCCTAGCGTCGGTTCGTGCCGAGATCGAGGCCATCGGCCGGGCATCGTTGGAGTGCGAGGCGGATTTCCTCGATCCTGCTGTACCCGAAGCGCTGGCGGCCCGGGTCACGAACGAGTTCGGGCCTGTCGATATCCTGGTCGCTAATGCGGCCATCGAGCATCGCGTGTCTTGGCAAGAGGCGACGGATGAGCACCTCACGCGTCATTTCACTGCGAATTTTGCATCCCTCATGGGGCTGTGCCGCGCGGTTGTCCCTGCGATGGCGGAGCGGGGATGGGGACGTGTCGTGGCGACTGGCAGCGTCATGGCAACCCGTCCACGGGCCGAGACGGTGGCCTATGCCGCGTTCAAGTCGGCACAGCTCACGGCGATTCGCGCGATCGCCCGTGAGGTGGCGCCGCGCGGAGTCACCATGAATGTGATCTCTCCAGGCGCCATCGAGACGGAGCGCATGGTGGATCGCTATGCCGATGCATCCTTCCGCCGTGCCGTTACAGCCAAGATCCCGGTCGGGCGTCCTGGACGTCCGGAAGACTGCGTCGGTCCTGCGATATTCCTGTGTTCGAATGAGGCCGCCTATCTGACCGGAGTGGACATTCCGGTCGATGGCGGCTGGACGATCGGCGATCCGCCAGGCTCGCTCCCGGGCGAGTTTGCAAACAACTAAATAGCGCAGGGAGGAAAACGATGAACACGGCAACGAAGAGAATGGCGACCGCAGTGCTGGCGCTCGGAATGATGTCGGGTTCGCTCAGTGCCGCCGAGCTCCGCTTCACCATCTGGACTGGCAATGAGGCCCATCTCAAGATGCTCAACGGGTTCGCGGAGAGTTTCAGAGCAAAGCGTCCGGACGTGTCCGTCAAGTTCGAGACGATTCCGCCGGGCGACTACACACAGAAGCTGACCTTCCAGCTGGCGGGAGGTAATCCGCCGGATGCCGGATGGCTTATGGAAGACGCCGCACCGGCTTTTGCTGCGGCGGGCGTGCTGGAAAATCTCACTCCGGCATTGCAGAAGACCCAAGGCTACGACTTCGAGGACTTTTCTAAGTCCGCGCTCGGCCTATGGATGGCTGGCGACAAGATCTACGGCGTGCCGTTCTCGACCTCGCCCTTTGTGATCTTCTACAACAAGGATCTCTTCGACAAAGCGGGCCTGGAAGATCCGAATGCGCTGGCGGCGAAAGGCCAATGGAATATGGCGAAGTTCCAGGAAGTGTCCAAGAAGCTGAAGGACGCCACGGGCAAATGGGGCTTTGAGTTCAAGGACGGTCAGGGCTACGACACGCGCATCATGCACGCGCTCATGCCGCCGATCCGCGCCGCTGGAGGGGATATGTGGGCGAACAAGCAGTGCGGCCTCGACAAGCCTGAAGCGGTCTCAGCCGTCAAGCAACTGCATGACATGATATTCAAGGACAAGTCCATCGTGCCTCCCGGCGAGCAGGGGGACTACTTCTCTGGTGGCTCTGCCATGACCATCAACCAGATCTCGCGCGCTTCGCTCATGCCGAAGGCCGGCTTCAAATGGGGAATCGCCCCGCTCCCCACGGGCTCGGGCGGTGAATCGCCTGTCATCGGGCAGGCCGGCATTGTCGTGTTTGCTGCAGGAAAGCAGAAGGAACTCGCAGCCGAGTTCGTGGCCCATATGACTACCAAGGAAAACGTCGCTGCCGCGGCACAGTTCTTCCCGCCGGCGCGTAAGAGCGTGCTCGACAGCGATGCCTTCACCAAGTCCAACAATCTGATCCCGCCGGAGCAGATGAAGGTCGTTGCCGATGCCATTTCCAAGGGAAAGGTACTGCCGGCTCATGAGAAGAGCCCGCAAATTCTCGCGGCGATGAAGCCGCGCGTCGATGCCCTGTGGCGGGCCAATGCCGACGTGGACGCGTCGTTGAGGGCTGTCTGCACCGCCATACAGCCGCTGCTCTGAGGATCAGGCAGTGGCGAAGACATTATCAATGCAGGATGCGGCGCATCGTAAGGATGCGCCGTGGCTCACCTTAAAGATGCGTGAGGCGATGGAGGCTTGGCTTTTCATCAGCCCAACGCTCGCAGGCTTCCTAATCTTCTTTGTCGGGCCGTTAATCGCAGTCGTATGGTATTCCTTGACCGAGTGGAATCTTCTCGCCCAGCAGGCCACCTTCGTCGGTCTAGACAATTACAGCGATGCGCTGTTCCGCAATTCGGAATTCTGGCACGTCATCCGCAACTCGGTCATCTTCGCGATTGGACTGGTGCCCCTCAACATGGCGCTGGCCCTCGCTCTCGCGCTTGCTTTGTCTCGTCCTTTCACAGGAGTAGTCATCTTCCGTACTGTATTTTTTGCACCGGTGGTCACATCGGCTGTCGCCTGGGCAATTGTTTGGAAGTTCCTGCTTCAGGGGGAAGCGGGATTTATCAATCAGATCCTCGCACTAGGCGGCATCGACGGACCAAACTGGCTGCGCGAACCGAATTGGGCAATGGCCGCTGTGATCGTGACCCGTGTAATCAAAATGGTAGGCCTCAACATGATCCTCTACATCGCCGCTCTTCAGGCTATCCCCCGCGACTACGAAGCAGCCGCCAGGCTTGAGGGTGCATCGGGCTGGCAGATCTTTGGCTGGATCATCTGGCCGCTCCTAGGCCCCACGACGCTGGTCATCATGGTCATCACCACCATCGGGTCGTTCAAAGTCTTCGATCACATCTATCAGATGACCGGCGGCGGGCCGGAGAACGGCACACTCGTACTCGCCTTCTATATTTACAAGCAGGGATTCCAGTTCTTCGACGTCGGCTATGCGTCGGCGCTCGCCATGATCATGTTCGTCGTTGTCATGGTTCTCACACTCATCCAACTCGCGCTGCGCCGGAGAGACACGTGACAGCGCCTCTCACGTGGCGGCGGGTTCGCACTCTCAATCAGATCTGCTGGACACTCGCGCTCTGTGCCGTCGCCATTCCCTTTGTGTTCCCATTCCTTTGGATGGTCTCTTCCGGATTCAAGAGTGCGGCCGAAATTTTCGGCTCGCCAAGCCTCGTCCCGCGCGAATGGCAGTGGCAGAACTTTGTCGATGTCTTCAACCATCAACCTTTTGCGCGGCAATACTTTAACTCGCTCTACATCGCCCTGACAGTGACTATCCTGACGCTGGTCGTCTCTTCTCTCGCCGGCTATGCTCTGGCGCGCATGCGCTTTGCCGGTGCGGCGCTGGTCAGCCTCTTTCTGGTGTCTGCGCTGATGGTGCCAGAGGAAGTGACGATCATCCCCAATTTCTTCATGATGCGTTGGGCCGGTCTCATTGACACCCATTGGCCGCTGATCCTGCTGCCGACCTTCGGGCCGCAAGGCATCATGGCAACCTTTCTCATGCGGCAGTTTTTCCTCGCCCTGCCGAAGGAGCTTGAGGATGCGGGCAAGATGGATGGTTTGTCCCGGTTCGGCGTCTGGTGGAGTATCGCGCTGCCGATGTCCCGGCCGGCGCTTGCCGCGGTTGCCATCATCACATTCCTCAATTCCTGGAATCTCTTCCTGGAACCGCTGATCTTCATCTCATCCTTAGAGAAGTTCACGCTGCCGCTGGCGCTGTCAAACTTTACCGATCCCTACGGCATGCCCCTCTGGCACCTACAGTTGGCTGCCACCAGCCTTGCGGTCGTGCCGATCCTCGTCGTCTACATCATCGCCCAGCGCCAGATTATCGAGAGCTTTGCGCTCTCAGGCGTGAAGGGTTAGCCCTCAATCGGACCTGCCATGACCAGTCTATCTTTCAGTAAAGTCAAGAAGCATTTCGGTCGGGTCGAGGTTATCCGCGGGGTCGATCTCACGGTGGATGACGGTGAATTCGTCGTGTTCGTCGGACCTTCCGGTTGCGGGAAATCCACGCTGCTGCGGATGATCTCGGGCCTGGAGGACATCAGCTCCGGCGAACTCAGGATCGGAAATCGGATCGTCAACGAAATGCCGCCGGCGCGCCGCGGAGTTGCAATGGTGTTCCAGTCCTATGCGCTCTATCCTCATCTCAACGTTCGCGACAACATGGGATTCGGTCTCAAGGTGCGCAAAGTGCCGATGGATGAGCGCGCCAGTCGCGTTGCAGAGGCAGCCCGCACGCTCAAGTTGGAGCCGCTCCTCGATCGTTACCCGCGCGAACTCTCCGGAGGGCAGCGGCAGCGCGTCGCCATCGGTCGCGCCATCGTCGGAGATCCCGACGTGTTTCTGTTTGACGAGCCTTTGTCAAACCTTGATGCGGAGCTGCGCGTCCACATGCGCTCCGAGATTGCGGCACTGCACAAGCGTCTCGGCAACACCATGATTTATGTCACCCACGATCAGATCGAAGCGATGACGCTGGCGGACAAGATCGTGGTGCTACGCGATGGGCTCGTAGAACAGGTCGGCACGCCGCGCGAACTCTACGAGCGGCCGGGAAATTTGTTTGTGGCACAGTTTATCGGCAGCCCGAAAATGAACATCCTTTCGATTGACGCGCTTGCAGGCGCTTTGCCCAGCCATCCCACCAATGCGACGCACGTCGGGATGCGGCCCGAGGATCTCAAGCTGGCCGAGCCGGGCGCTGGTCTCGTCCGCGGCAAGATACTTCTCAGCGAGTACACCGGTGCGTCCTCTTTGCTGCACGTGGAACTCGCCGGCGGCGAGGTTTTCCTCGTTGACTACGAGGGTCGAGCCATTGATGCGGATACCGCCGTAGGGCTCACCATCGCGGCCGATCGACTACACTTTTTTGATGGTGCCGGTCGACGAGCCGATTAGCTTTTCAAGAGATCCGTTTCCATTTTTGAGGCAACTCCTTGTCCGCTCCGGCTGCGGCACAACTACTTCACACATCCTCAATGGTTCAGAGTTGGAACACCTGCGACCTAAGCGTTTGGTTCGCCCGTATTCGGAATCTGACGTTCATAGAGCGGTCCGAGCATGAACATCTGACCCTGGGCGGACTCTCGTTACCTCTCAGGCGCTTCATGCAAACTGCCACCTGAGAGCCGTTAACCCGCTGTTCGCTACATCGTGCGCTTCTTCGATGCCCGGTACTGGGTCCAGGACGGGTAATGCGTCTGCGGTTCGCTGCCTTTAGGAGCTTGCGATCTGACAATATCAGTCTTCATAGGTCAATTCTGGCCCTCACTGCTCAGTGCGCCCTTGGTTGCATCACACGGGTATGATGGATTGGTTCGGAATAGCACGCCGTTTCTTTCGGCGATGACTGCCTAAGTGTTTTGAAGAGCTGTGGAAAAACGTTGTGAGCCCGAAATGTCTCCTAATGATCCAATGCAGGCTCTACTGATCGATGAGCCGATGTTGGTCAGCCCAGGAGGTGATGGCTCTTGCACTTGCCAATGGCTATTCCTCCGGCAGGCATGAGCGGCCGGTCCGCATGCCTCGATCTCAAGGGACGAGATGTTCTCCCGTGCCCAGCCGATCGTCAGGCCCCCGTCAGCGCTATAGGGATCAGCAGCAATTTGGGAATGGGTGGTGATGAAGCCATCCAGACGTCAACGTTTTCGATGAGTCTGACGGTGTCGGCCGGCTCACCCTCGGTCAGCATTTGCATTGGCCAAGCCAGCAAAGGGCGCCGACTGTCGTGCGTGGGGTAGGGGCTGCCGATAGACTTCGCGTTCTTCAGTCACCAAGTCCGAGAGGACGGTCAGCTTGAAGGCTTGCTCGATGAAGAAGTTCTCGTCGAAGATCCGGAATCATCGCGTTCGAAAATCTGGAATTTAGATCTATTTTACGTTTGGCATCACGAATCAGTTCACTGCGCAGAGTTGAGCCAGAGAATCTGACAGCAATGGGAGATTGAAGATGCAGTTGGGAGTGGTCGGCCTTGGCCGAATGGGCGGAAACATTGTCCGCCGCCTCATGCGAGCCGGACACGCGGCCGTTGTGTATGACCATAATCCGGAAGCAGTCAAAGATTTGGCTGGTGAGGACGCTACGGGAACCGAGAGCCTGGAAGATCTTGTTGCAACATTGGAGGCGCCACGGGTTGTCTGGGTCATGCTGCCTGCCGGTGATATTACAGAGGCCACCATCCAGCAGCTGGCCGGCCTTCTGGAGGAAGGGGACACCATCATCGATGGCGGCAATACCTTCTGGCAGGACGATGTCCGGCGAGCAGCCCAGCTCCGCAGCCGCGGCCTGCACTACATTGATGTGGGCACCAGCGGTGGGGTTTGGGGGCTGGACCGCGGCTACTGCCTGATGATCGGCGGCGAGACAGCCGTCGTCGAACGCCTGGATCCGATCTTTGCCGCTCTGGCGCCCGGCGGCGGCGACCTGTCGATTACTCCTGGGCGCGAGGGCAGGGATCCCCGTGCCGAGCAGGGCTACTTCCATGCCGGGCCGAATGGTGCGGGCCACTTCGTCAAGATGATCCACAACGGCATCGAATACGGCCTGATGCAGGCCTACGCCGAGGGCTTTGACATCCTGCGCAATGCCTCAAGCCCAGCCCTGCCGCCCGAGCACCGCTTTGACTTCGACGTGGCCGATGTTGCCGAGGTCTGGCGCCGGGGCAGCGTGATCACCTCCTGGCTGCTTGATCTCACCGCCACTGCCCTGGCCGAGGATGAGCACCTCAGCTCCTACTCGGGCTATGTCGAGGACTCCGGTGAAGGGCGCTGGACCATCCAGGCGGCGATCGATGAGGCGGTTCCGGCCGAGGTCCTCACCGCCGCCCTCTATGCCCGCTTCCGTTCACGCCAGGAGCATACCTTTGCCGAGAAGATGCTCTCGGCCATGCGCAAGGGCTTCGGCGGCCATGTCGAGGCAAGGAAGGCGGAAGGAGGCAGGTCATGACGCAAGCGCCCGCGCCCGCCGCTGACCCATGCTGCTTTGTGATCTTTGGGGCCTCTGGTGATCTGACGAGCCGCTTGCTGCTGCCGGCTCTCTACAACCTGGAGGCCACGGGCCTGCTGCCGGAGCACTTCTCCATCGTCGGCGTGGCACGCAGCGTCCACACGGCGGATGAGTTCCGCCAGGATCTGCTCGATGCCCTGCAAGCCCATGCAACCCGGGAGGTCGATCCACAGCTGGCCCAACGGCTGGTGGCTCATGTCGCTTACGTGTCCGGCAGCATTGATGATCCGGAGACCTTTTCCAAGCTCAGGGCGACCCTCGAGGAGATCGAGGCGGCGGCCGGCACACAGGGCAACCGGCTGTTCTATCTGGCCATGCCACCGGACACCTTTGAGCCCATTGCCCGCCAACTCGCCCGGGCCGGCCTGTCCCAGCAGGAGGCCTCTGGTGCCCCATGGCGGCGGGTGGTCGTTGAGAAGCCGTTCGGGACAGATCTGGCCTCAGCCCGGGATCTCAACCGTGCCCTTCTGGAGGTCCTGACGGAAGATCAGATCTACCGCATCGATCACTATCTTGGCAAAGAGACCGTCCAGAACATCCTGCTGCTGCGCTTTGCCAATGGCCTGTTCGAGCCGATCTGGAACCGCAACCACATCGATCACGTGCAGATTACCGTGGCGGAGACCGTCACCGTCGAGAGGCGAGGGCGCTTCTATGACCGGACGGGAGCCTTGCGGGACATGGTGCCCAACCACCTGTTCCAGCTGCTCGCGTTGATTGCCATGGAGCCGCCCGCCCGCTTTGAGGCGGAGCGGGTTCGGAATGCGAAGGCGGAAGCCCTGGCGGCAATTCGGATCCCCAGCGAGGCTGAAGCGCTTGCGAACTCGGTGCGCGGGCAGTATCGCGCCGGTCGTGTCCACGATGAACCGGTGGTGGCCTACCGGGATGCTGAGCATGTGGCGCCCGGCAGTGTCACGGAGACCTATGCGGCCCTTCGGCTGGAGGTCGACAACTGGCGCTGGGCGGGAGTGCCGTTTTACCTGAGAACCGGCAAGGCTCTCTCGGTCCGCCGGACGGAGGTGGCGATCAAGTTTAAGCAGGCGCCGATCTCAATGTTCGAGCAAACCTCGGTCGATCGGCTGGGGCAGAACTTCCTGGTTTTGCGGATACAACCGAACGAGGGCATCACGTTGCGCTTCAATGCGAAAGTGCCAGGACCTGTGCTGGCTGCGGAGAGTGTCGACATGACTTTCAAGTACAAGGATCATTTCGACGTTGCCCCGAGCACTGGCTATGAAACACTGATCTATGACTGCATGACGGGCGACGCCCTGCACTTCCAGCGAGCGGATGGTGTGGAGGCGGGATGGGCCGTGGTTCAGCCGTTCCTGGACGCTTGGTCGAAGGCGGGTCCCAAAGGACTGGAGTTCTATCCCGCTGGTTCATCTGGGCCAGAGGAGGCGGGCTTCCTGCTGGCGCGAGATGGACGGCGGTGGCGGACAATCGAGTGACGATTGGGGATCCAAACGGCTAAGCGCATGACTATGTGCTCCTCTGTATGATGTTAGATGCTGGGGAGCAGTGAAGCGATCGAGGGGCTAGGGTTAGTGCCGCCACTTCACCATGCGGTTTCTGAGGTCGACGGTGTCCCAGTCCACGGTGAGATTTCCATTGCTCACCGTGTGGTCCTGAGAGCCATCCGCATAGGTTCGGACAAGATGCATGGCGAGGCTCTGGGCGAGGCCCTAGATCAAGAGAGGGCTTTGATCGTCCCCTCGCAGCAATTCCAGGTGCACAAGGTCGAGGACGTGAGACAGAGTTTCATTTCGGGCGCCTGACACGTTCCGAAGTCTTAGGGTGCAGCCGGCTTTACCCAGCATCTCAGTGGCAACCCGTTCGAAGAGCGGGAGGGCAAGATGGAGGTGCATGACCTGAAACGGTACGTCCCCGTACGCTTCACCTCATCTCAAAGGGGCTGGGTGCGTGTGAGGAAAAAGTCACCGACGCTGGTATGGCTTGTAAGCCATTCGCCTCCCGGGTCCCGCTCGTCCACCCCCGCTTCACCGGATATCACCCATACGATTTACCGCTGCGGAGCGGTCCAATAATCTCATTCGGAACTGATGGTGTGTGTCGCCGCACATCAGTCTCTCGTGCACGCAGCTAATTCGAACGTGCGATGCCGGAACACATCGCCCGCGCCCTGGCGGGAGGTCTGGTGCTCAGCCTCTTGCTGGGGCGCTTCGCACTTGTGCACAGCGTTCGGTTGCACTTCCGCCGTTCATGGTTCATTGTGGTGGTGTGGTGTTGCAACCGGCATCACGAAAGCGCCCTGACAGTGAGCTCCGCACGGCTAACTCTGTCAGGGCGTTGTTCATTGTGAGCACCTTGCTCTCATGGATGATGAGCCGATAGTCGAGCTATACTTTCCCCTTGGGTGATCGATGTGCCTCTGCATCTCCCGCTGAGCCTATAGCGGGCTGAGCACATCTCACTCCATGGTCAGGCGTTGAATGTGGAGCTCGGCATGCCTGTGCGGATCGAATGTTTCTCTAGAATTAAGGTTATCTAACTCGAGTAGAAGATCCGCTGGAGTTGACGTCTCAGGTCCAACGTTGGCTGCGGAGCGGAAACCATATTGCGGGTTCAGGGTTGCCTCTACCTTGCTCCGCCATATACGAATGGAGGGCGTCCGCAATCCCTTACCTCTGTGGGGTTTCATGCCTGTTCGCCGCCGGTTTCTCCTCACCCCATCCTTCGCTCGTCTGATCCGGCGAGAGAGGGGTGGGCTGCGCCACGTCGAGGGCTTCTTTCCCGAGCAGCGGGACCGCTCCTCCTGGGTTCGCCTTGAAGAGGACAGGGCCTTGCTGATCCTCAAGATGGCGGGACCAAACGGCGAGGACCAGACCAAAATTCCGGTGGGCCATGCCCATGCGCTCCTGGATGTCTGCGCCGGCGAGGTCGACTACACCCGAACCGTACTGCCGATTGGTGAAGGTGATGCTCTGGTCGACGCGATCATCCGGCCTCATGTCCTACATCTTATCACCATAGAATTCGCTTCCGATGGGGACGCGATGGGCTTCCGGCCGCTGGAGTGGTTCGGGCCTGAGGTGACGGAAGATCCCCGCTATACCAACCAGGCCATTGCTCTGAGAGGGCTCGAGGAAACTCCCGAGATTCCGGTGTCTGATGTGGCACTTAACAGCCTAATCGACACCTTGGATGGTGGCTCCCGCATCCAGGCGCAGACGGCTATCACTCCAACCAAGGCCAAGCAGGCCCCGGTGGCACGGGCCAAGGCACGGACCCATGGCGGTACCGTCAAGGTCAACCTCGATGAAATCGAGGAGGCGATGATGCGCGAAATGGACAGGATCCTCCCGAAGGGCAAATCCGAGTAAGAGACCGAGTAGGCCGATGCCTGTTGCCCGATCGCCCATGCAGCACCATTTGGCGCTGTATCGGCATGACTCGGAGCAAGGCAAGGCACGCTTTTTCAGCCTGATGATTGAACAGGACTTGTTCGGCACGATCCGGTTGGTCCGAAACTGGGGCTTGGTCGGCTCCAAAGGTCAGGAGAAGGTCGCGAATTTCTCTGATGAAACTCAAGCCGCGCAGGCGCTAGAGGGCTGGGCAGCAATCCAGCGCCGCAAGGGCTATACCAACCTCTAAGCAGTTGGCAGAGGGCCGCTATGTTGTTTTAGGCAGCGTGTTAAGTATAGGGTGATCTAGCCTCCGGCGTGGCGTTTCGCAGACCGCACTGTGCCATCTCAAGCAGCACGAAGGATTGGTGCCGCCCCTGCAATCCGACTCGTCCGCCGTGTGCCTGGACTCTACTCAGCAATTCCACTGACGAACAGACGGTTGACCGCCTGGACAACCTTCTCGTGCTCCTCCTCCGAGAAGGGGCTGAGGTCGTGCATCTCCAGGCTGTTCAGGCCCTCAATGGCCAGCCAGCCTAGAAGCGCCGCGTCGAGATTGTCCGATGTGGCTTTCAGGTTCTCTAGGGTCGCCTTGATGACTTCGCGCACCGGATCGAGCAGGCGCGGGTTTTCGGCCGAGGCTGCCAGCAGGCCGTTGGCGACCTCCTTCGCCCTGCCCTGACGCAGCTTGAGCAGCGCCGCAGCGCACAGGCGTGCCTCCAGATTTCGCCCGGGCTCGGCCTGAGCGCGGAGCGCCTCCCGCTCTGCCGCGACCTCGTCCACGAGGCGCTGGACCATGGCTTGGAGCAGCGCATCCTTGGTGGGAAAGTTGTAAAGAAGCCCGCCCTTGCTAAGACCAGCCCCTTCGGCAACGGCATCCAGCGTCAGTCGTCCCGAGCCGATCTTACTCACCAGCTCCGCAGCCGCATCGAGAATTCTCTCGCGGGAGCTCTTTCGGCCTCGAACACGTTCTGACATCGCTATCCTTGCGCTAAACCCGTCTAGCCAAAATGCATCCGCCATATCAGCGTTCAGCCTTTCAGCGTCAAGACGAGAGCATGACCAAGCAATCAATGATCTCGGCGTGTTTCCGTCATGGTGTCGGGGCCAGGCTTCGGAGGAATAGATCGGAATGTATTCTCGCAAATGTGTAGGCCTGCATCGGCAGAGTGAGACGTTTGGCTGCTGATGAATCGTGATCCACTGTGGGAACTGGATCCGCCACTCAGGGTTTACGGCTTGGTAGTATGCTCACCTAGCCATCGGTTGCTCCCAACCTAACCCTTTGAATTGTGCCCTGATGAAGCGACTTGTCTCTCACCGGCCGCAGGCCATTGATCTTTGGCTGACGGCCACTGTAGCTTCGGCGGCGCTTGCCGTTATCACCCTGTGCGTCCAGCTGCCGTAGGACGGCTCCTCGGCAGTCTTGCCATACGGTGATCTAGGTATTCTGACCTGTCATCGATCAAGCTGTTGATAGCTCATGCAGGCGTGGAACCCTTCCAAGCCCTCATTGTCTTGCTCCCTGGTCCATATCCCGGATGTCAGAGTCATGCCTGAGATCAGTGAGCCGTCACCACAAACCCGAACAACCCTGTTCAAGCTCCAGGCGCGGCAATGCCGTTTCATCGTGTCAGACGATCAGTCCAGAGCGATCTTCTGCGGAAGTGAGACGCAGCAAGGCTCGAGCTGGTGCCCATGGCATCGGCGCTTGGTTTACGCGAAGCCCCTCGTGGCTGGATTCGGTGCCAGGCAACGCTCGACATGAGCGGCGCGGTTACTTGCCGTCCCGCAGGACTGAGCGGCCCTTACTGAGGCCGGTTTGCCCTCTGTTGGCGGGGCAGGGAAGCTCATGCTTCTGACGACACCACTTGCTCCAACTAACCCGCAGGAGTGATACAGAATCCCTGCTACTTGAGGTAAGGCTTGCTCCAGATGCTATGCGCGAAGACCTGGCCCAAGGTGCCAGCTCTGGGGCTCTTATGTTATCCATTCAGTTCATAGCTCCGGCCAGAGCACACACACGGGAATGCTCCTACAATCTCTTCCGCACTAGGCCCCGGCCGGAGCTTCTCTGTGCCGTGCCGGAGGATCGCCCGGTTCCCGGGTTTCTCGATTCCGACGAGTGGGGTCTGAGCAGGCTGCAGCCTTTGGACAAATACCCTCCAGGTTTCGAGAACCGGGCTGCCCAGGTTGGTGTGCGGTTCAACGGGTTCTACCTGTTGCAGATCACCGACGCGTGCGTGGAATTGACGGCTTAGGGAGCTTGTGGGTCTGTTCGAGTGACCGAACGAGACCAGCCAAGAGAGACCGCAAGGACGTGACGATCTGCAGGTTCTGCCAGATCAACTCCCAATTGACGCCAGTGGCTCACCACATCATAGACGGGATCCGCTCAGGCGGAGCCTCGAGGAAGGTGTAGCGCAGAAACTATCCTAGAATTTATTAACTTCTCGCAACCTTCAGATATCGCATCTTACGTGCCCTTTATATTGACGTCTCGCGCATAAGATCTTAGTTCACCAACTTTCCAGTTTATAGCCAGCATATGAAATGAAGCGGAACATCAAGCCCTTCTCTGTCGAAATCAAAAAGCCCCGCGTTCAAAGTCAACGTCAGCAACTTCCGCCTAGGCGACTGTTTGAGCTGACATCGGTTGAGCCAGCCAAGACGTTCCAGAAGGAAGAGTCTCAAACAGCCGTCGAACTAGCTCCGGCTCCGCGCATCCTGCAGAGCATCGTCGAGCCTGTCTGGGGCAGCGCGGAGCCTGTTGAGCCTGTTGGCTGCAAGCCGTCACCAGAGCAAGTCAGTCGGGAACCGATCGAACTGGATCTGACCGTAGCCTCGTCAGAGGGGCACTCCGCCATGCCGATTGCAACCGAAGCTGCGTCGCAAGCCGACATGGCTGACGCTGGAGCGGATACGCTGCCCAACCGTGAGGCTCACCCTGTACTAGGTGAAAGTTCAAAGATGGAGCGGAAGCCTCGGAAGAGGAAGCCTGGAGTCGTTGAACCGGTGATGCAGCCTGAACCGGTGTTACAATCGGAGCGGATGCCGGAGCCAGTGATACTTGAGGATTCGCGTCCGCCTTCCCTAGACGCGATCCAGCGCAGACGGGCGAAGCGGCTGGCTGAAGCCGCGCATCTTTCGCGATCTGAGCGTTGGAAGCGGCGCCTCCACCCGTCATCCTGGTGAGTTGCGCGGATAACGGGGCTGTGATTGGCCAGGAACGCTCCTGACAGGCCAAACCCTTAGCGAATCAATGTGCGAGACACTCTATGTTCGCCCACGACCGGTGGGCGGCATAGATTGCACTTGGATGGGCAGGGGCGCAAGAATTTGGCCCTGGCGGGCCTGATTTGCAGGAGCGCGGCTATGACGTCCGGCTCCGGCAACCCTATCAGGCTCGAGGCGATTACGGCTTGGTCATCAATGACCACGGTTGAATCCTGCGCGGCGGAAATTGTCTCATCCAGAGTGGGTGGATCGAAGCAGATCGGCGTACGCATACTTGACGGGTTCTTGGGTGCTGGCATTGGCGCTGCTTTGACGGGTCGACTTGGAGTTTCAAGTCACCGACCTCACTTACGTCTGGCGATCGAGCTTGAAACCACCGATCGTGAACAAGATGTAGATAGCAAACATGAGTTCCTCTTGCACAACAGCGGCTTAGCGCGAGCAGCCATCGCGCTTGCTGTACTGGAGCATTTAAGAGCTTGGCTATTGAGAACTATCTGAAAGGGGAGGCCAAGCTCTAGGAGCATAACTCCATCGAACCATTCACCTCGCTCGAGATCGAGAAAGAATGTTTTGTTTCCATAATCATTGTACGCAAACTCTTTGATGTAGCCGCGAAGTTAAAATGTCTTAATCTTAGGTCATCAAGGCATGCGGCGGAAGCTTTCGAAGATAGCATCGTAAAAGCCTTCCGTATCAATATTACGCACTACGTAAGCGTTCTTTTGTCGGTTGGTGACACACCACCAATCGATTACAGTCATCCCAATTGTCAGAGGAGAGATCGTCTCGACCTCAACATTAACATAGAGGCCCGAGAACAATTCGGGTCGCAACAGCCAGACAACTGTCGTTGGATCGTGCATCGGGGCACGATCGGCTCCATACTTCTGCCAGTCAAACTGCTTAGCGTAGGTCAGAAGTTCCGCGAAGATAGGGCCCACCTTGTTTTCCATTATACGGAAGCGGTCGATCCGTTCCGCGGTCACGTGAGCCTTGTGGGTGACATCCAGTGGCATCATCACGACTTGAGCGCCCGACCTCAACACTCGCGCAGCGGCCTCTGGATCCACGTAGCAGTTGAACTCGGCTGCAGGCGTCACATTGCCGCCCTCCGACAAAGAACCGCCCATCCAGACGATCTGTTTGATCCGTTCGGCTATGCGTTCATCCCGTTCCAGTGCACTTGCTATGTTCGTCAGCGGGCCAAGAGCGCAGATCGTTATTGTCCTCGGCGGCCGACTCATGACCTCTTCAACGATGAAGTCCGCCGCGTGCTGTGACTGGATCGACATGGTTGGTTCCGGCAGATCGTATCCATCAAACCCAGTTTCGCCGTGCACGTACTCAGCCGTGAACAGAGGACGGGCCAGAGGAGCTTCGGCACCGGCGAATACTCTGACATCCTGGCGCTCGGCAAGCTCCAGGATCTTTCGGACATTCCGGACTGTATGATGAAGGGGAACGTTGCCAGCGACGGCACAGACGCCAAGAACTTCGATCAGGGGAGAACCCAGAGCCGTTAATATGGCGACTCCGTCATCCGGCCCGGGATCGGTGTCAATGATAACCTGCTTCTTCATCGATCGGCGCTCACTAGCATCTCCGGCCTCTGTCACCAGCGAACAACGCACAGAGGCGAACGTACAACCATTCCCACATGATTGTGAACATTCGCTCAGGTTGCTCAAAAGTCGGATGGACTACATCGCCAGCATCACTTCGGGACACCTCCACTCCAGTTCTGCCAATCTGCCACAATTGTGTGAGCGAACTTTGCGCCAACCCGGTACGCGTTCGTGACCGAGGGAACATAGCCGCCCGACTTTGCCGTGAGGGACTCCACGGGGGTCTGCCCTGACCCCTCCCGATCGAAGTTCGAGGCAGTCCGAAGGACCGCGATCCGGTCGAAGTTGAGGAGGTTGGCATCCGCACCTCGCTGAAGGGCTGTCAGGGTCGCGTTATCCTCCTGTTGTGTCGTGCAGTAGTTGGCCTCGCCGTTTGTGATCAGCTTCGCCCACGCCTCCATCGCGGCGCCGAGCTTCGAACCGTGCCACCATGTATCCATCGAAATTGTGTCGCAGATGCTCACACGCGGAGCCGTGTTCGCTGGAGCGGCGGCGTACCGGGTCCGGTAGGCTTTGGCAGCGTCACCGTCGGCCAAGTCCACGTCCTTGGTCAGACTGTACGCCTTCTGCAGCAGATCTTCGTTGAGTCGGTAAATTTCACTTCCATACTTGAGTTCGACCTTTTCTCCTGGCTGGTTTGCGCCGATGGCGACATAACCAGTGCTCCACTCGCTCGGGATTTCACGGGCGTCAATTGCATTCTGCAGGCCACCATCGACCGCAAAGCGTGCCCAGTGGGCTGATCCCAGCGTCCCATCGGCAGGATCAACACCGGCAATACCAGCGACGAGAAAGTAGGTTTGCGAAAGGTCAAAACGGCCGCTGTAAATCAGGGCCGAGACGGAACTAGCTGCATTGGCATAACCCATGCTGGTGGTCATCAAGCACAGACCGGCATCCGTGCAGGAAACCTCGGGAAAAGCCTTTGACAAGCCAGGAACGGCTACTCTCTGCGTGAAACGCTCATTATCGAGCCAAGGCTTGGCCTCACCGGCAAACATGGTAATCACCATCACCTTCGGGCTAATGCGCTGACGACCTTCCTGTGCAGATAGGGCCAGCGGAAGGCTCAAGGATACAAGGCCCAAAAGACCAGCTTCAAGTTGACGTAACATCATCAGCTCCTCACGTCTGCCATCAGAGATCCCCAGCAGCTACTCGGCTATCGAGGTGTCAGCTGGAATTGGTTTACCAAACCCAGCTGGATCGAGGCTATTGGAATAATTGAGCTGTGTTGCTTGTCATGCAGGCAGAGAGCTCGTTGAGACCACAATTCTGGCCATTGAGCGAGCACCTCAGCGAGGAAAATAAAGGTCGTTTGTGCTCGGGGAGCGCCTGGTCGCCATAATTGGACTGAAAGCTCACTGGGTAGCGGCAGACTGGCGTTCAAGCTGAAGTCCGGGTTTTTCGTCATGAGTCCGCCCGAATTGGCGGGGTCACCGCGGCGACCGTGCGCTCTGCCCCTTTTGCCACCGCGCTGGCACGAGTGCTAACGAGCCGCATCCAGGAACGCTGTCGAGGAGCCGCCGAACGCGCGATCGGAGAGGCGAGAGCCATGATGCAACCCTGACCCTTCATGCCTGCGCAGAAGCCCGGGAGGTCGGGTTGTCGGTATCTTCCTCTCCGGTGATTGCGACTAGCTTCTTCTTCCATCGGGATGCGGTGGGCCCCTCAGCCAACTATTTGAATGAGGCCGCACCGCATTGCTACACCCGCTGGAGCAATCCGACCCTGGAGTTGCCGGCGCGATGTCAATTTAACTGAAGCCGGGTCCATCGAATGAAATTTCGCTGCTTGAGCCACTCAATTGATGAGGCTGGCTGAGCTATCCATTCCGCAATCGCGGCAAATTGGTGACATTGAAGGGCAAGGGACGAGCGACTGTAACGGGGCGGGACAGAGTGATTACGCACAGTGGAGAAAACGCGGGTCGAACAGCTGTCGACCTGCGGGTGATCGAAAGCCTGCTCACCCGCTCCCGCTTTCGCAGTGGAACATGCGAGTTCTCGGCGCTGTTATTCGGGCCCTTATGTGGCTAGTGGGTGACTCCTGGCGTGACATCCCACTTGGTGGCTCCGTTGAAAAGAAGTTTATCGGTGGTGATGCGCGTGAGTAACGTACCCTGCTTCTTCAACAGACGCCTAGCAAGCGCATGGACGACTTGGTGTTGCGGCGGGTCTGCACGATCTCGTCGAGCACAAAGCCATCCTGGTCGACAGCCCTGCAGAGTCTGTGCTTTTGACCCGCGTTGGTGACCACACCCTCGTCACAGTTGCTGGAAAGTCAGGATAGGAGGGAGAAGACTTCGCAGATCAAATCCACGGTATAGACCTTCTCGCTGTTCTCCTCGAAGTTGCCTTGGCGGACGCGGCCCTCGACCTAGACCGGACCATCGGTCCCGAGGTCCTCCGTGATGCACTTCTGCGTCCGCTCGCTGACGATTATCACGGTGTTATAGGAGAGCGCCAGCATCTATGTGGCAACCAGTCGCGGATATGTCTTAAGAGCAGCCCTTCCAACACGTTCATGTCGTTATCGAATGGGACTGTCCTCAAGCGCTTCATACCTGTCCCATGAAACCTCATGCTCTCGCCCCTAGCCTCTGCTCGCCTTTGGAAGATGAGCCCAGGAGAGCCGCAACTGTGGCTTCTCGACGAGCCCCTTCCTATGAAGTGTCAAGGTCAACGCAACGGTCCGACTTACGCCCACTTACTTCATGGCGTTGCCCACGGCGCTCGCCCGCTGCCAAAGCTCTCTTCAAGGAAATCTAGAAAGGTTTGCACCCGAATGTGAGTAAGCCGCCGATGCAGATAGAGAGCGTGGATCGGCTCTTCTTCCTCGTTCTGGTAATCCCGGAGCAGCGGGACCAGGGTGCCTCTATTCAGATCGCCGCCGATGTGGAATTCGGCCAGACGGACGATTCCCACACCTAAGCGGGCAAGATCGAGAAGCATCTCGCCGTGGTTGGACGAAATGCTCCCGCCGACCTTAATGCGCATCGGCTTCCGGGTCCGATTGTTGACGAGCGGCCATTCGCGGAACGGAATTTCCGGGGTGAAGTTCAGACAGTTGTGATCCTGCAGGTCTTCCGGTGTCTCCGGAACCCCCTTCTCTGCCAGGTATGACGGCGCGGCACAGATCACCCAGCGGCTCGTGCCCAGCCTGCGCCTCATGAGGGCAGAGTCAACGAGGTCGCCGCTCTGGATCGCGACGTCGATCTTCTGCTCGATGAAGTTAGGCGTCTCGTTGCTCAGGAGGAACTCGACGTGCAAATCCGGATAACGGTTGATCAGCGCGGGAATCCGTGGCGCGAGCTGGTAGCGCGCGAAGGCCGGCAGGGAGTGGATGCGTAGGGTTCCCTTGATCGACGTCGGAGCGCGCGACGAGGCGATTTCGACCTCCGCCTCTTCGAGAGCTGCAAGGGCCCGCATCGCTCCGGCCCGGAAGATCTCGCCATCGGCCGTGAGTCGGACCACCCGGGATGAGCGGGCAAAGAGCCGCGTGCCGAGACGCTCCTCGATCCGGCTGATCAGCTTGCTGACCGTCGATGGGTTCAGAGACAGATCCCGCGCCGCGCCGGAGAAGCTTCCGGTCTCGACAGCACGCAGAAAGACCGTCAGTTCGCGGAAACGATCCAATTCCTCACCTGTGAATGGAATTCATACCACCTTTGATAGCCCAGGATATGGACACTGCAAAGGGTGCTGCGAGACTGTGCGGTGCATGATCTGACCTGTCTGAGAGACGGCCGGGCAACGTGTTTTGGCGCACGTGGCACGGATTGAGGACGCGGGTTGAAGGAGCGTCCGCGAGTGGCGCCCGGCACAAAGGCATATGGAGGAGACTTGGAATGTCACTGATCACGTACCTGACGACCATAAGGTTCGACTTCGGAGCCCTGTCCGAATTGCAAGACGATCTGCGCGAGCTCGGCATCAAGGCGCCGCTGATCATCTCCGACGAGGGCATAGCGAAGGCCGGCCTGATCGATCGCATCAGGACCGTCCTGTCGGCTGGGCCTGATCTGCCCGTCTTCACCAAGACGCCCGCGAACCCAACCGAGGGCGCCGTTCTAGAGGCCATGGAGCTTTACCGCCAAGCCAATTGCGACGGGTTGATCGCCATCGGGGGTGGGTCGCCCATCGATCTGGCAAAAGGCGTGGCCCTCCTGTCGACCCATGACGGAGACCTGGAGCAATACGCGGCCATCCTGGGCGGTATTCCGAAGATCACGTCCGCGGTGGCTCCCCTTATTGCCATCCCAACGACAGCAGGAACCGGTAGCGAAGTCGGCCGCGCCGCGCTGATCACCCTAGAGGATGGCCGCAAGCTCGGATTTATCTCGCCCTACCTCATTCCCAAACGGGCCATCTGCGATCCCGAGCTAACGATTGGCCTGCCTCCGGGCCTTACGGCGGCAACGGGAATGGATGCCATCACGCATTGTATCGAGACCTATCTCAGCCCGCGCAACAATCCTCCGGCTGAGGCGATCGCTCTCGATGGACTCGTGCGCGCGGTCAACCACATTGAGCGGGCAGTCAAGCAGGGGGCGGACCGCGAGGCGCGGTACGAAATGCTCATGGCTGCGCTCGAAGGCGGCCTGACGTTTCAGAAGGGCTTGGGCGCTGTCCACGCCCTCTCGCATCCACTCGGCGGATTGAAGCAGGTGTCCCTGCATCACGGCACGCTGAACGCCGTGCTGCTCCCTTATGTGCTCGAGTTCAACAGGGGACATTCGGGTACGAAATACGACACCATTGGCCAGAGGCTCGGGCTGGAGGCGGGCGACAGCCTGGCGGATTACGTCCGGAGCCTGAACGCGCGGCTCGGAATGCCCGCAACGCTGGCCGAGATGGGCGTGCCACGGGATTGCTTCCCAGCGATTGCGAAGAGCGCCACAGAGGATCACTCCTCGGCCACCAATCCCCGTCCGGCCAGCGAGGCGGATTACAAGGCGATCCTCGAAGCGGCCTATTGCGGCGAGCCTCGCCCGCTGAGCGCCTGACGACGTTCCGCATTCGATAATAGGGGCCGCCGGGGTGCAACGCCATCAATCCCCGCCAGCTCGACAAGTTCAGACCAGACTTA
>JAESFT010000472.1_pt1 | contig 23803 bp, 21 predicted proteins | sample 9269451 | NCBI WGS metagenome assembly JAESFT01 (sample SAMN14502557, study PRJNA617106) | algae metagenome | isolation source: Scytonema hyalinum WJT4-NPBG1 and co-occurring heterotrophs from well... | place: USA: Mojave Desert, Joshua Tree National Park, California | collected 2006-05-25
TACTAGCTTTCAAAACTATAAAATTTTCAAGGTTCTGAGCCTTTGGCTTTGCCTTTGTTTTGGCGTCCGCTCTTCAGGCACTTATTTAATATAACGAGCCACCCCTGCATTGTCAACTCCTTTTTCAAAAAATTTCCAAAAAAAGTTGAAAGATTCCTGAAAGCCCTACGTTGTAAAGACTTTAGGGTATAGTAATTCTGAAACTCGTGAAGGAAGCGATAAAGTTGTGAGCAATTTTGGTGTTTTGCCGCCAAGGCTTGTCATAGACCCACTGTTGCGTGATTGGTTGTTGGAGGATATTGGTCGGGGCGATCGCACAACAGGTGCTCTAATAAGTCAAGAAGTAGGACAAGCGAAGTGGCTCGCGAAAGCGCCTGGGGTTATAGCGGGTTTACCAGTCGCGGCAAGGGTATTTCAGCTTTTGAATGAAAAAGTCAGCTTTGTGGCTGTTGTGGGTGAGGGGAGTTCTTGTCAGTCGGGAGAAGTGGTAGCTGAAATGGATGGTCCACTCGATGGACTACTAACGGGAGAAAGGGTTGCTCTTAATATAGTTATGCGCCTAAGTGGCATCGCCACGCTAACTAGGAAATATGTAGAGCAAATTGCTGAGTTACCCACAAAATTAGTGGATACGCGCAAAACCACACCTGGGCTGAGACTATTGGAAAAGTACGCAACTACCGTGGGAGGAGCGGTAAATCACCGAATGGGGCTGGATGATGCAGTCATGATTAAGGATAATCACATTGCAGCGGCTGGAGGAATTGGCAAAGCAATTTCCCGCATTCGCCAATATATTCCTTATCCGTTAACGATTGAAGTAGAAACGGAAAGTTTAGACGAGGTAAAGGAAGCTTTGCAGCATAACGCTGACATTATTATGTTGGACAATATGCCTCTTGACATGATGCATCAGGCGGTGCAGATGATTCGACAGCATGATAGTCGCGTTAAAATCGAAGCCTCTGGCAATATTACTTTAGAAACTATCCGTGCAGTTGCCGAGACAGGAGTGGACTATATTTCTAGTAGTGCGCCAATTACTCAATCGTCTTGGTTGGATTTAAGTATGAGGATTCGACTTTAACAATATTGAAGTATTCTGAAGTTGATTCACAGTGCTTGTGAGCGATAAACCATGCTCAGAGAAATCGACAACAATATTTGGGTTGCAGAACAACCGTTGAAGTATTGGGGACTTGAGGTTGGTACACGGATGACAGTTATTCGCCTGACAGATGGCGAATTAATAGTTATTTCCCCAATTCAGTCTGACAAAAGTACTATTGAACAACTCAATGAAATTGGTAACGTTGCTTATATTATTGCACCAAATCTCTATCACCATCTTTTTGTATATGACTTTAAGTCCATTTACCAAAAAGCGCAGCTTTGGGTTGTACCAGGTTTAGTTTCTAAAAGACCTGAACTCTCTTTTGATAGAGTGATAACTAATAAAGAAGGTAGCATTCAGGAACAAGTTGATTATTTATTGTTTGACGGCTTTAAAGTTCTTGATTTAAGTGGAGCATCAATAGTTAATGAATTTGTGTTCTTCCATCAAAAAAGCCGGACTTTGATATTGACCGACATAGCCTTTCATTTTGATGAAACTTTTTCTTTGAAAACGCGGCTGGCGGCTCAGTTTTTGGGAGCATACAAGAGACTCAGCCCATCACGCTTAGACAAATTAGCTACAAGCGATAAGGAAAAGGTGAAAGATTCAGTTGAGAAGATACTTCGTTGGGACTTTGATCGAGTGATCATGGCTCACGGTAGCATTATTGAAACGAATGGAAAGCAAAAATTTCAACAAGGGTATGAATGGATTTTTGAAAATACCTCTTTGAGTAAAAAAAAATAATATGGGTTGCAACGTGATATCTTTGTATTTCCATATTTTGGCAGTTCATGGATGATAAGTAGATAAAACAACCTTACTTATAGAAAAAATAATAAACATGAAAGCTACACAAGAAGAACTAAAAGTTAAATTGCAAGAGGCTTTGGGCGCAGCTTTTGGCACAGAATATGCTGGAGTAGACCCAATTTTAGTTTCAGCGAGCAATCCTAAATTTGGTGATTATCAAGCAAATGTTGCTTTACCTTTAGCAAAGCAGTTGGGACAGCAACCAAGGGCGATCGCACAACAAATCGTTGACAAACTCGACGTATCCGATATTTGCAAATCACCGGAAGTTGCTGGTCCTGGTTTTATCAATTTGAAGCTGAAAACAGAATACCTGGAAGGACAACTGAAGGCAATCCAAACAGATCCAAGATTAGGAATAGCACCAACCAAAAATCCCAAGCGGGTAATTGTAGATTACCCTAGCCCCAACATTGCTAAAGAAATGCACGTAGGGCATTTGCGTCCAGCAGTGATTGGAGATTGCCTTTCCCGAATTGTAGAATTTGTTGGTCATGAAGTTCAACGGATAAGCCATGTAGGTGACTGGGGAACGCCGTTTGGAATGCTCATCGCCTATCTAGAAGAAGCATACCCAGAAGCTTTGACCACCAATGAGACTTTAAATTTAGGCGACTTGTCTTCGTTTTACCGTCAGGCAAAGAAACGGTTTGATGCAGATAAGGAATTTCAGGAAGCAGCTCGTCTAGCTGTGGTAAAACTACAAGCAGGGGATGAAAAAACACTGCTGGCATGGAAGATAGTTTGTCAACTTTCCAGTAGAGCATATCAAGTTATTTACGATTTGCTGGAGATTGCTCCTTTTATTGAACGGGGTGAGTCATTTTATAATGCTTTGCTGCCTGAAGTCGTAGAGGAATTGGATAAACTAGGTCTGCTCGTGGAGAATCAGGGGGCAATGTGCGTCTTCCTTGAAGGCTTTACTAACAGGGAGGGTGAACCTTTACCCCTAATTGTTAAAAAGTCAGATGGAGGCTATAACTACGCCGCTACAGATTTAGCAGCAATCCGCTACAGGGTTCAAGTAGATAAGGTGCAACGGGTGATTTACCCAGTTGGTGCAGAACAGAAAAATCACTTTACCCAAATTTTTCAGGTAGGAAGAAAGGCTGGTTGGATTACGGACGATGTAGAATTTGTTCACGCTCCCTTTGGTTTGGTGCTGAGTGAAGATGGTCAAAAGCTGAAAACTCGTTCTGGGGAAGCTGTGCTGTTGCGGGAATTGTTGAATGGTGCGATCGCCCATGCTCGTGCAGACATAGAAAACAGAATAAAAGAAGAAGAGCGCTCTGAAACTGAAGAGTTCATCAGCAATGTTGCCCAGATCATTGGCATCAGTGCGGTGAAATACGCTGATTTAAGCCAAAACCGCACCAGCGACTACATCTTTAACTACGAAAAGATGCTAGCACTCAAGGGCAACACAGCGCCCTATATGCTTTATGCTTATGTTAGGACTCAGGGCATTAGTCGTGAAGGTAACATTGACTATAAAAAGCTCGGAGCAGATGCCGAAATTCTCCTGCGGGAAGAAACAGAATTAACGCTGGCAAAGCACTTGTTACAGCTTGACGAAGTTATCAGTGAAGTCGAGAAAGATTTGCTGCCAAATCGCTTGTGTGAGTATTTGTATCAACTAAGCGATAAGTTTAACAAGTTTTATGAAAATTGCCCTGTTCTTAAAGCTGAGGAACCTGCGCGAACATCGCGGCTGATACTGTGCGATTTGACGGCTAGAACTCTGAAGCTGGGACTCTCGTTGTTGGGAATTGGAGTTCTAGAGAGAATGTAGAAAGCAATATCTTTCTTCGTGTCCTTTGCACCTTCATAGTTTGAGATTATGAAGGTGCCTAGACGCAAAGTACGAACTTCTTGGGAGGCGATCGCAAATGGTACGGACACCATCTAAGCTCGACTTTATCCAAAATTAACAACTCGGCTTTCTTTATCCGGCAAAAACCGTAGCTTTTTGGCAAATACTTTTTCCATGTCACACTGATTCTCGATAAAATTCAAAAACTAAAACTACCGTCTTACAAGAGTTTCAGCGTCAGCCTTTGGGTTTCGTAAAAATGGATAAAGTCGAGCTAAGCCACTGGCTTTAAACGAGTTTCTAAAACTACCAGAAACAGAACCTGCTACCGAGTACATTGATGGTCAAATTATTCAAAAGCCAATGCCGCAAGGGAAAAATAGCACAATTCAGGGTGAACTGGTTACTGCTATCAACACAGTGGTGAAGCCTCAGCGCATTGCTCGTGCTTTTCCAGAATTACGATGTACCTTTGGTGGACGGTCAATTGTGCCTGATGTAGCGGTATTTACCTGGGGGAGAATTCCTCGTGATGAAAATGGCGAAATTGCTAACGTTTTTCAGGCTGCTCCTGATTGGGTAATTGAAATTCTATCGCCTGACCAAAGTCAAACAAAAGTTATAAAAAATATTTTGCATTGCCTGGAATATGAAACGCAAATGGGCTGGCTAATTGATCCAGAAGAGCAATCTATTTTTGTGTATTTACGCAATCAACAGCCAGTCGTGTTAGATGAAGCAGAAGCTCTGCTACCTGTACCAGAATTTGCAAGTGAGTTAAAGCTTACGGTGGGAGATTTGTTTGGTTGGCTGTTGGAGTAGACTGAATTCGTTAATGGTGCGTTACTGAAGAAACGAAAAATATTTCGTTGTCAGAAGATATAATCATCCCACCATGTGAAATGTTGTATCTACATTTCTACTAATCTGACATCGCCCTCATGAACGCAAATCATATCTTACCCAACTACATTAACGGTCAGTGGTGTACATCTAGCGCTACAGAATACTTGGATGTGATCAACCCAGCTACGGTAGAGGTACTGGCTAAAGTACCACTATCACCAGCTTCTGAGGTAAACCAAGCTGCGGAAGCAGCAGCAGAGGCTTTTGTTAATTGGCGACGCACTCCACCCACGGAACGAGTGCAGTATCTATTTAAACTTAAGAATCTGTTAGAAGAGAATTTAGAGGATTTAGCTCGCACAATTACGCTGGAATGTGGTAAGACTTTGGCTGAGTCCACAGGTGAGATGCGCCGGGCTATTGAAAATGTGGAAGTTGCCTGCGGTATTGGGATGATGATGCAGGGAACTATCTTGGAAGATGTTGCCAAGGGCATTGATGAAATGATGATTCGGCAACCTTTGGGAGTTGCTGCGGCGATCGCCCCGTTTAATTTTCCAGGGATGATTCCCTTTTGGTTCATGCCTTATGCGCTTGCTTGCGGCAACACATATATCATTAAGCCTTCGGAAAAAGTGCCGTTAACGATGCAAAAAGTCTTTCAGTTGTTGGAAAAGACTGGTTTGCCCAAAGGTGTGATTAATTTAGTCAATGGCGCGAAAGAAGCTGTAGATGCAATTTTAGATCATCCCAAGATTCGAGCGATTAGCTTTGTTGGGTCTACACCAGTCGCTAAATATATATATAGTCAGGCAGCGGCAAATGGCAAACGTGTCCAATGCCAAGGTGGTGCAAAAAATCCGTTGATTGTTTTGCCAGATGCAGATTTTGAGATGACGACACGCATTGCTGCTGATAGTGCTTTCGGTTGTGCAGGACAACGTTGTCTTGCTGCTTCGGTAGCAGTGACTGTGGGAGAAGCGCGTCGGACGTTTACTGAAGCCATTGCTGAAACTGCTCAAAAACGGGTTGTAGGTAATGGTTTAGACCAGGGTGTAGAAATGGGACCGGTTATTACAACTGAGAGTAAAACACGAATTGAGGATTTAATTCAAAAAGGGGCAGATGAAGGGGCGACGGTGTTGGTAGATGGGCGACAACCCGATATATCTGGTTATGAAAAGGGTCATTTTATCCGTCCGACGATTTTGCAAAATGTTGATCCTGCTGGTGAAATCGCCCGCACAGAGATTTTTGGTCCAGTGCTGAGTTTGATACATTTAGATACTATTGACCAGGCGATCGCCCTAGTTAACAGTGGTCAATACGGCAACATGGCTTGTTTGTTTACCAACAGTGGCGCTGCTGCACGGAAGTTTCGCTATGAAGCCGAAGCTGGTAATATTGGGATTAACATAGGAGTCGCTGCACCCATGGCGTTTTTCCCATTTAGCGGCTGGAAAGAAAGCTTTTTTGGTGATTTGCACGGTCAAAGCAACCATGCTGTAGAATTTTTTACCCAAACTAAAGTCGTAGTAGAACGCTGGCCCAAGGATTGGTCACGTCAATTTTGAATTTTACACCAGTAAGCGGAACCGTCCCGCTTTCTGTCAATTAACCCTCCCTCAAATAACTCTCGTCGTAACATTGCGGGATCGCCAAAGGTGTGGTGCTGATTAAGCAGTGCATTCACCTCTTTTTCTGTGTAAATGACATCAACCTCAAACTTTGACGCTAAATACTCCAACACCAGCTTTTGGAACTTTCCCTTGTTGCGTGAGGGCCATTCTTTCACTCGTCCTTGTTCATCTAAATATCTTTTGAGTTCGTCTAGGTAATTATCCATACTTACCTTTACTGCTATGTAAACTAGGCTATAAACAAACATTAAGATAAATCACCACTTCACATCAGCTTTTCGGAAAACCAACTCAATCGAATGCTTAAACTAGGCACTTAATCAAGGATAATTTCGTCACTATAAGTCATACTGGACAAACCTCGGTTAACAGCAGTCAGCATATGACGGGCAAACTGCTGCAAATACTTCTTAGAAATTCAGCAGCAGTAAATTCTGTTGCTATTTACCTACGTAGTCTGTTTTCTATCCGTGGTTGTTCAGATAAAAAGATTACAATGTTGCAGGAAGTGAAGGAGTAGAACGTGAAAAATGCGTTTATTGCGAAAACACTGTTCGCATCACTAAGTTTGTTTACTTTACTTACCCCACAAAGTGCTGATGCTCAGATAGTACCGCAACCTTGGGTGTCAGTGGGTAGCCAAGAAGGTGATGTTACCTATTCTGTAGGTGCAAGAGCCTTGAATTTGGGGGCGGAGTTAGGATTTGGTCCTGACGGTGCTATCGGTGTAGATGTACTAAGATTTATTAGTTTGCCTGTGGTTTCACCATATGTGGGACTGGGATACTATTCAGCAGATAAAGGTGTTGCTTTTTCAGGCGGGGTTCAGGTAGGCGCTAGCGATAACGTTTTCGTTGGTGTTGGTTACAATTCTGTTCGAGGAATCAACGGACAACTGGGTGTAAGGTTCTAATTTTTCTCTCTATACAGCTCTTGTTAGGGTGTGTGGAACTTAGCGTTCCACACACCTTACCTAAAAAATTCCGAACAGCAGCAAGATAAGTTCTGAATTGCCTTTTCTAAAGCTTATTGAGGTGTTTTATTCTGTTTTTACCTCGTATATAGAAAAATTATTCAGTGATGGGATAAATTCTTAATTGGGTTGTTATATCGATTTTTGTATTGTTTTAACTTGTTTTAACTATTATTCTTGGGAATAATATTTTGATAAGTTGTTTTTTTATGATTTCTTGCATATTCTTTGTTTGTTGATAAAGAGAGATGCCAGCAAGTAGTAGGATAGGCAGTATCTGCACTTCCAGGATTGATAGCAGGCTTTTACAAAAAATAAAGCTATCATCGAAATAAATATTAAACACAGTTAATTGTATTGACTTGGCAGGCATCTTTATTATGGAACAAGGAGTAAATTTACTTATTCAACTGGTATTAGAGTTGGCACCTATCATTGCAACTCTCATACAAAAGAGAAATGAAGAACGTCCAGCTATAGAAAAATATCAACCGCCAGAACACATTCAAGAATTCATCCAATCTGTTAACGGTTCCACTGAAAGCGTCAGTTACGTGGGAGGATTTGATAAAGAAAAAATTCAGCAACATGAATCAGCTTTTTACTACCACAAAACGCAATTACAGATAGCAACGCATCAGCGAGAAACAGCACTCAAGTTACCAGAAGTTCATAAAATTTTTGAAAGCTGGCCTTTACGATTATCGCCTTCACAAATTTTAGAATCTCAAATCAGTCATCAACGAACTCCGCTCAAAATTTTTCTGGCTCCTCCTAAAGTTAGGTTTGATAAATTTGATATTCGAGAAGAAGACATTTCAGATATCGAGTTCATGTTAGCTGAAGGTTTACGTGAGTTTCTCAACAAGCATTACTCTCTACACAATGCCGTAAGACCGACAGAGTTTTTAGCAGGGGCTTGGGATAGTAAGCGTTTTCATAGTGAATCAAGTATTAAGGCTCTGTTTGGAATGTTGAAAACAGAGCCTATTTTAATTCTAGAGTCGGAAGCTGATGGAGATTATCTAAATTTCCGTATTGGTTATTGGGGATTTGGACAAGAGAATTATTACTATAAAACAATTTTTAGGCTACCGTATAAGGAAATTGTTTATGAGTCAGCAAAAAGTCGTGCTTTAGAGTGGAAAATAATTAGGGATGAGCTCATTGCGCTGGGAGAAAATTTAGAGGAAATTAATAACATTGGAAGAGAAAATGTTATAAATTTAGCAATTTTGGAAAAGTCTGAAAAATGGAAAGAAAAGGGAATTGACATCAGTAAGCTATCCTTACAATACCAAGTCAATCGTCAGGATATTGAAAAACTTTGCCAGGTTTTAATTACATATCACAGTCTAGCGGCGGGTTGGGTAGCGGATGCATATCACTTGGTTCATCATGATGTGCCGCCTCTCCTACCGGAGTTGCTACCGAATTTGCTCACAAATGCTCTTGACTTCAAATCACTGCAAGCAATCGCCGCAGGATATAAACAACTCTACCAAGCTCTAGAAATGGAGCGACGTTACTGGATTCCTGAGTTGGCTTTGGAATTAGCTCAAAGTTTCTCGCATTTACCCGATGAAACGTGGGCAAACGAACAGGTAGATTACTCAGTCAACACATGGTTGCAAATACGGCAAGTCCCACAACAGCAAGGAAGCCATCCATTAAGGGCAATGCAATCAGCCGTGAGAATAGAAGATGAGGAATATGTCGAAAAGTTAAGAGAATTTTTTGCAGCAGCTGGCGATAGTCACAGTATGACTTATGTTGAAGAACTTTTGAATGCGATCGCCAACCTCAAACACAAACGCCAACAGGAATACGCTTATCTGTGCCACACCCTCACTGGACATTCTGATAAAGTGACTTCTGTCGCCATTAGTCCTGACGGGCAAACTTTGGTGAGTGGGTGTGCAGATAAAACGATTAAGGTTTGGAATCTCAGCACAGGCAAAGTTATTCGCACCTTAACTGAAGATATAGGAGAAGTTTCATCCGTGGCTATTAGCGCTGATGGAAATTTGCTTGCTGTTGGCAGCTGCGATACCCCAAGAAGTAACGTCAAAGTATGGCGTCTTGCGACTGGTAAATTACTGCATACTCTCTTGGGGCATCAAAAACCTGTTAACTTTGTGTTGATTAGTCCAGATGGACAAATTCTTGCCAGTGGCAGTAATAAAATCAAGATTTGGAACCTCCACAAAGGCGATCGCATTTGCACCCTTTGGCATTCATCCGCAGTTTATGCAGCTGCTATCAGCCCAGATGGTACAATCCTCGCCAGTGGTAGCAGTGATCATAAGATTAGAATATGGGATCCACGTACAGGGGAACCATTACGCACCTTAAGTGGACATTTAGGGGAGGTAAAAGCAATAGCCATTTCTCCTGATGGACAAATCTTGATAAGTGGTAGTGCAGACAAAACCATCAAAATTTGGCATTTGGACACAGGTGACGTATTGTATACGCTCACTGGACATTCAGATGAAGTCAAATCTGTCGTTGTCAGCCCTCTTAGCGTATCTCCTTCAAAGACGCTAGGCGATCGCCACAACAGCAATCCTTATGGCGAAGCCATGGCGCAAGTTCAAGAGTTTGGACAAATTCTTGTTAGCGCTAGTGCTGATAAAACGATTAAAATATGGCGTTTAGAGACTGGAGAATTGCTGCAAACCCTGAACGGACATTCAGCAGCAGTCAATTCTGTTGCAATCAGCCCAGATGGTGAGTTTATTGTGAGTGCTAGTTCTGACAAAACAATCAAAATTTGGCAGATATTCAAAGGCAAAGTTTGACCATCTCTGGTATCTTTGGAACCGTAACGCTTCAGGTTTTCTTATCGTGTAGCCACTGCCCACGAACAACTAGGCGATCGCCCATAACTTCAACGTCTTTTACCTCCACGGGTAGATTCTTCAATTCCTTGGAAACTTGTTGCTTTAAGCTTTCTTCGGAAATGCCAAAACGCTGATACATATCCGAGAGAGGAAAGCTAAGATTCCCAAGCTTGACGCGTGTTGTGTCATCTAAGCTTACTTGTTTGTTGTGGATCGAAGGTTTTCCTTCAACCTCTATGTAAATGGGGCGGTATTTTAAGATTGGTACAGTCGATAGTAGTTGAGAAATTGCCGCTTGTTCCTGTGCTGGCAACTCTTTTACGCGAATTGTTCTTAAATCAATCACTGCACCTGCAGAGATTTTGCCATTTTGAATTTGAGTATTTGTACTAACAACTGCTTGAGCAAGCGGACTTTTATCAGTCGTTTTAGCAATTCCTGAAACAATGAGCGTATTAACTTCATTAGCATCTAGTTGCACTTCACCTTTGGCATTTGCTCCTTTAAGATGATCAGCAATTTTACTCAGTACTTGCTCTTGTGATTGTTGAATCTGGGGTTGGGTTTGGTCAGTAATGGCAGGTGGACTTAATAGCGTCGATGGATTTGTGTGCCCAGCAGGTAGCTGAATTGCTTGTTGCCAAAAGAAGAATAAAACAGCACCAGTACCGCCGATAGCACAACATAACAGTAATAAAAGTCGCTTGAACATGACCAACTTGCCATCTGGGGTTTTAGGGTTCATAGTTTTTTATTACATTTCCCACGACTTTGCGTCCGGGTTTAAAGAATGTGTCTCACTAAACGTAAGAAGTACCTAGTGGAAGATTTGAATAGCCCTTGTTTCATTCATCTAGCATAGGTTTTTTGTTTGGCGATTAGTTCAGAATAAAGAGCAGAACACTCCTTTGAGCTTTTTATTCATGCTGCATCGTTTAACCGAACAGGGACTCATTTGCATCACTCAACCAAATCACGCTTGGCTTTCAGGTCAATTGGCACAAGCTTGGGGAAATGAACACTTTGGTCAGTTTGCCCCAAAAAAAGAAGTCTGTTTAGGTGCGGAACAACATGACATTGGTTGGCTTTTTTGGGAACAATCACCCACGCTGAACCCGCAAACTGGCTACCCCTATAAATTCACCGAACTTTCAACACAGGAGCATATAAACATTTGGTTGGGCGCTAAACATCTCGCACTTCCTCTAGGTAGGTACGTAGCACTACTAGTCTCACTTCATGGGACAGGATTATATGAAAGATTTACAACCTGGCAGAATTCACAAACTTCTTCTCAAATTGTGCAGGACTTCCTCAAGCGCGAGTATGCTTTCCAAGAACAGCTTATTGCTTTTCTGAAAAATGACTCATACTATACAGCTTACACAACACCAGAAGTCATCGAGCATAATAAAAAGCTAGTGGCTACATGGGACGCACTATCAATAATTTTATGTCAAGGATTTACTTCTGAAGCACAGCTTTCTCAGGTACCCACGATTAACGGTGAAACCGCACTCAAACTTACATTAAAAGAGGTTAAAGATAACTATCATCAAGTAGCAGTATCTCCGTGGCCTTTTCAACAAAGTGAAGTAGATCTGGTCTATGAGGGACGGCTTTTACAGCAGACTTTTAACGATGAAAAAGCGATGCGAGAGACTTTGATGGGTGATTGCGCTGTGACTCTAAGCACTACCTTGAAGCCAGGATAGGAAGTTTTTTATACAGGATTGGCTTCCTTGGGCATATTCTCACGATGATGTGGTTCTTTTAAGAACATCGGATCAGGACCAGATGGGATAATACCGCCAGGATTAAGCGGGAACAAATTTCCGTAGTAGTCCTGCTTTACACTCTCCAAGTCGCACGTGTCAGCAACGCCTTTAAGCTGATACAAATCACGCAGGTAAGGTCCCAGGTTCTGATAGTCCTGAATTCTTCTGCGGTTACACTTAAAAAGCCCATAGTACACAGCATCAAAGCGGAATAACGTTGTGAACAAACGGACATCAGCTAGTGTGACACTGTTTCCACATAAGAATCGACTCGCATTAAGAACTGTGTCAATTTCATCTAAAGTTGCAAACAATTGCTGACAAACTTTATCATATGCTTCCTGTGTCTGAGCAAAGCCGCAACGATACACGCCGTTGTTCACGCTTGTGTAAATCCTCTCATTCCATGAGTCAATCTTTTCTTTAAGTTCCTGTGGGTAGAGGTCTAGCGTAGGGTTCTTAGCAAACTCGTTGAGCTCGGAGTTTAGCATCACTATAATCTCCGCACTCTCGTTGTTGACAATACTCTTTGTCTGCTTGTCCCACAACACCGGAACTGTAAAGCGTCCACCGTAGCGGGGTTCTGCTTGCTCATACAGTTCCGCAAGCGTACCGCAACCCTCATATTCCTGGTTGAACACCCAACCTCCTTCAATTGGAGAAGGTGACACAATCGTTACGGATATTGCTTCTTCAAGTCCTTTGAGCGCCCGAACAACAAGAGTACGATGTGCCCAAGGACAACCCAGCCCAACGATGAGATTGTAGCGCCCCATTGCTGGTTGATATAGATTGCCTTCCTGAGTCCCAATAAAGTTTCGGAATTCGCTGCTTGGTCGAATGTACTCTCCCGACTTATTGCTGGGAGCTAGTTTCGACATCATTATCTGCCACATCGTCGTCCAGACAAACTTTCCCAGCCTAATGATCAGCTTTGGAGGAAGTGACTTGCCCTTCTTGTTTCTGGATTTTTTGTCTGCTAGTGGTGAAAAGGTATGTTGTTGTGACATATTTCATTTCAATCCCTGATAGGGATTCATACAATGTAGTCCCCACTACCTTATATAGAATACCACATCCAGCGCTCCGATGTGTATTCGAGACCCAGCCGCGTGGCTGATCGCAGCATACATGGTAGAAGGATGTACTGTATCCATATTTGATATTTCATATTTACTGTCAACAGTACGTCTCTACTCCACCACATTATTATTGATACTTTTTAGAAAACACTGCTGTATAAATTCTCAGCGATGACCTTAGGGTGAACCTAATAATAAGTTCTTCTTGGCTACTCCTCCACCAGCAGTGTGGGTAGAGAGTCTCCTTGGTGTTGTGAGGTCAGTAAATCATCCTTAGTTACCTTTAGATGCTTTGCAGCAAGCAACTTACCTCGAACCACGTCTCCCACTGTTATAGGCTGATTAGCATGGCACCAGTAAACTTCAGGTTCGCTTTTTTGTGTCGCGTTGTACTCCAAAATGAGGTAGCTTTGGTCTTTCTCATCCCTTCCTAAAACGATAAAGTGTGATATCTGCTGTATATTATCCTGTTTCACTGATTTTGATAGGTAAATCTCGAATTTATAAGTTAATACTTGCGCTGACGGCGGATATCCGGTAACTGTTTACAAACTTTATCTAGTAACCATAGTGCCAGAACGTAATTTTTATTCTGTGTTTGCTGTACTTGCCACGACTGAGTATATGCAGCGCAACAACGCGAAATCACCTAAGACAACTGCAATTAAGAAAAAAAAGAGTGGGAGCAAGCATACCAAACGCTATCACGCTCCCACTTCGCATTTACCGCTGAAGAGACAGGAATATGTACAGACGCTGCCATGATTTAGGGGGCTAATGTGCAGGTCAAGGACAACGCCCGTACGGGCTGAACATTCCTGGTGCGGTAAATGTAAACCTGATTATTGATATTTCTTTGTTCTCACAACTAGTAAGTACACCATTGAAAGATATACTTTCTATTTGTATGGTTGTTTTTTTAGTAGAAAGTGTATCACATTTAATTTGGTATGTGATACACCCCGATAACAACACCCTTGAAGTCGTTTACCTTCTTTAATTTAAGCAGGTTGCTCATAGATTGGTTGCCATTTTGGCAAGTTTTTTATTTGTTTTTTAAACTGTCTACAACAGTACGGATTGGTGATTGCTCAAAATACTTTCTCTTTTATTTACCTCCAATTCTCTTCTGTCTGAACTAGCTTAAATTATAGTAAAAATTGCCTTAAAGGCAGTCTATTGCTTGCTTATATCACTCTTTTTATCACAGATTAAGCTTCCAGATATTTCATTTGTATAGTGTCAGCAGGGAAAATGCTTCCCTACCTTGAATTGTTTCGTTTTGAATGGCTGAATGTGGGGTTATACCCCTCTATAAGTCAATACGTTTGGTGATAAGGCTAAAAACTAATACTGGCGTAGGTTGGGTAGAGCGTAAGCTCTACCCAACCTACAATTACTCTTAACTGAACCGTATTGCTCTATAAGTTATTTTTGTAATATTAAAAAATTAATGAAATATACAAAAAAAAAGAGTGGGAGCAAGCATACCAAACGCTATCACGCTCCCACTTCGCATTTACCGCTGAAGAGACAGGAATATGTACAGACGCTGCCATGATTTAGGGGGCTAATGTGCAGGTCAAGGACAACGCCCGTACGGGCTGAACATTCCTGGTGCGGTAAATGTAAACCTGATTATTGATATTTCTTTGTTCTCACAACTAGTAAGTACACCATTGAAAGATATACTTTCTATTTGTATGGTTGTTTTTTTAGTAGAAAGTGTATCACATTTAATTTGGTATGTGATACACCCCGATAACAACACCCTTGAAGTCGTTTACCTTCTTTAATTTAAGCAGGTTGCTCATAGATTGGTTGCCATTTTGGCAAGTTTTTTATTTGTTTGAAAAAATGTCAAGCACATCACAGATTGGTAATTTCTCAAAATATTTTCTCTTTTTTTTAGCCCATTTATCTTCTATCGGGACTAGCTTAAATTATAGTACAAATTGCCTCAAAAGCTTTTGCTAGGTTGGTTTTATCCTTATTGATCTTGTAAATGATGTGGGGTTATACCCCTTAATTTAAATCAATAAATGATGGGTCACACCCCTTAATATTATTTGAATTGATGATGGGTCACACCCCCTTAATTTGAGTCAATAAATGATGGGTCGCACCCCTTAATCCGTAGCAATCTACAATTGAATGTCTTCTTAACTCTCCCTACTCTTCTAATTAAAGAGGAGTCTTTCTCACGTTTAGCTTAAAACTTTATTCCAATTCTTTTGCGTACTTCCTTCATTTCCAACGCCCTTCAAGGGTATTGGACTTTGGACAAAAAGAAAATATTAGCTCGCGTATGATATGAGGTTGGCTTTGTTCGATATCCTGTAATAAATATCTTCTGTAGCTGTATGGGCACTATGCTGCTCAAGCAGTCGCGTTTGGTAACGAATCATTCTAGTGGTCTGTCAAGAAATAATTGAGGGTTAGAAGTAGTTTGTAGTAACCGCTAAAGCGCTAAAGCGCTTACTACGAAGCCCTGAAATCAAAATTGACAGGCTACTAGTTTGCTTGCAGCGATCGCCTGTCCCTGGTTGATAGCTGGTGTTATTGCTCATAGCACAGGCTTGCTTGTGTTTGCCAAAACACTTGATCGTCTGCCTGTCTCAACAGTGGTTCCATGTCGCACAGGGCTTGCGTTCATTTTAGTTATGTTTGTTTCTTGGTGGCTTTTTGATGAACATTTGACATTCAATCAGATTGCTGCTATAAACTTCATCTTCATAGGTCTTGTTGTGATGACCCGTTAATGTTGTTGGCAATAGACTATTCAGAGGTTAAAGCAATGACTCATTTTGGCATTCTCTGTCTAGAGGCTACTGGTCACTTGAACACAATGTTTCCGCTTGGACGGGAACTTCAACGACGCGGACATTGTGTCACCGTCTTTAGCGGTTCAGGCGGACAAACTAAAGCACAAGCAGCAGGTTTCAGCTTCTGCGACATATATTCGGCTGGCGATCGCAAGCCAGGTGGGAAAACCCAAATCCCATCTGCAAAAGTAGAGAAACTCAGAGGGTTAGCAAGCATACGGTACACCTTACAAAAATTTGCACAGATAGCTCAAACCAGACTACAACAAGCTCCAGCAATTATAAAAGAACACGGTGTAGAGGCACTGCTAGTAGACTTGTCTATCTTTGAGGGAGGGACAATAGCCGACCATCTCAACCTTCCCTATGTCACTGTATGCTGTGTATTACCCTTTTACCAAGACCCAACCATCCCTCCCATTGCTACAACTTGGTTATATAATCCGGCATTGTGGGCACAAGTGCGTAAGCGCGTCGGCTACAGCCTAGTTGACCGCTTAGCACAACCTGTTTGGCAAGTTATCTGTCAATATCGTCAAAAGTGGAATTTACCTGCATACAAGCACACCAACGATATCTTTTCCAAACTTGCTATCATCACCCGCCACATAAGCGAATTTGAATTTCCTCGTCAATTACCGCCACACTTCCACTTCACAGGATCATTCCATAACTCTATAGAAAGACAACCTGTAGAATTCCCCTTCGAGAAATTAAACGGCAAACCGCTGATATACGCCTCAATGGGAACTTTGCAAAATCGTCTTGATTATGTTTTTCGCACCATAGCAGAAGCCTGTGCAGACCTAGACGCCCAACTCGTCATTTCCCTTGGTGGTGGACTTGATCCAGAAGCATTCCCAAACCTAGCCGGAAGTCCTTTAGTAGTAAAATATGCACCGCAACTAGAACTACTACAAAAAGCTAGCCTCAATATAACTCATGCCGGACTCAATACTACCCTAGAATCACTCTCGTACGGTGTGCCGATGGTTGCTATACCTGTTACCGACGACCAACCAGGAGTCGCAGCACGTATTGCATGGAGTGGTGCAGGGGAATTTGTGCCACTTTCTCGCTTAAGTGTTCCCTCTTTACGACAAACTATCAAACGAGTATGTACACAACACTCGTACAAACAAAATGCAACTCGGTTACAAGAAGCTATTCGGCGAACAGCAGGAGTGAGCAGGGCTGCTGATATTATCGAACAGGCTGTTTAATGTTGTCAGTAGAAAGCCTAAGCCTTGTCTGTCACCAAAACCTTCTCGAAGACAATCGCATCAACCCACATATTATCTGAGTTAAAAATCAGTTCTCCTACCTGCTGATAACCTCGGTTTGCATAGAAGGACAAAAGCTTTTGGTGCGTTTTTACTGCATCCACCCGTACAGCATGAGAACCTCCAGCCGATGCAAGTTTCTCGATCGCTTGCATACACCACGTCCCTAGTCCTTGTCCTTGCCAAGTTGGAAGTATCGCTAGTTTATGCACATACACCGCAGGAACATCCCAGACTTGCCAAATAATATTTCCATACTTGATATAGATGAACGGAACCTCTGTTGTCATTTCTAACGTGAAAGTACCAACTAAATTCTCACCCACTGTAAGTGCATAAACTTCATGCTCATCTGCATCTTTGAGCATATTCTCAAGTGGATAAATTGGTGCTAACCAGAGATTCAGCCCGAAGCGGTTTTTTAAGTCGAGACCGCATGCCAAAAGGATTTCGTGAAGTGCGGGTACCTCAAGCTGAGTCACACGACGAATCGTCGGTTCCATTTTCTACGGTAATTCGTTATTAAGAGACAGTTACGAATTATATATTTTATTAATCTTTGCGTAATATTGAAGACAATGGAGTGTGTTTGCGTATATCTAAAGTATTTGCCAAAGATTCTTTCCCCTGACTCCGCGAGGAGTTTTGCTGTGGTGGTAAAACTGTGACTACAGGTTGCGTTTTAATTGGAATTGCGACAACGGGCGTCCTTGCTTGAGATGGCACAAAAACTGGCATATTTTTGGGACGTGGTTCTACACTTGGGCGACGTTGTGCTACGCGTGCCTGGTAGCGGTTAATCTGATTCTTTACCTTTTGACGCTGCGCTGGACGGTTTAGCAGTAGGAATAATATTAAGCTACCACTAGCACAACTAAGAATAATAGCAAGCACCATCCATAGAGGCATGGGATTGGTATTCTCAGAGGGCGTCTTAATTGGTTGTACAACCTCAGCTTCTGCTATTTCTGGTTCTTGCTGTTCGATACGCCCTACATGGCTCAAGCTGTACAGCGCGACGGCACTGCTTCCTAGAAAAGCCACCGACAACCCAGTCGGCAATAGCCAAGGGTAATGTACAAGCAGATGTATCAGAGGATTCTTGCTCCCTGTTCGTCCTGCAATTTTCTTCCCCGACTCCGGTATAGATGCTTCTGCTTGAGATGACTGCTGCTGTACACTCTCGCTATTTTCCATGATGGCTTTCAGATTTATACCCTCCAATTATTGATTGTACTGAAGGGTCAACCATCATGTATCCGTAGAAAAATATTGGATTTAAGTATCTTTTTTTAATAAAGCGACTCAATCCGATATTTCTTTAGCTATATTCGGTATCTTTTAGTACTTTTTGCGGCACCAATACTGGCAATGAATTCTCTATTCCCTTGTTGGAAAAGCAGAATGTCTTTCAAGAGCAAGTTGAATTAATTTATCAACTAATTCGGCGAAAGAGACACCGCTATGCGCCCAAAGTAGTGGATACATACTTGTTGCTGTAAAACCTGGGAAAGTGTTGATTTCGTTGATGAAAACTTCTCCGGTAGCTTCCACGTAGAAAAAATCTACTCTTGCTAATCCAGCCGCATCAACTGCTGCAAATGCTTGCAAAGCCATTTCCTGAATTTGACGAGTGACAGCTTCTGGCACAGGTGCTGGAATCAGTAAATCTGCTTTGCCTTCTGTATATTTAGTTTCGTAATCATAAAATTCAGCATTATAAGTAATTTCACCGACAACTGAAGCTTTGGGACTGTCATTTCCTAAAACGGCACACTCTAATTCTCGTGCGACAACTCCAGCTTCAACGATGATCTTTCGGTCATAGCTGGCGGCGTTATCCAATGCTGCTTCTAATTCTTGCCGCGATCGCACTTTGGCAATGCCCACCGATGAACCTAAATTCGCAGGCTTAACAAAGCAGGGATAGCCTAAAGTTGCCTCAATTTCATCACACAGTTTCGGGAAAACACAAGGATTCGACCAAATTTGCCCTCGATTTAACGCCTTGTATTTTACTTGTGGCAATCCCGCCTGGGCAAAAACTGTTTTCATGACAATTTTGTCCATCCCCAGCGCCGAACCCAACACTCCAGAACCAACAAAGGGAACTTGCATCAAAGTGAGTAACCCTTGAATTGTCCCATCTTCGCCGTTAGGGCCGTGGAGAATGGGAAACCAAACATCGACTTCAGCGACTTGGGAAGGAGATTGCCAACGGCTGAGAGTTTGAGTTTTGGCAACTGATGATTCAGAATGAGTACTTGGCGTAGTAGAATCTGGTAATTGCTGCGGTGTTCCTGATTTTAAGACTTGTTGCGGTGTGTCCCCAGCCAACCAACGTCCATCTTTTTGAATGTAAAAAGGCAGTATTTCGTATTTAGCAGTATTTTGGTCTGCACTGAGGGCGCTGGCGATCGCCCTTGCTGAACTTATAGAAACTTCATGTTCTCCCGAACGACCACCAAAAAGCAATCCCACCCGCAGCTTCGTCATCTGAAATACCTCGCTCAGACATTAAATTCACATAGCGTAGCACAACCTGTATTCTTTTCCTCCAATTTTCATGCCAGTAGCGCCCAATTGTTAGAGTTTTAAGCCCATACGAATAAGCGCTACCTTGTAAACAAAAAACTTGCATTCCACTAACATCAAGCACGTGCTCTTAGTCTACATAATCCGTTGTAATTTCAGATTTTTCAGTGTTATTTGAAGTGATTGGACGGCTACCATCTACCTCAAGAGTATCCTGAACTTCAAAATTACTCTTAACAATTGGACGTTGACCGTCTATATCGAGAGTATCCGTAACCTCTAAATCACTCTTGTCAATCGGACGCTTGCCGTCTACGGCTAGGATATCATGGTCCTGAAAATCGCTCTTGGCAATTGGACGCTGACCATCTATGTCAATTGTTTCCTGAATCTGAATATCACTTGAAACAATTGGACGCTGACCATCTATGTCGAAAGTGCCTTTAACCTCAAAAGAACTTGGGTCAACTGGACGTTGACCATCTATGTCAATTGTTTTAGGAATTGGTTTTGATTGGTTAGATGATGGCTGAGAAATAATCTTTGCTTCAGTATCTGTTGTATTGTGACCCGAATTATTTGCAGTACTATCAACTTTGTTTGTGTTATCCATAATCTTTGCTTATTATTCCTTGAAAGCCGTAATACTTCTTATACTCCACCATTACTGGAGACAGTGAATGAGGTTTGCGTTGAACTAGTGTGCATGAATTCGCTTTCGCATCTCAGCTTCAAGTTCTTCGTCTGTGGTGACTACCACCCGTCCCGGTACGGTTTGTAGTAAATCCATGTATCTGTGAAACGCTTCTGTATCATTGGGATGTGTTCTCACATAAGTCAGCAATTCTTGACATATCATCTCTTCAAAATTAGGCTGTGTCATAGTAATATCCTGCCGTTTGGATAAATCTCTACCTCTATTCGTCTCGCCGAGTCATACGAAAATCCGTTTAGTCCTTTCATTCAGTCGAAGCATATTAACTGGTGGAAACAGATGACTCGCCATTACGCATATACGGTATAACTCTCCTCATTGCTCTACTATGGGTTCCACGACATGACATCAATTACCAATTAGTACAGCTTCCCGCACTTCCACGGGTTCACCCGTCAAGCTGAAGGCGCGAACTTCGGTAATTTTTACCTTCACTAACTTCCCTTTGAGTCCATTAATATCACCTGTGAAGAATGTGAGACGATTACCGCGCGTGCGTCCCATCACTTGGGTTTTGTCTTTGGAATTTTGGTCTTCTACCAGCACTTCTTCAATGCGTCCCATGTAACGCTGCGATCGCTCGGCTGCTTTAATAGAAACGAGATGATTTAATCTTTGCAGGCGATCGCTCTTCACCTCTTCACTCAATTGTTCATGCCACACTGCTGCTGGTGTTCCCGGACGTGGCGAATATGCAGCGGTATTCAATAGGTCAAAGCCAATATCATCTACCAATTTCAGCGTATTTTCAAACTGTTGTTCCGTTTCTCCTGGGAAACCCACAATCGCATCCGCACTAATCGACGCATCCGGCATATACCGCCGAATTGTGTCGATTATCCGGCGATATTTCTCGTGAGTATAACCCCGGCTCATACGTTTTAGCACTTCATTATCCCCAGATTGAAAGGGGATATGGAAGTGTTCACACACTTTGGGCAATTCTGCACAAGCTTTGATCAGCCGTTCGGTGAAATAACGCGGATGGGATGTCGCAAACCGAATCCGCTCTATTCCTGGTACATCATGTACATAATCAAGTAAATCTGTCAAGGTCTGCAAATGGCGACCTTCTGCTGTCACTCCCGGCAAATCCCGCCCATAAGCGTCAATATTTTGACCAAGTAGGGTGACTTCTTTGAAACCTTGTCGCCCGAGTTCTGCCATTTCTGCCCAAATTGCTTCTGGTGTACGAGATTGCTCAACACCGCGCACATTAGGAACCACGCAGTAGGTACAGCGTTCGTTACAACCGTAAATTACATTCACCCAAGCGGTCACAATACTATCACGCCGTGGCTTGGTGATATCTTCCATAATATGAACTGGTTCGGTTGCCACAACTTGGTTGCCGTCCAACACTTCTTGTAGCAAATCTTTCAGGCGGTTCGCGTGTTGTGGTCCCATCACCAAATCTAATTCTGGTACGCGCCGCAACAGTGCTTCTCCCTCCTGTTGAGCAACGCAACCTGCAACAATTAAGGTGAGGTCTGGTTGCTCGTGCTTGCGTTTTGCTTGCCTACCTAAATAAGAATATACTTTCTGCTCAGCATTATCCCGGATACTGCAAGTGTTGTATAAGATTAAATCTGCTTGATTTGGGTCTTCTGACCATTCAAAGCCCATGTCTTCTAAGATGCCAGCCATGCGCTCTGAGTCGGCTTTGTTCATCTGGCAACCGAAGGTAGTAATGTGATAGCGACGGGATGAAGTGGTCATTGGTAACTTTGTTAAATCAGTAGTAATGTCTATATGCTTTATTTCAATTCTATCCAAAAGGGAAGTCTGAAGGGCTATAATACCCCGTCCTCAACGCAGTGGGGCGAGGCTACATGAACCCTTCAGGTAAAAACAGGGTATATTGAATACCCTGTTTTTACTATCTCCAGGTTTAAATTCCTCAACCCAACCTACTTCACTAAGCTGGTTTCCAAGTACCGTGGAAGCTGTGAGGTATAACGCTGGGCAATCCCAGTTTACAAACAGGTTCCTCGTCTAGCCTATCCGCATCAAATACCCAAACTTCACTACTATCAGAATTGCCATCGTACACAGCTGTGATTATCCACCCTTGCTGAGGATTTTGGGAATCACCGACATAAATGGGTTCGGAAGGATAGCGATTTTCGCCACAGTCAGCAATGGTGAGGGTTTCGGTTTTGTGGTCGAAACGGGCGATCGCCCCAAATATTTCTTTAAGATGATCCACTCCTGGGCGATGCACTGTGAGATAAGTTTGCTTACTGCGTTGTCCCCGGTCTTGCGGTGGTACAATTGGGAACTCACAATGGCGCTCCATAATTTCCCCAATTGTTTGTACCTTACCAGTTTTAGGGTCAAGATGAACTTGCCATAAAGTACTCACAGCCGATTGGTAAGTTTCTCCTGTTGCGACTTCCCTGAGATATTGGTTGGTTTGAAAGTCTTCATAACGCGCAACATCGACAATGATCAATCCACTATCATCTACATACCCATTCCCAAAGTGCCATTGATACCAAGGTTCGGTTTCGCCGCGACTGACGAGAGATAAAGTTTCGCTATCAAATACGAGAACCTGAGTACCCAATTGCGGTTTCCAGTCTAAAGAATCACCGTAGCAGCTAAAGCCTGTTAGCACTGGTAAAGGATTCAAGCGCACGGGAGGAATAAAAAATACCAGATATTGCCCAGCTAAGACAAAATCATGCACTACAGGGATACCATCGAGTTCAAACGATGTTTTTTGTAGAATTTTACCTGTGGAATCGCTTTTGTAAATATTTAGTACCCCATTCAATCCAGGGGAGATGCCAAAGTTAAAAATCGAGCCACATTTGGGGTCAATTTTAGGATGGGCGGAATAAGGCAATCCATTATTCAACGCTCCTAAATCATCTTTCCCCAAAGTGTGGAGCGTTTGCAAGTCCAGGGCGTGGGGATTATCGCCTTCCCACAGTGCTAGTAATTTATCTGGTAATGCCAGCACTGAAGTATTGGCAACGTTCTTAAGTGGTTTCAACCATTGATTCCAAATTGGTCCCGGTGCAGTCATTCCATAATTGCCGTAAAGCAGCTGATCTGCTGCTGCTTCTTCTTTGTATCCTTCAGTTTGCACGTAGCGGTAGACTGCGGTTGCACCTGCATCCGTAAAATGTACAGCAAGAATCGCGCCATCTCCATCAAACCAGTGTCCCACGCTTATACCGCCGCGTTCTAACCTTCCAGGACCGTTACGATAGAGTGTGCCGCGTAAGCCTTCAGGGATTTTACCAGAAAGGATTTGCAGTTGGGTGGAGGGGAATTCTTGGGCGGCTTGGGCAAGCGCTTTTGCCCAAGCTTTTTTGCTTGACTTATTTTCGATTGTCTGCATCAAACGTTTATAACTGGATCCAAGACCAAAGTATTACTTTGATTGTCGTTCCAACTTTGTCAGGACTTACGCAACTGTCACAAGCGACGGTGCGGCTGCGCCGCACCGAGCGCCAAACAACTAGACAATAAACATGGGAACATTCGGGCGTTTTAGTTGCTGAACTAAATAATTGGACAATAATC
>JAESFT010000473.1_pt1 | contig 23756 bp, 21 predicted proteins | sample 9269451 | NCBI WGS metagenome assembly JAESFT01 (sample SAMN14502557, study PRJNA617106) | algae metagenome | isolation source: Scytonema hyalinum WJT4-NPBG1 and co-occurring heterotrophs from well... | place: USA: Mojave Desert, Joshua Tree National Park, California | collected 2006-05-25
ATGGAACAGCTGCGCAGCCATTATTCAGACGGCTCGGTCATTCTCGTAAGCCACGGCGACGTGATCAAGGCCGCGCTCCTCTACCACCTTGGTATGCCAATCGATTCCTATCACCGACTCGAGGTGGAGCCAGCCTCGATCTGCACTCTCATGGTAGGCAATTGGGGCTCCAAGCTTCTCCGGTTGAACGAGGTGGTGGCCGCATGAAGATCGTCGTATTCGGCCTGACCATCTCGTCATCCTGGGGCAATGGCCACGCGACTCTCTGGCGGGGCTTGTGCCGGACGCTGGCGAAGCGGGGGCACAGGGTTGTGTTCTTCGAGAAGGACGCGCCCTATTATGCCACGAACCGGGACTTTTTCGAGATCCCGGGTGGCGATCTCATCCTCTATAAGGACTGGGCCGGCATTCACGTGCGGGCAGAGGCGGAACTCAAGGATGCAGACGCGGCCATGGTCACGTCCTATTGCCCAGACGGAATTGCCGCAGGCCATCTTGTGTTGATGGCATCGCGCGCCGCACGCGTGTTCTACGATCTCGACACGCCGGTGACGTTCTCGCGTCTCGATGCCGGCGAGCCGATCAGTTACATCGGCCCAAGCGGGCTTACCGGCTTCGACCTGGTCCTGAGTTATACGGGAGGCCGAGCTCTCGAAAGGCTGCAGACGGAGCTTGGCGCAAGACGCGTTGCCCCCCTTTACGGGCACGTGGATCCGGACGTGCACCGTCCCGTGCAGAGCACCCACCATTACCTTTCCGATCTCTCCTATCTCGGTACTTACGCGGCGGATCGCCAGGATGCCCTGCAGCATCTCTTCATCGATCCCGCCGCCTGCCGGCCCGACCGTCGCTTCCTCATCGGCGGGGCGCAGTACCCCGAGGACTTCCCCTGGCAGCCCAACATCCATTTCGTGCGCCATCTTCCTCCGCCGGAGCATCCAGCCTTCTTCTCGTCATCGCGCCTCACTCTCAACATCACGCGGCAAGCCATGGCCGAGATGGGATGGTGTCCATCCGGGCGTCTGTTCGAGGCAGCCGCTTGCGGGGCGCCGATTCTCTCGGATTCCTGGGAGGGCCTCGACAGCTTCTTCGAGCCTGGCCGAGAGATCCTGATTGCGAGGGAAACTGAGGATGTCGTCACGGCTCTCGATCTCACGGACGCCGAGCTGAAGCGTATTGCCAAGGCAGGGAGAGAGAGGGCGCTCGAAGAGCATACGTCAGAACATCGGGCCAAGGAGCTTGAGATCCTGCTCGACGGCTCCACTTCCCTCTCGCCCTCAGCCGGCGGCCCTGCCGCCATGATGGAGGCCTGATCATGTGGGGGGTCATACCCGCGGCAGGGATCGGCAGCCGCATTCAGCCGCTGGCGTTCTCTAAGGAGCTTCTGCCTGTGGGAAGCCGGCTCGACAATGGCGTCGAGCGACCGTGCGCGGTCAGCGAGTACCTTGTTGAACGCATGATTCATGGCGGAGCGGATAAGATCTGCTTCGTGATCTCCCCCGGGAAATCCGACATCATGGAATATTACGGGGCGAGCTACGGCAGCGCTTCCATCGCCTATGTGGTTCAACCGCAGGCCCGTGGATTATGCGACGCGATCTTCCAGGCTGCTCCGCTCATTCCGCCGGAAGAGAGCGTGATCGTCGGCCTCCCGGATACGGTCTGGTTTCCCGAAAAGGCGCTGGCGGAGCTGCCGGAAGGCCATCTCTCATTTCTGCTCTTTCCGGTCGACAACCCGGAGGTCTTCGACTCGGTGATCCTGGACGAGACGATGCATGTCCGGGAGATTCAGGTGAAAAGGGCAGATGCCGCGTCGCACTGGATCTGGGGCGCCTTCAAGATGCCGGGCCATGTTCTCGAGGCGCTGCGCCAGCTTTGGATCTCGCGCGATCGCGAGGATGAATACTTCGGCACGCTCGTGAACGCCTATCTGGCCGCAGGTGGCAAGGCCATTGGCGTGAAGGCTGGCGAAGCTTATGTCGATGTCGGAACCTTGCATGGCTACCGCGCTGCCATCGGATTGCTGAGCGAGGCCGCTCAGCACGACACCATGACCGGGGCTCGGGTGGCCCTCGGCTGGCCGGCGGGCCGGCTGCCGCGTGGACTTCATGACTTGAACAGGGAGTAGTCGCCACGATGAACGCCATCGATCCCATGCCGCTGGAGGAAATTCGCCGGAGAGCCGAAGCGCTCGGACCCTGGTTTCACAACATCGAGCTGAAGAGTGGCATCTGGACGGCGCCCAATCATTTCCTCGGCAATTATCCCGCCATCAAATGGCAGCAATTCGCCGATGCGATTCCGCAGGATCTCACCGGAAAAAGCGTGCTCGATATCGGCTGCAACGGCGGCTTCTACTCCATGGAGATGAAGAAGCGAGGTGCGGAACGCGTATTGGGCATCGACTTCGATGAGACCTATCTGGCGCAAGCCCGTTTCGCCGCACAGACGATGGGTTACGACATCGAGTTCCGCAAGCTGTCCGTCTACGACTTGGGGCAGCTCAGCGAACGCTTCGACGTCGTGCTCTTCATGGGCGTGCTGTACCATCTGCGCCATCCTCTCCTGGCGCTCGACCTCATTCACGAGCATGTGGCCAATGACCTCCTCGTATTCCAGTCGATGCAACGCGGATCGACGGAGGTGATGCCGATCGAGGAAAACTACACCTTCTGGCAGAAGGATCACTTCGACGATCCGCGCTATCCGAAGATGCACTTCATCGAGCATCGTTACGCTGACGACCCAACCAATTGGTGGGCACCGAATTCCGCTTGCGTGGAAGCCATGCTCCGCAGCGCCGGGTTTGAGATCGTCCGACACCCGGAAACCGAAGTTTACATCTGCCGCCGCGTCGATGCCCCGCCCGGTGCGGGTGCCGTTTACCCGGCCCAAGGGAGAACCGCATGATCGAAGCCGCGATGATCTGGAACGAGCCCAACAACAAGTCCCACTGGGATCCGGAGATCGATCCGGATTGGAAGCTCTTTTCCGAGATGGCGATTGCCGCAGGTCAGGCGATCAAGGCTGAAAACCCCAACTTGCCGCGCGTGCTCGGCGGCATTTCCCCCATCGATCCCGGCTTCATCAGAAAGTTGGAAGGCCACGGTGCTCTCGCCCATCTCGATGTCATTGCTGTCCATGGTTTCCCGCTCGACTGGAACCTATGGCAGATCCACGAATGGCCTGCGAAGATCGACGAGATCAGGGCTGTGACGGACAAGCCCATCTGGGTGAGCGAGGTCGGCATCTCGACCTTCGGAGCCGAGGAGGTCCAGGTCTGGGGTTTGAACAGGACGGCAGAACTCCTGATCGGCAAGGTTCCAAAGATCCATTGGTACAGTCTCTACGACCTCCCTCGTGCCTGGGAGGCCACAACGCGTCATAGGGAGGCGGAAGGCTCGTCTTATTATCGGCACTTCTACATGGGTCTCCTCCGCGAGGACGGCACGCCGAAACCTGCCCTTGAGGAATTCGCGAAATATGCACCGCAGATGGGCCTGTGCCAATGGTTTCATTATGAAGACCACCGCCTCGACGATGCGGTAGCCTGGATGAAGCGGCTTGGGGTGAAGTACCTGCGCACGGGCCTTTCCTGGGCTGACAGCTTCCGTCCGAATGCGTTGGACTGGTTCGACCGTCAGATGGAGGCGCTTGCGGATTTCGATGTGACCGTGACCTTCTGTTTCACGCCGGAGCACCGGGGGATCGCGCCGCACCATACCAGTGCGCCGCAGGTGAAGGAGGAGTTTGCGGAATTCTGCGCCAGCATGATCCGCCGCTATGTGCCTTCGAGCCAACCTGCCCAACCCGACAGGATTCTTGAGATTCTCTGAACGTTTTCAGATCATCGCGCCAAAGGCGGCCGAATTGGGTTCAGCCGCCTCTTCAGTTCTCAGGCTTTGTCAATGGGCGAAACTATCGTCCGTAGATGCGGTCCAGCACACGAGCGACATCCACCAGCTTCTCCGCCGCGGGGTCGAAGCGCTCACCCGCGGCCAGGCGTGATGCCCAGTCCGCAGCCGCGCGGCCGCCCCATTCATCGGGAGGAGTGGTCAACGTCTCGCGCGAGGTTCCCCGATAGCGCTCGGCCGTGAAGTCATAGAACGAGCCGTTCACGTTGCGCAGGGACACGCCGCCCTGCGTGCCATAGAACGTAGCGGAGATCATTGCATCGCATCCTGCTTGGAGGCGCCAAGAGCAGGCGAGCTGCACCACGGCGCCTGTCTCCAGCTCCACGGTTGCAACCGCATAATCCTCTACCTGAGATGCCGCATCCTTGAGCGGCGCTCCGCCTGCGAACAGCTTGCCCGTCACGCTCGCGACGCTGGGATTGTTCATGGTCCACAAAGCGAGATCGACAAGATGAACGCCGAGATCCATCACGCAGCCGCCGCCGGAGAGAACCGGATCGTAGAACCATGGCTTGTCCGGGCCATAGGCATTGTGGAACACAAGGTCCACGGCATAGACCTGCCCCAGCTCACCGCTGTCGATGATCTCGCGGATGCGGCGCATGCCTTCCGTAAACCGATAGGAGAGATCGACGCTCAGGAGCCGGTCCCCCTCGCGGGCGGCATCGACCACCGCCTGCACCTCCGGCGCCGTGCGTCCAAGTGGTTTCTGGCAGAACACGGCAACGCCCCGCTTCAGGGCCCTGATCGATTGTTCCGCATGCATGGCGCTTGGGGTTGCGATCACGACGCCATCGACGCCGAGATCGAGGATCTCATCGAGAGATGAGACCTGATGCGCGTGCGGTGCAAGCTTGCCGGCCTCCGCGGCCATCTCGGGCGATGGGTCGGCAATGGCGGCAACATCGGCCACCCCGGTGCCGAGGATAGCCTGCATACGGTGGCGGCCGATCCAGCCGACTCCGAGGAAGCCGAGTCGCGAGCGCCCAAGAGAAGCCTCGGAATTCGTCATGAGTACAGACTGTTGCACCATCAGTACGTCACCAGGGCTTTGAGGAATCCGTCTGGCCGATCACGCGTGGCATTGAGCGCCTCGTCGAGCCGGTCCAGGGGATAAGTGTGGGTGTAAAGGACGCTCGGATCGAGACGCCCGGACGCGATGACCTCCACGGCCTCGCGCAATCCCTGCATGTAGATCTTGGGATCGCGCTCATGGGCATTGATCACGTCGATGCCGCGCCAGTTCCAGAGCCACATATTGACCTGGCGCGGGCCATCTTGGTGATAGCCGGCAACGATGAGCTTGCCGCGTTCGCGGGTGAGCTCGCCCGCAAGGTCGAGAGGCCATTGCTTGCCCACCGCTTCGACCACCCGGTCGCAGAATGCGCCGCCAGTCAGTTCCTTGACGCGTTCGATGATCGCGGCGTGATCCTCCATCGGGATCGTCTCGGCTGCACCCATGCGGCGGGCGAGATCGAGCGAAAACGACCGCCGCGAGATAGCGATGACGCGAGCGCCGGCATCGGAGGCGAGCTTGGTGAGGATGGCACCGAGAAAACCGATGCCGATGATCGCAACCGTTTGCCCAGCCTCGATCTCGCTCCGATGAAAGATGTTCATGGCGCAGCCGAGCGGCTCGCCGGGGAAGGGTTGCCCTGCCAGGGTCTCTGGCAGGGGGATGACCGCATCGGCCTCGGCCAGATCGTACTCCGCATAAGATTTGTAGGAGAGTGCCGCGACCCGGTCGCCGACCGTCAACCCCTCGACACCATCGCCGATGGCATCCACCAGTCCCCACGCCTCGTGCCCGAGGGCACCAGGCTCGGTGGGATACTGCATCCATTCCGGTCCCGCCCAAGGCGTCAGGTTCGAGGCGCACACGCCGCAGCCTTCCAGGCGCAGGCGCACTTGGCCGGGTCCCGGCTCCGGACGCTCGACCTCGCTGATCTGGATCTGGCCAGGTCCTGTGAGGATGGCGGCCCGCATGGTCCGTCCGTCCCCGGCCTCCTTATTACCCTGCTTGGCGGAAAAAGCGGAAATATCGCTGCTTGAGCCGTTCTCGTTCAGCAAGTCTGTCCCTCCAGCGTACAGCCCGAGCAATTAGGGACAGGGGTGGAGACTTCAAGGCTTGGCCATTCGTGCGGAGGTGCCGTCGGCTTCAATGGAATGTTGCCGGCTCACGGCGTGCTCAGGGCGGTCATTGCGGCAACGTATTGCATGCGTGCCGCGCCGTCAGGCTCCAAGCCCTTGTCCCGGCACCATTGTGCGAAGGCGTCAGGTTCGATGATGATGCGTGTTATCTCAAGACCGGCCTGACGACCCACATTCTCGTTGTTCTCGGCCGCGGCCAGCCAGGAATCATAGGCCGGGGCGAGATTGTGCTGGTCGATCATCATGTCGCGGATGCGTGGATAATCCTCGCGGCTGTACCAAGGCAGTCCGATCCGACGGGGGGCATCCGTCATACAGGGTCTCCAGACAATCGGCACCGGGCCCGACCGATCGCCGGGCGCGGTGCCGCGGCTTTCCTTCAGCTCAGCAGGTAGAACACCGCAGGCGCAGCCGTGAGCAGCCCGGCCGTCGTGAGCAGCATGAGCCGATGATCGGGATTCGCAATGCGATGAACCTTCCGCGCCGTGGTGCCTGCTTCCATGCTCCAGCCGTTCATGCAGGAGCAGAGAAGGCGATGGGACGCTCCCTCAGACAGTTCGAAGAACTCCATGGCATCCCCGAGCGTGTCGCCTTTCAGGCCGGCAGCCCGCAGGACCGGATCCTCGAAGGCGACCGTGATGGGGGATTCATCGGACCTCAGCTCGGGCCGCTTGTCCTTGGGAACGAACTCGATCTCGCCCAGGGACCTCAAGCGCCGCTTCGGCTGGCGCTCCAACACTTCGGCCCAACGCTCGAGGCGTTCGCGCCGTGACAGGAAACCTTGGCTCAACTCATGCACTTCAGCGACGCTACGCAGCTTCTCTACAGGCTTGTGTTCCATAGGTATTCTCCTGCAAGGGAGCCGACCCTCGAAACCAGGGCCGAGCCCAGGGGATCCCATGATCGCGCGAGTCCCTGGCTTTTTTGCGTCAAACGAGCGCAGCGTGCGAAAAGTCGTCCCATTTTTCTGCTCGAACGATGCACTCGTCGGGCAAGAGGGAACGTCAGATCGATCACAAAAGCGGCATCCACTTCTGGGACCTATGCTCCGGCCTTCAGAAGAGCGTTTCGTGCGGGTGAGCCACGTGTTCCTGGAAGATCGCTCCCGTGGAGGGCTCCACCTCCTTCAGCACGACCGCATAGCCCCAGAGATTGGCCACCATCTGGAGAACCCGCTGGGCATCATCCTTGTGCAGCAGGGTGCGATTGAGGACGTGATGGTGCAGGATCAGACGCCTGTCTCCAGCGAGGTCGACGTCGATCACCTGGATGTCCGGGTCGCTCCAGCCGACATCGTAGTGGCGCGACAGGGAGCGCCGCAGACGCCGGTAGCCCCGCTCATCATGGATCGCCTCGATCATGAGCTCCGGTCGGTCCGGATCATCGACAAGATGGAACATGCGCCATTGCCGGATCAGGTGCGGGCTCAGGAACTGCGAGATGAAGCTCTCGTCACGGTAGTTCGCCCACACGTCCCGCAGCACCGCCATGGCGTCGCCGCTGCCGGCAATGTCGGGGAACCATTCGCGGTCCTCCGCGGTCGGTTTCGTGCAGATGCGCTCGATATCCTGCATCATGCCGAAGCCGAGCGCATAGGGATTGATGCCGCCATAATGCGGATCGTCGAATTCGGGCTGACGGGTCACATTGGTGTGAGACTGCAGGAATTCGAGGAAAGAGCCGTCGCTGATCTGCCCCGTCTCGTGCAGGCGGGTCATGATGCGGTAGTGGCAATAGGTGGCGCAGCCCTCGTTCATCACCTTAGTCTGGCGCTGGGGATAGAAGTACTGCGCGATCTGGCGTACGATGCGCAGGATCTCGCGCTGCCAGAGCTGCAGGCGCGGCGCTGACTTTTCGAGGAAGTACAGGATGTTCTCCTGCGGCAGTTCGAGAAGGGCGCGCCGACGCTCCTCGCTCAGCTGCGGCTTTGCGGCGGTGCCCTTGGTCGGCACCGTCCGCCAGAGATCGTTGAAGGTCTGCTCCAGATGAAGCTGGCGCTCGCGCTCCCGACGCTCCTCCGAGCGCAGGTCGGGCCGCTTCTTGCGCGGGTAGCGGTGGACACCGTGGGACATGAGGGCATGAGCGGCATCGAGAATGCGCTCCACCGCTGCATGTCCGTAACGCTCCTCGCAGCGCGTGATATAGCCCTTGGCGAATTCGAGATAGTCGAGAATTCCGTCCGCGTCCGTCCATTCCTTGAACAGGTAGTTGTTCTTGAAGAAATGGTTGTGGCCGAAGGCCGCGTGAGCGATCACGAGGGTCTGCATCGTCGCCGAGTTCTCCTCCATGATGTAGGAGATGCACGGGTTCGAATTGATGACGATCTCGTAGGCAAGTCCCATGAGCCCCTGACGATAGCTCGATTCATGCAGGGCGAAGCGCTTGCCGAAGGACCAGTGCTTGTAGAACAGGGGCATGCCGATGGAGGCATAGGCATCCAGCATCTGCTCGGCGGTGATCACCTCGATCTGGTTGGGATAGACGTCGAGCCCCAGCTCACCGACACCGATGGCCTCGACAGCGTCATGGATGCGCTGGATCGTTCCGAAATCCCAGTCGGCCCCATGGAAGAGCAGGCTGTCGTGAAGGGTCACGCTCATGGCGCCTTTGCTCCAGCTTCCGCGTCGCGCCGGCGGAAGAGTTCCCGAAAGACCGGATAGATCTCGCGACGGTGGTTCACCTTGCGCATAGCGAGGTTGGCTCCTCCCTCTTGGAGCGTCTCATAGGTCTGCCACAGGGAGGTCTTGTGGTTGATGAATCCCGTCTGCATCCGGTCGCTGTCGCTGCCGACCTCGAGGTAGGCATAGTATTGGCAAACCGGCAGGATCACGTCGCGCAGCAGGCCGGCGCTGGTGGTGCCGTCGTTGGGCGAGTTGTCGCCGTCCGAAGCCTGGGCCGCGTAGATGTTCCACGCATCTGGAGAATAGCGCTCCTCCACGATCCGCTGCATCTCCCGCAGGGCCGACGATACCACCGTTCCGCCGGTCTCGGGGCTGTTGAAGAAGGTCTCCTCGTCCACCTCCTTGGCCTCGTGGGTGTGGCGGATGAAGACGATCTCCACGTGCTTGTAGCGACGCGTCAGGAAAATGTAGAGCAGCATGTAGAAGCGCTTAGCCAGATCCTTCATGTGCTCGGTCATGGATCCGGACACGTCCATGAGGCAGAACATCACCGCCTGCGCCACGGGCTTGGCGACCGGTTCGAACCGGCGGTAACGCAGATCGATGGGGTCGATATAGGGAAACCGCTTGGTGCGCAGCTGCAGCAGCTCAAGCTCCTGCCGCAGGGTGGTCAGGCGCTCGGATGCCCCCTCCTGCTCCTCCAGACGATTGATTTCTTCCTGGAGGCGGAGCAGGTCCTCGGATTTGGGGCGCCGCATGGCGATGCGGCGGGACAGGGCGTTGCGCATGGAGCGCAGCAAGGCGAGGTTCACGGGCGAACCGGTGACCGTATAACCTGCCCGCCGCATACCTTGCGTTTCCACAGTAGCGACGCGACGCTTCGCAAGATCCGGCAGTTCCAGATCGTCGAGGAACAGGTCGAGGAACTCGTCGCGGGTCAGGACGAAGCGGAAATCGTCCTCTCCCTCCCCGCTGTCTCCCCCGGCCGCGCTGCCACCGCCGCCGGGCGGGCGGTCGATGGTGTCGCCTTCCACGAAACGCTTGTTGCCGGGAAGGATGTGATCGTGCACTCCGCCCTCGCCGGACCTCCGGAAGCTGGGCTCGCGAACACCATCGGCGGGGATCGAGACCTCCCCTCCCCGTTCGAGATCGGTAATATCCCGATCGCCTGCGGTCTGGCGTACGGCCCTCTGAATCTGCGCCTTGGCACGGCGGAGAAAACGTTGGCGGTTGGCCAGACTCTTGCCCCCTGGGTTGAGGCGCCGGTCGATGATGTACATAGGAACGCCTGATCTGCCTCCGTCTTCTGTCAGCCCGCCTGCTTCACGCGCATGTACCACTCTACCAGGCGCCGCACTTGGCGCTCGGTGTAGCCGCGCTCCATCATCCGCAGCACAAACTCGCCGTGCTTCTTCTCGGTCTCGCTGTCCTTCTTGGAGCCGAAGCTGATCACGGGCAGCAATTCCTCGACCTGCGAGAACATGCGGCGCTCGATGACATCGCGGATCTTCTCATAGCTCGTCCAGGACGGATTGCGGCCATGATTACCGGCCCGGGCGCGAAGCGAGAACTTCACCACCTCGTTGCGGAAATCCTTCGGATTGGCGATGCCGGCCGGCTTCTCGATCTTGGTCAGCTCCTGGTTCAGGAGCTCCCGGTTCAGGAGCTGGCCCGTATCGGGATCCTTGAAGTCCTGATCCTCGATCCAGGCATCCGCATAGGCCACGTAGCGGTCGAAAAGGTTCTGACCGTAATCGTGATAGGATTCGAGATAGGCCTTCTGGATCTCGTGGCCGATGAAGTCAGCATAGCGCGGCGCGAGCTCGGCCTTGATGAACTCCAGATAGCGCCGCTCCACATCTTGGGGCAGCTGCTCACGCCTCAAGGACTGCTCGAGCACATACATGAGATGGACCGGATCGGCCGCCACCTCGATGGTGTCGTGGTTGAAGGTGGCGGACAGAACCTTGAAGGCGAAGCGGGTGGAGATTCCGTCCATGCCCTCGTCGACGCCGGCCGAGTCCTTGTACTCCTGCAGGCTGCGCGCACGCGGATCCACCTCGCGCAGGCTCTCACCGTCGTAGACCCGCATCTTCGAGTAGAAATTCGAGTTCTCGTGCGCCCGCAGGCGGGACAGAACGGAGAACCGCGCCAGCATCTCGAGCGTGGCCGGGGCACAGGGCGCACCTGCCAACTCGGAGCTGCGGATCAGCTTCTCGTAGATCTTCTGCTCCTCCGTGACCCGCAGGCAGTAAGGCACCTTGATCACGTAGATGCGGTCGATGAAGGCCTCGTTGTTCTTGTTGGTCCGGAAGGTCTGCCACTCCGCCTCGTTGGAATGCGCCAGGATGATGCCGCTGAAGGGGATCGACCCGATATTCTCCGTGCCGACATAGTTCCCTTCCTGCGTGGCGGTGAGCAGGGGGTGCAGCATCTTGATCGGCGCCTTGAACATCTCGACGAATTCGAGGATGCCCTGATTGGCGCGGTTGAGGCCGCCGGAATAGCTGTAGGCGTCAGGATCCGCCTGGGACAGGGTCTCGAGCTTGCGGATATCGACCTTGCCGACGAGGGACGAGATGTCCTGATTGTTCTCGTCGCCGGGCTCCGTCTTGGCGATGCCGATCTGCCTCAGACGGGACGGGTTGATCTTGACCACCCGGAACTTGGAGATGTCACCCTTGAACTCGTCGAGGCGCTTGATGGCCCAGGGGCTGAGCAGGTTTGTCAGGCGCCGCCGGGGAATGCCGTAACGCTCTTCGAGTACCGGCCCCATCTGTTCGGAGTCGAAAAGGCCGAGCGGGCTCTCGAAAACCGGGCTGATTTCGTCGCCCACCTTCAGGACATAGATGGGATTGACTTCCATCAGGGATTTCAGGCGCTCGGCGAGGGAGGATTTGCCGCCGCCGACGGGGCCCAGCAGATAGAGGATCTGCTTGCGCTCTTCCAGGCCTTGGGCGGCGTGGCGGAAGAAGCTCACGATCATCTCGATCGTCTCTTCCATGCCGTAGAATTCGGAGAAAGCCGGGTAGACCCGGATCGTTCGGTTCATGAAGATGCGGCCGAGGCGTGCGTCCTTTGACGTATCGACAAGCTGGGGCTCGCCGATGGCTGCCAGGATGCGCTCGGGAGCGCTCGCATACATCATGGGATCGTTGCGGCACCCTTCCAGGTAGTCCGCCAGGGACATCTCCGCCTCACGGCGGGTCTCATAGGTCTTAAGAAAACTCGAGAACAGGTCGTCGGAATGAAGCATGGCGCCACCGAAATCCAATCCCTCTCAGAGACAACTATTGTGCACCGCTAAGGTTGCCCAGACCATGCGATACTATGATGCGGTCGAGATGATGCGGCGTACTCCTTTTGTCGTGGCGGAGGAAAAAGCAGGTCGCGGCAGGTTCGATTCTGTTCGGGATGACCCGTGCGACCTAAAAATATGCCCGCCCTCAACAACTAGCCTCGCGGATTGCGGGCGGGACAGCAAGTTAAAGTTTGCCACAAGTACCCGAAATCCACTGTGCCGCATTGCCGCCTGCACTTCATGTGGTGGTCCGCCGCAAGCTCCCGCAAGTCGTCCATGGGCAGGCTGCCCATCAATTGACCGTGACCGCCATTAAATCGCGACAGTTCTTAACCGGGGCTGAATCCGCTCTATCTTCTTGGGAGAAGCGGTTTCCAAGCCCAGCCGGCCGTTCACTCAGAACAATCGTCCCGTTCGTCGGTTGACGCGGCCCCGATCGCACCTATGGTCTGTTGCGCTTGAGTGCTCAGCAGGGTCTTTGCGTTGCGGCAGAACCTGCTTCGTCCGACAACCGACATTTCGGAGAACGCCCCGTGATCAAAGCTATTGGCTACGCCGCCCAGGATGCGACCACCCCGCTTGCCCCTTTCAGCTTCGAGCGCCGGGAGCCTCGCGAAAGCGATGTGCAGATCGAGATTCTTTATTGCGGCGTCTGCCATTCGGATCTGCACACCGCCCGTGCGGAATGGGGTGGCACTCTCTACCCCTGTGTGCCAGGCCACGAGATTGTCGGCCGTGTCACGCACGTCGGACCGGGCGTGCAGAAGTTCAGGGAAGGCGACCTCGTTGGTGTCGGCTGCATGGTCGATTCCTGCCGCACCTGCCGCAGCTGCCAGGAGGGGCTGGAACAGTACTGCGAGGTTGGCTTCACAGGCACCTATAACGGGCCCGAGCAGGGCACGGGCGCCAACACCTATGGCGGCTATTCCAACACCGTCGTGGTCGATGAGAGCTTCGTCCTGAAGGTGCCGGACGGCATGGATCTGGCTGCCGCAGCGCCTCTTCTGTGTGCCGGGATTACCACCTATTCTCCCCTGCGCCGCTGGCGCGTTCAGCCCGGACACAAGGTGGGCGTTGTCGGCCTCGGCGGACTGGGTCACATGGCCGTCAAGCTCGCGCGGGCCATGGGCGCGCATGTGGTGCTGTTCACCACCTCGCCCAACAAACGGGAGGACGCGCTCGCGCTCGGCGCCCACGAGGTGGTCGTGTCGCGGGATCCGGAGGCCATGAAGGCGCACGTGAACAGCTTCGATTTCATCCTCGACACCGTAGCAGCCCCGCACGACCTCGACGCTTATCTCGTGCTTCTCGCCCGAGACGGCGCCATGGTGCTGGTGGGCGCCCCGGCCGAGCCGCACCCGGCGACGACCGTGTTCAACCTGATCATGAAACGGCGCCAGCTCGCCGGCTCCCTGATTGGCGGCATCGCCGAGACGCAGGAAATGCTCGATTTTTGCGCGCAGCACGGCATCACCGCCGAGATCGAAATGATCCCGATCCAGAAGATCAACGAGGCCTACGAGCGGATGCTCAAGAGCGACGTCAAATACCGCTTCGTCATCGACATGGCGTCGCTGAAGCAGGAGGCTGCCGCGGCTTAAGCCGGGATCGGTCCGTCCGATGCTGGTTTATGGGGATGTCGAGACGTCCGAAACGGTGGCGGCCAGGCAGGCCGCCATCAGGGACATCCTGTCCAAGACCCAAGCCATGCCGCCCGGGATCGAGCGGCATGGCGCCCTCGTCTCGGCCTTCATCGCCACGAGCGAACTCGTTCAGGGGGTAATCGACGCGGAGTTCCACGACCGCGGCTGCGATCGGCTTTCCACAACCCACGAAATGGGAATGGAATGCCTCTTGATCATCGCCCATAGTGTCGCCCGCTCCTGGTGGAGCGGATTCGAAGAGAACGCCATTCCCGCCTCCTTTTTCGCGGCGCTCCTGAGCTTCGATCCGGCCCGGACGATCCGCGTCAAGCAGGCGGAAGGCTATGCCTTCTACGCCCTTTATCCGGAAAGCTATCTGGAGGCCGCCAGAGCTTCGGGTCTCGGCCAGGATACGCAGGTTATCGGCATCCGCAGCATCGGCACGGGCCTCAGCGCCCTCGTGGCGGCCGCCCTCGGGGCGACTCCCCCCTTCACTCTTCGTCCTACCGGCCACCCTTTCCAGCGCGAGGTGACAGCCGATCCGGCGCTGGCGAGAAGGCTGACGCTGGAGCCCGGCAGGCCAGTCGCCATCGTCGACGAGGGACCCGGCCTGTCCGGGAGCTCGTTCGGCGCCGTCGCCGATTGGCTGGAGCAGGCAGGCATCCCGCGTGAGCGGATCCATTTCTTTCCGAGCCATGGCGGCGCCCTCGGGCCGCAGGCCAGCCCTCATCACCGGAAGCGATGGGGGCAAGCTCCGCGCCATATCCACACTATGGACGACCTGTTGCTGCGCGGGTCGTCCCCTCACGATCTCGCCACCTGGATCGAAGAGTTGATCGGCCCCCTGGATGGCCCGCTTGAGGACATTTCAGGCGGGGTCTGGCGCCGGCACCGCTACCGGGACGAGGCGAGTTGGCCGCCGTCCAATCTTCAGCAGGAACGCCGGAAGTTCCTGGTGCGGGGCAAGGGTGCTCCGTGGCTGGCGAAGTTTGCAGGCCTCGGAGAGCTGGGAGCGAGAAAGCTCCAGATGGCCCGTCGCCTGCATGAGGCAGGCTTCGCGCCGGCGGTCGCCGGCTACCGCCACGGCTTCCTCGTGCAAAGCTGGCAAGAGGAGGCCCGGGGCCTTGACCAGGTCGCCTCCGATCGCGGTCGCCTGATCGACCAAATTGGAACCTATCTGGGCTTTCGCAGCCGTCATTGCCCTGCAGAGGGGCAACAGGGCGCATCCTTGGACGAATTGCGGCATATGGCGGTCTTCAATACCCGGCAGGCGCTGGGAGAGGACGCAGGCTCGGCCCTGGAGCGAGACCTGCCACATCCGGGCGGTCTGGAGGGCAAAGTCCGCCGGGTCTGGTCCGACAACCGGATGCAGGCCTGGGAATGGCTGGTTTCCGGAGAACGTCTCGTCAAGACAGACGCGCTCGACCACTGTGCAGCCCACGACCTGATCGGGCCGCAGGACATCGCCTGGGACATTGCGGGCGCCATGGTCGAATTCGGCCTTTCGGAGGAGGAATCCGCCCGGCTTTGCACCATCGTGGAGCGGGAGGGCAGCCAGCCGGTCCCGTCCGAGCTGGTAACCTTCCTGCTCCCCTGCTATTGCGCCTTTCAGATGGGCGCCCACCTCATGGCTGCCGCCGGACATGGAGGCGAGGACCAGGCCCGCCTGCGCAAGGCGGCCGACCGCTACGGCCGCCGTCTGCGGGTCTTGAAATCCTGAGCCGCGAGCCTGGATCGAGCAGGAACAAGGGAAAGTTCCTCCCCGTTAACGGCCAAGGCAACACGTTAGCAGCGACGGGACCATCCGGCCCGTCAGGATCGGTCCCTGCATGTTTTCCGACACATGGCGTCTCTTGAAAGTGGCACTTGCCGGCTGGTGGAACGACCGTGCCATGAGCCTTGGCGCGTCCATTGCCTTCTTCACCGTCTTCTCCCTGGCCCCCATGCTGCTCGCCGCCATTGCCGTTGCCGGATTGGTCTTTGGCCGGGAGGCCGCCCAGGGCGCCATCGTGGCAGAGCTCGGCGGCATGATCGGCACCAACGAGGCGTCATTCCTTGAAACGATGATCGCCAGCGCGGGCAATGTCGGCTCCGGGATCATCGGAACCACCATCGGCATCGTGACCTTTCTGCTTCTCGTCACCGGGGCCGTCGTCGAACTCCAGGACAATTTGAACATCATCTGGAAGGCCAAGCCGCCGGCGAGCTACGGGGTGCTGGATTTCATCCGAACGCGGCTCGTGAGCTTCGGCCTGGTGCTGGGGATCGGCTTTCTGCTGCTCGTGTCCCTCGTCATCGACACGGGCTTGACGGCGCTCGGATCTTACCTCGAAGCGAACTTCTCAGGCGCAACGGCCATCCTTCGGTTCCTCAACAGCCTCGTCGCCCTTGCGGTCGCGACGCTTCTCTTCGCGATGATGTTCAAGCTCCTGCCAGCCGTCGACATTCAATGGAGCGATGTCTGGACAGGCTCCCTGGTCACGGCTTTCCTGTTCACCATCGGCAAGTTCCTGATCGGGTACTACCTCGGCAAGAGCAATGTCGCTTCGAGCTATGGAGCGGCCGCGTCGATCATCACGATCCTGCTCTGGATCTATTACTCGTCCCTGATCCTGCTGTTCGGCGCCGAATTCACGAAAGCCTACGCAGAAAGCCGGGGCAGCCGGCGTGGGCAGGCTGTCGAAACCCCATAGATGAAACGAGCCGGGCGGCCCCGGCTCGTTCCCATAGACGACGGTTCGACGCCTACTCGGCAGCCTCCTTGGTGGCCGGCGTTGTGGGCACGTTGCGCATGCCGCCGAGAACCTCCTCGGCCGAGGCCTTGTAGTTCTTCACGGAGCTCGTCCACTGGCCCCAGACGGTCGAGTCGATCTTGTCGCCATTCCTGCCGAGGTTCTGCAGGCGGCGTTTGTCCTCCTCGGTCAGGACCTGCTTGGGCAGCGGCGGGAGATTGCGGACATCGTCGGCCGTGATGCCAAGGATCTCGCCCACACGGGTCCCGTACTCGTCGTGCACCATCAGGAAGTGCCAGACCATCCGCTCCTGAACATCCCGCTCGCACTGGCCTAAAAGCGTGCCCATGTTGAGGACGAGATCGTCGCGTTCCCAGTCCATCATGGTGCAGTAGCGGCCCCGGGCATGGATGTAGTCGTTGCGCCGCTCGATCACGCTGCGCGTCAGCCGGCCATGGATCTCGGGCGGGTTGTTGGGCTCTTCCCGCGGCGATTCATGCAGGCCGTTGTGGATCGACGGCTCGTAGTTCACGTGCAGGTTCTGCCCCGGCGCCAGATCGCGGCGGTAGGACATTTGCCCGCCGTTCAGGTTGGTCGACACCTTGGCGTTCTTGGCCTGGTTCACGGGCAGCTGCAGGTAGTTCGTGCCGACGCGATAGCGCTGAGTGTCGGAATAGGAGAACGTGCGACCCACCAGCATCTTGTCATCGGAGAAGTCGAGCCCGTCCACGAGCACGCCGGTACCCATGGCGATCTGCTCGTTCTCGTTGAAGTGATCCTCGACATTGCGGTTGAGCGTCATGACCCCCACATGCCGCAGCGGAAAATCCTTCTCTGGCCAGATCTTGGTATCGTCCAGCGGATCCCAGTCGAGTTCCGGATGGTCGTGGTCTTCCATGATCTGCACGTACATGTCCCACTGTGGATACTCGCCGCGCTCGATCGCCTCAAAGAGGTCCTTGGATGCCGAACCGAGATCCTGGCCCTGTACCTTGGCGGCTTCCTCGGCCGTCAGGCTGGCCAGTCCGCAGCGCGGATGGAAGTGATACTTCACCAGCACGGTGTCGCCCTGGGCATTGACCATCTTGTAGGTGTTGACGCCAAAGCCCTCCATGTGCCGGTAGCTCGCCGGGATGCCGCGCGGGCTGAACAGATGGGTCAGCATGTGCATGGATTCCGGCGTCTGGCTCATGAAGTCGAAGATGCGGTTCGGCTCCTGACGGAAGGTGACGGGATCCGGCTTCAGGGAGTGAATGACATCTGGAAACTTGATAGCATCTCGTATGAAGAAAACTGCCAGGTTGTTGCCAACGAGATCCCAGTTGCCATCCTCGGTATAGAACTTCACCGCAAAGCCGCGCGGATCACGGGCAACCTCCGAGGAATCGCGGCCGCCGATCACGGTCGAAAAGCGGATCGCCAGAGGCGTCTTCTTACCGGGGGTCTGGAACAGCTTGGCGCGGGTGTATTTCGAGGCGGGCTCGTCGCCGATCTTGCCGGTCACCTCGAGCTCGCCGTAGCACACGAAGCCGCGGGCATGGACGACCCGCTCAGGAATACGCTCGCGGTCGAAATGGGTGATCTTCTCAAGGAACTGATAGTTTTCCAGCGTGGCCGGGCCGCGGCTGCCGACGGTGCGCTGGGACTGGTTGTTGGTGACAGGATGCCCCTGCCTGTTCGTCAGGACTTGATCGGACGTACCCGACGGTGCGTGAGGGTTCTTGGCCATGGCGATCTCCCTTGGATGACCGGTTGATTGCGACACGCCCCCAACAAGATCGTAAGGAGTTACGGCAATCAGCACCAATCGATAATCCTGAGGCACGTGATCAGATTATCTAATTGAAAGCTGCTCACAGAGAGGGCACGTTTGCGGAGGCAACATCCGGAATCCGCAATGGTTGCGCGCTTCATGCAGATGTTGCGCGACAGCCGGTTCGAGCTGGCTTCAAGTCGCGGGATCATCATTTCCATTCGACCTACGTGAGTCCATGCCAAGCTTGAGAGGGGCTTGGATGAGGCTCCCTCAGCGAAAGATCCGGTCGCCCTGCTCGTCGATGATCTGCTTGCCTTTGGTGATCGCGAAAGTGGCGGCCTCGTCCTTGCTGGGATGTGTCTCGGCCCGCACGAAGCGGTGCTCCTTCGTGCCTGTCTCGAACTCTTTCTCGATCACACCGGCGGTCTGGAACCCGCCTTTGGCGGAATAGGGTGCCGGCCGGATACGAAACCCTTTGTACTCCACGGCCTCGGCCGCAGGCTCCTCGTGCTCGCCTGCACCGCCTCCACCCGCCAGCCGGTTCCAGAGGCCTTTCAAGATCGATGCCATGGCTGTCCCTGAACAAGGTTTGATTCGAGAAGCCGCAGCATAGCCGGGACACCGCAGAGGAGCGAATCCGCTGGCTTGCTCCCATCACGATCCGATGATCGAGGCGAGCCACTCCTTCGAACGACCTTGACGTCAAGCTCCCCGCAGCCAACTCTCGTTCTCCGTCTGGCTCAAGAGATGCAGGGGTCCTTTATGAAATTCCCTCTGTTCGGATTTTGTCTCTCCGCCACGCTGCTCACAGGCGGCATTGCCTTCGCCCACCATGGCTGGGGCAGCTACGATGCGGGCCGTGTCATGACGATCACCGGCAATGTCGAGCAGGCCAATTGGGAAAACCCGCACGTCATGGTGGTCGTGCCCCACCAGGGGAAAAGCTGGGAAGCGGTGCTCGCGCCTCCCTTCCGCATGAGCGCACGTGGGCTGACCCCCGACATGATCAGGCCCGGAACGCAGGTGAGCCTTGAGGGCTATCCTTCCACCCGCACGGCGACAGAGATGAGAGCGGAACGGATTGTCGTGAGCGGCAAGACCTACGAACTGCGCTAGGCCATCATGTATCTCGACTTCCTTGCCGCCCTGGAGGGCTCCTGGCTCGGCCATGCAGGGCGACATTCCGGCTGGCTCTACACTGTCGCCAATCTGCTGCACGTCCTGGGAGCGGCCTTCGTTGTCGGCGGCATCGCGGTCTTCGACCTGAAGGTCCTGGCTGAGCGCGGAAAGCATGCATGGCAGGTCGGACGCTATGCCATTCCGCTTGCCGCCACCGGTTTGGCGCTTCAGATCCCGACCGGTACACTGCTCCTGGCGGTGGAGGCCCGCGCCCTCGGCATCAACCCTGCCTTCTACGTGAAGCTTGCCTTCATTGCTCTAGGGCTCGTCAATGTCGCACTCTTCCATATCCGCTTCGGAACCGCTCTACGCACAGGTGCCTTGCCGCCGGAAGCGCGAGTTTACGCAATTGTCTCCCTTGTCGCCTGGATCGCCACGCTCTTGGCAGGACGTATGATCGCCTATTTGTAGCTTGGCACATGGCTTTCATTCTTCGTCCGTCAATCGTTCCAAGCGGGGTCCTTCATGCGCTTGCAGCTGGCGCTTTGTGGCATTGCCCTCTGCTGCGGCACCGCCCTGGCTGAGCCTGGGACCTCGACGGAGACCATCGAGCAGGCCCTGTGCCGGCTGATCGAGGGAGCGGCTCGCAATCAACAGATCCCGCATGAGTTGCTCACCCGGCTGATCTGGCAGGAAAGCTCGTTTCGTCCCCGCGTCGTCAGCCCGGCGGGCGCACAAGGGATTGCCCAGTTCATGCCAGGAACGGCTCGGGAGCGGGGTTTGGCCGATCCTTTCGACCCCGAGCAGGCCATCCCCAAAGCCGCGGAGTTCATCGCCCATCTTGCAGAGCAGTTCGGCAATCTAGGTCTTGCGGCAGCGGCCTATAACGGCGGGCCCGCGCGGGTGACCGCTTGGCTCGCAGGCCGGGGAGAACTGCCGTCAGAAACCAGAAATTATGTGATGGCGGTCACTGGCCGGTCCGCGGAGGAATGGGCTGCAGATGCGAGGGAGCGGAGAAGTGCCGACAGCAAGGAGGGGCCGAGGCTAAGCTGCCAGCAGATCGTCGCCACCCTGCGCATCCCTGGGCGCGGCGATACCATCGAAGCGCCCTTTGCACCATGGGGCGTTCAGCTTGCCGGCAACTTCTCGAAAGAAAGGGCTCTCGCCACGTTCAGGCGGACAAGCCAATCCTACGCTTCGCTCCTGAAGGACGTGCGGCCGATGATCATCGGCACACGGCTGCGCTATCGCGGCACGCGCACGTTCTATCGTGTCCGCGCGCCGGCCGAAACGCGCCAAGCGGCTGAGCGGTTATGCCGTGACATCCGCACGGCAGGCGGCAGCTGCATCGTGCTGCCAAGTTGAAAAGCCTGCCCAGCACACACGGGACAGGCTTTCTTGGATCCACGATGGGCTAAGCGATCAGCGACGCTGAGGCCGAAGCGAGCGAGCCAATTCGCGGATGACGTTGTCCTCAATGTTGAGGTTCAGATCGTTGTCGTCGCCCGCATCGTCATCGCCCAGATCCGCATCGACCGGAGCAGCGGGCCTGGACAGAACGCCCCGTTGAGGCTGCGCCGTTCTTTCATTGGCCTGCGCAGGGGCGGCTGGTTGCGCGTTGCGCTGGCCTGCTCCGGCTTCCGCCGAACTGCGCGCGGGGGCGTGCGGGGTATAGCCGCGTGGGGCGGAATACCGGTTCTCAAGCGTATCGAGCAGGCTGTTGAGGGCTGCGTTCGACATCGGCACGTCGGGCGCCTGAGGAGCACCCTCCAGAGCGATGGACCGGTTCTGATAGGCCACTTCCGTTGTCACATCCGGACCGAACCAGGACAAGGGACGGAAATCTCTGGCTTCTTCATCGCTTTCGAACGGAACGGAGATCAGGTCCAGGGGACCTGGCGTCACGAAGCGGACGATCTGGATGTCGCGCGTGCCGACAGTGAGATGAGTCAGCAGATAATCGAGCTTTCCGGGCGTCACATCGAGAAGCGCCTCGGCATGAGCCCGAGGAACCTCGGTGCGTTCCTCGATCGGCCCGTTAGGTCCGGAATGAAGCAGAACGAGGCTACCCTTGTCACCTTCCACGACCACGAAGGAGCTGCGGTCGGCCTGATTGGGGAAGTGACCTTCCGTGACACGATTGCCTCCTCTCTCCTTGCGGATCAGGCGCGCAAGCGAAGAAGCAATGAGGTAACGCCGGGAAGTAACCATATTAAGTTCTCTACTATTGACGGAGCGCCACTCACCGGCTCGCAGGACTAGCAGCATGCACTCGCAATAGAACGAAATTGCAAATCAATCTTCCATGCCAATGAGCATGGATTTGATTGCAACAATGTTTGCCGCTGCAGGAGTTCGAGCCTGTAAGAACAAGTCCTCTTGGAGGCCTATGATGGCGTTCCCATGGCAAAGATCAATGGATAGGGCCAAATGCCGCCTGAGTTTTGTCGATAAAGTTAATGTCAAGAAGCGGAATTTGCTGCTGACATGATGTGACTGTGAAACAGATGCCGCTTCGCACAGCAGAATTGTCGCTCTCGCGCGTTCAGCCATCACACAAGTTCATCCTCTCGGCATCTCACAACTGAGATGCCGAGAGCATGCAACGCGCAAGCGTAATGGAATTACTCGCTCGATTTGGTCTTCGGCACGTATGGACCGTTGCCGTCGAAGGTATAGGAGGTCTTCACCGTGGTGTAGAACTCCTGCGCGTAGCGGCCCTGCTCCCGTGGGCCGTAGGACGAACTCTTCCGGCCGCCGAACGGTACATGGTAATCGACACCTGCGGTCGGCAGGTTCACCATCACCATTCCGGCCTCCGCATTACGCTTGAAGTGCGAGGCGTATTTGAGGCTCGTGGTGCAGATGCCGGACGACAGACCGAACGGCGTGTCGTTGGCGAGTTCCAGCGCCTCGTCGTAATCCTTTGCGCGAGTCACGGTGGCGACCGGCCCGAAGATCTCCTCGCGCGCCACGCGCATCTGGTTGCTCACCTCCGTGAACAGCGCAGGCGCCAGATAGAAGCCGGGGCTATCGCGCTTCAGGAGCTCGCCACCCGCCACAAGCTTGGCGCCTTCTTCCTGGCCGATGCGGATGTATTTCAGATCCTGGTCGAGCTGGCTCTGATCCACCACCGGGCCGATATGGGTGCCGGCCTTCAGGGCATCGTCGATGACGAGCCCCTGCATGCGCTCCTGCATGGCGGCCACGAACTGGTCGTGAATGCCCTCGGTCACGATCAGGCGCGAGGAGGCCGTGCAGCGCTGGCCGGTGGAGAAGAAGGCGCTGTTGACCGCGCATTCCACCGCCACCTTCAGGTCGGCGTCGTCGAGAACTACCATCGGGTTCTTGCCGCCCATCTCCAGCTGAACCTTCTTCATGGGATCAGCGGTGATGCAAGTCTGAGCCACTTTGCGTCCCGTCGGCACCGAGCCGGTGAAGGAGATGGCGGAGACTTTGGGGCTCTGCAGCATCGCCTCGCCGACCACCGAGCCGCGGCCCATCACCAGGTTGAACACACCGGCCGGCACGCCGGCGCGGATGATGATCTCGGACAGAGCATGGGCCGAACCCGGCACGAGGTCCGCGGGCTTGAACACCACCGTGTTGCCGTAGGCGAGCGCCGGCGCGATCTTCCAGGCGGGGATCGCGATGGGGAAGTTCCAGGGCGTGATCAGGCCGACGACGCCCACCGGCTCGCGGGTGATCTCCACGTCGATGAAGGGCCGCACGGAGGGTACCTTCTCGCCAGCCATGCGCAGGCACTCGCCGGAGAAGAAGAGGAAGATCTGGCCTGCGCGGGTCACTTCGCCGATGCCTTCCGGCAGGGTCTTGCCCTCTTCGCGGGACAGCAGGCGGCCGAGCTCCTCCTTGCGGGCGAGGATCTCGTCGCCGACCGCCTTGAGAATGTCGTGGCGCTGCTGGATCGACGAACGCGACCAGGCGGGGAAAGCATCGTAAGCGGCAGCGATCGCACGTTCGGCCTCTGCCGCCGAAGCGCGGGCATATTCCCCCACCACGTCGTTGGTGTTGGACGGGTTGATGTTCGCCGATGCTTCCGTGGCCGAGAGCCACTCGCCCGCGATATAGTTCTTCGTCATCGTTAACCTGCCTGTCTGGTGTTGATGAGGCCCCTTTGGGCCAGGTTGGACATGAAAGCGCCGATACCGAAGGTCCACGAGGGAGAGGGGCATGGCCCCTCTCCCATTTCATGAGAGCGGCCTTAGCCCCTGCGTGATCGGATCATAAAGGTTTCGTAGGAGAACTCGTTTACCTGCTGCCAGAGGTACTGTTCGTTACGATAGGCCATCATGTGGTCGTGAACACGCTTGAACAGCGGGTTCTGGGCGGAGATCGAAGCATAGACCTCTCCAGCCGCCTTGAGACAGGCGTCCATCACAGGCGCGGGAAATGCCTTGAGCTGAGTGCCAGTCGCAACCAACCGGCGAATGGCCCCAGGATTGAGCTGGTCGTATTTTGCGATGGTGATCGTGTTGGCCTGGTGCGCGGCTGCAATCAT
>JAESFT010000474.1_pt1 | contig 23713 bp, 19 predicted proteins | sample 9269451 | NCBI WGS metagenome assembly JAESFT01 (sample SAMN14502557, study PRJNA617106) | algae metagenome | isolation source: Scytonema hyalinum WJT4-NPBG1 and co-occurring heterotrophs from well... | place: USA: Mojave Desert, Joshua Tree National Park, California | collected 2006-05-25
CTGGCCTCGCAAGCTTGCCGGCGGGAGGCCCTTGGTGCCTTCGGGCTGCCAAGTCTCAACGCCTAAAAGCACCGTGCGCGAGGGGCGGACCGGCTCTTCCATCTTACCCATAAGCATCGAGCCGGGCCGCCACTCGCGCCACCCTCGATCATCCTTCCGGCTCAGGGCTCCCAAGCCCTGGGCCTGAAGGTGCTGGCACTTTGAAAGCAACATATCCACTCCCGCACCGGGCGGAGGCGAAGAACGCGTGAATCCCGTGCACCATCCGACCCCACCCCTGGAGACTCCGCCGCGGAGCGCTATGGTTCAAGCACCCTCACACACGATTCGACCATGCCCCCACGCAGCACAACCTCCGAAAAGCCTGTCGACCACCTGACGCCCGACGACGCGCGGATCGAGCACGAGGCGCTCGGCGCCGAGATCAAGGAGCACGACCGGCGCTATTACGAGGAGGACGCGCCGAGCATCTCGGACGCCGAATACGATGCCCTGCGCAAGCGCTACGAGGCCCTGGAAGACCAGTTCCCCGAGCTGAAGACGCCCGAGAGCCTGACCCAGAAAGTCGGCTCCAAGGTGTCGGAGAAATTCGGCAAGATCCGCCATCGGGTGCCGATGCTCTCGCTCGCCAACGGTTTCGCCGACGAGGAGGTTGAGGAATTCGTCGAGCGCGTCCGCCGCTTCCTGCAGTGGAAGGGCGATGCGCCGCTCGCCTTCACGGCGGAGCCGAAGATCGACGGACTTTCCTTGAGCCTGCGCTACGAGAACGGCAGGCTCGTGTCCGCCGCCACCCGCGGCGATGGCGCGGTGGGCGAGGACGTGACGAACAATGCCCGCACGGTGGGCGACATCCCGCACCAGCTCAAGGGCAAGGACGTTCCCGACATCTTCGAGGTGCGCGGCGAAATCTATCTCTCACACCAGGATTTCGCCGCCATCAATGCGCGCCAAGAGGCTGCCGGCAAAGCGCTCTTCGCCAATCCGCGCAATGCGGCGGCGGGCAGCCTGCGCCAGCTCGACGCGTCGATCACCGCCTCGCGCCCCTTGCGCTTCTTCGCCTATGCCTGGGGCGAGGTGAGCACCATGCCGGCGACGACGCAGCATGGCATGATGGAGTGCTTCCGGAGCTTCGGCCTCAAGGTCAACCCGCTCACGCGCCGCTGCACGAGCGTCGCCGAGATGCTGGAGCACTATCACGCCATCGAGACCGACCGCGCCAATCTCGGCTACGACATCGACGGAGTGGTCTACAAGGTCGATGATTTGAGCCTGCAGCAGCGCCTCGGCTTCGTCTCGCGCTCGCCGCGCTGGGCGCTGGCGCACAAGTTCCCGGCGCAGAAGGCCGTGACGGTGCTCGAAGGCATCGAGATCAACGTGGGCCGCACGGGTTCGCTCAATCCCATCGCCCGCCTGAAGCCCGTCACGGTCGGCGGCGTCGTCGTGTCGAACGCGACCCTGCACAACGAGGATTACATCAAGGGCATCGGCGGCAACGGCGAGAAGATCCGCAACGGCGTCGACATCCGCATCGGCGACACGGTCGTCATCAACCGCGCCGGCGACGTGATCCCGAAGGTGCTCGACGTGGTGCTGGAGAAGCGCCCGGACGACGCAAAGCCCTACGAGTTTCCGACCACATGCCCGGCTTGCGGCAGCCATGCGGTGCGCGAGGTCAATCCGCGCACCGGCAAGGAGGATGCGGTGCGCCGCTGCACCGGCGGACTCATCTGTCCGGCGCAGGCCCGCGAGCGCCTCAAGCACTTCGTCTCGCGCAACGCCTTCGACATCGAGGGCATGGGCGAGCAGCGCATCGACGAGTTCTACGAGGAAGGGCTCGTCCAGCGCCCGCAGGATATCTTCACCCTGCAGGCCCGCAACGCACGCAGCCTCAAGCGTCTGGAAAACCGCGAAGGCTGGGGCGAGACCAGCGCGAAGAACCTGTTTGCCGCCATCGAGGCGCGCCGCTCGATCGCGCTCAACCGCTTCATCTTCGCCCTCGGCATCCCGCATATCGGCGAGACCTCGGCGCGGTTGCTCGCACGCCATTTCGGCACCTTCGAGCACCTGCGCGAGACCGCGAAGGCCGCGGCCGATCCGGCCTCGGAGGCCCATGCGGAGCTGACCGCTATCGGCGGCATCGGGCCGGTGGTGGCGGAGGCCGTGGTCGAATTCTTCAAGGAGGCTCACAACGAGGAGATGCTCGATGCGCTCCTCGGCGAAGTAACGGTCGAGCCCATGGAGGCGCCGGCCACCGCGAACTCGCCCGTCGCCGGCAAGACCGTCGTGTTCACCGGCTCGCTCGAGCAGATGACCCGCGAGGAGGCCAAGGCCATGGCCGAACGGCTCGGGGCCAAGGTCGCAGGCTCCGTGTCGAAGAAGACGGACATCGTGGTGGCCGGTCCTGGGGCGGGCTCCAAGCTCGCAAAGGCGGCCGAGCTCGGGCTTCAGGTGATGGACGAGGACGGCTGGTTCGCCCTCGTCGGGCGGGGGTGAGACTTCTGTCCAAGACTTGGGCGCTCCGATGTGGCAAGGTGGCCTCATGACGGTGATCACCCCCGAGGTCTCGCTCGACCCGGAACTGGTCGGAGCGGGCGACGTGACGCATTTCTGGCGAGTGCCGCGCTATCGCGACCTCGACTGCCTGCGCGCGACCTTCCGCCGTCACGCCTATGCCCGCCACAGCCACGACACCTACGCCATCGCGGCAGTCCTGGCCGGCTGCGAGACCTTCTTCCATCGGGGCGAGCAGCACTACGCGCCGGCAGGCTCCGTGGCCGTCGTCTGCCCGGACGAGATCCATGATGGGGAGCCCTATGGCGGAGGGTTCGAGTACCGCACCTTCTACCCGTCGGCCGAGCTGATGCAGGAGATCGCCGAGGACGTAGCCGGGCGGCCTCTTTCCCGCGCGCCCTGGTTCCCGCATTCGGTTATCGACGATCCCGAGCTTTTCCAGGCTCAGGTTCGGCTTCATGCCTGCCTCTGCCGGGATGAGAGCTGGAGCTCCGAGATGGAGCAGGACACCCGGCTCATCGGTTTCCTGAGCCGCCTGATCGCCCGCTGGGCCGATCTCGATGCCCTGCCGACCCTGCGCTACGGCTCGAAGGGCATCCTGCGGGTGCGGGATTACCTCGACTCCCATATGAGCGAGGAGGCGGATCTCGCCGATCTCGCCACCATGGCGGGCCTCTCCCGCAGCCACTTCATCCGCGCCTTCGCGAAGGAGACCGGCCTGACGCCCCATGCCTATCTCCTCGACCGGCGCTTCCGCGCAGCCACGAAACTGCTGAGCCAGGGGCAGGCGCCAGGCGACGTGGCGGTCGCCTGCGGGTTCTTCGACCAGAGCCACCTCAACCGCGTCTTCAAGGCCCGCATGGGCGTGACGCCCGGCGCCTATCGGGCCGCCTGAGACCGCACTTTCATCCAAGACGCTTCCTCATCGAACGCGCAAAGGTGCGGAAAACAGGCATGGCCATGGATCAAGCAAACCCCCTCACCGCCGATTATCGCCGCGAAATCCGGGCGGGACTGCGCGACATTGCGCCCGTCGTGGTGGCGGCCATTCCCATCAGCCTCCTCTTCGGCGCCGTGGCCGCCGCCAAGGGGCTGTCGCCCCTGGAGGTCACGGTGATGTCGGCCCTCGTGTTTGCCGGCGGGGCGCAGTTCGCCGCGATCGAGACCTGGATCCATCCAGCGCCCATCCTGACGCTTGCCTTCGCGACGCTGCTGATCAATGCGCGCCACGTGCTGATGGGGGCCTCGCTGGCTCCCAAGGTGCGGATGTCGCGGGTCCAGACCTTCCTGTCGTTCTTCTTCCTGACCGACGAGGCCTGGGCCCTGTCCGAGCGCCGCGCCTTGGATCGGCCCGTCACCGGCGCCTACTGGGCCGCCATGGGTGCAGTCCTGTGGCTGAACTGGACGTTCTTCTCGGGCCTCGGGGCGGTCCTCGGCTCCTTCCTGGGCAATCCGGAGCGTATCGGCGCGGATTTCGCCTTCACGGCCCTGTTCATCGGCCTCGTCGCGGGCTTCGGGCGAAGCCGGGTGACGCTCGTCACGGTAGCGGTCAGTGCCGCCGTCGCGGCTCTCGTCCATTACTTCATCGGCGCACCCTGGCATGTGGCCTCGGGCGCGCTCGCCGGCATCGCCGCTGCCTATCTGGCTGCTCCCGAGGAGGCGCGCTCATGAGCCTCGACACGATAACCCTGCTCGCCATCCTGGCCATGGCGGTGGTGACCTACCTCACCCGCGTTGCGGGCCTCTTCTTGGCCGACCGCCTCGTGCTCACCGGCCGCGCCAAGGCCGCCTTCGACGCCATTCCGCCGGCCGTGCTCGTTGCCGTGATCGCCCCCACCGCGCTCACCACGGGATGGGCGGAGGCCATCGCGGCCGCCATCACGGCGGTGGCGGCGTTCCGGCTGCCACTGCTTGGAACAGTCGCGGTCGGCGTGGTGTCCGTCGTGGTGCTGCGGAACCTGCTCTAGCCGATCGGCCGCGTCGCGTTCTCCAGCCAAGCCCGCGTCTGGGCATCGAGCTTCGGTCCGATCTTCTCGCGCACGGCGGCATGGTAGGCGTTGAGCCAGGCGATCTCGTCGGCGGTCATGATGGCGGGCTCCACGAGTCGCAGATCGATGGGTGTGAAGGTCAACGTCTCGAAACCCATCATCTCGCGGTCGCCGCCGGGAATTGTGCGGGGCTCCACGAGGATGAGATTTTCGATGCGGATGCCGTAGGCCCCCGGCTTGTAGAAGCCTGGCTCGTTCGACAGCATCATGCCCACTTCCAGGGGCGTGTGCCCGGTCTTGGCGATGCGCTGCGGGCCCTCGTGCACGGACAGATAGCTGCCGATACCGTGGCCGGTGCCGTGGTCGAAGTCGAGACCCGCCTCCCACAACGGCTTGCGGGCGAAGGCGTCGATCTGCGCGCCCGTCGTGCCCTTCGGAAACACGATCTGCGCGATGGCAATGTGGCCCTTGAGCACGCGGGTGAAGCGGTCCTTCATCTCGGCCGTCGGTTCGCCCACGATGATCGTGCGGGTGATGTCCGTGGTGCCGTCCTCGTACTGCGCCCCGGAATCGATCAGAAAGATCTGATCGAGCTCGAGCGTGCGGTTGCTCGACGTCGTGACGCGATAATGGGGCAGAGCGGCATTGGGGCCGGCGCCCGAGATGCTCGGGAAGGAGACGTTCTTCAAGGCGCCTGTCTCGATGCGGAAGGCCTCGAGGGCTTCGACGGCATCGATTTCCGTCAGCTTGCCCGAGGGAGCCTCGCGGTCGAGCCAGGCCAGGAAGCGCGCCATCGCGACGCCGTCGCGCAGATGAGCCGCATGGGAGCCGGCGATCTCGGCCTGGTTCTTGACCGCTTTCATGAGAGCGATGGGATCGGCTCCCACATCGACCGTGCCGCCGGCTGCCTCGATGCGCCGAATCAAGGCGACGGCGCCGGTGGCGGAATCGATGCGGATCTTGCCGCCCGCCTGGCCGAGCGCATCAAGGGCGCTCTGGAAGGTGCCGATGGGGGAGAACTCGGCGAGATCGCCAACGGCGTCCCCCGCCTCGTTCGTCCCCTTCGCCGGGTCGAAGAACAGGCTCGCGCGACCCTCTCTGGGGAGGATGGCATAGCCGAGGGGCAGGGGGGTGTGCCCCACATCGCCGCCGCGCAGATTGAAGGCCCAGGCGAGGTTGTGCGGATCGGAGATGACCAGCGCGTCTAACTTCGCCTCCGCCATCTTCCTGCGGATGCGCTCCAGCTTGGCAGGCGCGGTCTCGCCCGCGTAGTCGAGCGGGTGTGGTCGCACGGGAGCCTGCGGTGGAGACGGGCGGTCGATCCAGATCACGTCGACCAGATTGATGTCCACAGGGGCAAGCTTGCCGCCGGCCCGGCCGACCGCCTGCTCGAGCTTTTTCAGGCCATCGTGCGTGTGGAGCCAGGGATCGTACGCCAGGATGCCACCCGGCGGGAGATGGGCGGCAATCCAGTCCTCGGGGGTGGAGTCGGCAAGCTGGACCGGCACGATGACAGAGGTGTCGACCTGCTCGGCCGCTTGGACCGTGTAACGCCCGTCCACCACGAGAGCTGCCTTGCCCTGCAGGATCACGGCGGTACCGGCGGAGCCCGTAAAGCCTGTGAGCCAGGCCAGACGCTCCGCGCTCTTCGGCACGTACTCTCCCTGGTGCTCGTCGGCGCGAGGGACGATGAAGCCGTCGAAGCCGCGTCGGGCCATCTCAGTGCGCAATTTGGCGATGTGCTGAGGGCCTTGAGCCGTGGAGGTCGTATCGTCGAAGAACTGGAACTGAGCCATGGAAAGCAGCACCGATCGGTCGGACATGAGGAGGGCGACACGCTAGAGCATCGGACCCGATGGGGAAACCACTTTTGGGCTCAATCCGGTGGGCGAGGCGGTTGCCAGGAGGGTTGGCAGAGGTTGGCTCTGTCCGCAGCAGACCGCCTAGGAATTATGCGCCGAGTGCCTGCAGACCAATTTTTTGGGGCGTTAGCCTGCGCTGTGTGCATGACGCACATGTGATCCTGTGACTTCAACTAAAGTCGGACCGAGCTTATCTTTCTGACAACGATAACAGAGGAACGCTGAAGGGTCTCAGCACCAATCTGTTGGAGATGAGCCCATGATCACAGCTGTTTTTTCGAATTTTCTCGTCCGGACTGCCGGGAAGCCCTCCAGACTTGCACAAATCGCGACGCGGATCGCCGATGCGCTCATCGCAAGCCGGGCGAGAAGCGCCGCCCAGGAACTGCGCCGTCACGAGGCGTTCATCCAGGACCTGAGCCGCCGGCAGGACCATTCAGCCCTGTTCCGCGACCAAGCCGATCTGTTGCCCACTAAGATCTGACCAACACTCTTTAAGCGAGACCTACCATGATCATCATCACCGCCATGAAGGCCATCCGCGACGTCTGGATTGAGACCCTCAAGCTTCGTCGCGAACTCGCCAAGCGTTACCCGGGCGTTCTGGCGGAGTAATCCAACCGCAGGCGGGGCAGCGGACGAGCATTGCCCCGCTTCAAGACCAGCGCTGCCCAGCCGTCGAGGTCGTAGCGGCGCTGCAGATACCAGCCCTGACGGGCATAGGTTGACAGAACACCGGGGACGTCCCGGGCAAGCAGGCCTGAAAGGATGATCGTTCCATCCCGGCTTGCCACGCGCGCCAGCGACGGCGCCAGCATTCGCAGGGGCTTCGCCAGGATATTGGCGAAGACCAGGTCAAAATGGCCTGCGCGGTCGGCCTCTGCATGACGGATGCCGGGGCCGACATAGAGCTTCATGAATGCTCCGATTCCGTTCAGCCGCGCATTCTCGCGGGCCACACGCACGGCTTCCGGATCGATATCGCCGGCCACGACCGGCTTCTTCAGAATCTTCGCCGCCGCAAAGGCCAGAATGCCCGTGCCGGTACCGACATCGAGCACATGGCGAGGCGTGCGCGTCTTCAACTCATCGACAAATGCGAGCAGGCATCCCTTGGTGGTGCCGTGATGGCCCGTGCCGAAGGCAAGGCCCGCCTCGATCTCTATGGCGACGTCGCTCGGGCGGCGCTCATGGCGATCATGCGAGCCATGCACGAAGATGCGGCCCGCCCGGACGGGCTTTAGACCCTCCAAGGAAGCTTTCACCCAGTCCAACTGCTCGAGGGGAAGGAAGACGCCCTTGTCGGCCTCTGCGCCGACGATCGGGCGCAGCAGAGCCCGGATCGCTTCTTCATCGGGCTGATGCGCGAAATAGGCTTCCAGCATCCACGGCCCGCCATCCTCCGTCTCGAAGGAGGCGACGGCCGTCTCGGCCGGATCGAAGATCTCGCCGATCATGTCGGTCATGGCGCGTGCGGAGCGCTCATCCGTGGTGATGCGGAAAACGTGGGTGGGGCGGTTAGGGTGCAGACCTTCAAGCATGAAAGTCGCCTTAGCACCCCTTGCAACGCAGGTCACCTGTCCGTGAGACCGGGTTTCGCCTGGAACCGTCAGGACAGCGTTCCGTTGTGCCCTCACCCGATGTCGGCCGCGGCCTGCGGCTGACGGCTGCGCTTGTTCCCTTTCCAGGAGATCCCCATGCCCGGACGTCTTTTCGACAAGGTTGCCATCGTGACGGGTGCCGGCACCGGCATTGGCGAAGCGATTGCGCTCAAGTTTGCCCAAGAGGGCGCGCGCCTTCTTCTAGTCGGGTTGCCGGATGATCCGGTCGAGGATGTGGCCCGCACGATCAACGGAGCGGGCGGGTTTGCTGAAATCTATCTCGGCGACATTGCCGAAGAGCATCATGCTCAAGCAGCCGTCGAGGCCTGTGCCAGCGCCTACGGACGCATCGATATCCTCATCAACAATGCGGGCGTGTTCCTGGCTGTTGCGGAAACGCAGGATTATCCCATCGACAAATTCGACGAGACCTTCCGCTCGAATGTGCGATCGGTCTTCCTCATGACCAAGTTCGCCTTGCCGCATTTGCAGGAAACGCACGGCAACATCATCGCCACAGGATCGGAGGCCGGCATGCTCGGACATCCGAAGAACACTCCTTATGGCGGCACGAAGGCCTTCATCCATTCCTTCATTCGCGGCGTGGCGGCGGAGCAGGTGCCCTATGGCGTGCGGGCCAATTGCGTGTGCCCTGGTCCGATCGACACAGCCTGGACGCACAAATCCACGGGACCGATGGATGCGGAACTCGCGACGATGATCACGCAGGCTACGCCCATGGGCCGTCGGGGGACACCGGAAGAGGTCGCGAACGTGTTCTGCTTCCTGGCTTCCGACGAGGCGAGTTTCGTCACCGGTGCGCTCTACACGGTGGATGGCGGCATCACGATCTCGAAAGGACCTGTCGGTGCGAAAGCCTCCTCGCACTTCAAGAAGCAGCCGCAGGGCAAGCTTCCGACCCGCCACTCCCATGACGGTTTGAAGAACAAGGATTACGAGACTCTGACCTGAGCCCAGCCGCATTGCGGGATCCGATATCAGCCGTCACGTCGGCATCAGAGCTCTGGCTGCTTCAAGGACTTTGAGGCGCTCGGTTTCCTTGCGCATGTATTCACGTTGCGTATCCGTGATGTAGTCGCGCACGATAGGCGCGGCATCGCGTTTTCGCGCCAGTTGCATATGGAAGACGAGCTGGCTTCCTGTCGTGAACATGGTCTCGGCGCTGATGAGATAGAACTCGAACATCCGGCAGAAGCGCTCGTCGTACATGGCAGCGATCTTCTGGCGGTTGGCCTCGAAACGCCGATGCCAATGATTCAGCGTCTTGGCATAGTGAAGGCGCAGGAACTCGAGATCGGTCACCCATAACTGGTTCTGCTCGACGACCGGAAACACCTCCGACAGGGCAGGCGAGTAGGCGCCCGGGAAGATGTACTTCCGGAGCCACGGACTCGCGGTTCCGGGCGGGCTCATCTTGCCGATGGAATGAAGCACCATGAGGCCGTCATCGTCGAGCAGGGCATTGATCTTGGCGAAGAACTCGCCGTAATGGTGCACCCCCACATGCTCGAACATGCCCACCGATACGATACGATCGAACTTCTTTTCCACCTTGCGGTAATCGAGCAGTTCGAAGCGGGCGCGGTCCGAGAGACCGGCGCGCCGCGCCTTCTCGTTGGAGAGCTCGTATTGCTCCTTCGACAGGGTCACGCCCGTGACATCCACGTCCTCCATCGCGGCGAGATAGAGCGCGAGATCGCCCCAGCCGCTGCCGATGTCGAGGATCTTCAAGCCGGGCTTGAGCTGCAGCTTCGAGGCGATGAGACGAAGCTTGTTCTGCTGCGCCTCTTCGAGCGTATCGTCATCGTTGATGAAATAGGCGCAGGAATATTGCATGCCCTTGTCGAGGAAGAGCTTGTAGAAGTCGTTCCCGAGATCGTAGTGGTGCGCCACGTTCTGCTGCGCCTTGCCCACCGGGTTCGCCTGCTGAAACCGTTTCACGGTGCGCGAAATGCGCTTGAGCGCACTCTGCAGCGGGTAGTTGGCTAATGTCGAGCGGTTCATCGAGAAGAGATTCAGGAAGTCTCGCAAGTTCGAGCCGTCTTCGAAACTCATGCGCCCGTCCATGTAGGCCTCGCCCGCATGCAGCTCCGGATTGAGGAAGAGCTTATGGTAGAGGGAGCGATCCGTGAGCCGCATGGTGACGCTCGGCCCAGGCTTGTCCCCGCCGAATACATGCACCGCGCCCTCCGCGTCGATCACCCTCAGGGTGCCTGCGCGAATAAACGACTTCAGCATGTGGGACAGCGGGAACATCGGAGCCTCTTCGATTACTTGGTTGGACGGGATGGTTCCACAGTTGCAGGCAGGTTACTAGAGGGAAAACCAGCAGATCAGAACTAGTCTAAAGTGCAGGAAAGACAGCCTATTCGGGGAACAACCACCAGTCGCTCCGGTTGGAAGGCTGACCCTCGTGGGGCCGGGGGCATCACTCAATCCATCAAACAGGAGCAGCCGATGTTCTTCCGTCAGAAGCAGATGGCGTATCACGCCAAGCCGGATAAACCCGATCCCATCTTCGCCAAAATGCTTCAGGAGCCCCTCGGCGGCCAATGGGGCGAGATCAGCGTGATGATGACCTACCTGTTCCAGGGCTGGAACTGCCGCGGTCCGCAGAAATACAAGGACATGATCATGGACATCGGCACCGAGGAAATCGGCCATGTCGAGATGCTCGCCACCATGATCGCGCGCCTGCTCGAAACCTCGCCAATCGAGCAGCAGGAGGATATGGCCAAGAACTCGGTGGTCGGCGCCGTCATGGGTGGGGCACGCGTCGAAGACGCCATCGTTGCCGGCATGAACCCACAGCACTACATTGTCACAGGTCTTGGCTCCCATCCGAGCGATAGCGTAGGCAATCACTGGTCGTCGAAATATACCGTCGCGAGCGGCAACCTGCTTGCCGATTTCCGCTTCAACGTCACGGCCGAGAGCCAGGGACGTCTTCAGGTTGCCCGGCTGTACAACATGACGAATGACGCCGGCGTACGGGACATGCTGTCCTACTTGATTGCTCGTGACACCATGCACCAGAACCAATGGCTCGCCGCCATCCGTGAGCTGGAAGAGGACGGCCTCGACATGACCCCGGTCCCGGCCAACTTCCCGCAGGAACTGGAGAAAGGCGAAGTCGCCTATCAATTCCTCAATCACTCGGAAGGCATGGAAAGCCAGCAGGGACGCTGGGCTCAGGGGCCCGCGCCGGACGGGAAGGGGACTTTCACTTACGTCGATCGCCCGCCGGCTTACACGGAAGACGAAGGCCAGCTCAATCCTGTCGACCCGCGCACCTACGGCACGCCGCCCACGCCGGTGCCGCCGATCGCTGCGGAGTGATCGTCGCGATCTCGGAACTCAACATCATGTCATGGCCGGGCTTGTCCCGGCCATCTCACTTTGGATGGGTACTGGGTCTCAGATCGGGATCACGGGCGCAAGGCAGGCGATAATAATGAAAAACTCTTCTAGCCCAACGCTTCCACAAAACTGTCCAGCACCATCTTGCGTCCCGCCTTATCGAACTCGACAGTGAGTTTGTTCCCGTCGACAGCTTCGATGGTCCCGGGGCCGAACTTGGTGTGCAGGACCCGTCCGCCGACTGCAAAGCCCGAGCCGCCGGTAGACTTGGCCACGAGCTCGCCTTCGATCAGCATCGGTCCGCGCCTGTCGCCGGAGCGGCGGGCCGAGTAGCCGCCGTCGTCGGCGGAGGCGCGGTGGGCCTGGGCGCGCTGCCAGCCGGGCGTCTGATAGGACGAGCCGCCGAAGGGCTGCATGCGATCGAAGCGCGAGCCGCCGCCATAGCCGCCATAGGAGAAGTTCGCGGGCGCCTCGACGATCTCGACGTTCGTCTCCGGCAGGTCGTCGATGAAACGGCTCGGGACGGTCGAATTCCATAGGCCATGGATGCGCCGGTTGGACGCGAAGTAGATCTTGGCGCGACGCCGCGCGCGGGTGAGGCCCACATGGGCGAGGCGGCGCTCTTCCTCAAGGCCTGCGCGGCCGCTCTCGTCGAGCGCGCGCTGGTTCGGGAACAGGCCTTCCTCCCAGCCGGGCAGGAAGACGGTGTCGAATTCCAGGCCCTTGGCCGCGTGAAGCGTCATCAGGCTCACGCGCTCGGCCGTGTCGCTCTCGTTCGCCTCCATCACCAGCGAGACGTGCTCGAGGAAGCTCTGCAGGTCCGGGAACTCCTCCATGGAGCGCACGAGCTCCTTGAGGTTTTCCAAGCGTCCCGCCGCATCGGCCGATTTGTCCTTCTGCCACATGTCGGTGTAGCCGGATTCCTCCAGCACCGTCTGGGCGACCTCGGATTGCGTCATGGTTTCGGAGAGCTTCGACCATCGGCCGAAGGAGATCAGGAGATCGCGCAGGGTCGCGCGGGGCTTGGGCTTGAGCTCGTCGGTCTCGACGATGAAGCGCGCAGCCTCCATGAGCGGCACGCGGGCGGCGCGGGCATGGTTGTGCAGCACTTGGATCGTCGCATCGCCCAGGCCGCGCTTGGGCACATTCACGATCCGCTCGAAGGCGAGATCGTCCGCCGGCTGGTTGACGACGCGAAGATAGGCGAGCGCATCGCGGATCTCCGCGCGCTCGTAGAAGCGCGGGCCGCCGATGACGCGATAGGGTACGCCAAGCGTCACGAGCCGGTCTTCGATCTCGCGCATTTGGGCGGAGATGCGCACCAGGATGGCGATCTCGGAAAGAGGATGCTTCTTGGCGTGCAGCGCCTCGATTTCCTCGCCGATGAGGCGTGCCTCGTCCTCCGAATCCCAGGCACCCGTGATCGTCACCTTCTCGCCCGCCTCGTCCTCCGTGCGCAGGGTCTTGCCGAGGCGGCCCTGGTTCTTGGCGATGAGTCCGGATGCGGCCGAGAGGATGTGGCCGGTGGAGCGGTAGTTGCGCTCCAGGCGGATCACGGTGGCGCCGGGAAAGTCGTGCTCGAAGCGCAGGATGTTGTCGACCTCGGCGCCGCGCCAGCCATAGATCGACTGGTCGTCGTCGCCGACACAGCACAGGTTCTTGCGCGCCTGGGCAAGGAGCCTGAGCCAGAGATACTGGGCGACGTTGGTGTCCTGGTACTCGTCCACGAGCATGTAACGAAAGCGGTTCTGGTACTGCTCCAGAATGTCCGGGTGCTCGCGCCACAGGCGCAGGCATTCGAGCAGCAGGTCGCCGAAATCGACGGCATTGAGAACCTTCAGACGCTCCTGATAGGCGCGGTAGAGCCGTCCGCCTTTGCCGTTGGCGAAGGCTCCGGCCTCGCCGGCCGGGACCTGATCGGGACCGAGACCCCGGTTCTTCCAGCCGTCGATGTGGGCTGCAAGCTGGCGCGCGGGCCAGCGCTTCTCGTCGATGCCCTCCGCCTCGATTACCTGCTTCATCAGGCGCAACTGGTCGTCCGTGCCGAGGATGGTGAAATCGGAACGCAGGCCGACGAGCTCCGCGTGACGGCGCAGGATCTTGGTGCCGATGGAGTGAAAGGTGCCGAGCCACTGCATGCCCTCGGCCACTGGGCCGATGACGGAGGTGATGCGCTCGCGCATCTCCCGTGCGGCCTTGTTGGTGAAGGTCACGGCGAGGATTTGGGACGGGTAGGCCTTGCCGGTGGCGATCAGGTGCGCGATCCGGGTGGTGAGCACGCGAGTCTTGCCGGTACCGGCGCCGGCCAGCACGAGAACCGGCCCTTCCGTGGCCTCGACGGCGGCACGCTGCTCCGGGTTCAAGCCGTTCAGATAGGGCGATTGCGGCGCAACCGCCGCACGGGCACGGGCACTCAAGGAGCCGGACGCCGGCTCATGGGCAAGGCCGTCCTGCGGATCGGGTCGGTGGTCGGACTGATTCATCGGCGGGACCATGGATCAAAAGGCGAACGGCGTCGAGCCCGAAGTCCTGTCGATCCTGCCGCAGGCTCGAACTTCCAGGCCTCAATCTCATTGTCGACAAGGGTTCTCATTGCCATATGGGTATGGCAGGCCCGAAGAGGAATGTCCCATGCGTCTCATGGTGGCCCTTGCCATCGTCTCAAGCCTTGTTCCGCCCTTGGCGATACCGGCCGAGGCCCAGACGCGCCTGCCGCGCACCAGCCCTGCGGAACGGAATACAAACGAGATCAATCGGCGGATCCGGCAGGACCAGGAAATCCTGGGCGTCGAACAGGATCTTCGAAGCGAAAGCAACCGAATCCGGCAGAATATCGAGCGGGATCGACTTTTCGCGCCGCGATCGCTCCCTCCAGTACCACGTGCAGGCTGCAGACGAGGGGCAGTTTGCTAGTGGCGCGTGCCCGAGGCTGACAGAGCGTCCTGTAGCTCTTCTTTCCGCGGGATGCCGATGGCCCGGCCCAGAGCCTCCGGTTTTGTCAGCCGGGAATGGGTGGTCTTCATCACGGCGAGATTGGCGGCGATATCGTCCGGGAAGGGAGAGACCTTCCGGGTTTCCATGTCCACATGGAGGGACAAGCCCTCCATCGATGCCGCTACCCAACCCTCGGTGGCATGGCGGATCTCCAGGTAGTAGTGGATGCGCTTCTCGTCGAAGTCGACGAGCTGGAGTGTGACCCGCACCCGGTCGTGCATCTTCAGCTCGCGCTTGTACACGGTGTGGACCTCGGCCGCGAAGAAGGAGGCCCTCCGCTTGTCCAGGTAATCGTGGCCTAGGCCCACGAGGCTGAAGCCCTCCTCCACGGCCCGGTCGAAGAACACGTGGTAATAGGCCATGTTCATATGGCCGTTATAGTCGATCCAACCGGGTTCGACCCGCATCGTGGAGGACACGAAGGGCGCAAAGAAGAAGACGGGCGTCCGCTTTTCCATGGTCAGTTTCGTCCCTCAACGCGGCTCAGATGTGCATTCCTTTCCCAACAGCACAGGAATGTTAGCACATTCAAATGGCTTGTGCATGACGGGTGCGGCATCTTTCTCATCCGGAGTGTTGCCTTCGTGACGGTTCTGGTAGCTATGGGTGAAATGAGCATCACAACCGGATCTGAAGCCTCCATGAATGCCCTCCAAGCGATCGCCCGTCAGCGAGCCACGGATGCCTCCGTGGCTGCCGTGGCGTCCACCCTGGCCCAACGCTTCGGCGATCGGGTCGCGACCTCGGCTGCCGTGCGCGAACAGCATGGGCATACCCTGACCTGGGTGAAGAACCAGCCGCCGGACATCGTGGTCTATCCGCGGACGACGGAGGAGGTGTCTGAGATCGTCAAACTCTGCGCCGAGCACCAGGTTCCGGTCATTCCCTACGGCACCGGCACCTCTCTGGAAGGGCATATCAATGCTCCCTACGGGGGAGTTTCCATTGATCTCAGCCTGATGAAGCGCATCATCGCGGTTCATGACGAGGATCTGGACTGCGTGGTCGAGGCTGGGGTCACCCGCAAGGAGCTGAACGAGTACCTGCGGGACAAGGGCCTGTTCTTCCCGATCGATCCGGGCGCGGACGCCTCCATCGGCGGCATGGTCGCAACCCGCGCGTCCGGCACCAACGCGGTCCGCTACGGGACCATGAAGGACGTGGTGCTGGCGCTCACCGCCGTGCTGCCCGATGGCGAGATCGTGAAGACGGCGAGCCGCGCCAAGAAGAGCTCGGCGGGCTACGACCTGACCCGCCTCCTCATCGGCTCGGAGGGCACGCTCGGCATCGTCACCGAGATCACCCTGAAGCTTCACGGCATCCCGGAGGCGATCTCCGCCGGCATCTGCCCGTTCCCCTCCGTGAAGGCGGCCTGCGACGCGGTGATCATGACGATCCAGACCGGCATCCCGGTGGCCCGCATCGAACTGCTCGACGAGGTGCAGGTGAGGGCGGTCAACCTGCATTCCAAGCTCACGCTGCCCGAGAGCCCGCTTCTGCTGCTCGAATTCCACGGCTCCGAGGCCGGGGTGCAGGAGCAGGCCGAGCGCTTCGGCGAGATTGCGGCTGAGTTCAGCGGTGGGCCGTTCGAATGGGCCACGAAGCCGGAGGAGCGCTCGCGCCTCTGGCAGGCCCGGCACGATGCCTATTGGGCGGCCAAGGGCCTGCGGCCCGGCACCCAGTCGGTGGCGACCGACGTCTGCGTGCCGATCTCCCGCCTGGCCGAATGCGTCGACGCCACCAAGCAGGACATCCTGGACAGCGGCCTGATCGCCCCCATCGTCGGCCATGTGGGCGACGGCAACTTCCACGTCCAGCCTCTCGTGAACACCGAGGATCCGGCGGAGATCGAGGCCTGCGAAGCCTTCGTAGACCGGCTCGTGCGGCGGGCGGTGGCCATGGAGGGAACCTGCACGGGCGAGCACGGGGTGGGGCAGAAGAAGATGAAATACCTGGAAGTGGAGCATGGGCCGGCAGCCCTAAACCTCATGCGCGTCTTGAAACAGGCGATCGATCCTCACAACATCATGAACCCGGGCAAGATCGTTGCGCTTTGACAGTGGAGCACTTTCACGGTGGAACACCTGGAACGGCGCTCCCGGTCCTCAGGCTCATGAGGTAAGGACGTCTCACTGTAACGGAGAAAAGGCAGCCTCTTGCGCGATATCCTGACGATCATCGCATCCATCGTGATCCTGATCCTGGCGGTTGCCGTAGCGGCGCCTCCCTTCGTGAACTGGGAGGCCCATCGCGACACGATCGACCGGATGATTGCGCGTGCATCCGGCACGGAGGCAAAGACCGAGGGCGATATCGGCATCCGGCTTCTGCCCGCGCCCAGAGTGATCCTCGGCCGCCTAAGGCTCGGCGGCAAGACGCCGGATTCCCCAGTCCTGACTGCCGATGGCGTTCGGGCGGAGGTCGCCCTGACGCCCCTGCTCCGAGGGGAGGTGCGGTTCACGGAAACGCGGGTGGGCCGGGCCGACATCCGGATCCCGGTTGCCGGGGACGGCGAATGGCGCCTGCCGCCGGATCTGGTGTCGGGCAGCGGCCGCGGCCGCGAATGGGCTATCGAGAACCTCACGGTCGCCCAGCTTCTCGTCACGACGCAGAGTGCGAGCACGGGACGCACCAACCAGGCCTTTGCCGAGAATGTCTCCATCGAAGGCCAGAGGCTGATCGGGCCGTGGCGGCTTGAGGGAACGACCGCCGGCGTGCCCTTTCGCTTGGTGACGGGCGAGTTGGCCGAGGACAAGAGCATCCAGGTCAAGCTCTCGGGCGGAGGCGACAACTATCCGCGCTTCGATCTCGATGCCCGGCTGGGGCTGAGCGAAGGAAGCGGCGAAGCCACGACCCCGCAAGTCTCGGGCAAGGCGAAGGTTCTGTTCGGTCCTCCGGCGCAGATCGCGGCCGCCGGCATCCCGATCCCGATCGCCGTCGAGACCGAATTCAAGACGGTGCCGGGCGCCGTCGAGCTAAGCCCGGTCAGCCTGGAGGCAGGCGAGGGCGGCGCGAGCCTGCGCATGACCGGGGAGGGCCGGATCGGCCTCACCGATCCGCGCATCTCTCTGAAGCTCGAAGGGCGCCGGCTCGACGCGGACAGCTTCATCCTGTCCGGCAACGGGCAGGACTTCAAGAGTCGGCTCCAGGGATGGTCCCTGCCTCTGGTCCGGGTGCCGATCGATCTCGATCTCAAGATCGACAGCATCGGCTTAGGCCAGGAGGATCTGTCCAATGCGGTCCTGCGCCTGTCTCTCGACACGGGCCGGGCGACGCTGGAGCGGATCGAGTTCAACGCTCCGGGCGAGACGAGGGTGGCGCTCGAGGGACAGCTGGGCCTGACCACCCGGGGCGGCATCAACGGCAAGGTGGCGCTGGCTTCCAACGCGTCCGACCGCCTGGCGCGCTACCTCGCCCGTATCGGGCTCAATTCACCCCTGCTCAGAGCGCTCGACGGACGTCCCGTGGAGGCCTCCTCGGAAATCGCCTTCTCGAACCCGGTTCTGTCCTTCAACCGCCTGCGGCTGAAGACCGGCGAGTCCATCCTCACCGGGAATGCCCGCTACACCGCGCCGGAGTCCAGCGAGCGCGGCAAGCTGGAGGCGCAGGTGGCGATCCAGGGCCTGAACCTCGATGACCTGCCGCAGGTGTCGAGCGTCTTTCAGGCGACCGAAAATCTCGACGTCGGCTTCATCCTGGACGCGCGCGGCGTCAGCGCCGGGAAGAGCCCTCCCACGGGCCGGATCTCGGCCCGGATCCTGTCCGACGGGCCGGCACTTCTGGTCGAGACGCTCGACATCGTGGATCTCGCGGGAGCCAATGCCCGGGTGCGGGGGCGCATCGCCCCTGACGGCTCGGGGCAGATCACCGGCAAGGTCACCGCTCAGCGTGCCAATCCCCTGGTCGATCTGTTGGGGAGTGTGTGGATCGGCGGAATTTCCAAGCTCGTCCCGTATTTCGTCCGCGAGGGCGCCCTCGATCTCGACGTTACGTCGGAGCGCGTCGCGCCGGCCCCCGGGTCGACCGAGCTGCGGCTGCGCACGACCGCGAAGGGACGTGTGGCCGGAGGGCCGTTCGAGGGCCAGGTCGACTCTGTCGACGGGCGGACAGAGAGCCTCGCGATCGCGTTGTCCGCCGACAATACGGGACGCTGGGTCAACCGGGCGAATATGGCCGGGCTGAACCGGCCTTCCAAAATCGATCTTCGCGGCACCCGGGTTGGATCCGGATTGTTCAACGTCACCCTTGCGGGCGACCTTGCCGGCGTCAAAGTCACGACGACACGCCCTTTCGCCCTCAGCGAGGCGGACGATGTGGTGGACAGCGGCGAGGTCGAAGTCTCCACTCCCGACATCACACCCTTCCTGCTGCTCCTGGGCGACGGGGCTGGCGTTGCTCCTCCGGTGCCCGTGAACGGGCGCGTGACTCTGGGCCGGGAGCGGGGGGCTACCTTGCTCACCATCAACGGCAAGGTCTCGAACGACAGCGTGCAGGCGCGCCTCGTCGCAACGTCCCGCTCGGACATCAGCGGCGAGGTCTCCCTCGGGCGGCTCTCCCTGCCCTGGCTAGTGGCGGCTCTGTCGCTCAACGTGCCGGGAGATCAGAGCGCCACCGCCATCTGGTCGACGGCTCGCTTCGGGCAGAGCGGACGCCTCGTCACCGGCGGGCAGGTCACGTTCCGGGTCGGCGCTCTCGAGTTGGGGCGGGGCCTCCAGGCCAGCCGCGCCTCCTTCGTCGTGGGAGCGCAATCGGACGGCATCTCCATCCGCAACCTCGATGCCACCATCGGGTCCGGGCGGATCACGGGCTCGACCACCATCACGCGGCAGGAGGGAACGGCGACCATCGTGGGCGAGGGCGCCCTGGAAAAGGTGCCCCTGTGGGCGCTGACCGGTTCCTCGCCGTTCGAGGCCGTTCTGTCCGGTCCGCTCCGTTTCGGGGCAGCGGGCGCAAGCCTGTCCGAACTCGTGGCCAATCTAGGCGGCGCCGGCGATTGGCAGGTCACGAATCTTCGTCTTCCGGCGGCCGATCCGTCCGTGTTCGACAGGGCTCTCAAACGCGCTCTCGCCGAGAACGATCCCCTGGCAGAGGGCAAGACGGAAACGCTTCTCGGGATCGAGCTCGGCCGTGGCGCTTTCAACGCGGCGCCCGTCAGGACCTCGGCTGCGCTCGTCGGCGGGCTGCTGCGACTCTCGCCCTTCTTGGCCGAGAGTGGACCGGCCACGTGGCAGGGCGCCGTCACCTACGACCTGAAGACCCTGCAGCTCGATGCGCGCGGGGCGCTCTCCGCCAAGGCATCGCCACCCGAATGGGTCGGCGCGCCGCCCTCGATCGGCCTAAATTGGCAGGGTTCCCTGTCGGCTCCCGTTCGCCAGATCGATGCGGGCCCGTTCCGCAACGGGCTCGCCGCCATCGTGCTCAAGCGCGAACTGGAGAAGATCGAAGCCTTCGAGCGGGCCGCGGCCGAGCGCCAGCGTCAGATCGACGCCCAGCGCGAGGCGGAGCGTCAGAGAGCCAAGGCGGCCGAGGAGGAGGCGCTCCGCCAGGCCCGGGCCCGGGCAGAAGCCGAGCGTGCGCGCCGGGAGGCGGAGCGGCTGCAGTCGGAGCAGCAGAACCAGCCAGAGGAAGAGCTCGAGGCAAATCCGTCGCCGACCTCGGTGCCGCCCCTGAACCCGCCGGTCCGGATCGGTCCGCCGCCGTCGGTTTATGGAGCGCCGACGCGGTAGGAGCTGGGTTGTCGAGGTCGGGCCGGCGAGGAATGACACCGCGAGGGTTCTGGTCAGGGTGCTGTGGTGCCGATCGAAGACGGCATGCTCAACCGGCTGCGCAAATCCGTGAGCACGAAGACCCGGATCGCGGACGAGAGGTTCTGCTCGCCCCGTTCCGCATCGATGCTCCCGATCAGGGCCTGAACGGACACCCTGTCCCGTTCCGCTATCTCACGCAGACCCTCCCAGAAGGGCTCCTCGAGGGAGATGCTCGTCCGGTGCCCGGCGATGGAAACGGAGCGCTTGACGACGCCAAACCCCATTCACGGCGTCTCGTTGTCGTCGCGCTTGTGCGAGTCGAGGCGACTCTTCGCCAGCTCCTGCTCGGCTTTCGTCAGTTTCCTCTCGGCCTTGGTGCGGCCGAACGCGATGCGGTTCTGCTCGGCGCGGGCCTCTTTCTCGGCCCGCGCCTTTTGCTTGCGCGCCTGGCGCAGGTTGATGATCTCAGCCATGGCGCCAGTGTAGCTTATTCGCCCGGCTGGAGCATCGTCTCGGGGCGTACGACGGCGTGGAAGTGGTCTTCCGCGACGCCGGCCTTGAGGGCCTCCTCCTTGAGCGTCGTGCCGTTCTTGTGCGCGGCCTTGGCAATGGCGGCCGCCTTGTCGTAGCCGATGGACGGAGCAAGCGCCGTCACGAGCATCAGCGAGCGCTGCATCAGCTCGTTGAGGCGCTCCCGGTTCGGCTCGATGCCAACGACGCAGTTGTCGGTGAAGCTGATCGCGCCGTCCGCGAGGAGACGGATCGACTGCAGCACCGCGTTCACGATCACCGGCTTGAACACGTTGAGCTCGAAATGGCCCTGGCTGCCGGCAAACGTCACCGTGGTCTGGTTGCCGGCCACCTGGCAGCACAGCATCGTCATGGCCTCGGCCTGGGTCGGGTTGACCTTGCCGGGCATGATGGACGAGCCGGGCTCGTTCTCGGGCAAGGAGATCTCGCCGATGCCCGAGCGCGGGCCCGAGCCCATCAGACGGATGTCGTTGGCGATCTTGAACAGGCCGGCCGCAAGGCTTGCGAGCGCGCCATGGGTGTAGACGAGCGCGTCATTGGACGCGAGGGCCTCGAACTTGTTGCTGGCCGAGGTGAAGGGAAGGGCCGTGAGCTCCACCACCTTCGAGGCGAAGCGATCCGCGAATTCCGGATGGGCGTTCAGGCCCGTGCCGACGGCGGTGCCGCCCTGGGCGAGGGCATAGATGCCGGGAAGCGTCTGCTCGATGCGGGCGATGCCGAGCTGCACCTGGGCAGCATAGCCGGAGAATTCCTGGCCCAGGGTCACCGGGGTCGCGTCCTGCAGGTGGGTGCGGCCGATCTTCACGATGTCCTTGAAGGCCTCGGCCTTCTCGTTCAGGGCCTTGTGCAGGTGCTTAAGGGCGGGGATCAGCCGGTCGTGGACCTCGCGGGCGACCGCGATGTGCATGGCGGTCGGGAACGAGTCGTTCGACGACTGGCCCATATTCACGTGGTCGTTCGGGTGAACCGGCTTCTTGCTGCCACGCTCGCCGCCGAGGCGCTCGATGGCGAGGTTCGATAGAACCTCGTTCATGTTCATGTTGGACTGGGTGCCCGAGCCGGTCTGATAGACTACGAGCGGGAATTCGTCGTCATACTTGCCCTGCACCACGTCGGCGGCGGCGGCTGCAATCGCATCGGCGAGGCGCGGCTCAAGCTTGCCCAGATCCTTGTTCACGAGAGCGGCCGCCTGCTTCACGATGGCCAGCGCATGGACCAGGGGAAGGGGCATCCGATCCGTCCCGATCCGGAAGTTCTGGAGCGAACGCTGCGTCTGGGCGCCCCAGAGCTTGTCGGCGGGAACGTCGATGGGGCCGAAGGTATCTGTTTCGATGCGGGTTGAGGGCGACATCCTGACCTCTTTCGATGGAGTTGCGTGTTCTTATCTCAAATGGTGGCGCTCGCAACTGCGAACGCGCATGGAGGCCTCGTCAATTCGCATGAGCGACACCCTGGAAGCGCCCCTGTTCCGCCCGCCCCATCCGGCGCCCCGCACCGAGCCGCTCGGCATGGTGGCCTTCCTGAGAGCGGTGCGCGAAAACCCCCTCAACACCTGGATGGAGGCTCACTTCGAGGAGCCGATCCTCACCGGCGAGGGGGCGCTGGGGCGCATGACCGTGGTGAACGATCCCGCCGTCATCCGCCACATCCTCGTGGACAACGCCGCCAATTACCGAAAGGACGATCTGCAGATCCGCATTCTGGCGCCGGGCCTCGGACGGGGGCTCGTCACGGCCGAGGGCGACGAATGGCGGCTCCAGCGCCGCACCATTGCGCCGCTCTTCACGCCCCGTCACGTGGCGAGCTTCTTCCCGGCCATGGTCGAGGCGGCCGATCGCCTCGTGCGGCGCTGGCAGCGCCGTTCGGAGGGCCGTGTGGTGGATGCCGCCCTCGACATGACCCGGGTGACCCTCGACGTGCTGGAGAGGACGATCTTCACCCAGGGCGTGCCCAAGGATCCCGATGCGCTGGGCCGTGCCATTACCCGATATTTCAATTCTCTCGGACGGGTCGACCCGCTCGACATCTTCGGCTTTCCCGATTGGGTGCCCCGGATCGGGCGCCTGCGCGCAAGGCCGTCGATCCGGTTCTTCGAGGAGACGGTGAACGAGCTCATCGATGCCCGTCGAGCCCTGCTCGGCCGCGGCGAGCCGGCGCCCCGCGACCTGCTCACCCTGCTGCTGGAGGCGGCGGATCCCGAGACGGGCAAGGGCCTGAGCGACATCGAGGTGCGGACCAACATCGTCACCTTCATCGGCGCCGGGCACGAGACCACGGCCAACGCGCTCTCCTGGTCGCTCTATCTCCTGTCTCAGGACGAGCGCGCCCGCTCCCAGGTGGAGCGGGAGGCGGACGAGGTGCTGGGGGAGGGGCCGTTCGAGTCCCATCATCTGGAAAAGCTCGTCTATACCCGTGCCGTCATCGACGAGGCGGTGCGCCTTTATCCGCCGGCACCCTATATGAGCCGCACGGCGATCGGCGACGACCGGATCGGGGAGGTGGAGATTCCGGCAGGCTCGATGGTGGCGATCGCCCCTTACGTGCTGCATCGTCACAAGAGGCTCTGGGACGAGCCGGACGCCTTCCGGCCCGAGCGCTTCCTGCCGGAGAACCGCAGCCGGATCGACCGTTTCGCCTATCTGCCGTTCGGGGCTGGGCCGCGGGTCTGCATCGGCGCGAGCTTCTCGCTGCAGGAGGCCGTGATCGTCCTGGCAACCATCGCCCGCTCCATGCGGCTCGATCTGGTGGAAGGGCACGAGGTCGCGCCCGTGCAGCGGATCACCCTGAGGCCGAAGGGCGGATTGCCCATGCGCCTCACGCAGCGCGCTCCGAAGAGGGCGGCGGCAACGGCCTGAAACAAGGAAGAAGTCGGAAGGCTCAGTTCTTCTTGCGGAAGGCGTCGAGGCTGACCACCTCGGCGCTTCCGGGAGCGCCCGTCTCCGACGGTTCGGCCTTGTCGTCCCGAGATTCGGTCTCGGCCTTTGCCGCAGGAGCCTTTTCGGAAGTGGGCTTCTTCTCCACCGCCGGCAGCGGCTTGCGAGGCTGCTTCAGCTCGACCGGCTCGGAGGCGCTGCCGCGGATGGGCTGCGGCGCGGCGG
>JAESFT010000475.1_pt1 | contig 23659 bp, 19 predicted proteins | sample 9269451 | NCBI WGS metagenome assembly JAESFT01 (sample SAMN14502557, study PRJNA617106) | algae metagenome | isolation source: Scytonema hyalinum WJT4-NPBG1 and co-occurring heterotrophs from well... | place: USA: Mojave Desert, Joshua Tree National Park, California | collected 2006-05-25
GTCTGAGACGACCAGCAGACCTGCCGAAGCGCGGGGCTGGCGCCTGTGAGATCATCGTGCACGGGGCGCGTGCGGCACCGCTCGTCCGGTGCCCTCCCTCCCTGCTTACCCCAGCCGCCGGCTTGGCCGGGGCTGCATGCGCCCCGTGCCCCCACCAGGGCACAAGGCACACAGGAGGCCTAAGCCTCGCACCTACACAGGTGGCGAGGGTCAAGGCGCAGGATCTCCGAACCGTCCGATTACCGCTGCCGTCCATTGGCCGCACCCGTGGTCCGGCCGCCCGCGGGCGATCCGGGAGCCCCCGCGCCGCCGATGCCGGGGTTGTTGGACACGTCGACCGCGTCGCCCGCTTCCGTGCCCTTGGCATGGCCGCCCTGGTGCTGGCCGACGCGCAGATTGTTCTGCACATGGGCGACGCCCGTGACGCTCTCCACCACGTCCTCGGCCCGGCGCTTCTCGGTTCGCGAGCGCACGGAGCCCGTGAGGATCACCTCGCGATTGCGCACCTCGACCTCGATCTCCGAGGCGTCGAGCATGGCATCATCCGTGAGGCGCTCGTGGATGTCCTCGCGGATGCGGTCGTCCGAGCGCTGGTAGCCCTTCGGCCCCCGGCCTTGGTGTTCGCCGCGGCGCACCTCGCCCCGACTCGCGGTGGCGTCGTTGCCGAAGCGGGTATTGCCCGGGCCGACGCCGTAATTGCTGCGGTCGTTCGGCTGCAACAGCGTGCGCTCGCGCTCGGAATTATCGTCGCCGCGATCGGAGGCATCGTCGTCGGCAGAGTTGAAGCGGCGCAGGCGTCCCGTGAGATCGCGGCCCATGCCCTGGCCAGGCCGGGTGCCGCCGCCACCGCTGCGCCCGTAGGATTCGCCGTAATTGCTGTAGCCGTCGCCGCCGAAACCGCCGGGCATGCGGGCGTTGCGCGCCCGATCCTCGCCCGGATGGCCGAAGGGCCCGAAGGCCGCGCGCACATTGTCCTCGTCGCGAAAGCGGAAGCTGCCCCCGCCGGAGGGCATCGGGCCGCGATACTCGGACCGGTCGATGTGCCGGCCGGGATCGGGCCGGTCGCGGTCGTCGCGGGAGAGACGGCGGTCGAGCTCGCGTTGCTCCTCGTCGGTCAACCGCGAGCGGCCCCGGTCCCGCGTCTGATCCGCCCGGGCGGAGGTCGGAGTGCCGGAGCGGTCGGGCTCGGAGGGGGTCGAGATGCGGCGCAGGGCGCGCGAGGCCTGCTCCTCGGAATCCGTCGCGAGGTCGCCCAGCGCCACGATGCCCACGAGGCGCTTGCTGCGGTCGACCACGGGGATGCGCCGTACCTGCAGGCGGCTCATGGTCTCGACGACCTGGTCCACGTCGTCGGTGTCGAAGCACCATTCCACGTCTTCGGTCATCACATCGCGCACGTAGCTCTGATCCGGCGCGAGGCCGGCGGCGGTGGAGCGCACGGTGATGTCGCGGTCCGTGACCATGCCGACGAGCCGCCGGCCGTCGCAGACCGGGAGTACGCCCACATTGAGTTCGTCCATGAGCCGCGCGGCCTCGCGCACGGTCCGGTCCGGCTGCACCACGCGCACGTCGCGGGTCATCACATCGGCGATTCTCATGAGGCTCCTCCCGAGGATTGGCGGCCAAAGGCACGCGAACGGGGGCCGGAACGGGCGCACGACAGGCTGCCCGAACCCCGGCACCGGCGCCGGGTCAATGCCGGAAGGAAGGGAAAGTTGCGTCGCGGCCCTCGCCTCGGGAGCGCCCGGCCGGGAGGTCCGCAGCTCGGCTGGAAGACCGGCGCCTAGCGCTTGGCCAGGATCTCGATGTCGCGGTTCAGCCCGCTCTCGATCTTGAATTCGCGGGTATAGACCTCGCCCTCGTGCCGGGCGATCAGCACGTAATCGCCCTCCGCCAGGGTCACGGACGGAAAGGCGCCGATGGCCTCGCGGATCACGTCGCCGCCGGGGGTGAGCACGCTGAAGGCCGTGCCCGCAAAGGCTTCGCCGCCGATGGCGGCGACAAGCTTGAGGGTCACCGTGGCGGCGCGGTGGTTGAGCGTCGCCTCGGTGATCCGGCCGCTCTCGACCTTGAGGTCCGCGCGCATGATCGCGTTCGAATCCCCGTAGGTGGAGACCACGTGGTAGGTGCCCTCGGGCAGGCGGATGAGCTCGCCGGCCTTGCCGTTCGCCAGCACCAGCCGGCCTTCCGAGTTCGAGCCGATCGGCACGTAGATCGAGAAGGAGAGGCGGTTCGGCGGGATGGGGTTGTCGCTGATCGCGCCGCGGAGCTTGAGCGCACCGGCTCCGATGCTGACGCGCTCGTTCAAGGCGCCCGATTGCAGGGTGATCCGGCGCGAGGCCCCGGCGAAGCCGTAGGCCGCGTGGATCACGTAGCTGCCGGGCTGAAGCGTGAAGCGGGGCGCCGGGTCGTTGGAGCGGGCGACGACCGTCGGCGCCGAGGTGTCGCCCCGGTCCTCGTAGATGCGCCAGGCGAGCCCCGATTGGATCGGCCGGTTGTCGTGGGCGAAGGCCGCGCTGAGCGCCAGCGTCACTTGGCCCTGCAAGGTCGGGAGCGGCGCGGTGCCGAGCGAGGGAGGCACCGGCGCTCCTTGCGCCAGCGCGCCCGCCGCGGCGATGACGGCGCCGACGACGGCGGACAACAGAGCGGGGAGGAGCGGCTTCATCGCGGTTGAGGAGGTGACCGTTACTGCACCGCGGTCGCGGCTTCGGGCTCGTCCTTGTCGACGAGATCGCTCGCGGCGGCAACCAGGTTATTGAGCGACAGCGGCCGGAAGGCGAACTCCACCCGGTGCTTGCCCTGGGGCACCTCGACGCCGCGGAAGAGCAGGTTGGTGCGCAGGATCGGCTGCGGTTCCCCATCCACGGTGACCTCCCAGCCCGGATAGTAGAGGTCGTGCAGGACGAGCAAGCCCGGACGCTCCGCCTCCACCTCGATGGTCACGCTGTTGCGCTGGTAGGAGACGATCTTCGCGGTGCCGGTGGGCCCCGTCGGACCGGTGTCGGACGCCGAGGACGAGTAGGTGCCCTTCAGGAGCGGCATGCTGGCCTGATCGACGAGCACCTCCTCGGCGCGGTCGAATTCCGGCAGCTCGTCCTGGTCGAGGATGGCGTCGGATTCGACCGGCGAGACCAGCCCGGCCACATACGCGCGGGGGCTGCCGTTGCTCAGACGGTAGATCCACATCTGGCCCGAGCCGAAGAGCACCTTGGCCTCCGTGAGGCGCGGGAAGTGCCGCGGCAGCCGCTCGAGCGGCCGGTCCAGGACGAGGTATTCGAGGCCGAGCAGGTTCGCGAGCCGGCACTTGTAGCCCCGGAAGGTCGCCGGGAACTGGCGCAGGTTCGGATCGACCGCGTTCTCGCCGGGGCCGACGGCCTTCTCGTAATCGGCGAGGCGCAGGGGGTTGTAGCCGAGCGTGTCCTCGAGCCCGAGGACCATGGATGCGTTCTGCCAGGCTCCGGCGAGACCGAGGATCTCGACCCGCGGCCGATCCCCCGATGCATGGCGCAGCGCGAGTTCGTCGCGCAGGATCTGGAGGCCCTGCAGCTGCTCCGGCGGCAGCTGCTGGAAGACCGCATAGCGCTCGGCCGGCTCCGCATTGAGGGCCGAGGCCGCATGGCGCCACACGAGTTCGCCGCCGGTGACCGTGAGAAGCGCTACCGCCGCCCCCATGCGCAGGCGCGGCGAGCCGCCGGCCTTGAGCGCAAGGGCGACCGCTGCGGCGGCCAGCACGAGGCCGATCCCAATCTCCCTTAAGGAGGCGGGGAGCTGTCCCGCGCGGGCGGCGAACAGCAGGGCGGCCGCCACGCAGGCCACCACGAAGGCCGCGGCCGCGACAGGAAGGAGCCTGCGGAGAGCGCCCTGAGGCCACAGCCGCGGCGCTCCGTCCCGCACGAAGCGGTGAACGAGGTACCCCGCCGCGAAGGCGAGCACGATGTTGATCAGGAAGGTGGCGTCCGCGGGACGGCGGTAGAGCTTCACGCCCGGCACCGTGTCGAAGATCACCTCGAAGATCGGGGTGTAATGGCCCAGCGCGTAGATCAGGCTCGCGGCGCCGACGACCAGGAAGAAGCGGAACTCGCGGGCGAACAGCCGGCCGCCGGCAATGCCGTGCCAGAGCAGGAAGAGCGCCGGGACGGTGCCGGCGAAGAGATAGTTGATCGCCCGGTCCGTGGAGGTCGCGCCGTTGAGGGTGGTGTAGTCCGGCCCCCAGTAGTCGTAAGTCAGGCGCAGCGAACCGAACACGTTGCCGAACAGCATCGTGGCGAGGCTCTGCGGCGGCAGAGACCCCATGGCTGCGACCCCGAACCCGAACGAGGGCCGGGTGGAGGTGGCCAGCAGCTGCATGGTCAGGATCGTGGGCACGGCGAGGAGCGCGCCCCCGATCAGCCCGATGGTGCCGAGGAGCAGGACCCGCTCCCGGACATAGGCCACGACGGACGGGGATTGCAGCGCCTTGTAGGCCACGAGCCCGATGAGCATGAGCGCGCTCAGGAACGCGACCTGATCGCGGCCCACCGTCATCATGGCGGCAACCACCGCGAAGAGGGCGCCGAACGTATAGGAGCGCCGGTCGAGGGCCTCCTCGAGGAGCCAGAAGGCCAGCGGCACGAAGCCGTAGGAGAAGATCATGCCGGTATGCTGGAGGCGGGCCGTGGCCGAGCCGCCGAGCATGAAAATCGCTGCCGCGAGCGCCGCCCCGGTCCAATGCCAACCCCGCCGCCGGAAGAGCGGGATGAAGGCTAGGCCCCCGGGCAGGAGGTGGGCGAAGACCGCGAGGTCGAACAGCTCCATGGAGGGCTCAGGCACGAGCCAGCCGAAGAGCAGCATGGTCGGGGTGAAGAGCAGGGATTGCGGGTCGGCGACGGCGGGATGGCCGCTGAAATGGTAGGGGTTCCAGAGCGGAAGCTCGCCGTGGGCGAGGGCGGCGCCGAGATAGCGCAGCATCGGGTAGAAGTGGTTCTTGGAATCCCACGGCACCACGGAGCCCGTAAGCGGCCAAATCGCGGCGGCGAGCGCCCACACGGCCAGCACCGCGCAAAGCGCAAGGATCAGCTGCCCGCGCGACCAGAGGCCTGGCGGCGAAACCCGTTCGATCTCAGGAATGGTGTTCAGCTTCATGGCATGTTCGAGCGGCGTCAGAGGGCGCGGCCCATCCTTGCGTCGGGCCGGCTCCGCTGGCGCGGGTCAGGTCAAGCATTCATGTTGGATTGCTGATGAGCTGAGCCGACCGGCCAAGACCGCCGATCCGCGCGATGCCGCTCACCACCGTTCCGAGGTCTGCTTGGCGGACCACGGTACTCCCCCTATACATCCGCCGACGGGTATTCCCGTTCAGCGGCTCCCCCCAAAGAGGGCGTTCTGTGCGCCCTACCAACTCAACAACGCGGCGAGAGCAAGGCGTCCCTGGCGCTTCCTCTTGCCACGCTGGCTCTCCACTCTCCGCCAAGTCTCACCATTGCTCAAGCCGGATGAAGCGACGATGAACGGCACGGCCGCGAATACGAATTGGACCATAGACCCATGACGAATGCCCTCACCGCCATGCAACAGCGCCGGTCGGTCGGCCCCCAGCGCCTCGGCGAGCCCGGCCCCGGCGCCGACGAGATCGAAACCCTGCTGACCGTCGCGGCGCGGGTTCCCGATCACGGCCGCCTCGTGCCCTGGCGCTTCCTGGTGATCGAGGGCGAGGCTCGCCACCGCATCGGCGAGGCCATCGCGGGCGCGTTCCGGGCCGATCAGCCGGGCGTGGACGAGGAGAAAGTGGCCTTCGAGCGCAACCGGCTCGCCCGGGCGCCCCTCGTGATCGCCGTCGTGTCGCGGGCGCGGCCCCATGCCAAGATCCCCGAATGGGAGCAGGTTCTCTCGGCCGGCGCCGTTTGCATGAACCTGCTCCACGCGGCCCACGCCATGGGCTACGGCGCGGCCTGGATCACGGAATGGTACGCCTTCGACCGCCGCGTCCTCGACGCCCTGGGGCTCGACGCCGACGAGCGCCTCGCAGGCTACATCCATGTGGGAACGATCGTGGACAAGCCGGCCGAGCGGGCCCGCCCCGCGCTCGCCGACATCGTGACGAGGCTCTGAGCGCGGATGTTCTACGAGCCCCTGCGCGGCGACCACGGCCTGCCGCACGATCCCTTCAAGGCCATCGTGACGCCCCGGCCCATCGGCTGGATCACGGCCTTGAGCGCCAAGGGCGAATTGAACCTCTCGCCCTATTCCTTCTTCAACGCGATCTCCGACCGCCCCCACATGGTCGCCTTCTCGTCGGACGGGCGGAAAGATGCGGTCACCTTCGTGGAGGAGACGGGCGAGTTCGTCTGCAACCTCGCGACCTACGACCTGCGCCAGGAGATGAACGCCACCTCGGCGCCGCTGCCGCGGGGCGAAAGCGAAATGGATCACGCCGGCCTGACGGCGACGCCGTCGCGCCTCGTGAAGCCCCCGCGCGTGGCGGAGTCCCCGGCGGCACTCGAATGCAGGTGGCTCCAGACGGTGCCGCTGACGCCGCTGGAGGGCGAGGCGAAATACTTCCTTGTCATCGGGCAGGTGGTCGGGATCTACATCGACGACCGCTTCATCGTGGACGGCTTCCTCGACACCGCCGCCATGCGCCCCATCGCCCGGGCGGGCTACCGGGATTACTTTGTGGCCACGCCCGAGACGAAGTTCTCCATCACCCGGCCCAAGGGTGGCTGATCCTCGCGGCCGATCCTCAGGGCTTCAACCGCGCCAGCACCCGCTCCGCCCGCTTGAGGTGGGGCCGGTCCAGCATCTCGCCTTCGATCCCGACCACTCCCGCGCCGGGATTCTGCTCGAAGGCCGCGACGACCGCGCGGGCTTTGGCAAGCGCGTCCTCGGACGGCGTGAAGGTCTCGTTGATCACGGGCACCTGGGCAGGGTGAATCGCCATCTTGGCCACAAAGCCGTTGCGTCGGGCCTCGCGGCACTCGGCCGCCAGCCCCTCCATGTCGCGGAAGTTGGTGTAGACGGAATCGACCGCGTCGACCTCGGCGGCCGCAGCGCCGAGGAGCGTCATGGCCCGGGCGAGGCGGTAGGGGTCGGTGTAGTGGCCGCGCTCGTCCCGGTTCGCCTCCGCGCCGATATCGGCCGAGAGATCCTCGCCGCCCCAGGTGATCGCCTGCAGCCGGTGGCTCGCGCCCCCAAAGGTGCCGAGGGCAAAGACCCCGCGCGCATTCTCCGTCGCGATGGCGACGATCCGGGTGCGGCCGTCCTCCAGATCGAACTCCGCCTCGCGCACGGCGAGCTTGGCGCCGAGGTGCGAAACGTCCGTTCCGCCGATCGTTTTCGGCAGCACGATGCCGTCCGGCCCTCCCGCCATGACGCCGTCGAGGTCCGCATCCGTGAGGCCGGTGGTGAGGCCGTTCACGCGCACGAAGAGGCGAGGGCGATCGGCCTGACCGGCGGTCTCCTTGAGGAATCCCGCCGTGATCCGCCGGGCCTCCTCCTTGGCGGAGAGCGCCACGGAATCTTCCAGATCGATGATCAGCGCATCGGCGCCCGATCCTAAGCCCTTCTCGAGCTTGCGGGCGCTGTCACCCGGGACGAACAGGAGCGAGCGCATCAGGCAGCGGGCCGCTTGCGCATGAAGGCCTGCCGGCGGCACTCGGCGACGAGGGTCCCGTCCTGCTTGAAGGCCCGGTGAACGAAGTCGACGATGCCGGCATCCGGCCGCGACTTCGACTCGCGGATCGCGACCACCTCCGTGGTGCAGTTCACCGTGTCGCCCTCGAACAGCGGTGCCGGAAACTTGACGTCCGTCATGCCGAGATTGGCGATGGTGGTGCCGACCGTGGTGTCGTTCACGGAGATGCCGATCATGAGCCCGAGGGTGAAGAGCGAGTTCATGAGCGGCTCGCCCCATTCCGTCTCGGTCGCGCAGAAATGCGCGTCGATATGGAGGGGCTGCGGGTTCAGGGTCATGTTGGAGAACAGCATGTTGTCCATCTGGGTCACCGTGCGGGTGAGCCTGTGCGCGATGGTCATGCCAACCGAGAAATCCTCGAAATAGAGCCCACCGCGGGGGTGGCGCGCGCCCTCGTTCATCAGCTGTCCTCCTGAGCTTCGGGCGTCATCCGCCAAAACCCGGCGAAGCTCAAGGGCCGAGTGGCCCAGCATCGCCCAGCCTTCGGCCAGCGCGTCCGAACCTGCAGCCTGCTTTTAGGGGCCGAACTGTTCCCTGAGGATGCGCTCGTCGAGGCCGTGGCCCGGATCGTGCAGCATCACGAGATCGACGCTGCGGTCGAGGGACACGCTCACCTGCGAGACGCGGCGGAACTCGGTGTGGTCGGCCACTGCGCTCACCGGACGCCGTTCCGGGTCGATCACGTCGAACTGGATGCGGGCCTGCTGGGGCAGGAGCGCGCCGGTCCAGCGGCGGGGGCGGAAGGCGGAGATCGGCGTCAACGCGAGGAGCGATGCGTCGAGCGGCAGGATCGGGCCGCCGACGGACAGGTTGTAGGCGGTGGAGCCCGCCGGCGTCGCCACGAGGCACCCATCGGCAACGAGCTCGCTCAAGCGAACTTGCGAATTGATGCTGACCCGCAGTTTCGCGGTCTGGTGCGTCTGCCGGAAAAGATAGACGTCGTTGATGGCGCGGGCGGTATGGGTTTCGCCGTCCAGCGTCCGAGCCACCATCAGAAGGGGGTGAACCACGCTGCGATGCGCGGCCTCCAGGCGGTCGAGCATGTCGTCCTCCCGGTACTCGTTCATCAGGAAGCCGACGGTGCCCTTGTTCATGCCGTAGATCGGCTTCGCGGAGCCCATGAACTGGTGCAGGGTCTGGAGCATGAGCCCGTCGCCGCCGAGCGCCACCACGACGTCGGCCTGTTCTGGCGGAACGACCGTATAACGGGCCTCCAGGGCCGCGAGCGCCTCCTGCGCATCGGGCGTCGGGCTTGCGACGAAAGCCACCCTGTTGAAACGGCGGGTCATGCCCGATCTCACCTGGCTCCTGCCCGCGGGGCTTGGGGCCGAGCGGGGCGAATGGGTGAGCCATAGCACGAACGGGCCCGCTGCCGTCCAGTCGAGCTGCCTCAGGCTCAAAAAGGAAACGACGGCCCGAAGGCCGCCGCTCATGCTCCCTTAAGTCCGCCGCCTTAGAGCGTGCCGGTCCACTGAGCCGGGACGAAGCGGAAGCCGTTGCCTTCCTTGGCGATGAAGCCGGTAGCCGGGAAGGGGGCGTGATAGAATGCAACCTGCGCCCGTTCGCTCGCGGCCATGTCGAGCATCTTGCGGCGCGTCGCCCGGGCCTCGTCGGCGTTCATGTCGAAAACAGCCGACCAATCGGGATTGCGGACGAACAGCGCCGGGTGGTTCGTCGTATCCGACATAACCATCAGCTTGCCGTTGCCGGACGAGATCATGAAAGTCGTATGGCCGGGCGTGTGGCCGGGGGCTGCCACGGAGGTCACGCCGGTGATGAGCTCCTTACCGGGCTCGTACTGCTTCACGTCCTTGGCCATGGGCCCAAAGATGCGCCGCGCATTCTGGAAGCCGCCGCGCTGGGCCTCGGGGGCTTGGTTCATGCGAGCATCGTCCATCCAGAACGCCCACTCGGGTGTCGGCACCATGACTTCCGCATTCGGGAAGGTCGCTGCGCCATCCTGGCCGCGGATGCCGCCGATATGGTCGCCGTGGAAGTGGCTGATGATGATCGTGTTGACCTGCGCCGGATCGAAACCGGCGGCCCGGAAGTTCGCCATCCAGTTGCCGTTCGGCGCATTCCCGCGGCTGGTGTCGAGGAGCGTGATCCGGCCGCCCTGGTTGAGAACGAGGGTGGTGATTGGGATCACGATTTGGCCCTGAGGCATGAAAGCCTCTTGGGCCGCCTGATCGACCTGCGCCTGCTCGGCGTTGCGAACGAAGTTCTGCGTCGGGATCGCGAAGCTGCCGTCATGGACTGCGGTGACCTCGATGTCGCCCACCTTGTAGCGGTAAAAGCCGGGGGCCTGACGGCTGCCGCCGGCGGCGCTCGCGGCGGGGGCCGGCGCTTGCGTCTGTGCCAAAGCGGAGCCTCCGATGGTCGTGGCAGCCGCAACGGGCGCGGCCGCGAGGATAGTGCGGCGGGTTATGGACATGGTTGAGCCTCCCTGGGATCGTTTGTGCTGTCCGAGCTAGAGATACGCTCGGGAGGTTCAAGCGGATGTTGCGCCTCTCCCGTCACAAGAGCGAGAGCGCCGCTCAAGCGCCGGCGAGGTGATGGAGCGCGATCCCGCTCGTGGTCGCCACGTTGAGGGAGTCGAAGCCGCCGGCCATCGGGATGCTCGCGGTACGGCAGCGGGCGAGGATGCGGTCGGGGAGGCCGGGTCCCTCGGCGCCGAGCAGCAGGGCAGTGCGGGACGCCCTGCGCACCTGCGAGAGGGGCTCGCGGCCGGATGGGCTCAAGGCCACGATCCCGAAGCCTGCCGCTTCTAGGGCATCGCATAGCGCGTCGGGGCTCTCGGCCCTGGCGAAGGGCACGATCAGGGCGCCGCCGACCGAAACCCGAATGGCCTTGCGGTAAAGAGGATCGCAGCTCTCCCGATCGAGCAGAACCGCATGGGCCCCGAAGGCGGCGGCGTTGCGGAAGATGCCGCCCACATTGTCGTGGTTGGCCAAGCCCACCAGGCCGACCACCAAGGCGGTCTCAGGGAGACCGGCAAGGAGATCGGCGGGGGACGGTGCCGGTCCGCGCCGCCCGATGGCGAGGATGCCGCGATGGATGGGGAAGCCCACGATCTCATCCATCACCGCACGGGACGCGCTGTAGACCGGGACCCCCGTGGGAACAAGAGGCAGCAGATCGCCGAGGCGCTCCAGCTGAACCTCAGCTAAGAGCACCGACTCGACCGCAAAGCGCGAGCGGGTCAGCAGCACCCGCAGCACCACCTCGCCCTCGGCCACGAAACGCCCCTCGCGACCGACGAGGTCCCGCTCGCGGACCGCCCGGTAGGGCTCGATGCGCGGGTCGTCCGGATCGGTGATCGGCTCGATCAGGTGCGCCTCAACTTGCCGACGATGCCGCCCGGGAAGGCGTAGACGCTTACGATGAAGAGCACGCCGAGCCAGAGGAGCCAGCGATCCGGATGGATGAGGCCTGGCAGCAGGGGAATACCCGCGAGCGCCTTCGAACCCGCGCCCATGAGCACCTGCAGATAGCTCTGGGCCAGCACGAAGATCGTGGCTCCGATGGCGGCGCCGTACATGGTGCCCATGCCTCCGATCACCACCATGAGGAGCACGTCGATCATGATGGAGAAGGAGAGGGTGGTGTCGGGCCCGTTGTAGCGCAGCCAGAGGGCATAGAGCGCGCCGGCAATCGTGGCCGCGAGCGCCGCGATCACGGAGGCGGCTGTCCGGTACGCGACCACGCGGTAGCCCAAGGCTTCCGCCCGGAACTCGTTCTCGCGGATCGCCTGCAGCACTCGGCCGAAGGGGGAGTTCACGATGCGGATGAGCAGCAGGAAGGTCGCGAGGCTGACGAAGAAGACGAGGTAATAGGCGAGGATGCGCCCGTTGATGGTGAGCCCGAACAGGGGCTCGGACAGCAGCCTGAACGCGGGGCGGAGCGTCTGGGGCAGCTGGAACGACTTCCCGTCCTCGCCGCCCGTAATGGTGGAGAGCTGCGAGGCCAGCACCAGGAAGGCGGACGCGACCGCGAGGGTGATCATCGAGAAGAAGATCGCGCGCACCCGTAGCGACAGGAGGCCGATCGCGAAGGCCAGCGCCGCCGAGAGCAGGAGTGCCAGCGGCAGGCCGATCGCGATGGAGGACCAATTGGCGCCGAGGCGATCGAGGGCGATGGCGATGCCGTAGCCTCCAATGCCGAAGAACATCGTATGGGCGAAGGACACGATGCCGGTGTAGCCGAGCAGCAGATCGTAGCTCGCCACGAGCAGGATGAAGACGCAGATCTTGGCCGCGGTGCTCAAGGGCTGGCTGCCGGTGAACACGAAGGGCGTGATCGCAAGCCCAATCAGGATCGCGAGCAGGAGCGCGGACAGCGCCCGGGAGCGCGGCAGGTCCGAGGAGAGGAGGGCCTGAAGCAAGCCGCCGCGCGGGGCAGCCGGCGCCATGGGGCGAGGGAGGGCAGCATCGGTCATCGGCGGGCCACCGGGAACAGGCCTTGCGGGCGCCACACCAGCACCAGGGCCATCACGAGGATGTTGGAGATGAGCGCCAGCTTCGGGGCGAGGAAGCCGACATAGTTCGCGACGAGCGCCACCAGCAGCGAGCCCACGAAGCAGCCCCCGATGGAGCCCAAGCCGCCGACGATGATCACGATAAAGACGAGAACCATCACCTCCATGCCCATCCCGGCGGTGAGCGTCTGGCGGTAGAAGCCCCACATGACCCCGCCGAGCCCTGCGAGCGCGGAGCCGGCCACGAACACCCCGACGAAGAGGCGGCGGATGCGGTAGCCCAGCGCCTCCACCATCTCGGGGTTCTCGACGCCCGCGCGGATGATGAGACCGATCCGGGTCCGGTTCAGGATGAGGTACATGAGGGCGAAGGTGACGAGCCCGATCACCACCGCGACGACCCGGTAGCGCTCCATCACGATATCGCCGAGCACGAAGGCGCCGCGCAGGGACTGGGGCAGGGCGACCGGGATCGGCGAGGCGCCCCAGATCGCGTGGATCGCCTGCTCGGCGACGATGAGCCCCCCCATGGTCACGAGGATCTGCTTCAGGTGGCTGCCGTAAACCGGCCGCACGATCACCCGCTCGAACACCGCCCCGACCGCCGCGGTCACGGCGGCCGCCACGACGATGCAGGCGAGGAGGAGCGCCAGGTTGAGGGCCACCGAATCCGCCTCCCCCCAGGCGGCGAGCGGCCCGAGCGCGATCAGCGCCGCATAGGCGCCGAGCGAGATGAAGACGCCGTGGCCGAAATTGATCACGTCCATGAGGCCGAACACGAGGGTCAACCCCGAGGCCATGAGGAAGATCATCATGCCCATGGCGAGGCCCGCGAGGGTGAGGGTCACCCAGGCCGAGGTGTCGCCGAAGAGCGGCAGGGCCGCGATGGCGAGGACCGGCACGAGGAGGATCGGGATCCAGTCGGCTTTCGGCTGCGGCAACTCGGCCGGCGGTGCAGGGGCGGCGGTAGAGGTCATTGGTGGATGTCCAAGCTGAGGCCGAGCAGGCGCTGCTGCAGCGCCGCGTCCGCCACGAGGTCCTGCATGGGGCCGGAATGGACGATCCGGCCATCGTCCATCACGAGCACCGTGTCGCCGAGCTGCGAGGCCGCGTAGAAGTTCTGCTCCACGAGCAGGATCGTTTCGCCGGATTTCTTGAGGGCCTGGAACGCCTCGATCATGTTGCGCACGATCACGGGCGCGAGGCCCTTGGTGGGCTCGTCGATGAGGAGGAGGCGGCGCGGTTCCGCGATGGCGCGGGAGATCGCCAGCATCTGCTTCTGCCCGCCCGAGAGCTGGCCGGCGGGCAGGGCCCAGAAACGCTTCAGGGCCGGGAAGAGCGAGAAGATCCAGTCGAGGCGCGCCGTGTCGATGGGGCCGCGGCGGGCGGCGAGAACCAGGTTTTCCCGCACCGTGAGGTCCGAGAAGATCCCCATGGATTCCGGCACGTAGCCGATGCCGGCAAGCGCGATATCGGGCGTCGCGCAGGCCGTGATATCCCGCCCCTCGAAGGTGATGCGGCCCCTGGACGCCGGCCACAGGCCCATGATGGTGCGCAGCGTCGTGGTTTTGCCTGCGCCGTTGCGCCCGAGCAGCATGGTCAGCCCGCCGCTCGGCACCTCGAAATCGACGCCGTGGAGGATGTGATAGGGCCCAATATGGGTGTGCACGCCCTCAAGCCGCAGGATCGGTTCGGCCGGGCGCGCCGCCGGCGGGGAGCGCAGGGCAGCGGCTTCAGCCATGGGCGGCCTCCGGAGCGGTCCGGGCGGGTTCCATGCCGAGATAGACCTCCTGCACGATCGGCGAGGCGATCACCTCGGCGGGGTCGCCGTCGGCCACGAGGACACCGTTGTGGAGCACCACGATCCGATCCGCGAGGGATCGCACCACGTCCATCTTGTGCTCGACAAGCAGGATCGTGCGGTCGCCCTGGGCTTTGAGCTCCTGGATGAGGTCCAGCACGGTCGGGACCTCGTCCACGCTCATGCCGGCGGTCGGCTCGTCGAACATGAACACCTTGGGCTCCAGCGCCATGAGTAGCGCCACTTCGAGCTTGCGCTGATCGCCGTGCGAGAGCGTTTTCGGTGCCACGTGGCGCCTGTCGGCCAAGCGCACGCGCTCCAGGATGCTCTCCGCCTTCTCGATGAGGTCGCGCCGCCGGTTCCAGACGCTGAAGAGCGATCGCCCCGCATCCGCACGGCTTTGAACTGCGAGCCGCACGTTTTCGAGCGCGCTGAGCTGCGGGAAAAGGTTGGTGAGCTGGAATGCCCGGCCGAGGCCTTTGCGCGTCCGCGCGGACGGCGTCAGAGCGGTGATGTCCTCGCCCTCCACCAGCACCGTTCCGGCGCTCGCCGGCAACTGCCCCGAGATCAGGTTGAAGTAGGTGGTCTTGCCGGCGCCGTTCGGGCCCACGATGGCCGTGAGGCTGCCAGGGGTGAAGCGGCACGAGACGTCATTGACGGCCACGTGCCCGCCGAAGCGGACGGTGAGCCCGCGCGTTTCAAGCGCGGGCGCCGTATTCGTGTTGTGTAGGGTCACGGACGAAGGCGATCAGCGCTTGTTCCGCACCGGGATCGGCATCTTGTCGGCGGGAATTTCACCGACGAGATCGAGCAGGTCGTTGTTGTCCTTGCCGTTCGCCTTCACCTTGAAGTGGTACATCACCTGTAAGGCCTGGTGGTCTTCCTTGCGGAAGGTCATGGGACCCTTAGGGGTCTCGAAGGTGAGACCCTCCATGGCGGTGATGAGCTTCTCGGTGTCCGTGCCGCCCGCCTTTTCGACGGCCGCAAGAACCGCGGAGGCCGCCGCAAAGCCGCCGGCCGTGAAGAAGTCCGGCGGGGCATTGAAGCGCTTCTGGTGCTCGGCCACGAGCCAGTCGTTCATCGGGTTCTTCGGGAAGGCGTGGTAGTAATAGATGGCGCCTTCCATGCCGGGGTAGTTCTTGTAGATCTGCATGGCCGGCAGGATGTTGCCGCCGGGCGCGATCTCGATGCCGAAGCGCTCGGGCTTGAGATCCGCGATCTTCGGCAGCGGGTGCTGGCCAGCCCAGATGATCGAGATGATCTTCTTGCCGGGCTTGTCCTTCAGGGCGTCGAAGAGGCGCTGCGCGGACGCGGTGAAGTCGGTCGCATTCTGCGGCGCGTATTCCTCGAATACCACCTTCGCGTTCGGGCGGATCTGACCGAGCGCGGTCTTTACGGCCGCGACGCCATCACGGCCGAAGGCGTAGTCCTGCGCCAGCGTCGCGATGCTGACCTCGCCAGAGGTCGGGATGGCCGCGGCTGCCGCGTAGGCGTCCTGCGTGGAGTTGCGGGATGTGCGGAAGATGAACCGGTTCCACTTCTCGCCCGTGATCGCATCCGCCACGGCGGGCTCGACGATGAGGATCTTGCCGTTCTCCTCGGCGACCGGGAGCATGGCGAGGGCCGCAGCCGAAGACGTGGTGCCGACTGCGATGTCGACCTTGTCGTCGTTGTAGGCCTGCTCCAGCAGGGTCTTGGCGAGGTCGGCCTTGAGCTGGTCGTCCTTCACGATCACCTGGATCTTGCGATCCTTCCAGGTCATCGTGCCCTTGGTGAGATATTCGAGGCCGAGCATGAAGCCGGCTTCGGTCTGCTTGGCATAGGCCTCGAGCGGACCGGTCTTGCCGGCGATGAGCGCGATCTTCAGATCGGCCGCAAGAGCCCCCGTGGCCGTCAGCGCGCCGATGGCGACCGCCGCGAATCGTAGTGACAGATGGCGCATAGGCGCTCCCTCTTGTTGTGGTTCTTGTAAGGAGCCCATTGACGAGGCGTAGGCCAAGACTGTCAAGCACGAAACTCCAGGCCCGGCGCGGGTTATCGGCCGAAAACCCGGGGGTTTGACGCGGTTTCGTCCGGGCGGGACGCGAAACGGCCGCCGAAACCCTCATAAAAGTGCGGTTTGCCTAGGCTCGCGCGAGCCTGCGGAGCAAGCGGGAAACGTTGTGGAGGCGCTCTCCCTCGTCGTCCCCGGACTTGCTCCAGACGAGCCGATCCTCCCGCCAGGCGAGGGCGCCTTTCGACGCCTCCACCGCCCGCGTCACGGACGGATCGTCCTGACGGTCGGCCCGGAAGGTGATGGCGATGGCTTGGGGGCCTGCGTCCACCCGCGCCACATTGGCAGGGCGGCACTGGCGTTGGATGCGAGCGATCAAAAGCAGGCGCTCGACGGAAGGAGGAGGGGGCCCGAAACGATCTTCGATCTCGTCGGCAACCGTCCCGACCTCGTCCTCGTCGGCAACCTGGGCCAGGCGGGCATATAGGTTGATGCGCACCTCCGGCTCTGGAACGTAGTCGGGCGGGATCGTACCCGTCGAGCCGAGATTGAGCTCGGGCTCCCATTCGTCCGGCGGCGTCTCGCCCCGAGCCAGCATCATCGCTCGCTGCATGAGGTGTTGATAGAGTCCAACGCCGATGAGCTTCAGGTGACCTGCCTGTTCGTCGCCCAGCAGATCGCCGGCGCCGCGCTGGTCGAGGTCGCGAGCGCTGATCGCGAAGCCGGCGCCCAGCCGGTCGAGACTCTCCAGGGTCTGGAGCCGCTTGCGCGTTGCCTTCGGCAGCTTCTGGCCGGGATCGGTGAGGAGGTAGGCGATGCCCCGCACGCGTCCTCGACCGACGCGCCCCCGCAACTGATGAAGCTGGGACAGGCCGAAGCGGTCGGCCCGCCAGACCAGCATGGTGTTGGCGCAGGGAACATCGAGCCCGCTCTCGATGATGTTGGTGGCGAGCAGCACATCGCCTTCGCCATCCGCGAACCGGACCATGGCGTCGTCGATCTCGCCAACCGGCATTTGTCCGTGGGCGACCAGCACCTGGAGTTCGGGAACGAGCTCCCGCAGGCGTGCGCTCATGGGTTCGATGTCCTCCACCCGCGGGCACACGACGAAGCTCTGGCCGCCTCGTCCGCGCTCCCGCAGCAGCGCCTCGCGGATGGTCACCTCGTCGAAGGGGACCACGAAGGTGCGGATCGGCTGTCGCTGGGCGGGAGGCGTCGCGATGACGCTGATGTCCTGCAGACCGACGAGGGCCGCCTGCAGTGTGCGGGGAATCGGCGTCGCGGTCAGCGTCAGCACGTGAACGCCCTCGGAAAGCCCCTGAAGCTTTGCCTTGTGCGCCGCCCCGAAGCGCTGTTCCTCGTCGATCACGACGAGGCCAAGCTCCGCGAAACCTACATCCTTCCCGACGAGCGCATGCGTCCCGATCACGACCCGGACCGAACCGTCGGCGAGCCCCTTCTTGACCTCCCGCGCCTCGGCGGGCGTGACGAGCCGCGAGAGGTGCGCGACCTTGATTCCGAGCCCGGCAAACCGCCGCTCGAAGGTCTTCACGTGCTGGCGCACCAGCACGGTCGTGGGTGCCACGACAGCCACTTGCTTACCGGCCAGAGCTGCTGCGGCGGCGGCGCGAAGCGCCACCTCTGTTTTGCCGAAGCCCACATCGCCGCAGACGAGCCGGTTCATCGGCCTGCCTGAGGCGAGATCCTTCAGCGTCGCCTCTACGGCGTTGAGCTGGTCCGCGGTTTCCGAGAAGGGGAAGCGGGCGACGAAGCGCTCGTAGGCTGCGCGCGGCGGCACCAGCTTTGGGGCTTCGCGCGCTTGGCGTTCTCGGACGACTACCACGAGGCGGCCGGCGCTCTCGGCGACCTCCGCCTCCACCTCCGTGCGTCGCTTCTCCCACGCCTCGGTGTCGAGCCGATCAAGCGAGACCGCATCGGCCGCCGAGCCGTAGCGCCACACCTTTCCCATCTCGTCCGCCGGCACCATCAAGGTGGCGTCGTTGGCATAATCGAGGCGGATCACATCCGCGGTGGTTCCTGCGGCCTCGACGGTTTCGATCCCCCGCAGAATGCCGACGCCGTGATCGATGTGAATGACCGCATCGCCGAGGCGGAACTCGAACTCGGTGCCGGCGATTGCAACCGGCTGAACCGGCGCGGAAGCAGCCGTACGGGCACGACTGCCGAGGATGTCCGCCGCGGCAACCACGGTGATCCCGGATTCCGGATCCGAAAAGCCCTGCTCCAGATTGAGTTTGAGCGCGAAGAGGCGGCCGGAAGCGGTCTGCTCGACCGTCGCCCAATCTTCAACCGGCTCGGGCTTAACGTCGAGATCGTCGGCCAGACGACGGGACATGGCTTTGAGATCGCGGGCAGCCGTCGCGGTCAGCACAACCCGGCGACCCGCATCGAGCTCCGCACCGACGAAAGATGCAAGTTTCCGATAGGGCCGGGCTTGGGACGCGAAGCTCGGCACCGGTCGAACCGCGGCATCGGCTTCATCGGCGACGAGGCGCAGGTGCGGACGCCTCACAATGTGGGCCTCCCATTCGGCCTGATCCAGGTAAAGCCGCTGCGGCTGCGGCGGGTGCCGGCCCAGCGTGCGTTCCGGTTTCAAACGGGTGCGGCTCTCATAGGCATCGACGATCTGCGCGAGCGCCGCCTCGAGACGCTCCTCGGTTCCAATCCCGAGGCTGACGGAGGCCTCAGGCAAGTAATCGAACAGCGTGTGCAGAGCGGGATAGACATCTGGCAGCCAATGCTCGACCCCCTGGAAGCGCTCGAACGTCTCGTCCGTCCGGGATGGCACGCATTCCGAAACCGGGAGCACTCGAACCTTGTCGAGATCCTCGGTCGTGAGCTGCGAGGCCGGGTCGTAGGACCGAACCGCCGCGACGAGCCCCTCATCGTGCTCGATCCGGACGGGCGCCTCACAACCTGCGGGAAAGAGGTCGACGATGCGGCCGCGAATGGCAGCTTCGCCGACCTCGTCCACTCGCTCGTCCATCCGGTAGCCGAGCCGCCGCAATTCGGCTTCGAAATCCTCCAGGACCAGGGGGTGCCCGGGATGCAGCACCATCTCGGCCGCTCTCCACACCTCGCGAGGCGGAACGCGCTGCAGGACGGCGTCGGCGGTCGTGATCACGAGGCGCTTGGTTCCGGGAGCGTCGGCAAGAGCCTTCAGCACGGCGATCCGGCGTCCCATGGCCTCACGAGAGGGTGCCGCCCGGTCATAGGGCAAGCAGTCCCACGGCGGCAGGAGGAGGATCTCGAGATCGGGAGCGAGACCCTTGGCGGTGCGCACCAGCTGCTCCGCCCTCCGTTCGCCCGAGGTCACGTGAAGGAGAGATCGACCGCTCTCGCGGACCATCCGCGTCAGGCGCAGAGCCGTTTCACCGGAGAGGCCGGAGACCTTGATGGTAGCGGGCTCGACCACCGCCTCCTGCGCCTCAGCCGCTGCCCGCTGTCCCACCATATCGCCGCCCCTGCCCCTTGCCGTGGCGACTCAACTTCCGCCGGTTCGCTTGGATCCGGCCGGGATGGGCTCTCAAGAGGGGGAGGGGGTGTGGTGCCGGTGGAGAGGATCGAACTCCCGACCTTCGGTTTACAAAACCGCTGCACTACCGCTGTGCTACACCGGCGACGCCCACAAGAAGCGGCCCCTCAGGTAGCCCCGGCCTTCCGGAACCGCAAGCTTGAGAGTTCCCGAAAATGTGAGAAATAATGTGCGTTGCCGCACCGCAACCAAAGCTCCGATCCTGAATTGTTTGAGCACGATGGTGGTTGCGGCCCCGGTTCCTCCGGTGGCCTGTTCAAAAGGAAAAAGTCGTGTCGATCCGTGGTCTGACCAAAGCAGCGGCCAACGCCGCCTGCGTGGCCCTTTTGTTGTCCGGTGCCGCTCTGTTGGCACCCCTGCCGGCCGAGGCTGCCGGTGTGGGCGCCTCGCGGGTCAAGGAGGCTGCGGTGGCCAAGGTTGCCGCGAAGGAGCCTGAGACCACGGGCTCTGTCGCCTCCCCCGAGAAGGCAGCTGCGGCCGAACCTGCCGCGAACTGCGCCCAGTCCCGTCGACGCCTCTGGGTCGAGGGCGAAGGCTGGGTGGTCCGCCGGGTCACGACCTGCTTCTGATCCTCGGTTTTCCGAGCGTCTAAAGAAAAAGCCCCGCCAACCGGCGGGGCTTTCGTTTGTGCGCTAGAGCCTGCCCTTAGCGGGCGTGCTCGTAGGTGGTGATGTCGCGATCCTTGGTCTCCGGCACGAAGAGGAGACCGATCACGAAGGTCATCAGGGCGAAGCCGATCGGATACCAGAGGCCCGCATAGATGTCGCCCGTCGAGGCCACGATCGCGAAGGAGGTCGCCGGGAGGAGACCGCCGAACCAGCCGTTGCCGATGTGGTAGGGCAGGGACATGGCCGTGTAGCGGATGCGGGTGGGGAAGAACTCCACCAGCGCCGCCGCGATCGGCCCGTACACCGCCGTCACGTAGATCACCATGATCGTGAGGATGCCGATGATGGCGAGAGCCTGCGGACTCGCCAGGGCCGAGAAGAAGCCCGTCACCTTCACCTTCTCGGCGTCGTTCGCCCCCGGGTACCCCGCGGCCGTTGCTTCCGCGGTGATCATCCGCGTGAACTCGGTCGAAGCGGCAGCCGTGTTTGCAGCGGCGGCCGGGTAGGCGACGTCCTTGCCATTCACCTTCACGGTCAGCGGTGCGCCGGGCTGGCCGGGCACGTAGCTGTAGCGATAGGCCTGCTGCGAGAGGGCGCGGCGAGCGATGTCGCAAGGAGCCGTGAAGGTCCGGATGCCGACAGGGTCGAACAGGGAGCCGCACTGGGCCGGATCGGCGCTGACGTCGATCTTCACGTTCTCCAGAGCCCGCGCATAGGTCGGGTTCGCCGTCGCGGTGAGGGCCTGGAAGAGCGGGAAGTAGGTGATCGCCGCGATGAGGCAGCCGCCGAGGATGATCGGCTTGCGGCCGATGCGGTCCGAGAGCGAGCCGAAGAAGATGAACCCGCCGGTGCCGAGAATGAGCGCCCAGGCGATGAGCACGTTCGCGGTCAGAAGGTCGATCTTCAGGATGCTCTGCAGGAAGAAGAGCGCGTAGAACTGGCCCGTGTACCAGACCACCGCCTGACCGACGACGAGGCCGGCGAGGGCGATGAGGACGAGGCGGCCGTTCTTCCACTGACCGAAGGCCTCGGTGAGCGGCGCCTTGGACTGGGTGCCCTCTTCCTTCATCTTCTGGTAGGCGGGCGACTCGTTCATCTGGAGACGAATCCAGACCGAGATGGCGAGCAGCAGGATCGAGCCCAGGAACGGGATGCGCCAGCCGCCTTTGAGGCCGAAGAACAGGTCCAGATCACGCTGGAACGCGTCCTCGCCCATCCAAAGGCGCAGGCCCACGATGACGAAGAGCGAGAGAAGCAGGCCAAGCGTCGCCGTGGTCTGGATCCAGGCCGTGTAGAAGCCGCGACGGCCCACCGGGGCATGCTCGGCCACATAAACCGCCGCACCGCCATACTCGCCGCCGAGCGCCAGGCCCTGGAGCATGCGGAGCACGATGAGGAGGACGGGCGCGATCCAGCCGATCTGGTTGTAGGAGGGGAGAAGGCCGACGAAGAACGTCGAAACACCCATGATGAGGATGGTCATCAAGAAGGTGTATTTGCGACCGACGAGGTCGCCGAGCCGTCCGAACACGAGCGCGCCGAAGGGGCGCACGAGGAAGCCTGCTGCGAAGGCGAGCAGGGCGAAGATGTTGCGCGTGTTCACGTCGAAGGAGGAAAAGAACTGCGCACCGATGATCGCCGCAAGCGAGCCGTAGAGATAGAAATCGTACCACTCGAAGATGGTGCCGAGCGAGGAGGCCACGATGACCTTCTTCTCCTCGCGAGTCATCGGACGGACCTGTGATCCTGCCCGTGCTGTCGCAGCTGACGTAGCCATTGTTCTTTCCTTTGATGTTCCCACCCGATGAGCCCCTTTGCCTGGGGCAATTCTGCCGTTTCGCAAGGAACGACGCGAAACGGCGGCCGGAAAAGGCGAAGGTTCCTTTACGGAATCGACACCTCCCAGCGGGCGCGACCCTATGCGCCTGGCTCCAAACCACAATGGACAATTGGTATTTGATACTTAGGTCTAGAAACCTCTGCCGTAAGGGAAGGCCGCAGAGGTCACAACGCCTTACGATTCAAGGCTTCTGGTCACCGCGTAGAGGCAGATCGCCGCCGCGTTGGAGACGTTGAGGCTCTTGATCGCGCCCGGCATGTCGAGCCTGCCCATGATGTCGCAGCATTCCCGGGTCCGCTGCCGCAGGCCTTTGCCCTCGGAGCCGAGGACCAGAACCACGGGGCGTCGGACTTCGATGGCGTCGAGCGGGACATCCCCGTCCGAGTCGAGTCCAATGCGCTGAAAACCGCGATCGCCGAGGGTGATCAAGGCGTCGGCGAGGTTGCGGACGACCAGGAACGGCACGTGCTCGAGGCCGCCCGAGGCCGACTTGGCGAGAACGCCGGTGGCGGCAGGGCTATGGCGAGCGGTCGTGATGATCGCTTCGACCCCGAATGCCGCGGCGGTGCGGACGATGGCGCCGACATTGTGGGGGTCGGTGATCTGGTCGAAGGCCAGCACCACCCGCTCGCCTCTGAGTGTCTCAAGCGTCGGCGAGGGCAGGGGATCCGCTTCCAGATAGAGCCCCTGGTGGACGGCATCGGGCTCGACCAGGCGATTGATCTCGTCCGGACGCACGATCTCAGGGGTGATGCGCAGTTCACCGACCTCCTCGGCCAAGCGCCGGGCCGAGTTCTCGGTGGCGAGGAGGCGACGGAACGTACGGTGCTCGTTGCGCAGCGCTTCGGCCACGGGGTGCCAGCCATAAAGCACCGTCACGTCCTCATCGTCCCGCCGGCGTGCGCTGCCGCGGGCCTGCGGGGCACCGCGGCGACCGGGCGCACCTCCGGGGCGTCGGTTCGGGCCGGGCCTGCGGGGCTTGAAAGGGCGGTCGCTCATAGGGTCCTCGAAACGGCTGCGGTATCGTATGGCAATGACCGCACGGCGATACCACATCAATCGCCAAGCCTCGACAGTGCGTGCTCGAATCGTGATTTCGCTCCTTTCGGCAGGGGTCGGGACCGGTTTCGGTTTTCGGTTGACACCGGAAGAGCCCGTCACCATAAGAGCGCCCGCGGAATCCCTGCCCCTTCGGCGGGGACTTTCGTCTTGCACAAGGCCTCAACGCGACGCGTTTTGTTCGGCGGAGAGGGGGAATGTCCCGAGCGGCAAAGGGGGCGGACTGTAAATCCGCTGGCTAAGCCTTCGTAGGTTCGAGTCCTACTTCCCCCACCACCCCGACCAAGATGAGGAGCAGGCGGGTGTAGCTCAATGGTAGAGCAACAGCCTTCCAAGCTGATGACGAGGGTTCGATTCCCTTCACCCGCTCCATCATCGAGCCGGATCTGAGAGGCCGGTAAGCAAACAGCAAGGACAGGGGCCACCCCGTCCATTCGGGTCACCCCGAAAGGTTTCACCTGGCATGGCCTGCGGGTCCAACGGGCTCGCGGCTCTCGCCGCCGCAACGATTGACGAAAGAGAGCGACGTCGATGGCGAAGGAAAAGTTTGCGCGCACGAAGCCGCACTGCAACATTGGCACGATTGGTCACGTGGACCATGGCAAGACGTCGTTGACGGCGGCGATCACGAAGGTTCTGGCCGAGACGGGCGGTGC
>JAESFT010000476.1_pt1 | contig 23635 bp, 24 predicted proteins | sample 9269451 | NCBI WGS metagenome assembly JAESFT01 (sample SAMN14502557, study PRJNA617106) | algae metagenome | isolation source: Scytonema hyalinum WJT4-NPBG1 and co-occurring heterotrophs from well... | place: USA: Mojave Desert, Joshua Tree National Park, California | collected 2006-05-25
AAGAACGTGTAGAGGCGATGGGCATGTGCTGCATGTAGCGTGAAAAATTCCTGCGGATGCAATGTTCGCCACATGGGGACAAGCACCACCGCCTCTGTCAACAGCGCGCCGACGAATAGAGCAAGGCCCGCAGCAGCAAGAAAAGGCATTACCTCGGCAACTAGATTCATAGACTTTCCCTTAAGGTGTTTTAACTTGAAAGATAAAACGCGCCGAAGGCGTCCGCGTTTATCGGCATTTCAAGAGGTATGTTCACTCCTCCGGCGGGTTCCAATCAGTTACAGCGACGAAGCCTTTTGATTCAGTGCGTTTCTCATACACGCTGCCTACGGGAGAATCCAAAAAACTGATAATGGTGGGGTCGTAATTGGCAATGGTATTGACTTCATAAATTGAATGATTTCTGGAGTCATCCATGTATGTTTCGTCCTCATAACCAGACATGAAGCGCCATCCGCTGTCCATGTCGTTAATTGGCTCTTCGCGGTACATAAACCCAACCGGGAGTCCCTCGACTGTAATTTTGTCGCTCGCAATACATCCTCCATATCCCGTAATCAGAGGCCTTATTTGCTCTTTACTGAGCTTGAACTGCTTTGGCATGGTTCGCCTTTTAACTGTTACTTGTACGTACACGCAAAGCCGATGAACAAAGACGAAGGAAAATAAGCATGAGAATGCGTACTTCCAACACCCGCATCGGGCCTCGCTGTGCCAGCGATCGGCCGACTTGTACGAACAATAAAAAACCTTGAAACACGGACAGCCGCTTCTTCACGGTTCACCTGACAGGAGTGTAGAAGCAGCTTGCAATAAGTGCAATAAGTGCAATAAGTGCAATAAGTGCAATCACTGTCTTGGGCCAAGGAAATATGAGTTTGTCGGTTATCCCCGCCTGATCGTTTTTCCTGTCTTTCGCCGTTTAAGCACTAAACGAGGAGGCAAGCAATTGTTAAGCCCCTGCCTTCCGCCAGGCATCGATCAGCGCCCGTGCATCCTCCTCAATTTGCTCGACCGGAACGGATTTCACGCGGTGGAAAATCATTAGTGCATACAGCGTCGCGAGCGTATCGACCTCGCGTGACAATGCACGCTCCTCGCCGGTCGACGGGCGCCGGCTGCGCCAGAAATTGATTGCCTGTTCCAGGTCAGTAAGATGAATATTCATGCGTGTATTGTACGCGGCAGCATGCGGGCATTTCAAAAACGGCATTGCCGTACCATGGTGCCGTTGAATGCGAAGGGTAACCTAGGCGGTGCGTTACTTGCGCAGCAGGAGCCGATGGCAGTGTCCTGCATTGATTCAACAAGGAAACAAAAGGAGCCAGCACATGCAGAAAGTCGCATTGATCACCGCCGCCTCGCGCGGCATCGGAGCCGCTTGCGCAAGGGAATTGGCTGCACGGGGCTACAAGCTGGTACTGATGTCGCGCTCGGAGCAGATCCATGACTTGGCGAAGGAGTTGGGCGGGGCCGCGTTCCAGGGGTCGAGCGACAACGAGGATGATCTGCAGACCCTGGTGTCGCTGGCGATGGCGAGCTATGGCCGCATCGATGCGGTGATCAACAATACCGGCCATCCGAAGAAGGGGCCCTTGCTGGAGCTGAGCGATGAGGACTGGCATGACGGCCTGGACCTGCTGCTGTTGAACGTCGTGCGCATGATGCGCCTGACCACGCCGGTGATGCAGGCGCACGGTGGCGGTGCGATCGTAAACATCTCGACCTTTGCCGCATTCGAGCCGTCGGCGCGCTTTCCGATTTCCGCCACCCTGCGCGCGGCGCTGGGCGCCTTCACCAAGATTTATGCGGACCAGGTGGCGGCATCGAATATCCGTATCAACAATTTGCTGCCGGGCTATGTCGAGTCGATCGCCCAGGATGCGGCGACCATCGCGCAGATCCCGATGGGGCGGCAGGCCACCACGGCGGAGATCGCCAGGACCGCCGCCTTCCTGTTGTCGGACGATGCCGGTTATATTACCGGTCAGAATATCCGGGTCGACGGCGGCCTGACGCGTTCGGTCTGAATCCGGACAGCGCAAAAACTTCCACAGAATAATCAACGAGGAGTGAATACATGGGATGGATGGAACGGTTTTTCAAACTGAAGGAACAGGGCACCGATGTGCGCACCGAGTTGCTCGCCGGCCTCACCACCTTCCTGACCATGGCGTACATCATCTTCGTCAATCCCTCCATCCTCGGCGACGCCGGCATGCCGAAGGACGCGGTCTTCGTCGCCACCTGCGTGGCGGCGGCAATCGGCACGCTGGTGATGGGCCTGTATGCGAACTATCCGATCGCGCTCGCCCCCGGCATGGGGCTGAACGCCTACTTCGCCTATGGCGTGGTGAAGGGCATGGGCTATACTTGGGAGGCGGCACTGGGCGCGGTGTTCATCTCCGGCTGCCTGTTCCTCGCCATTAGCCTGTTTCGCATCCGCGAAATGATCATCAACGGCATTCCGCATTCGATCCGTACCGCGATTACCGCCGGCATCGGGCTGTTTCTCGGCATCATCGCACTGAAGAATGCGGGCATCGTCACCGCGAGTCCGGCAACGCTGGTGACACTCGGCGACCTGCACCAGACGCCCGCCCTGCTGGCGATTGCAGGCTTCTTCGTGATCGTGGCGCTGGACCGTTTGAAGGTAAAGGGCGCCATCCTGATCGGCATCGTCGCCGTAACCATCCTGAGCTTCCTGGTGGCAGGCAACAAGTTCGCAGGCATCGTGTCAGCGCCGCCGTCGATCGCGCCCACCTTGATGAAGCTGGATATTTCCGCCGCCCTGTCGGTCGGCATCCTTAACGTCGTACTGGTGTTTTTCCTTGTCGAACTGTTCGATGCCACCGGCACCCTGATGGGTGTGGCCAACCGTGCCGGCTTGCTGAAGACCGGCAAGATGGACCGCCTGAACAAGGCCCTGCTGGCCGACAGTACCGCGATCGTCGCCGGCTCGATGCTCGGCACGTCCAGCACCACCGCCTATATCGAAAGCGCCGCCGGCGTGCAGGCAGGCGGGCGCACCGGCCTGACGGCGATCACCGTCGCCGTCCTGTTTCTCGCCTGCCTGTTCATCGCGCCGCTGGCCGGTGCTGTGCCCGCCTACGCCACCGCGCCGGCCCTGTTCTATGTGTCATGCCTGATGCTGCGCGAACTGGCCGACGTGGCCTGGGATGACACGACCGAAAGCGTGCCGGCGGTGGTCACCGCGCTGCTGATGCCCTTCACCTACTCGATCGCCAACGGCATTGCGTTCGGCTTCATTTCCTATGCCGGCCTGAAGCTGCTGACGGGGCGGGGCAAGGAGGTGCCGGTGATGGTGTGGATCATCGCGGGGCTGTTCGTGTTCATGTACGTGTACCTGGGCGGTCACTAAAGGCCGCCGCTACCGGCCGGGTGCCTGGCATGGTTGAAACGGATTCAACCATGCTTCCCCGGCCAGAACTTCTGCTTTTTCGGTTTCTTCGGCTTTTTCAGCACCTGCCCGGCAGCATCGGTCACGGGAACCCGATGCTCCGGCTCGAAGCCGCGTTCTTCGACGCGCGGCAGCGTCTTCCGTGTCAGCGTTTCGATCGCCGACAGCAATTGCACCTCGTCGGCTGCAACCAGCGACACCGCCTCGCCGGTCGATCCGGCGCGCCCGGTGCGGCCGATGCGATGAATGTAGTCCTCGGCGACGATAGGCAGATCGAAGTTGACCACCTGGGGCAGGTCGTCGATATCCAGCCCGCGTGCCGCGACGTCGGTCGCAACCAGTATCTGCACCTCGCCGGCCTTGAAGCGGTCGAGCGCGCGCAGCCGCGCCGGTTGCGGCTTGTCGCCGTGGATCGAGTCGGCGCTGATGCCCTGCGCCTGCAGCGTGTCGACCAATTGATCGACACCCTTGCGGGTTTTCACGAACACCAGCACCTGGCCCCAGCGCTTCTTCTTCAGCAGGTGCATGAACAGCTCGGCCTTGCGTTTCTTGTCCGCCGGTACGACCCACTGCTTCACGCTTTTCGCGGCGGTGTTGCGCGGGCTGACTTCGATGCTGACCGGGTCGGACAGCATCGTGCCGGCCAATGACCGGATCACATCGGAGAAGGTGGCGGAGAACAACAGCGTCTGCCGCTGTTTCGGCAGGACCGCGAAAATCGCATCCAGCTCGCGGGAAAATCCGAGGTCGAGCATGCGGTCCGCCTCGTCCAGCACCAGCGCCTGGAGCTGGTTGAACTTGACCGCGTTCTGCCGGTGCAGATCGAGCAGGCGGCCGGGGGTAGCCACCAGCACATCCAGGCCCTTGCGCAGCTTCATCATCTGCGGATTGATGCTGACGCCGCCGTAGGCGACATGCATGCGCAGGGGCACATGCAGGCCATACGCACGGAAACTTTCATAGACCTGTTCGGCAAGTTCGCGTGTCGGCACCAGGACAAGGGCCCGCACCGAATTGCTGGCGACCTGCGGCCCTTCCATGGTGAGCCGCTGCAGCAGCGGCAGCGCGAAGCCGGCTGTCTTGCCGGTGCCGGTCTGCGCGGCGGCCATCAGGTCGCGTCCGGCGAGGATCGCGGGGATGGCCTGCGCCTGCACCGGCGTCGGTGTTTTGTAGTCGAGGGCGTCGAGGGCGTTGAGCAGCGGGTCGATCAGACCGAGGGAGGCGAAAGTCATCGGGAAAGCGGCGGGCTATGCAAAGTGCAGAGTGTAGCCGTTCAGGCGAGCTCCGGCAGGAACACGCCTGGTTGGGCTTGCGATTTCTCCGATAATCACGATGTGAATTCGACCGACAGCCCGCGAAGCGCGATACCGTCGATTTCGGTCCGCCAAATTTCTCCCGGCTTGATGGCGCGCGCGGCGGTGATCGTGCCGGTGGTGACCAGTTCACCGGCCTGCAGCGGCGAGAACTGCGGTTGTTTTGCAAGTACCGCATTCAGGTGCGCGATCGCCGCCAGCGGGCCGCCAAGCACATTCGCGCCCACGCCTGTTTCGGACACGTTATCGTTGCAGAACAGCTTGAGCGAGAATCGCTTGAGCGACTCCATCACATCCGGGCCGAGGGCATCGACCGGTTGCGGCTCGCCCACCAGCAGCGTCCCATGCAACGACCCGTCCGCAACGGTATCCGGCGCCTTGAATTTCCATCCGGGAAAGTGGGACTGCACGATCTCGAATCCATGGGCGACCCAGTCGATGCAGGCGAGTATCGCGGCTAGATCAGCATCGGGCGGCGGAGCGGAACGGAAATGAAAAACGATTTCCGGTTCGATCTTGGGTTCGGCGAACCGGCTGATGCTGCAGGCCGCATGCTTGTCGCCGATATGCACGACCGTGGTGTCGTACATATAGGCCCAGATCGGTTCATTCACACCGTATACCGACCACATGTCCGGGTTGGTGAAGCCGATCTTGCGCCCGACGGGACTGGCGCCTTCACGCACGCGGGCATGATGCAACTGGTCCGAAAGCGCGTATGCGGAAGCGATGTCGAAGTCGGGATGGCGCGATGTCAGTGGCGCGATCTGGCGGACGTCGTCCTGTGCCGCCCTTATCTCGCGGCCAAGGGTGTCGAGTTCAAATGATGCCGGCATGCTGTCCTTTCCAGTTGGGTAGGGATTCAGGATACCGGGGAGCGCGCTTCTCTGCATGCACGGGCGCAGGGAAGCGGGTCCGTCCGGATGCGTACCAGCCACGTCGTCGCCGGCGGTCGCGCCGGTTCCCGTTCAGGCCGGAATGATCATGGCGCGGTCTGGGTCGGCTGGCCCTGTTCCTTCCACGCCTTAAAGCCGCCATCCAGGTGCGCGACATCCCGGTATCCCATCTGCTGCAGCGTGTCCGCTGCCAATGCGGAACGGCCTCCTGATGCGCAATGCAGGATGAGCCGGCGGTCCGGCGAAAATTCGTCGCGGTGATAGGGGCTGGAGGGATCGGCATAGAACTCAAGCATGCCGCGGGGTGCATGATAGGCGCCCGGGATGGCGCCGTCGCGCGTTCTTTCTTCGCTTTCCCGCAGGTCGATCAGCGTCGTGCCCTTTTTGAGTTCTTCCGCCACCTGGGCGGCGGAAAGATTCTGTATCCGCGATTTGGCGTCGGCCACCATGCCGCCGGCGGTTTTTGCGGGAATGGAACTGTCAGACATGGCAATCTCCTCTGCGAACTGTATATTCAGCGCAGGGCGCCATGCGTCGACGCACCCTGTCGCAACGGAGACTAAAGATTGTTCTTTTCCGAATCCGGCCGCTTGAGGAAAATCAAAGCGATGGCCATGCGTGGCCGTTATCAGGCGCATGCATTTCTTCCTGGAACGCTTCATGGTCTTCGCGGCGGCACGTAAGAAATTACCGTGCTGCCACAGCGGTCAGCGGCGCAAGAAACGCTAGCGATTGGCGGTTTTCTTGAGTTGTTCCTGCATCTGCATCAGCCTGGCCTGAACGGCCGCGCCGACCCGGATTTGCGGATTGGAATAGCCGTCCTGCTTGCCGGCTTCTTCCTCCCGTTGCCTGATTACCTCGCGTGCGGCCGCATGTGCTTCCTGAAACGACAGTGTCTTGTTGCGCAACTGCTCGTCATACATCGCACGGCCGAAGAACGTAAGCTCCGATTTTCGTCCACAGCCATAGGACGTATGTTCCGCATCCGATGCGGTCATGAGCAGGCTGTTCTCATCCGCCAGCGGCTCGATCCAGCTGCCCGAGTAGCAGGCGGATATCGAGATGACGCGGTACTTCACGCCCGCTTCGTCCAGCCACGCCTTCAGGTCGGACGGCTTCACGGTATCGACGCTCATCGGCCAGAAACTGGCGGCCAGTTCGCCGTTGCGCGCGCCATGCGATGTCAGGTGCAGGAAGAGCAGATCTTCCTCCTTGTCCATCAGGCCGGCGACGTGAAGGATGGCGCGCTTGAAATTGAGCGGCGTCGCCCATGGCCATTGTTCCAGCGTGCCGGGATTGTTCACCAGCTGCAGCGTCCTGCCGGTGGCGTCGAAGCGTTGTGCCATCACCTGCGACACCATGTCGCTTTCGCGCCGGAATACTTCCTCGTCGGCATAGGGCGCGAAGGTGATGGCATACAGATCGACCATACCCGGCCGCTGCGCCGGCATCGCCTGCAGACGCTGCGAAAGCAATAGCGGCTGCGCTTCCATCGTTTCCTGCGTGAGGCGCAGCCGCGGGCGTTCGACCTGTGTGTTCTCGGGTTCGGCGGGATACCAGAACTCGGCCGGACGTGCGGCATAGAGGAGGGCGGTCATCCCGATGGCGATTGCCACGACGGCAAGCATCGGTCCCGGCCTGCGCGATCCGGCACGCCACAGGAGCGTCAGCTGCGCGGCCATCATCCATATCGTGGGGATCAGCCACACCGTCCACATTCCCCATGCTCCCAGTTGGTGCTGGTTGTAGTAGGGGCTGCGCAGCAAGGCGGCAAACATCAGTCCGACGATCAGCGTCAGTACCTGGGATTGCGCGATGGCCATCGCAAACAGATGGGCCGCATCCGGCGCCACGTGACGGTCCGGTTCGGACGATGCGTGCGGACGCATCAGGTAGCAGGTCCACGCGGTCACCAGGGTGCTCAGCCAGCCGCCGGCAATCGCCTGCCAATAAAATTCCGCGGGTCCGATGAGATAGAGGCGCTCCAGCGCGATCGTCAGCGCCAGCCCCCACAGCACCAGTATTGCAATCAGGCTTGGCGTCGCCGCCAATCCCTGCCAGGCAGGCCATTGGAAGAAGGCGGTCCGGGCGCCTTCACGGTACCAGGCAGCGAGACCGATGGAGGGGCGTGCCGGTGGGAGCAGGGCCGTGCCTGGTTGTACTTGTTCAATCATGGAATGCGTTTTCGGATGGATGGTGTGCCCATTGCATCGTGCTTCATCCGGGCGCCGGCCGTCAAGGCGGCATTGGGTGAGTGAGGTCAGGTTGGCAATATCAATGCAGCATCAGGAGCAGGCAAGAAGGACCGCCGCATCCGCGTGCAGGCCGGTGGTGTCGAATACCGGCAACGATGCATGTTCGGGTTTGATGAGCAGGGCGATTTCGGTGCAGCCGAGAATGACGGCTTCCGCGCCACGGTGTTTCAGCCCATCGATGATGGCAAGATAGGCCTGCCGCGATGCGTCCAGCACCTTGCCGTGGCACAGTTCTTCATAGATCACCTTATGCACGAGCGTGCGGCCGGCGTCATCGGGCGTTATGACCGACAGGCCATGCTTCTCTTCCAGGCGGCCCCTGTAAAAATCCTGCTCCATCGTGAAACGGGTACCGAGCAGTCCGACCTTGCGGAAGCCATGCTGCTTGATGGCAGCCGCCGTCGGGTCGGCGATGTGCAGGAAAGGGATAGCTACCGCCGCTTCGATCTGCGGCGATACCTTGTGCATGGTGTTGGTGCACAACATGATGAAGTCGGCCCCGCCGCGTTCGAGTTGCCGGGCGGCGTCCTGCATGATGCCGCCGAGGCGATCCCATTGTCCGGCGTGCTGCAATGCTTCGATCTCATGGAAATTCACGGTCACCATCAGGCTGCGGGCGTTGTTGTGGCCGCCCAGTTTTTCCTTCAAGCGCTGGTTGATGAGGCGGTAATACTCCGCCGACGATTCCCAGCTCATGCCGCCGATCAGGCCGATGGTTTTCATATGCGATCAGTGCTTTTCAAGAAAGCCGGCAAGCCGCCGTACGCCGTCGTCGAGCCGCTCCAGCGAACTGGCGAAGCACCAGCGGATATAGCCTTCGCCTTCGTCGCCGAAGGCATTGCCCGGCGCCAGCCCGAGACGGGCATCGGTCACCAGCCGCTTGCACAATGCCAGCGTATCCGGTTCACGCTGACCGTCGATGCGGAAGAACAGGTACATCGCGCCTTTCGGCCGCGGTGCCGTTACGCCGGGGAGCGCGTTCAACCGTTCGTAAAGAAAATCACGCGCGGCCTGGTAGCGCGCCACGGTGCGGTGAATGGTGTCCTCGCCGCCTTCGATCGCGGCAATGCCGGCGCGCTGCACGAAGCCCGGCGCGCACGAGGTGTTGTATTCGATCAGCTTGCCAAGGTCCGCCATCATCGGCTGCGGCGCGACGACCCAGCCCAAGCGCCAGCCGGTCATCAGCCAGGATTTGGAGAAGCTGTTGGCCGACACCAGCCGGTCCTCGGAGGCGGCGATGTCGAGGAAGGACGGGGCGCATGCCTTGCGCGCCGGATCGCCGTCATACATCAGCCGCTCGTAGACATCGTCGGCGAGTATCCAGATGCCGTGCCTGCGGCAATGGGCGAGGATGGCTTCCTGCTGTTCCGGCGCGATCACCCAGCCGGTGGGATTGTTGGGGGAATTCAGGTAGACCGCCGTGGTGTCCGGCGTGAGCGCGTCCAGCAGTTGCTGCAGGTCGAGCTCCCAGGTCCGGCTGCCGTGCTGTTCAAACCGCAGCGGCACCTTCACCACCTGCGCGCCGAGGATCTTGGGTATCTCCAGCAGGTTCGGCCACAGCGGCGTGACCGCCACAACGCGGTCGCCCGGATTGATGATCAGTTGCGACAGCAGCATCAGCGCCGACACGCCGGACGACGTCACCGCAACACGGTTGACATCGACCGGCCGGTGCAGCGCCGATACATAGGCGGCGATCGCTTCCCGCAGCGGCGGCACGCCGAAGTTGTGGGTATAGAAGGTATCGCCGCCATCGAGCGCCTGTTTGGCCGCATCGCGGATGAAGGCCGGCGTGGTTTCATCAGGCTCGCCGAACCAGAACGGCAGCATGTCCGGCAGGCCGATGCCGGCATTGGCGACCTCACGGATGCGCGACGCGCCGAGGCTTTGCACGACGCTGCGCGCGCCCGGCAGATGGACAGATGCGGCGTTCAAAAGCACAGGACGATCCGGTTGGCGAGATCGAGCATGAAAGCAGGGCGCAGATAGCCGACGAAGGCCAGCGCCAGCACGGCGATCAGCGCAGTGCCGAACAGAATCCGTTTGAGCAATGCAGTCATGGCGCGAGGCTCCTTCACATCATCAGGCGATCGCCGGCTGGGCGCGGACGATGGCCTTCTCGTTGATCGGCAGGTTGATCAGTGCGGCAAATACGCCGAGGGCGATGATGATGCCCCATACCGTGTCGTAGCTGCCCTGGCGGGTGTAGAGGTAGCCGCCGAGCCAGACGCCGAGGAAGCTGCCGACCTGGTGCGAGAAGAACACGAAGCCGGACAGCATCGACAGATACTTGACGCCGAAGATGCCAGCAATGACGCCGTTGGTCAGCGGCACGGTGGACAGCCACAGCAGGCCCATCGCGGCTGCGAAGACATAGACGGACCACGATGTCAGCGGCGCCAGCAGGAACAGCGCGATCACGATGGCGCGGCTGAGGTAGATCGATGACAGCAGGTAGCGCTTGGGCAGGAAGCCGCCGAGCTTGCCTGCGTAGTAGGAACCGAAGATGTTGAACAGGCCGATCAGGGCCAGCGCCATCACCGCGACGCCGGGTTCCATGATGCCCTTGTCCTGCAGGTAGGCGGGCAGATGCACGCCAATGAACACGACCTGGAAACCGCAGACGAAATAACCGGCCACCAGCAGCAGGAAGGGACGATAGGCGAATGCCTCGCGGGTCGCTTCGAAAATGCTCTGCTGCGGACCGGCCGATTGCTGGGCTGCCGGCTCGCGCAGGTGGAAAGCCATCGGGATCATGATCAGCACCACGAGGCCGGCGAGGAGATAGAAGGCGTTTTGCCAGCCGACGGCGGAAATCAGTTGCTGTTCGACCGGCATCATCACAAACTGGCCGAAGGAGCTGGCGGCACCCGAGATGCCGAACGCCCAGGAACGCTTGGCTTCCGGCGCGGTGCGCCCGATGATGCCGCTGACGGCGCCGAATGCGGTGCAGGCCAGGCCGGCGCCGATCAGGACGCCCGAGCCAATCACGAACAGCGTCGGCTGATCAATCGTCGCCATCCACAGCAGGCCGCCCGCGTAGAAGAGGGCGCCGACGAGTACCACCTTCGCCGTGCCAAAGCGATCCGCCGCCATGCCGGCGAAGGGGCCAAATGCGCCCCACAGCAGATTCTGCAGCGCCAGCGCCAGCGAATAGGTCTCGCGGGTCCAGCCATGCGCCTGCGAGATCGGTTGCAGCCAGAAGCCGAAGCCGTGGCGCACGCCCATGGCCATGGTGAGGACGAGGCCGGTGGCGATGAGGATGGTTTTGAGATTGGGGGCGCGGGAGGCGGTCAGCATGGCAAGCAATAGCGGCGTGGCGGGAAATCGAGTTTAGCGCAAAGCGCTTTTCCGTGTGGCCTGCCGGAACGCCCGGGCCAGTTATGGAAGTCCCTTGCCTTTGGTTCACTCAATCGTGCAAAGAAACCGGGTAGCCGTGATCAGGCTTGCAAGATTGCGACTTGATGGGAGCTACCTATTCAATTGCCTGATCCCGGCTGCTGCATCATCGTTTCTCTTCAAGAAATCCGCGCAGGAATGTTACCCGCTCATCCGGCGGTGCATTCCGCTTCATCTTTTCATAAATGGCCGAGAGCGCCGACCCGGCAGGCGCATCGACCGTCTCCTCGCTTCGTTGCCGTTCAATGATGTCGATCGCCTTGCTTACCCATGCAAGGAACTGCGGCCGCTGCCCGCCGGTGTAGCGCTGTGATGCCTGCTGCACCAGCGTCTGGAATTCACCCTGTCTGATCTTGTTGGCGTCGCTCGCGTCGCCGCCGGAGCTTTCCGAATGCTGCAGGGCCTTGTCGAGGAAGAATTCACGCACCTGCCAAGCCTCGGCGGATTCTCCCAATGCCTCGATATCCTGCATGCGTTCCAGTGTCGGCGCGCAATAAATGGCTTCGTTTTCCACCCAGGCCACCGCCCAGGGGTGGCCGTGGTAACTCACGCCGACATCGATGGTGTCGGGGTTGTTTAACAGATAAAGGTATTCCGGCGTCTGCGCGTGTGGCGATTTCTGGATGAGGCTAGCCATCGATGCCGCTTCACGGTTGCCGGCGGGAAGGAAGCCATCAATGAAGGCGCGGTCCATACCGATGCGCCGGATGATGTCGCTGCACATCGCCAAGTCACGTTGAAAGGCATTCCTGATCTTTGCGGCGGCATCATTGATACCGGCGGCGCGCGCCGCCGGTTGCGACTGCCCTTGAGATTGCGCCTGCGGCTGCAATTGCGCGCAGCCGCCGAGCAACAGGGCGGAAAGAAAGAAGGAAGAGGCAACAAATAAAAAGCGCATCGGCAACATGCCGTGTGGCTGCACGGCAATCCATGGTCAAAACAGACCTGTTGGAGTGTAGCGGTCCCAAATAGTTGACGCTTTTTCCTTATTTCTCCGCGCGCAATTTTCCGACGATGCCGGTCGGGAAGAAATACACCGACAAGACAAACAAAATGCCCAGCCAGAGCAGCCAGCGGTCCGGCGACAGCAATGCCGACAGCATGGGTACGCTTTGTGCGGCACCCGATGCCATGCCCATCAGGTCCTGCAGATAGCCCTGTGCGAGCAGGAATATGGTTGCGCCGAAAATGGCGCCGTACATCGTACCCATGCCGCCGATCACCACGATCAGCAGGATGTCGATCATGATTTCGAACGACAGCGAGGTGTCGGGGCCGTTGTAGCGCAGCCAGAGCGCCAGCAGGCAGCCGGCCAGCGTGGCGAACACCGCGGCGAGCACGTTCGACCGCGTGCGGAACACCACCGTGCGGTAGCCGATCGCCTCGGCGCGGAAGTCGTTCTCGCGGATCGCCTGCAGTACGCGACCGAAGGGGGAATTGACGATCCGCAGCATCGCCAGGAACAGCAGCGCGGCGCAGAAGAAGATCAGGTAATAGGTGAGGAAGCGGCCATCGAGCGATGCGCCGAGGAAGGGCGTATCGGACAGGTTGAATGCCGGCGACAGCATTTCCGGCAGCTTGAAATTCAGGCCGTCTTCACCTCCGGTGATTTCCGATAGTTGCGACGCCAGCGTCTGAAACGCGGATGCGACCGCAAGGGTAATCATCGCGTAAAAGATGGCCCGCACACGCAGCGAGAACAGGCCGATGATCAGCGACAGCACCAGCGACAGCGCCACCGCGCCGAGTGCGCCGGTGAGCAGGCTGCTCCAGCCGGGGCCCATGCGAGTGCTCGCGATCGCGATGCCATAGGCGCCGATGCCGAAGAACATGGTATGCGCAAACGACACGATGCCGGTATAGCCGAGCAGCAGATCGTAGCTGGCCACCAGCACGATGAAGATCAGGATCTTGGCCGACACGTTCAGCGCTTTCACGCCGGGGAACAGGAAGGGCGCAAATGCCAGCCCGAGTACGATCAGGATGAGCATGGCCGCAAGTATCCGGCTGCGCGGCAGGTCATGGGAGAGTAAGCGCGTGATCATCGGTTGGTCACCGGGAAAAGTCCCTGCGGACGCCACACCAGGATGGCGGCCATCAGCAGGATGTTGGAAAAGAGCGCGACTTTCGGCGCCAGGAAACCGGTGTAGTTGGCCAGCAGGCCGACCAGCAGCGCGCCGAGGAAGCAGCCGCCGGTGGAACCGAGGCCGCCGATGATGATGACGATGAAGATCAGCACATTCACATGGGCGCCCATCTGCGGCACCACGCCCTGCTGATACAGTCCCCACATCACGCCGCCCAGGCCGGCCAGCGCCGAGCCGGCGACGAACACGCCGACGAACAGCGTCTTGATGCGATAACCAAGGCTTTCCACCATCTCGCCGTCCTGCACGCCGGCGCGGATCAGCAGTCCGAGCTTGGTGCGGTTGAGCACCATCAGCATGGTGGCGAACACGATGAAACCGACCGCCACCGCCATCAAGCGGTATTTCTCCACCGCCGCATCACCGAACAGGGCGGAACCGCGCAGCGACGCCGGCACTTCCAGTGCAATCATCTGCGGTCCCCAGATCACCTTGATCAATTCCTCGCCGACCACCATGCCGCCCATCGTGATCAGGATCTGCATCAGGTGCAGGCCATACACCTTGCGCACCAGCACCCGCTCGAATACCCAGCCGAGCAGACCGGTTGCCAGCATGGCGGCGAGCATCGCCAGGCCGATGGCGGCGAGGTTCATGCCGAGATGATTGGCGGTAGTCCATTCCGGCAGCAGGCCGAGCACGGAGACGGCAACGAAGGCGCCGAGCGCGATGAAGACGCCATGGCCAAAGTTGAGCACATCCATCAGGCCGAAGATCAGCGTCAGGCCGGATGCGATGATGAAAATGATCATGCCCATCGCCAGGCCGGCGGCGGTGAGGGTGATCCAGGTGGAGGTGGAGCCGACCAGCGGCATGGCCGCCAGCGCCAGCACTGGCGCGAGCAGCAGCGGCTTCCAGTCGATCGGCGTGCTCGGCACGGCGGCGGTGTGAACGGTGCTCATTGCTTCCTCATTGATGTGCGGTCAGGGACAGGCCGAGCAGGCGGGTCTGCATCGCTTCGTCCCCGGCCAGTTCGGCCATCGAACCGCGATGCACGACGCGACCATCGTCCATCACGGCGACCGTATCGCCAAGCTGTTTGGCGAAGTTGAAATTCTGTTCGACCAGCAGGATGGTGGTGTCGGTCTGCTTCAACTCGCGGAAGGCGGCGATCATGTTGGCGATGATGGCCGGCGCGAGTCCCTTGCTCGGTTCGTCGATCAGCAGCAGCTTGCGCGGCTCGACGATCGCGCGCGAGACGGCCAGCATCTGTTTCTGCCCGCCCGATAGCTTGCCGGCCGGATGCAGCCAGAACTTCTTCATGGCCGGGAACAGGCTGAAGATCCAGTCGAGCCGCTTGGCGTCGATGTCGTCGATCTTGCGTGCGCCACGGGCGGCCAGCAGCATGTTCTCCTTCACCGTCAGGTCGCCGAAGATGCCCATGCTTTCGGGAACATAGGCGATGCCGCCTGCGGCGATGTCGGGCGTCGTCCTGCCGTTGATGGCCTGGCCGTCGAACACGATGCTTCCCTGCGAAGCCTGCCACAGGCCCATGATGGTGCGCAGCGTGGTGGTCTTGCCGGCGCCGTTGCGGCCGAGCAGCATGGTGAGCTGTCCGCGCGGGACGACGAGGTCGACGCCGTGCAGGATGTGATAGGCGCCGATGTGGGTATGCACGCCGGACAGCGTCAGCAGCGGCGGGTTGTCGGACATGTTCATGCGGTTTCCTCCACCGGCGCAAGGCCGAGATAGGCTTGCTGCACCACCGGCGACGCGATCACCGTTTCCGGTTCGCCGTCGGCCATCAGGGTGCCGTTGTGCAGGACGATGATGCGGTCGGCGAGTTCGCGTACCACATCCATCTTGTGCTCGACCAGCAGGATCGTCTTGTCGGTCTGGGTCTTCAGCGTGCGGATCAGGTCGAGGATGACCGGCACCTCGTCCACGCTCATGCCGGCGGTCGGTTCGTCGAACATGTAGACGGCCGGATCGAGCGCCATCAGCAGCGCCACTTCCAGCTTGCGCTGGTCGCCATGCGGCAGCGCTGCGGCCTGCATGTCGCGCTTGGCGGACAGCGCGACGGTATCGAGGATGCGGTCGGCGCGATCGATCAACGCCTTGTGCCGGTTCCATACATTCCACATGTCGAGTCCGAGCCCGCGGCGCGATTGCAGCGCCAGCCGCACGTTCTCCATCACCGTCAGTTTTGGAAACAGGCTGGTGAGCTGGAAGGCGCGGCCCAGACCGGCATGGGTACGGCTCGAAGCGGGCAGGGCAGAGATGTCGCGGCCATTGAGCAATACCTGTCCGGAGGAAGCCTTGAGCTGGCCGGAGATCAGGTTGAAGTAGGTCGTCTTGCCGGCGCCGTTCGGCCCGACGATGGCGGTCAGCGTGCCAGACTGGAATGCGCACGACACGGCGTTGACGGCGACATGGCCGCCGAAGCGGACGGTGAGGTCGCGGGTTTGCAGGGAAGGGGTATTAGTTTGTTGCGGGTGCATGTGTTCTCCGCTATCTTCGCACGCCCGGCTCACGATTCCCTCCTCCTGTAAGGGGGAGGGTTAGGGTGGGGGTGGTAGGGCCGAGACAAGAAAGGTTCTGCCCCGAGCGCACTACCCCCATCCCCGCCTTCCCCCTGCAAGGGGGAAGGAGCACGCAAGCGGGTTTGGCAGCAGTTGCCGGTAAGGGAATGCGGCCTTTCAGGAAAGCCGAATGACAGGAAGCCTTAACGCTTGTTCGTGATCGGCACGTTCATCTCTTCCGGCTTGATCTCCCGCACCAGCTCCGGTACGCCCCAGGTGAACGCCGGGTCGACCTTGATCTTGAAGTGGTACATCGACTGCATTGCCTGATGGTCTTCCTTGCGGAAGGTCATCTTGCCTTTTGGCGTTTCGAAGCTCATGCCTTCCATGGTGGAGATCAGCTTTTCGCTGTCGGTGTTGCCGCCGGTTTTCTTCAGCGCCTCGACGAGCGCGATGCCGGCTGACATGCCGCCGGCGGTGAAGAAGTCGGGCGGCGATTTGTAGCGCTTGTAGTGCTCGGCGACCAGCCAGTTGTTGACCGGATTCTTGGGAATGCCGAAATAGTAGTAGGCCGCGCCTTCCATGCCGGGGAAGTTCTTGTACGCCGTCATCGCCGGCAGGATGTTGCCGCCGGTGGCGATTTCAATGCCGTAGCGTTTCGGGTCGAGGTCGGCGATCTTGAACGGATTACCGCCCGCCCAGATGATGAAGATGACCTTGCGGCCCGGCTTGTCCTTCAGCGAATCGAACAGGCGCTGCGCACCAGCAGTGAAGTCGGTGGTGTTGCCTGGCAGGTACTCCTCATGCACCAGCTTGGCGTTTTTCAGCGCGCCCTTGAACGCCTTGACGCCGTCGCGGCCGAAGGCGGTGTCCTGCGCCATGGTGGCGATGGTTACGCCGGCCTTGTCGAGGGCCACCGCATTCGAAATCGCATCCTGCGATGAATTGCGGCCGGTGCGGAAAATGTAGCGGTTCCATTTGTCGCCGGTAATCGCGTCGGCAACCGCAGGCTCCACCAGCAGGACCTTCTTGTACTCTTCAGCCACCGGCAGCATCGCCAGCGCGACGCCGGAGCTTGTCGGTCCGACCGCGATATCGGCCTTGTCATCGGCGAATGCCGAGGCAAGCTGGGATTTGCCGACATCCGGCTTGCCCTGGGAATCCTTCTCGATCACGACCAGCTTGTTGCCGTTGACGGTCATCGTGCCGCCGGTGGCATAGTCGAGGCCCATCAACAGGCCGATCTGCGTCTGCTTCGCATACGCTTCCAGCGGACCGGTCTTGTCGTACACGTGCGCGATCTTGATGTCCTTGGCTTGGAGTGAAGCGGTGCAGCACAGCGCGGCGACTGCCGCCATCAGATGGAGTTTCATGGAGTCTCTTCCTGTTATGTGATTTATGGTGCCGTCCTTCCTGCCGTGACGGGGAATGCAGGCGGGAAACCGGGAACGAGCTTCGCGGAGATTACTTCAATACTTTCCGCGCTGAAAGTAGTAGAAATACCATGTCGGTTCATGTCGACTATCGCGGACTTGCGGATTCATGTCCGAAAACGGCTAGACGCTGTATGGCGCGGCGCGTATAACAATGGCATGGAAAACCATTTGCACACGATCGATCACGGCGATTCCGCGCCCGGCACGGGTGGAGCCCTTGGTCCGCTATTAAGCCGGGAGAGCTGCTACCGGGCATTGGCCGCAAAGGATACGCGCTTCGATGGCGTCTTCTTCACCGGCGTGAAGACCACCGGTATTTATTGCCGTCCGGTCTGCAGCGTAAAAACGCCGCGTGAATCATCCTGCTCTTTCTTCGCAACCGCCGCGGCGGCGGAAGCAGCGGGTTTTCGTCCCTGCCTGCGGTGCAGGCCGGAGCTTGCCCCTTATGCACTGCAGCAGAATCTCGCGCACGCGGTATGGCAGCGCATTGCCGCCGGCGCCTTGAACGATGGCGACAGCGAACGCCTCGCCGCCGAGGTCGGCCTGTCATCGCGCCAGTTGCGCCGCGTGCTGCTGCAGCATTTCGGCGTCACGCCGGTCGAGCTGGCGCAAACCCAGCGCCTGCTGTTTTCAAAGAAGCTTCTGCAGGAAACCCGCCTGCCGATGGCGGAGATCGCCTTTGCATCCGGATTCGGCAGCGTGCGTCGTTTCAATGCCCTGTTTGCCGCCCGCTACGGTATTGCGCCGACTGCGATTCGCCGAGCGGCTGAACCTCAGGACGGCACAGGCACGGATGTATTGCGCCTGCGTCTGGCCTACCGGCCGCCATTCGACTGGCCGCGCATGCTGCGCTATCTCGCGGGACGCGCGATCGCCGGGGTGGAAGCGGTCTCGCCGGATGATGCATCACCTTCTTACCACCGCAGCGTTCGCATCGGCGATGCCGGCGGATGGATGCGTGTGACCAATCAGGCGAAGCGGCATCAGCTCGAACTGGAACTGTCGCCCGCGCTCGCGCCGGTATTGATGCCGCTGCTTGCGAGGGTGCGCGGACAATTCGACCTCGATGCCAATCCGGCCGTGATCGAAGCGCATTTGCGGCAGGATGCCTTGCTTGCTGCACGTATCGACGCCGCTCCCGGCCTTCGTGTGCCCGGCGGGTTCGACGCCTTCGAACTGGCGGTGCGCGCGGTGCTCGGCCAGCAGATCAGCGTGGCTGGCGCGACGACCCTGTCAGGGCGGCTGGTGGCCCGGTTCGGCGAATCGTTGATCACGCCGCTGCCCGGGATCACGCATCACTTTCCATCCGCCGCTGCGCTGGCCATGGTGGATGCGACCGGGATCGCTCGGATCGGTCTGCCGCTCAAACGCGCGCAGACGATTCAAAACATTGCGCGCTTCGCGGCGGAAGGGGGCTTGATGCTGCCGCCCGGTACCGCCCTGGAAGAGGCGATTGCACGCCTGAAAACCGTGCCGGGCATCGGCGACTGGACAGCGCATTACATCGCCTTGCGGGCACTGCGGTTTCCCGACGCCTTTCCCGCCGGCGATCTCGGCCTGCAGAAGGCGGCTGCCGAAGACGCGCCTTCCGGCCGGCTCACCGAACGGCAACTCGCTGCCCGCGCGGCCGCATGGGCGCCGTGGCGCGGATATGCGGCGCTGATGCTATGGATGCAATGACGGCATGTTTACCAAGGAGGTGAATGATGTACTACATGGAACATGACAGCCCGGTCGGCAGGCTTACGCTGACGGCGACGGACAAGGGCCTGAGCGGCTTGTACTTTGAAGAGCATAAGTACTTCACCGGAACGCAGGATCGGCAGCGCCAGCCGGATCAGATCCATCTGCGCGACGCTCGGCAGCAACTGGATGAGTACTTCCGGCAGCAGAGAACACGCTTCGATGTTCCGCTGGATCTGCAGGGGACGCCATTCCAGCGCGCGGTGTGGCAAGCATTGCTGACACTGCCGTTCGGCCATACATCTACCTACAGCATGATTGCGCAGCATGTCGCCAGGCCGAATGCGGTGCGTGCAGCCGGTACGGCGATCGGGCGCAACCCGCTGTCGATCATCGTGCCTTGCCATCGTGTGCTTGGCATGTCGGGCGCGCTATCCGGATATGCGGGCGGACTCGAGCGCAAGCGATTCCTGCTCGAACTGGAAAAGACCATGAAGAAAACCGGGGGCGCTGATGAATCGCTAATGATCATCGCGGCGTGAAAGTCACGCGAACGACGCCTCAGAGGGGGATGCGGGTAATGATGGGGATTCGATGCAGCGGCAGTGCATGATCCTTTGCTGATTGTGCGGGCAGAGGAATCACCGCTGCTGATCCTCCTTCGCTGACAGCGGTATTGCTCCGACAGCGCCGGTGCCGGCCGCTGTCGGATCAAGCGTCTTGAAGGTTGGATTAGCGGGAACCGCTGCCTGTGCCGCCAGCGCCGCCTGCTCCACCGGCTCCTGCTCCACCGGCTCCTGCTCCGGCACCACCGGCTCCGGCACCACCCGCGCTACCGCCGGCGCCTGTACCTGCACCGCCGCTTGCACCAGTGCCTGCGCCAGGGCTGCCTGGCATTGTCGAGCTAGGTGGCATGCCTACGCTGGGTGCGGTCGATGGCGAGCCGGAAGCACTTGGGCTGGTCGTCGCGGAACCGCCCATGCGGCCCGACGAGGTGGAGCTTGGAGATGTCGTGGTGCTCGAAGTGCCGGATCCGGAGCTCATGCCGGAAGAAGAACCGGAGCTGGAGCCCATACCGGTGCCGGATGTGCCACATGCGGTAAGTACCAGGGCGCATGCTAAGGGGATGGTCCATTTCATCATAAAAATTCTCCTAGAAAATAGTCGATAAGGCGGATGGTGAAGCGAAGATTGACTCATGCCAGAATTGCATGCATGCGTTCAGTAGAATCTTTCAATAAGCGAAAGTTCCTAAAGATTTTCAAGTTTGATATGCCTAAATAGCATCATTTTGTAAGCGAAAAATGAACTCGATAACGATGTCGAACAACACGCATTCACGCTGATTTATTCCCTCAGGACAGAGTCCTGCATGCCGAAGAAGGGCACCGTTCCCAATGCCGAACGACACGCATGATTGAAGAGTGAAGGGAATTAATGCGCTATCCACAACCGAAGTCATGGATACGCGATTGAAAAGAATCGGGGAGGGTCGACCGGAACCGAATTACTTCGATACTTCGTTACCGATCAGGCCGCCGACCGCGGCACCGCCGACGGTTCCCATGGTACTGCCGCCCGTTGCCATGCTGCCGGCTACACCGCCCAGCACAGCGCCGGTTCCGACTCCCACCTGCTGTCTGGTCGGTGTGCCGCAGCCTGAAAGCGCGGTCGTCAATGCCACTGCACTAACGATCGATATCCATATACGTGAAATCATATGTCCTCCGGTAGGTTGGCATTGTCGATGGACGATGCACGGCGAACTGCTGTTATGTAACGGTTCGACCTTGCCGGAATGTCACGAGTTCCTGCGGATGGTTTGAGGAATGTGAACAAAATGTAACGTGGCCGCATGACGCGACCACGTGAGGTTGGCGCGTCAGCGCACCAGGCGCAATGTCAGCGGATACCGGTAGGACTCGCCTTTCGATGCCGAAATCGCCGCAATGATGCACAACACGAAGTTGGCGAGGAACAGCAGCGGCATGATGAGCATGCCGATCAGGATCACTTTCAGCATGACCGACGCAAACAGTGCGATGGCCATGGTGATCTGGAAGTTCAGCGCTTCCTTGGCTTCTTCCGTGACAAAGCCGCCTTCGTCTTTCTTGATCAGCCACAGGATCAACGCGCCGACAAAGCCGGTGAAGATACCAAGCAGGTGCGACAGCATGCCGAGGTTGCGTTCATCCGATGTCGGACCGGTTTGCGTCGTTTGCGTCAAGTCTTCCATCGTCTTTCCTCATTTCACATGCAATGCGGCCGCACCAGCGTACCGAAAGGCATCGGCTTCATCAATCGGGGCGATCAGGCCGCCACTTTCTTCATCGCGGGCTTTTTCACGGCCACCTTCTTCGCCGGCACTTTGGCGGGTGCCTTGCTTACCGCTTTCGCTGCCGTTTTCGCCGGCGTCTTCGCCGGCGTTTTCTTGGCCGCGACCGCGGTCACCGGTTCGGCAGATGCCGTGTCGCCGGACTTGCCCTTCGCAGGCGGCTTGGCCTTGCGCTCCTCGAATTCAAAGCTTACCTTGCCGTCCTTGCCCTTGACGAGGTACGCCTTGAACGGCCGCCGGGTACGCTGGGAAATGAAACCGGGCAGCAGATCGGTCTTGCCGTCGTTGAGCAGCTTGCTCATCTGCTCCGGAAGTATCTCCTGCTGCAGGATGATGCGACCGCTGCGGAAATCGCAGCCCTTCGGCTTCGCGACCGCTTTTTCGCACACGTAGGCGAGGCCCATTTCATACACGCCGCTCGAACATTTCGGGCAGGCGCCAAGGGAAGTCTGTTCGCTGAAGTCGACGCCTTCGCCATCTTCCCCTTCATCCTGATTCTGGCCGAAGTCGAATTCCAGCTTGAAGTTGTTGATATCCTCGTCGCGCACGATCTTCAGGATGGCAGCGAACGGGCGGCCCATCTTGGAACGAAATCCCTGCAGCGGCCCGATCTCGCGCTTCTCCAGCAGTTCTTCGACTTCCGCCACTTCGAACTGGCGGCTGCCTGGCGTCTTGCTCATTGAGAATTCGCACTTGGTGCAGGCGAAGCGGCGATAGTTTTCCTTTACCGTGCCGCCGCAATTCGGGCAGGGCGCCTTCAGCGTCGCATAGTCGCCGGGGATGGTGTCGTTGTTGTATTCCTTCGCCCGCTTGACGATGATCTGCGTCATCTGCGCGATCTCGCGCATGAATTCTTCCCGGCTGATCTTGCCGCGTTCCATCTGCGACAGCTTGTACTCCCATTCGCCGGTCAATTCGGGCGCGGTCAATTCCTGCACGCCGAGACCGCGCAACAAGGTCATCAATTGGAAGGCCTTGGCGGTCGGGATGATTTCACGTCCTTCACGCAGCAGGTATTTCTCGTTCAGCAAACCTTCGATGATGGCCGCACGCGTCGCCGGCGTGCCGAGTCCCTTGCCCGCCATCGCTTCGCGCAAGTCTTCGTCGTCGATCAGCTTGCCGGCGCCTTCCATCGCCGACAGCAGCGTCGCTTCCGAATAGCGTGGCGGCGGTTTCGTTACGAGGCCGTTCGCGGTCACCTTGTCGGTCTTGACCGTTTCGCCCTTGGCGACCGGCACCAAGGTGCCGGCATTTTCCTCATCCTTGTCCTTGGGCGCTTCCTTGCCGTAAATCACCAGCCAGCCGGGATTGGTCATGACCTTGCCTTCGGTCTTGAACTGGTGTCCCGACACCTCGGTGTAACGTGTCGTGACCTGGAATTCGGCCGCCGGGAAAAACACCGCCATGAAACGGCGCGTGACCAGGTCGTACAGCTTCTGCTCTGGTTCCGACAGGTTCTTCGGTGCCTGGGTCGTCGGAATGATCGCAAAGTGGTCGCTGATCTTTGCGTTGTCGAAGATCCGCTTGTTCGGCTTCACCCAGTTGTTCTTCAGGATCTGCGCCGCGAACTGCTGGTAATTATTGTTTTCCGACACGGTTTCCAGCGTCTGCTTCACCGTGTTGATGTAGTCTTCCGGCAAGTGCCGCGAATCGGTACGCGGATAGGTCAGCACCTTATGCTTTTCATACAAGGCCTGTGCGAGACCGAGGGTGTTCTTGGCGGAAAAACCGAAACGCGCGTTTGCTTCACGCTGCAGGCTGGTTAGGTCGAACAAGGCCGGCGCTATCTGCGTCGCCGGCTTGGATTCCTCGGTGACGGTGCCCGGCTTTCCGCGGCATGCGGCCACGATCGATTCTGCGGCGGCCTTGCTCCACAGGCGCTCGGCGCGCTTTTCCGGATCGTTTTCATCCTTCTTGAATTTCGTATCGAGCCAGCGACCCTCGTACACGCCAGCTGCGCAAACGAACTCGGCGCGTACTTCCCAATAATCACGCGGCACGAAGCGTTTGATCTTTTCTTCGCGTTCCACGACGATCGACAGTGTCGGCGTCTGCACCCGGCCGACGGTGGTCAGGTAAAAGCCGCCTTCCTTGGAATTGAAGGCGGTCATCGCGCGGGTGCCGTTGATGCCGATCAACCAGTCGGCTTCGCTGCGGCAACGCGCCGCATCCGCCAGCGGCATCATTTCCTTGTCCTCGCGCAGCCGCCGGAAGCCGTCGCGAATAGCGGCAGGGGTCATCGATTGCAGCCACAACCGCTTGATCGGCTGCTTGGCTTTCGCGTATTG
>JAESFT010000477.1_pt1 | contig 23608 bp, 19 predicted proteins | sample 9269451 | NCBI WGS metagenome assembly JAESFT01 (sample SAMN14502557, study PRJNA617106) | algae metagenome | isolation source: Scytonema hyalinum WJT4-NPBG1 and co-occurring heterotrophs from well... | place: USA: Mojave Desert, Joshua Tree National Park, California | collected 2006-05-25
GTCGGCGATGGTGCCGAAGAAGAGGAAGGGTTCCTGCAGCACCAGGCCGATGTGGCGGCGGTAGTCGGCGACGCGCAGCGAACGGATATCGACGCCGTCGACCAGGATGGCGCCTTCCGACACGTCGTAGAAGCGGCAGATCAGGTTGACCAGCGTGCTCTTGCCGGAGCCGCTGTGACCGACCAGGCCGATCATTTCGCCGGGCTGGATGGTCAGGTCGACGCCGCGCAGCACCGCGCGATTACCGTAACGGAAGCCGATGTCGCGCAGCCGGATGTGCCCCTGCACACGCTCCATCCGGACCGGATTGGCAGGCTCCGGCACGCTGGAGACATGATCCAGGATGTCGAAGATGCGCTTTGCGCCGGCGGCGGCCTTTTGCGTAACCGATACGATGCGGCTCATCGAGTCGAGACGGGTGTAGAAGCGGCCGATATAGGCAAGGAAAGCGGTCAGCACGCCGACGGTGATCATGCCCTGCGAGATCTGCCAGATGCCGACAGCCCAGACGACCAAGAGGCCGATTTCGGTGAGGAAGGTGACAGTGGGCGAGAACAGCGACCATACCTTGTTGACACGGTCGTTGATTACCAGGTTATGCGCATTGGCTTCACGGAAGCGGACCGCTTCGCGTTTTTCCTGGGCGAACGCCTTGACCACCCGGATGCCGGGAATGGTGTCGGCCAATACGTTCGTGACTTCCGCCCACACCCGGTCGATTTTCTCGAAGCCGTGGCGCAGCTTGTCGCGCACCACATGGATCATCCAGGCGATGAACGGCAGCGGCAGCAGCGTCACCAGCGCCAGCCAGGGATTGATTGATATGAGAATCACCGCCGTCATGCCGATCATCAGCACGTCGGTGGCGAAGTCCAGCAGGTGCAGCGACAGGAATACGCAGATGCGGTCGGTCTCCGATCCGATGCGCGTCATCAGGTCGCCGGTGCGCCGGCCACCGAAATACTCCAGCGACAATTTCAGCAAATGCTCATAGGTGGTCGTGCGCAGGTCCGCGCCGATGCGTTCGCTCACCAGCGCGAGGATATAGGTGCGCGCCCAGCCGAGCACCCATGCCAGCAAGGCCGCGCCGAAGAGGCCGCTCAGGTAGAGCACCACCAGGTTGACGTCGATCGACTGGCCGTTCTGGTACGGGATCAGCACGTTGTCCATCAACGGCATGGTGAGATAGGGCGGCACCAGCGTGGCGGCGGTCGATGCCAGCGTCAGCAGGAAGCCGAGGATCAGTTGCCCCTTGTACGGCTTGGCGAAGCGCCACAGCCGGAATAAGGTCCAGGTCGATGGCGGCGTGTGCAGCTCGCGCACGCAGATCTGGCATTCCTCCTGGTCGGGCGGCAGCGGCGCGTGGCAGCTCGGACAGGTTGCATCGGCAGGCGGCACCACCGGACGGCCGGCGACCGCCGCCGTGCACTGTTGCTCGAACTGCCCGATCAGGCGCAGCGCATCCGGGTTATGCCCCAGGGTATAGCGCCAGGCGGCAAGGCGACGGGTTTCGTCGTGCAGCTCGAGCGTGCCGACGCCGGCGTGATCGTGGTGAACGAGCGACAGATGCGGGCGATACGGCCATTCCTGCCAGCCGGCGGATTCGGCGGTTTTCGTGAAGAGCCTCGAATTTGTCACAACGACAATGCCGGCGGAAAAACGCAGCTGCAGGTCGAGGTCGAGTTCCAGGCAGGCGAGTACGTTCTCACCTGGCTGGAGATGCGCCTGCACATCGGTCTGCCATGAAGCAGGTATCATTTGCCTTTGCGGCGGTACTTCGGAAAATTCGGTTTTCATTGAAACGGCTGATGATTTCGAAACGGCAAACAATTCTGTTTGCAAGAAGTTAATTTCGCGTCGCCGTTGGAGGATTCGCTGTGGCGGCAAGTATACCGATTACCGCTGCCGTTAACCGCCGCATATTCCGTTACAAGCCAGATACAGGCGCTTACGATGTTGTTGTTTGCCCGAATTTGATTCCGTAAGATAATTTTTGCAGCCGATCAGTAAACCATCCCGCCGTTGGCGCGTTAAAGACAGACATAACTTCAATTCAAAGCGACTCGTCGTCCACAAGTCCAATCCTCAGCTTCACACGTCAAATGAATAAAAAATCCATTGAGATCATCAATGTGGTCTCGCTGCGCGGGCCGAATATCTGGACCTATCGTCCGGTCCTCGAAGCCTGGGTCGACATCGGTGAGCTCGAAGCGTCGCCGTCCAACACAATCCCCGGTTTCTATGAACGCCTGACCGCCTGGCTGCCCTCGCTGGTGGAGCACCGGTGCGGCGTCGGCGAGCGTGGCGGGTTCCTGCAGAGGCTGCGCGAAGGCACCTGGCCGGCGCACATCATGGAACATGTGATGATCGAATTGCAAAACCTGGCCGGCGTCCAGACCGGGTTCGGCAAGGCACGCGAAACCTCCACGCCGGGTGTCTACAAGGTGGCGGTACGGGCGCGCTATGAGGAAGTCAGCCGCGCAGCCCTTGTGATGGCGCGCGACATGGTGATGGCAGGCATCGAGGACCGGCCTTTCGACGTGGACGACGCGGTAAGCCGGCTGCGCGACATCGCCGAGTCCGTCAGCCTCGGACCAAGCACTGCCTGCATCGTCGATGCCGCCGCCGACCGGGGCATCCCTTCGCTGCGGTTGAACAGCGGCAACCTGGTCCAGCTCGGTTACGGCGCCCGCCAGCATCGCATCTGGACCGCGGAAACCGATCAGACCAGCGCCATCGCCGAGAGTATTTCCAGTGACAAAGATTTGACCAAGAGCCTGCTGCGCTCCTGCGGCGTACCGGTGCCGGAAGGCCGCATCGTGTCAGATATCGACGATGCCTGGGAAGCAGCGCAGGATATCGGGGTGCCCGTCGTGGTGAAACCGTCCGACGGCAACCATGGCCGCGGCGTATCGACCAATCTGACGACGCGCGAAGAGATCGAGGCGGCCTACCGGCTGGCCGAGGAAGAAGGCAGCGAAGTTATCGTCGAGCGCTTCATTCCCGGCGACGAACACCGGCTGCTGGTCGTGGGCGGCAAGATGGTAGCGGCGGCGCGAGGCGAAATTGCCACCGTGACGGGCGACGGCACATCGACCATTCTTCAATTGATCGACACCCAGATCAATACCGATCCGCGCCGCGGCACCACCGAGGAATTCCCGCTGAATCTGGTGCTGATCGATGAGGATCCGGCGGTGCTGCTGGAACTGACGCGCCAGGGACTCACACCGGAAACGGTGCTGGAAGCCGGCAGACAGGTTCTTGTGCAGCGCAACGGAAACGTCGCTTTCGATGTCACTCCCCTCGTCCATCCGAGCGTAGCCGCAGCCGCAGCGCTGGCGGCCCGCATCGTCGGACTGGACATCGCCGGTGTCGACCTCGTGGCCGAAGATATATCCCGTCCGCTCGACGAACAGGGCGGCGCGGTCGTCGAGGCCAATGCAGGCCCTGGTTTGCTGATGCACCTGAAACCGGCCGACGGCGAGCCGCGCCCGGTCGGCGAGGCGATCGTCAATCATCTGTTTCCGGGCGACGACGACGGCCGCATTCCCGTCGTCGGCATCACCGGCAGCCACGGCAAGACCATGGTGGCGCATCTGGTAGCTCGCCTGCTGCACCTGCACGGCGCCCATGTCGGTCTCGGATGCAGCGATGGTTTCTTCTTGCGCGGTCGACAGGTCGAGCGCGGCGACGGCGCCAACTGGCAGACTGCACGCCGCATTATGACGAACCGCGCGATCAATGCCGCGGTCGTCGAGACCGGGTTCCGCGCCATCCTCGCCGAAGGCCTCGGCTACGACCGCTGCCAGGTCGGCGTGGTGACCAATATCGATCCAAAGGCCAGCCTGCCGGACTGGCATATCGACGACGCCGACCAGATGGCCGGCAAGGTCGTCCGCACCCAGGTCGACGTGGTGCTCCCCGACGGCGTGGCAGTGCTCAACGCGGCGGATGCGCGGGTGGCCGAACTTGCATCGCTGTGCGACGGCGGTGTGATCTTCTTCGGCCTGTCGCCTGAAATCCCGGTCGTAGCGCGCCACAGGAAGGAAGGCGGCCGCGCGGTGTTCGTGCGCCACGGTGGCATCGTGCTGGCCGCAGGCGCCGCCGAAGTGCCGCTGATCGACCTGGCGGAGATCGGCGCCATCGCTGCCGCGGAACCGGCGCACCGCGCTCACATGACCGAAAACATGCTGGCCGCAGTCGGCGCGGCGTGGGCGCTGGGAATTGCGCTGGAACTGGTTCGGGCGGGGGTGAAAAGTGTCGAGTTTGGCGTCAACGCGGAGGCGGTGGCGGTGGCTTGAGTTTCGAAAAATCCGGCAGGCTCGAAATTTATTCCGGGATAGAAAAAGCCCCTTCTTCCTTGCAGGGCGCCTGCGGGAAAGAAGCGACACAAAGCGTATATCGCCGCCTGCCCTAATAAACCAACAAAATAAAACAAGACGCCCAAGGGTCAGGCCCCCTGCGAAAGCATCCTGTCCACGCGCGCAACAGAGGATACAAGTTCATGGAAATCACACGCATCCGGGCCCTTCGCGGACCTAATCTCTGGAGCCGGCACACGTCGATCGAGGCGATCGTGACCTGCACCGATGACGAACGGGACATCACGCGCCTGCCGGATTTCGAAACACGGCTGCGGGCCCGCTTTCCGGAGATCCGCTTCCTGGAGCCGTCCAGCCCCGACCATCCGTTTTCGCTGGCCCACGTGCTCGAATCGGCGGCGCTCGGATTGCAGGCTCAGGCCGGATGCCCGGTGACCTTCAGCCGCGTGGTGGAGACAGTCGATCGCGGCACGTACCAGGTCGTTGTCGAATACACCGAAGAAGCGGTCGGCAGGCTGGCGTTCGAGTTTGCCGAAGCGCTGATCCGCAGCGCGCAGGAGAATACGCCTTTCGAGCTGGAGCCGGCATTGCACCGGTTGCAGTCACTGGACGAGGACGTGCGGCTCGGGCCGAGCACCGGCGCCATCGTGCAGGCGGCGGTCGCACGCGGAATTCCCTACCGGCGGCTGACCGAAGGCAGCATGGTGCAGTTCGGCTGGGGCAGCAAGCAGCGCCGCATCCAGGCGGCTGAAACCTGCAGCACCAGCGCCATCGCGGAATCGATCGCGCAGGACAAGGACCTGACCAAGGAATTGCTGCACGCGGCCGGCGTGCCGGTGCCACATGGCAGGTCGGTGACGACGCCGGAGGAAGCCTGGCAGGCCGCGCAGGAGATCGGCGGCCCGGTGGTGGTGAAGCCGCGCGATGGCAACCAGGGCAAGGGCGTCGCAGTCAACATCAGGACTCGCGAAGAAGTGGAAGCCGCGTTTGCGGTCGCATCCACCATCTGTTCCGACGTCATCGTAGAGCGTTGCATCAGCGGCCATGACTTCCGCCTGCTGGTGGTCGGCGATCAGCTCGTTGCCGCCGCCCGGCGCGCCCCGCCGCAGGTGGTCGGCGACGGACAGCACACCATCGGCGAGCTGATCGAGCAGGTCAACCGCGACCCGCGCCGTGGTGAAGGCCATGCCACCTCGCTGACCAAGATCCGGCTCGACGATATAGCGCTCGCCACGCTGGCCAAGCATGGCTACAGCGTCAGCAGCATTCCCTCCAAGGGCACGCTGGTGGCCTTGCGGAACAATGCCAACCTTTCCACCGGCGGCACCGCGACCGACGTCACCGACGATGTGCATCCGGAAATGGCGGCGCGCGCGGTGGAAGCGGCGCAAACCGTCGGTCTTGATATCTGCGGCGTCGACCTGGTGTGCGAAACCGTGATTCTTCCTTTGGAAGAGCAGGGCGGCGGTATCGTTGAAGTCAACGCCGCACCCGGCCTGCGCATGCACTTGCAGCCGTCCTACGGCAAGGGACGCCCGGTGGGTGAAGCGATCATCGCCAACATGTTCGCCGACGGCGACGATGGCCGCATTCCCGTGGTGGCGGTCACCGGCACGAACGGCAAGACGACCACCGCGAGACTGATTGCCCATATCCTCGAAAAGAACAAGTACCGCGTCGGCCTGACCAGCACGGACGGCGTCTATGTCAATCATCAGCGTATCGACACCGGCGATTGCAGCGGCCCGCGCAGCGCACGCAATGTGCTGCTGCACCCGGACGTCGACGCGGCGGTATTCGAAACCGCGCGCGGCGGCATCCTGCGCGAAGGCCTCGGCTTCGACCGCTGCGATGTCGCGGTGGTGACGAACATCGGCGTGGGCGATCATCTCGGACTGAATTACATCAACACCGTCGAAGACCTCGCCGTGCTGAAGCGGGTGGTGGTGCACAACGTCGCGCCGAAAGGCATGGCGGTGCTCAATGCGGCCGATCCGATGGTGGTCGATATGGCGCCATCCTGTCCCGGTTCCATCACCTTCTTTGCCCGCGACCGGCATCATCCGGTCATCTTCACCCAGCAGGCGCAGGGACGCCGCGTGCTGTACGTCGACGGCAACGTGATCGTCGCATCGGTTGGCAGGCGCGAGCATCGCGTGGCGCTGGCCGACATTCCCATCACCCACAACGGTGCGATCGGCTTCCAGGTCGAGAATGTGATGGCGGCCATCGGAGCGGCGTGGGCGCTCGGCATTCCATGGGAAACCATACGCGCAGGATTGGCGACGTTCGTCAGCGATGTGCGCAGCGCGCCGGGCAGGTTCAATCTCTTTTCCTATCGCGGCGCCACCGTGATCGCCGACTACGGGCATAACCCGGACGCGATCGAAGCGCTGGTGCGGGCCATCGACAGCGTGCCCGCCCACCGCCGCTCGGTCGTCATCAGCGGCGCCGGCGACCGGCGCGATATCGACCTGACCCGCCAGACCGAAATTCTCGGCGATGCATTCGATGAAGTGATCCTGTATGAAGACCAATGCCAGCGCGGCCGCGCCGACGGTGAAGTGATCGGCCTGCTGCGCGAAGGGCTTAGCCATGCATCGCGCACGACGTCGATCAAGGAAATCCAGGGCGAGTTCAAGGCCATCGACACGGCGCTCGCCAGCCTGGCGCCGGGCGATTTGTGCCTGGTACTGATCGACCAGATCGATGAAGCGCTGGCCTATATTTCCGAGCGGGTGGCGCAGTAAATACAATCCGGACGGAAGCGCACGAATGCAGTGCGCTTCCGCCCCGAAGGTGGGTGACATGACGACCGAATACGTCGCCTGACGCATTGGTTCCACGCCTCATAAATCTCCAGACGTCGCATTTGCCAGAAACGGCCGGGGACCCAATACCTAACATAGATGCTCTTTTAAATCGCATAAAAGAGCATCTATGTTAGGTATTTACCCTGGATTTTGGTTGATGGATGCTCCGTTAGACCCCATAATCGAGCATCTATATTTAACCTCGCCGGGAGACGATCATGCCCAACAAGGGCTTGCAGGCCGATGAAGTCCCCTCGCTCGTCACCGAGCGCCTCCAAACCTGGGGAGCGTGCATCAGAACCTTGCGCCTTGAGCAAAAAGTTCGCGTCAGCGATCTCTGTGCGCGGATGGGCATAACGCATACCACGCTGCGTCGGCTTGAAAAAGGCGATCCGGGTGCAGGGGCAGGCCTGTATCTTTCGGCCCTGATGATACTGGGCGCGCTGGAAATGGCAGCGCCTTCGCTTCCCGGCCATTTGCTGCATTCGCCAAACACAAACAAGCGGGTTCGCATCAGGCATGCGCATGACATCGACGATCATTTCTAAACCCATCTACGTTTATTTGCAGCGGCCTGACAATGGCGAGTGGGTGACTGTCGGCCGGTATCGCCTGGACAGGGAAGGCGGTATCGGCACCTTTCTTTATGCGCCAAGCTATGTCGAGGCCGGATTGTCGTGGTCAGTCGATCCGGTCAATCTGCCTCTTATTGCCGGGCATGATTACGTCGCACCGCGCTATGGCGGCCTGCATGATGTGCTGCGGGATGCCAATCCCGACGCATGGGGAAAATCGCTTCTTCAAAAGGCGCATCAACTGCCAACCGACGCACATGAATCGCGTTACCTGCTCCTGGCAAGCAATGCGGACCGGTGGGGTGCCCTGGCTTTCGGCACATCGAAGACCCCGTCGGTCGACAAGTTGAAGAGCCCTCGCCTGCCACAACTTGAAGCACTATCGCAAGAATTGCTTGCCATCGCCGAACGTCGTCCGCCGATCGATGCGAAACTGCGAAAGCGTCTGGTCGCCACGCCGAGCCTAGGTGGCGCGCGTCCCAAGGCCACAATTCAAGACGGGGAAACATTCTGGCTCGTCAAGCCTTACCTGCCCACGGATATTGCTGATATCCCGCTGCTTGAACATGTCTCGCATGAGTGCGGCGAACTGGCAGGACTTAACTTCGCTAAAACAGTGCTTCATCGCCTGGGCGATGGCCTGAGCGTGGTTCGCATATTGCGCTTTGACAGAGACGGCGACCGGCGCCGGATGGCAGTGAGTGGCGCGTCACTGCTGCAGACTGAATATCCCGCAGCATCCCAGGCAGAGGCGAGTCGCTGGAGTTACCCGCGGCTTGCGGAGGAACTCCGCCGGATCGGCGCGCCGGACGAGGACCGCAAGGAATTGTTCGGCCGGATGGTGTTCAATGCCGTCATTGGAAACGATGACGACCATCCCAGGAATCATGCAGTCGTATTCAATCCGCGCGAACAGCGATGGCGGCTGTCGCCGGCTTTCGACGTGGTGCCGAACCTGGAGGAAACGCCAAAGTCTCTGACCCTGCAATTGTCATCAGGCGCGAACGTCATTACACGCGCAGCGATTCTGGGCGACGCCATTCGCTTCGGTTTCCTCGATCCGGAAGAAGCTGATCGATATCTGGATGCATTGCTGGCCCGGATTCAGTCTGCGCTTGATCGTGTCGCGTCCAAGCTCACTGCGGATTTGGGGCAGATGCTGGTCGAGCGGGTGGCGATAAATACAAGGACACTGTCGTAGCAGCGTGTCCACATCGGCGCTCGCAGTCGCTTTTCAGCAGCATACCGAGCCAACCTACTCCGACGTTCCCGACTTTCTCCGGGTGACCCTCTCCTTGATCGCTTCGACCTTGGGTTCATCGCTCAGATTGTTGATCACCGCGCCGTAGTTCGCCTTTCCCCTGATCGTGCGGGTGCGGTTGGCGACTTCGAAATCGATGGTGTAGGCGACGAATACCCGGTCCTTCGACATCGGGTCCGGGTTGATGTACGAGATTTCCGACACCTGGTAATTGCGGTGCGGCCAGTGCTTCACATAGCGTTCGACATCTCGGCGGATCGCGTTCTTGCCGACCACGCCCTGCTCGTAGTACTCCGCTTCCTCGGCAAACAATGCGGCCTGCTCGGCGGGCGTCTTGTCGGGATCGACGAATCGATCCAGAAACATCCGCACTTTCTTTTCCATTTCCGGGCTGACCGGCGCACCGGCCGCCGGCGGCTCGGCCTCGAGCGCCATGTCATTCACCGGCCGCACGCTTGGCGCGGCAGGGGAAAGCGCCTGGTGTGGCGGCCACGCATGGGCTGCTGCCGAAAGCGACATCAGCAGGCAGAAAAAGGCGCAACGCATGGTCCTGTTTCCGTAGCCTTATTGCGCAGGCATTTTCGATTTGTCCTGCCTGCGCTTTTCCTGCAATTCCTCGCGCCTCTTCCGGTCGATGTCGCCGGTTGCCTCGTTGATTTCCGGATCGATGCGCGCTGTCGGCGTTTTCACCATGTCCTTGGCGGTGCCGGTGCTTGGCGGCTCCACCACCATGCCCGACTTCCCTCCCGATGACATCGAGGAATCCGGCGCGCTGCGCATGCCCGGTTCGGAGGGTGTCGGCAGCGACGAACCGGGAGGTTTGGCCGGCATGCCGGTCTGCGCATGGGCCGTGACGGCAAAACATGCCGCAATCACGCTGAGCAGTAGAGGTTTCATCATTGCTCCTTTCGATGCATCAGGCGCATGCGCGCCCGCATCCTAGTCGAGCGGTGCCGCGGAACCGGTCTCATTGACCACCGCTTCCCGCGGATCGCCCTGTCGATCGAGGTTATTCTGCAAGGCCAGCATTTCACGTCCGAGCGCTTCGCGCTGCTCCTGGCTCATCAGCTTCGGCACTTCCGGAAACAGGTGCTCTTCCTCTTCCTTGTGATGATGTTCCGCCTGCTCGGTCAGCACCTGCAGCTTGGCCTCGAAGGTTTTATCGTCCGGATCCAACGCCACCAGGTCGGCCAGCAGCCGCTTCAGCGACAGATGTTCCTCCAGCGATTCAAGCAGGCGGTCCTCGTTGCGGGCTGCCTTGACGGCCGGATAGAACAGCTCTTCTTCCGACTTGATATGCGTTGCGAGATGATCGCCGGCTTCGGCAAACAGCGTCTTTTTCTCTTCACGATTGTCGCTTTCCGCAACTTTCTTCAGCAGCGCCTCCATGGCGCGGTGCTGGGAAACAAGCAGTTCGACGGCATCGATACTTTTTTCACTCATCACTTTTTCTCCGGATTTATATGTCGAAATACCAAGGTTAGAGACCGGGCTTGCCCACTGGTTCATAACTAAATCGGCTTTCTGCTTGCGCGTATCCGACGGGAAATGCAAATCGTCGCCACCGCTTACAATAGCCGCTCACCTTTACATGGAAGAACGATGATGGAACGCAAGCCGCTCGATGCCTCCGCTGTTGCCTTGATGCTGGGCCTTTGCGTGTTCTGGGGATTGCAGCAGGTCGCGGTCAAACTTGCCTTGCCGCACATGGGCGCGATCATGCAGATCGGCTTGCGCTCAGCCATTGCGGCCTTGCTCGTGTGCGTCGTCATCTGGTGGCACGGCGGCGGCTCGTTAAAAGCCGCCACATTGCGCCCCGGCATCATCGCGGGCATGCTGTTCGCAATCGAGTTCATCTGCGTTGCCGCCGGACTGGAATTCACGACCGCCTCGCACATGTCGGTATTCCTCTACACCGCGCCGGTCTTCACCGTGCTGGGGTTGCACTGGCTGGTGCCGGGCGAGCGTCTCGGCCCGGTGCAATGGGCCGGAGTGCTGGCGGCGTTCGCCGGCATCGCGGTGGCGTTCTCCGGCGGTTTTGCAGTCCAGGGGCGGGACTGGACACACATGCTGATCGGCGACGCATTGGGTGTCATGGGCGGCGCGTTCTGGGGCGCCACCACCGTATGGATACGCCGCTCCGCGCTGTCGGAAGCGCCGCCGACTGCAACCCTGCTTTACCAGCTCGGCGTCTGCGGCATCGTGATGACCGGCGTGGCGCTCGCCCTCGGCCAGGGTGCTTCCGTCACCATGACCGGCGTGGTCTGGGCCAGCCTGTTTTTCCAGTCGGTGATCATCGCTTTCCTCAGCTTCCTGCTATGGTTCTGGATGCTGCGCCGCTACCTGGCGTCGCGCCTGACCGTGTTTTCGTTCATGACGCCGCTGTTCGGCGTCGGCTTCGGCGTGCTGCTGCTGAACGATCCGATCGACGCCCGTTTCGCGGCCGGCGCGGCGCTGGTGATGACCGGCGTGATCCTGGTCAACATCCGTCGCACATAATTCTTCAAGGAGACATCAATGGCTTCGAACAATATCGCGCTGGTCACCGGCGCCGGGTCGGGCATCGGCAGGCATGTGGCGCTTGCACTGATGAAGGAAGGCTATTCGGTCGTGCTGGCCGGCCGGCGCAGGGATGCGCTGGAACAAACCGCGCAGCAGGGCGACCCTGCCGGTGAACGCACACTGGTGGTGCCGACCGACGTCAGCGATCCGGCATCGGTGAAAGCGCTGTTCGCCGCCACGCGGGATGCCTACGGTCGGCTCGACCTGCTGTTCAATAACGCCGGCGTGTTCGCCGCGCCGGTGTCGCTGGAGGAACTGCCCTACGAGCAATGGAAGGCGGCGGTCGACATCAACCTCTCCGGCGTCTTCCTGTGTACCCAGGAGGCATTCCGGCTGATGAAGGATCAGCAACCGCGCGGCGGGCGCATCATCAACAACGGGTCGATTTCCGCCCATGCGCCGCGTCCGCATTCCTCCGCCTATACTGCAACCAAGCACGCCGTCACCGGCCTGACGAAAGCCACGTCCCTCGATGGCCGCAAGTACGACATCGCCTGCGGACAGATCGATATCGGCAATGCATCGACCGACATGACGGCAAGAATGGGGCGCGGCATCCTGCAGGCCAACGGCAGCATCGAGCCGGAGCCGACGATGCATGTCGACCATGTCGCCCGCGCGGTGCTGTACATGGCCAGCCTGCCGCTGGACGCCAATGTGCAGTTCATGACGGTCATGGCGACGAAAATGCCTTACATCGGCAGGGGATGACAGGAAAAACCGCGCCGGTTTGATCTATGTCCGTATGCGGCGGTGCGGCTTGCAGAAGTATCAACACACACTCTAAGATAGCGGCTGACTCAACCATACGGCAACCCAACCTACACAGGAGCTTCTCATGGTGGCAAGGACATACGGCAGTTCCGGTTCCTCGGACGATCTGGGCAAGTTGATTCTGCGGGTGGTGCTGGCGGTATTGCTGCTGTTCCACGGCGTCTCCAAAATCTTCGGCGGCGTCGGTTTCATCACCGGAATGCTCGCCAAGGCAGGTTTGCCGGCGGAACTCGGCTATCTCGTGTACGTCGGCGAAGTTATCGCGCCGCTACTTATCCTCTTCGGCGTCTGGACCAGGCCGGCTGCCCTCGTCGTTGCGATCAATATGGTGGTCGCCATCCTGCTCGTGCATACCGGCGAATTATTCAGCATGACAAAGACCGGCGGCTGGGCACTGGAGCTGCAAGGCTTCTACCTCGCTTCCGCCATTGCGGTGGCGCTGCTCGGCGCGGGACGCTACAGCGTCGCGGGCGCGTCGGGGCGATGGAACTGATCATGAAAAAGCACGTCGTCATGCTTGCGCTGTTGGCCGGTCTCGGCGGCATGGCCCATGCGCAAGCCGCCTGCCCGGCATTGCTGGACCAGCGCTTCAACCGGCTGCAGGATGAAGCACCGCAGCACCTGTGCCAGTACGCGGGCAAGGTGCTGCTGGTAGTCAATACCGCGAGTTACTGCGGCTTCACCAGCCAGTACGAAGGCCTCGAAAAACTGTATGCGAAGTACGGCCCGAAAGGGCTGGTGGTGCTGGGATTTCCCTCCAACGACTTTGGCAACCAGGAACCCGGCAACAGCAAGGACATTGCCAACCTCTGCTTCAATACCTACGGCGTCAAGTTCCCGATGTTTTCCAAGACCTCCGTCACCGGTCCGGCCGCCAATCCGCTGCATGCCACGCTGGCGAAGGAAACCGGCACGGCGCCGAAATGGAATTTTCACAAGTACCTGATCGACCGCAACGGGAAGGTTGCCGGCCATTATCCGAGTCGCGTGACCCCGGATGACAAAGGCATGGCGGCCGATATCGAAAAGGCGCTGTCCAGGTAGGGTGAGTTATTTGAAGGTGTCGTCGCTGTTTCATCGCTGATAAGGAGGAAACCATGTACCGCAAAATCCTGGTTGCATATAACGGCACGCCCGAAAGCCGCTTCGCCCTGCAGGAGTGCATCCGCCTGTCGCCGGGCCCGTCGGCCGAGATTCATCTGCTTGCGGTCGTGATGCCGCAGCCGGTGCTGCTGGCGGGCGAATTCGTGGCAGCGGCGGTCCTCAATGTGGAGGAGGAGCAGGCCGAGCGCAAGGCAATGGAATCGGTGCTCGCGACCGGAAGGGAGCTGCTGATGGAAGCCGGCCTGAGGGTCATCACGCATCTCGAAGTGGGCGAACCGGTCACCGTGATCGCCGACATGGTCAATCGCGCCGGCATCGATCTCGTGATTCTCGGCCACTCCCGTCACAAGCCCTTCTCGCTGCGCTGGTGGCGCGGGTCGACCGATTCGCTGCTGGTGGAAAAGGTGCGCTGCAGCCTGCTGGTGGCAGCTGATCCGCAGCGGGCCACATAGACGGAAATTACTCTCTCCCATTCGGATCGGGCCATTGCGCCGCCATGCATTCACTGCATTGCGGCGTACTATTTTTTCTTCATGCCGATTTTCTTTTTCATCGACGCGGTCAATTGTTGCCGCGTGCTGAAGTAGTCCTCCCACGGATCGTGCGTCAGACCGGCGAGACGATCCGGCAGGGTGCTGATATTCCACATCGACGCGTTCCGGACCTTGTCCAGTTCCTCCCAGGCGAGCGGCGTCGCCACCGGCAGTCCCGGCCGCGCACGCACCGAGTAGGGCGCGACGGTACTGGCATGCCGCTGGTTGCGCAGGTAGTCGATATAGATTTTTCCGTCGCGGTTGTCATTGCCCATGGTCGCGGTGAACCGGTCGGGCAGAGTGCTCGCCAGATGCTGCGCGACCGCCCTGGAGAAATCCGTCGCCGCATCCCAGTCGTGCCTGCGCGCCAGCGGTACGACGAGATGCAACCCCTTTCCGCCGCTGGTCTTCAGAAAGCTTCGCAGGCCGAGTTCATCCAGCAGCGCCCTGGTGTGCCGAGCGCCCTCCGCGATCGCGCTCCATGGAAGATCGGCGTCCGGGTCGAGATCGAACACCATGCAGTCGGGCCGGTCGATACGGTCGGCGGTTGCGCTGCAGACATGCAGTTCGATGCCGCCCATTTGCGCGACGCCCGCCAGCGCATGGGCCGATTCCACGGCCATCAGCGGCGCGTGTTCCGGGTCGAGAGAACGATCAAATACCCGTATGCCGGGAATCGACATGCGGCCGCGATGCTTCTGGAAAAACCGCTCGCCATCGATGCCTTCCGGCGCTCGCAGCAGGTACACCGGGCGGTTGCGCAGGAAAGGCAGGATATGCGGTGCGACAGAAGCGTAATACTGTGCCAGGTCCAGCTTGGTCAATCCGCTCGCCGCATCGATGACGCGCTCCGGATGGGTGATCGTCACCGCCTCCACCCGGTTGTGTAGCAGCGGCGTCCTGACCGCTTTCTTTTGCTGCATCGACAGGTGCATGGCCGTCCTCGTATCAATATGGTGTAACGGAAACCTTATCGATATGACATGCCCCGTCCGGGCGAGTTCTCCCTTACTTCGGCAGCAGCCGCAGCAATTGGCCCTTGCGGTTATCGGTCAGTACATACAGCAAACCATCCGGCCCCTCCCGCACATCGCGAATGCGCTGATCGACGTCCTGCAGCAGCTTTTCCTCGCGCACGACCTTGCCGTCTTTCAGTTCAAGCCGCGCGAGATAGCGGAACTTCAGTGCGCCGACGAACAGGTTTCCCTGCCAATCCTTGCCGTAGCGGTCGCTGCCCAGAAACACCATGCCGGATGGCGCGATCGACGGCGTCCAGAAATGCACCGGCTGCTCCATGCCTTGCTTGGCGGTGAGCCCTTCGCCGATTTTGCCGCCGCCGTAGTCCTGTCCATGCGAGATCACCGGCCAGCCGTAATTTTTTCCTGCTTCCGGACGGTTCACTTCATCGCCGCCCTGCGCGCCATGTTCATGCGTCCAGAGCTTGCCGTCAGGACCGAGGGTCGCCCCCTGCGAATTCCGGTGACCGTAGCTCCAGATCTCCGGCAGTGCGCCACGATGAGCCAGGCTTTTCCGGGCAAATGGATTGTCCGCCGGCACCGTGCCATCCTTGTTCACGCGCACTATTTTGCCGTGATGGTTATCCAGCGTCTGCGCATCCTGCATGCGCTGGTAGCGGTCGCCGAGCGTCAGGAACAGCGTGCCGTCGGTGTTCTCGACGATACGGCAGCCGAAGTGCGCATTGCTGCTGAACTTCGGCTTCTGGCTGAAGATCACCTTGACCTCCTCCAGCTTCTTTGCATCACGCGACAGGCGCGCCGATGCGAGCGCAGTGGAATTGCCCGGCTGGCCGTCGACGGCGGACGGCTCGGAATAGCAGAAATAGACGGTGCGATTACGCGCGAAGCCGCTGTCGACCACGACATCGAGCAAACCACCCTGTCCGCCGACATCCACTTTCGGCAAGCCGGAGAGAGCCGGGCCGACTTTGCCGCCGGCGTCCACCACGCGCATGCGTCCCGCACGTTCGGTAACGAGCATGCGCCCATCGCCAATGAAAGCCACCGCCCATGGATTCTCAAGGCCGTCCGCAACGACTTCCGTGCGCAGCTTGGTGGTCTGCGCCACCGCCGGCAACAGTAGCGAAGGCAAGATCGAGAACAAGGTTGCCGCCAACAGCGGGCGACGCCACAGAATTTGCTTCATGCATTTCCTCCTGGAAAAGATCCGATCCCGCGGCAGTAATGGCCGCAAGACAACCGCAAAATGGTAAACGCATTCCATGCGTCGCACCTTGCGCCATCTCTTTTGCACTTGCCTAAGACAGGACTTAACGATTTGGCATTCTTCTTGCAGCTTTGCGAAGTTCAACAAGAAGGAGATACCAATGAATATTCCTGGTTTGCGCGGACTAAGCGTGCTTACAATTCTCAAACAGGCGGTCAAGGACTTCCTTGACGACGATATGACAACGTACGCAGCGGCGCTGTCCTACCAGGTATTTTTTTCAATTTTTCCCTTCATTATTTTCCTGGTCGCACTGCTTGGCTTCCTGCATCTGCCGGACTTCTTCGATTGGTTACGTCAGCAGGCGGAGGCGGTCGTTCCGCAGCAGGCAATGGGTCCCGTGAATGATGTGATCAATACGCTGCAACAGCCGCAGGGAGGCCTGATGTCCATCGGCGTCATCGTCGCACTATGGACGGCGTCGGCCGGCATACGCGCGATCATGAATGCGCTGAACGTTGCGTATGATGTGAAGGAAGGGCGTCCCGCCTGGAAACTGTATCCGCTCTCCATCCTGTACACCCTCGGCATTGCCGCCATGCTGATCGCAGCAGCAGCCTTCCTGCTGATCGGCCCGCAAGCCATGCAATGGCTGGCGCATCAGGTTGGCATGGAACAGCTGTTCGTGACCTTGTGGACATGGCTGCGCTGGCCGGTGGTGCTGGTGTTGCTGACACTGGCAGTGGCAGTGGTGTACTACGTCGCGCCGGACGTCGAACAGGACTTCCGTTTCATCAGCCCGGGCGCAGCCCTGTGCGTGATCGTCTGGATCCTTGCCTCGCTGGCGTTCAACTATTACGTCACCAGCTTCGCCGACTACAACGCCACCTACGGCAGCATCGGCACCATCATCGTGCTGCTCACCTACTTTTTCATATCAGCGGCGGTGCTGTTGTTCGGGGCCGAGATCAATGCCGTCATCGAACACAATTCGACGCAAGGAAAAGACCCCGGCGAGAAAACGCTGGATCATAAAAAATGAGTATCGGCGCGCCGATTCAGGGATAGTGCACCGGCTTTCCCTGGATCTCGGGCAGCGGAATGAACTCGGTTTCGTCAGGCACTTCAGGAAACCTGCGTTTGCGCCAATCCTCTTTTGCCTGCTCGATACGTTCCGCTGAACTGGAGACGAAGTTCCAGGTGATGTAACGTGCTTCCGACATCGGCTCGCCGCCGAGCAGCATCAGGCGTGCAGTGACGTTGCCGGCATTCCTGACGACGAGTTGCGCGCCTTCCTTCAGCACCATCATTCTTCCGGGGTCGAACACGCCGTCACGGCCGAGGTCGATTTGCCCGCTGACGAGATAGATTGCGCGTTCGCTGTACTCGACCGATACCGGCAGGCTTGCACCGGGCTGCAACTGCACGTCAACATAGAACAGTGGCGACAGAGTGTGCACCGGCGATGTCTTGCCGAAGAAACTGCCGGCAATGACGCGCGCCTCGATGCCCTCGCCCTGTTCCACCGGCAATTCCTCCGCGCCGATATGGGCGAATGCCGGCTCGGCCTCTTCATGCTCACGCGGCAGCGCAACCCAGCATTGCAGGCCGGAAAGCCGCACCTCCTGCCTGCGCAATTCCGGCGCCGTGCGTTCCGAATGCACGATGCCGCGCCCGGCCGTCATCCAGTTGACTTCGCCGGGACGGATCGGCTGCAGGCTGCCGAGGCTGTCGCGATGCATGATCTCGCCCTCGAACAGATAGGTGACCGTTGCCAGGCCGATATGCGGATGCGGCCTGACATCGAGCCCGTTGCCGGCGGCAAGCACGGTCGGGCCCATCTGGTCGAAGAAGATGAATGGCCCCACCATGCGGCGCTGTGCGGACGGCAGCGCGCGTCGCACGGTGAAGTTGTCGCCCAGGTCGCGGGTCGGAGGAACGATGACGGTCGACAATGCGCCGTCGGGAAGGATGTCGCTCATGTTGTTTTCGCTTTCATGACGTCAACAGGAAATGCGGTATCGGATTGTTCTACCATGGAAGCCGGTCCAACAATCGCGAGCGCCCCGCGCACATCTTATCCGCTTTGGAGCAGCCATGAAGTCCATCAATGTTGACGTTGCAGTCATCGGTGCCGGCAGTGCCGGCATGACCGCCTTTCGCGCCGCGCAGTCGCACGGCAAGCATGTGGTTCTGATCGAAGGCGGGCCCTACGGCACCACCTGCGCGCGGGTAGGCTGCATGCCGAGCAAGCTGCTGATCGCCGCCGCCGAAGCCGCGCACGCCGTTGCCGAAGCGCCCGGCTTCGGGGTCCATCCCGGACCGGTGCGCGTCGACGGCAAGGCCGTGATGGCGTGGGTGCAGTCGGAGCGCGACCGCTTCGTCGGCTTCGTCGTCGATAACGTCCATCGCATTCCCGACGAACACAGGTTGCACGGATATGCGCGGTTCGTGGCCGAGGGCCGGCTGCAGGTCGACGACCATACTCTGGTGAATGCCGCCACCATCGTCATCGCCACCGGGTCTACGCCGTACGTGCCGCCGGAGCTGAGCCGGCTCGGAAAGCGGCTGGTGACCAGCGACGAGGTGTTCGACTGGAATGACCTGCCGGCGTCGGTCGCAGTCGTCGGCAGCGGCGTGATCGGGCTGGAACTCGGGCAGGCGTTGCACCGGCTGGGCGTGCGCGTGACCGTGTTCGGCCGCGGCAGCGGTATCGCGCATATGTCGGACCCGGCGGTCGTGAGCGAGGCGGTGGAATGCATCAAGGAAGAGCTCGATCTTCGCGTGCAGACCAGGGTGGTTTCCGCCACGCCGGACGGCGATGCGGCTTCCCTCACGAGCATGGGCGCCGACGGCGTGGAACGCGTCGAGCGCTTCGATTTCGTGCTGGCGGCGACCGGCCGCACGCCCAACCTGCACCACCTCAACCTGAAACACAGCGGCCTGCAGCTCGATACGCGCGGCATGCCGCTCTTCGATCCCTTCACCATGCGTTGCGGCGATAGCGCCGTCTTCATCGCCGGCGACGTCAACAACGAGCGCCCGCTGCTGCATGAAGCCACCGATCAGGGCCGCATCGCCGGCGACAATGCCGGCCGGTATCCCGAGGTGATTCCCGGCTTGCGCCGCGCGCCACTGGGCATCGGTTTTACCGATCCGCAGCTAGCGATTGCCGGAAGCGCATTCGGCACGCTGAAGCCGGGCTGCTTTGCGATCGGCGAGGTACGGTTCGCGTCGCAGGGACGCAGCCGGGTCATGCGGCAGAACAGGGGAGTGCTGCGAGTCTACGGCGAATACGGAACCGACCGCTTTCTCGGCGCCGAAATGGTCGGCCCGCGCGCCGAACACCTCGCCCATCTGCTGGCATGGGCGGCGCAGAACCGGATGACGGTCGCGTCCATGCTCGACATGCCGTTTTATCATCCCGTGATCGAGGAAGGCTTGCGCACCGCCCTGCGCGACCTGCAGGACAAGCTGGTCCACGGATTGCCGGAAATCGAGCGTTGCGCCGACTGTACGCCCGGCCTGTAGAAAATTTCAACTTCGGTTTTTACGAAGTGAATAAGCGTACGTTTTCGCTTTTTCAAATTGACGCGCGCGCGTATGATGGTGCCGTTGTGAATCGGCCGGACCGCTCGTGTCCGATCCCGGTCACACGCATACCCACCACTGGAGGAAATATGAAGAAGATGTTGGTCACATTGATGATCGCAGTCAGCGCCCTGTCGGTCATCGCCGTGCCGCAGGCGGAAGCCAAGCGCGTTGGCGGCGGCGGATCGTTCGGCAAGCAGTCGCAGAGCGTGAACCGCCAGCCGCAGGCGCCGATGCAGCAGAACCAGGCTGCAGCACCTGCTGCCGCGCAGAAGGCGCCGGCTGCCGCGCCGGCCGTCAAACCGCCCAGCCCATGGAAAGGCATCCTGGGCGGCGCACTACTCGGCCTCGGCCTTGGTGCGTTGCTGTCCCACCTTGGTATCGGCGGCGCACTGGCAAGCATGATCAGCACCATTCTGATGGTCGCCCTGCTCGCAGGAGCGGCGTTCTTCATCTACCGGATGATCATGCGGCGCAAGAACGGTGATGCCGGCATGGCTCGCCGTGGCATGGAACCGGCCTTCGCCGGCCCCGCAGCGCGCACACCGGAAATCGGTTCGCGGGTTGAGCCGGTGAGCCCCGCTGCACCGGCTGGATCGGGATCGTTCTCTCAGCCGTCCGGACTGCAGTCGGCGTCTTACGCTTCCGGGGCGGCTGCCGCACCGTTCGGCGTGCCGGCGGATTTCGATACCGCAGGTTTCCTGCGTCATGCGAAAACCTACTTCATCCGCCTGCAGGCCGCCTGGGACAAGGCAGATATCAATGACCTACGCGAATTTACCTCGCCGGAAATGTTCGCGGAGATGAGGTTGCAGTTGCAGGAACGCGGCGCTTCGGGCAACCACACCGATGTGGTTTCGCTGGATGCCGAGCTGCTTGGCATCGAGACCACCGATGGCGAGTATCTTGCCAGCGTCAGGTTCAGCGGCCTGATTCGGGAGGCGGAAGGTGCCCCTGCGGAGCAGTTTGTCGAAGTATGGAATCTGTCGAAGCCGCAGTCCGGCTCCGGCGGCTGGGTGCTGGCAGGCATTCAGCAAGTTTCATGATGGAAATGCCGGCACCGGCCGGCTGACCTTCACGTCTCCCTTTATGCGCCCGTGCTCGTCACGGGCGTTTTTTTAAGCACCGTTTTGTGGCAATTTGTCAGAACCGGTCTCGCAAATTGCCATCATAATCGGAGAGAATGTCAGTCTGCTATCAGAGGAACATTATGTCCGACACAGACCGGAATATCGATATGGCGTTACAACAAGACAAATTGGTGCCTATCAGCGTCGTTGAGCAGGAAACCGGCATTCTTAAGGAAACATTGCGCGTTTGGGAGAAGCGTTACGGCTTTCCACGCCCGTTGCGGGACCAGCATGGCGACCGGGTTTATCCATTGCACCAAGTGGAAAAACTGCGCATTGTCCGGGAAATGCTCGATGCGGGCATGCGCCCCGGCAAAATTTTCAGCGGCGGCGAAGCGCAGCTTCAATTGCATCATCCATCCGACGATGGCGTCCTGGTGCGGCTGAACCGGTACGAGTCGATGCTGAACCTGCTGCGCCGGCAGCGAGTCGACGAATTCCGCGATATTTTGCAGCATCGGCTACATACCCTCGGATTGCCGCGCTTCGCCAAGGAAGTGCTGGCGCCGCTGACCCAGGCGGTCGGCGATGCCTGGCAGAGGGGTGAACTATCGGTGGCGGGCGAGCATCTGTTCACGCATCAGGTCAATCTGGTGTTGTACGGCGCGCTGGCCGCATTGCGTTATACACCTCAAGCCCCGAAGGTTGTCGCCGCCACGCTGACCGGCGAGTCCCATCATATCGGCATTCTCATGGTGGAGGCGGTACTGAGCGCACATCAGGTCAAATGCCTCCAGCTCGGCACGAATACACCCGCCAAGGACGTCGTCGACGCGGCGCGCGATGCCGCCGCCGACGTGGTCGCCTTGTCGTTTACCGCAGCGTACCCGCCGCAGGAGATTGCCGAAACGATCGCGGACCTGCGTGCTGCCCTGCCGCCGTCGGTGACGCTCTGGATAGGCGGCAGCGGTGTCAGCCGCCTGAAGGACCTGCCGGAAGGCGTACAGGCCATCGACTCCCTGACCGAACTGGAGCAGCTGGTGGTGCAATGGCGCAAAAAACATGCGTCGGTGCGAAGCTTGCCGAAGGCGGGGCGTTCCTGATTTCGTCAGACTGTTGCGTACTGCCCTCTTCCTTTTTTATATATTTCAGTACCGACTTTGTCCTACATTGCTACGGATGTCATGGACGTAGCATGGGGCCTTCCCCTAGAAAGAGACCATATCCACCCGGCTTTGCTTTGGACAAACCACCCAAGCTTTTTTAGCAATATGGCTTGACTCAAAATCTTCCGATCGTTCAATTTTTGGGTGAGTGTTAGATTGAGCAGACACTCTCATCAAGGTTCGGAAGGTATCCATGAGGCCGGTTAGTCAAGCGATACGGTTCTTTTCCCGTCCCATCCCCCCAGCGTTTCCCGCTGCGTTTCGCATACAGGCGAGCAGGGTTTTCATCACGCTATCTCTACCGTACGGCACGCCAGGGAAAGCGATAGCAATGCCGATGTCCCGCGCCTTACTGCGTCAGCGGTCGCACCGACGACGATGCAGGTTTCATGTGTTTGCTTCCGCCCTATGTCCTTGGTCGAAAGGAATAAAGCCGCAAGCATGTCCGAATGAATTCAGCCATACAACATAACTAAGAAATAGGGGACACGATATGCAATGGTTCAACCACCTCAAGCTTGCCACTAGATTACTGGTGGCGTTTTTCGCCGTACTGATACTGACCACGGTATTAGGCATCTTTTCCGTCGTACAGCTGGACAAGGTCAACGGAACATCCACGGAGATGGAAGAAAACTGGTTGCCGAGCACTCGGTTCGCCGGCGAGATCAATACCGGTATGTCGACCTTCCGGGTCAAGGAATTGCAGCACATCCTGTCGACGCAGGAAGCCGAGTTCGCCAAATATGAAAAGGACTTGAAAGACGTATTGGCGCAACTGGAGAAAAGCCGGGACGAATACGGAAAACTTATCTCCTCTCCCGAAGAGCGTGCGCTGTATGACGACTTCAGAAAGAACTGGGAACAGTATCTGACGCAGCATGCCCAGGTACTTTCCCTGTCGCGCGCCAACCGCAACGATGAAGCCAAGGCATTGATCCGCGGCGAATCGCAAAAATTGTTCGATGGTTCGCAAGTCAACCTCCAGAAAATCATGGATCTGAACATCGAGGGCGGCAAGGAAGCAAGCCGGCGCGGCGATACACTGTATGACAGCTCGCGTTTCTGGATCATCACGCTTCTGATCGGTGCAGTGGTAATCGGTGTGTGTCTTGCCCTGTTCATCGCCCGTTCGCTGGTGAAACAACTCGGCGGAGAACCGGATTACGCTGCCGCCATCGCGACACAGATTGCCACCGGCGATCTGACCGTCGCGGTCGAGACCAAGGCGGGTGACCAATCCAGCATGCTCTACGCGATGAAAGCGATGCGGGATAGCCTTGCCAACATCGTCGGCCAGGTGCGCACCGGCACCGAGACCATCGCGACCGCGTCGAGTCAGATTGCCGCCGGCAACCATGACCTGTCGTCGCGCACCGAGGAGCAAGCCAGTTCGCTCGAGGAAACCGCCTCATCGATGGAGGAACTGACATCGACGGTCAAGCAAAATGCGGAGAATGCGCGCCAGGCCAACGGCCTCGCCACGTCGGCATCGGAGGTGGCGACGAAAGGCGGCGCGGTGGTGTCGCAGGTGGTCGATACGATGGGTTCGATCAATGAGTCGGCAAAGAAGATCGTCGACATCATCGGCGTCATCGACGGCATCGCTTTCCAGACCAATATCCTGGCACTGAACGCCGCTGTCGAAGC
>JAESFT010000478.1_pt1 | contig 23574 bp, 25 predicted proteins | sample 9269451 | NCBI WGS metagenome assembly JAESFT01 (sample SAMN14502557, study PRJNA617106) | algae metagenome | isolation source: Scytonema hyalinum WJT4-NPBG1 and co-occurring heterotrophs from well... | place: USA: Mojave Desert, Joshua Tree National Park, California | collected 2006-05-25
GGTCTGCGGGCTCACACGATCGAGCAGACTGGCCCCTTGCCATGGATCCCTCTAACCCTGCTCGTGCGAGACGACGCCAACCAGGTGCGCGGGGACATCCGAGGTCATATCGCCTTGTGCTGGCTTCAGGTTGACCACTTCTGGGTGGATGAAGCTTTGCGCGGGCAGGGCTACGGCTCCCGCCTGCTGGACTTGGCCGAGGAGACAGCCCGGATGCACGGCGCGATCGGCGCGCAGCTCACAACATCGACGTTCCAAGCAGCCGGGTTCTATGAGAAACAGGGCTATGCCGAGATTGGTCGACTGAAGGATCGCCCGCCAGGTCACGACCGCATCTGGATGGCCAAGCGATGGGATTGAGAGACGGAGCATTGCCCTGACCATTGAACTCGTGACCGTGCGGGAACGACCGGACCTGCTCCACAAGGCTGATGAGCTGGTTGCCTCGGTCTGGCCGACATTCGTGCTCCAGGACCCGGTCGCCGGGCGCTACTGGCACAGGCTCTATTCGCCCGCCCTTGCCGTCTTCCAGACCCTTGCCATCGAGACGATCGGCGGCACGGAGACCGTTGTCGGATTCGCGAACGCGGTGCCGTTCGCCTGTGACATCGACGGCGACCTGGCGATGACGCTGCCTGACGACGGCTGGGATGCCGTACTGCGCGACGGGGTTGAGCTGATGCTGAGCAGAGGGCAGGCGAATACCCTGTCTGCGTTGGCGATCACAATTCATCCTACAAGCCGCGGAAGTGGACTGGCACAGCGCCTGATCGAAGCCATGAAGCAGGCGGCGCGAGTGGCAGGCCTGTCGACCCTCGTGGCGCCAATCCGACCGACGCGCAAGGCGTTGTATCCGCTCCAGTGCTTCGACGAATACTGCGCCTGGACGGGAGTGGATGGACTGCCGTTCGATCCATGGATCAGAACTCACTATCGGCTTGGCGCCCACGTCGTGAAGGTCGCGCCGCGCTCGATGGTGGTGTCGGGCACGGTGGCGTCCTGGGAGACCTGGACGGGCCTGAAGTTCCCGGCGACGGGCCGCTATGCGGTTCCGGGTGCCCTGGCTCCGATCGAGATCGACCGCGCCGCTGATACAGGAGTGTACTTCGAGCCCAACGTTTGGATGAAGCATCCGCTATAAGGACGGGTTCCCACGCACCCGCGGATCCCTACCGGCTCGATGGGGCATTACGAAACGCGACGCGAGAAGATATTGGTTTAAATCCGCATGGCAGATAGTGTGAAGGTCCGCCCCTCTGGCGCGAAGAAGCCACGAACCATGTAGCCGTTGTCGACAGGGATTTGCTCTTCAGGCGTCCATGAGAGACGGTCGGGCGTCAGGTGAACATCGATCCGCTCCGCGGTGTAGCCGAGAGCAGAAACAATGTCTTCCAGTGAAGGTATGGACGGCCCAATGATATCGAGCAGGGTCATCGATCGCCTATTTCGTCCTTTCACCGCGACGACTGCATCAAGATCCGGAAGGTGGAGCAATTCGATCTCGGGCGTCCCGACCACCTTCAACATAAACAAGGCTGGGTGGTCGCAAGCCGAGGCCACTAGCGAGGTCGGGCTTCGGCGGGAAAAGAGATCCCGTAAGAACGCGACATCCCTATCCTCATCCAAGGATAACAGACGGTATCCTGGCCGCGTCTGCCGTCGTGCCAATCCAGCACTGAATGTTGTTTCCGTGATCTGACGAAAGCCAAATGGCGTATAGAGGCTGGGCGTGCCGGTTGCGAGGATCACGAGATTCACCCTCGCATCGGCATAATTGAGGGCTCGCCGCATGAGATCGCGAAACAGACCTTTCCCTCGCCGCTCTGGCCGAACCGCGACGGATTGAACACCAAAGGCTGGCACCTGTTCTCCCATGAGCCAGAGCTGCCGCTCATACAGACTGACGTTGGCGACCAACTCCTTCCCATGCCACCAACCGAACGCCACGATACTCGGATCATGGCCCAGTCGGTCCAGCGGCGAAACATCGACCTCGAAAACGTCGTAGATGAGCCGTGAGAGTTCCGACAATCCCTCCCTGGAATGGGCATAGTCCGAACGGAAGTCGAGCGATTTCATCCATGACCTTGGTGCTGAGATGATAGTGATTGGGAGTAAGAATACAGTCTGTTGAGCGTCAGACAAAGTCCGGGAGCAAGGCAACGAACTGATTTCCCGTGCCCTCGATTGTGCTGGGCTATAGCAGTGACTGTACACTTGCTGCGATTTTGATCGTGGGCGACCCAGTGGTGAATGCGGCCCTCGGTGATCAACGCCACTACCTTTGACGCGAGCCGGTCTGATTGAACACTCGCCAGTCTGGCAGCCAAGCCGTATGACGGAAGGTGGTCATAGAAGTCGCGTCAGGGATCAAACGGGCTTAGATCGAACAGTACTGCGACCTCCACTTCTTCAGGAGCACGAGTGACGACATTTCCGCTCGGGCTGACGACGCAGGTGCAGCCGTAGCTCATCTGGCTGCCGTGGTGACTAACAACATCCGACGACATAACCCAGCAGCCTGTCTCGACAGCCCGAGCCTGGAGATTGCTGACGCTCTTTGACCGCCACTTTGTTGCGTTCTTTGGGAGCAGCATGTTGTTCAGAGGGTAGCAGAGGAGGCGTGCGCCCTGGCGGCTGACGTTCAAGGCAGTGTCGGGAAAGTTGGCATCGTTGCAGATGTTGATGCCGAACCGCCAATCATGAATGGTGAAGACCGGGTAATCCGACCCGGCGTCAAACCCAGGTTCGTTCGGATGGGTCTTGGCGTAAGTCCCCAGCAATCGCCCCTTCCGGATCACAAGCGCCGAGTTGAAGAATGATGCTCCTCGCCGCTCAATCAGGCCGAGAATTATCGTGGCCGGATATCTCTCCAGCGCAGATAGAACCTCCCTGACTTCGTGGTCGTCCATGGCGAGTGAGCGGGCAACGATGGTCTCCCGATCCGTGGCATACCCTTGGAGATAGCACTCGGGAAACAGGGCGAGCTGGACCTCTTGATGGCGGCACCACTCCAGGTCCTGGGTGAGTCGCCTTAAAACCCCACTCACATCGTCAAACAGCGGCCGACGCTGGAAGGCTGCGACACGTAGAGGAACCATGGTGCTACGGGACCGCCCCGGTCGTCCGTGCGGGCGTTCCCTGATGGAACACCATCTGCCATTGATCCCCTCTCAACTGCCAGACTGAACTTCGAAGAGTCTGGAACTCCCCACCACCCGGCATTCGGCGGCTTACGCGGTAGGTGACGAGGACAACGACTTCACTGAGCCGATGCACAGAGAAGTCGTGCGTCTTGCGCTCTACAGGAGGAGCAGAACTCTCCTGAACCAGTCCGTCAATCACCTGGTCCCTGTCATAGATCCGGCCAGAGCTGCCGAACTCCACAAAGTCGTTCGCCAAAAGCTTTGACAGAGCGTCTCGCGAGGCGCGAACCTCCGGCCGCAGGAGGGATGTCTCAAGCTCGTGGAAGTGAGCAATGTCGTCCATATCCATGCCCTTACCATCCCGCCAGATCATCGGCGTGTCTGCGCGATGCGCTGAGGGTTGTTCATCGGAGAGTTAGGGTCACCCTCTGAAGACCCTTATCTCACGCAGACTGGCATCGAGTACCGTATGGCAACCAAGCGGTACCCGTTGCGAGCCTTTCCCGTGACCCAGCGGCAACCCTCCAAGGATCGGCACGTTCAGGGGTGCCAGGTGGTCACGCAGCAGATCAACGATCGTCAAGGTGCCGCTCGGTTTGAAATCCGTGAACTGGCCCAGGGCAATACCGGTCACACCACGCAAGTGTCCGCCTTTGCGGAGCATCGTCAGCTGACGGTCGACTTGGCCGAGATACATGTCGACAGCCTCGAGCAGGAGAATGCAGCCTTCGAGGTTCGGGAGCGCCCAGCCGGCGGCCGTGGCGATGCTATCCAGGGTACCGCCTACGAGCGGCCCTGCAACCTCTCCTTCCGTTGTCAGAACAAACGTATCTTCCTCAGCTTGTGCTCGGAGAACGACGTCCTCATTGCTGGTCAGCAGGTCTCGCAACGGGGTTCCGTTCAACGGCCTCTGCTCTTCCCAGTCAGCCTCAGACAGGGCTCCATGGATGCCCCCACCAATCCCGTTCTTCCAGAGCACCATATGCAGGATGGTGACATCGCTGAACCCGACGAAGAACTTTGGATTGCGCTTGGCTGCCTCAATATCGAGGCGATCAGCAATGCGGTAGGATCCCTTGCCACCCCTGGTCGCAAAGATCGCCCTGACCTCCGGATCCCTGAGCGCCTCGTTGAAATCGGACAGGCGCTCTTCATCGGTGCCTGCCAGATAGTGCAACTTGCGGAACGCGTTGGGGCCGAAATCGACCTCAAAGCCCCAGCCTTTCAGCAGTTCCGCTGAGGCCTCCACGGCCTCGCGGTTGGGCGTGCTGGCGGGCGACACAAAGCGGATCTTGTCGCCCGGTCGTAACGGGGCTGGTGTTGCCAGCTTCACATGCATGCTGTCGGTCATGCCGAAGCATGGCATGGCGGAGGATACCTGTCCCATGGCTAAACGCACCTTCCACAAGTCCTGTTCAGGGAATGTGCATGCAACATTCCGGTCTGCGGTATGCCCCTCACGCGAGGGGCTACTCGTAGGTGAGGCTCCAGCCCTCGGACCGAAGCCAACACTTCTCCTCCGGCAGATCGGATGTGCGGTATAAGCGTGTCACCCGCCTCCAGTCCCCTTTCTCGAAGGCCGCGACCAAGGCGAGCTCCGAGGCCTCGTCACGCATGCCGGCGCAAGGATAGATCGCGACCGGTGACACCCAGCGGGCCAGGTAATCTGTTCCCTGGCGCGTGATGAGGAAGACTGCCCCGCGGCGGCTGATCGGACCGGGTCTGGCGGATCGAAAGCCATTGTCCGTGGTCAGGGGTAGGATGAGCCTGCCTCCGTCCCGGAGCCGGTCGAGCCAGCTGTCGGAGGGTTTCGTTGTGCCGGCATTGACGTAGATCACATCGGCTGGCTCGAAGGGCACAGAGGCGCCGTCTCCCTGGATTACAGAGACATTGGTATAACCGGACAGGTTCCTCTCCGTCCGAGCCGCCAGATCCGGCTCGAACTCGATGGCGGTCACCTGCCCGGAGGGGCCGATCATCTCGGCCATGATCGCCGTGTAGTAGCCGACGCCGGCCCCGACATGGACGACGTGTTCGCCTTCTCTAGGAGCCGCACTGGCGAGCAGGTGGGCATGCAGAGACGGTTGCCCGTTGTTGATGTGCCGCTTCGGATCGATGCCAACAAGGTCGTTGGTATAGAGATAGACCGGGTCGGCGCTGGGGGTGGCCATGTAGTCGCTCTGCCACAACCGGAAGATCGGCCAGGGGCCTGGCCCCAGGAAGTGCTCCCGTGGAACGGACGCGAATGCGTCCTCCACCGGTTGGCTGATCACCGGCCGGTCGGCTGCCATGATCTGCTTGGCATAGGCGCGCCGGACGATGGCGAGCTCACTCTCGGTCATCAGCCTGGTCCTCGATGGTGGTATCGTTCTTCGGGAGGGTGTGTGGCAGCGTCTCGCAACGCGCGACAGCCACCTGGATGATGGTCCGGATCTCCGTGAGCGTGGCTCGCAGGGACCGGCCGAAGACTGCCTGCCTGAGTTCTGGATCGGCAGCATCGACGATGTCCTGAGCGAGATCGGCCAGGACGTTGTCGAGCTTTTGCTCTGGTCTGAGGCGCTTCATCGCTCCCAACCTCTTAAGTTATGGCGCAGCAGGGTCCGTCTCATGCGCTTGCGGGCGCTGTCGTATTCCGTCTCGGATAAGCCGTAGCGGAGGCGGATTTCGGCTGCTGACAGGCCGTCCTCCAGCCCAGTGATGATCTTGAGGGCTGTTTCATCATGGGCGAACAGGGCATCGAGGACGGCAAGCATCTGGACGGCGGCGGCCGCTCGCTCGGGATCGGCGTCGGGCGCTTCGTCGGCCTGATCGGGCGGCCAAGTGGCTCTGGTGCCCTCCGAGCTGACGATGACCCTTCGCTCCCGTCGCGTCTTCCGCCAGTACTCGTCGCAGACGCTGCGCATGCTCCAAGCCAGAAAGCTAATGATCGGCACCCCTGGCGGCCAACGGCGCGTGCCGCTGAGCGCGCGCATGACAGTCTCGTTGAGCACATCCGCCCATTCGATGCCGGGCAGGCTGCGGGCTCTGAGCCGGGCGAGAGCCTTGAGGCGAAGCAGATCCCCTTCCGACAGGGACTGGATCGCACGGGCAATGGCGGCGGTCGCCTCTTCAGCCTCTTCAGTGCGGTTCGCGTTATGGCTCTGCATGTCCTGGATCAGTCGTTGGCCTGCCTTATCCTACTATGCGCACGTGAAAGGGGAGCGCGGACACTGGCGCGCAAATAATTCGAACACGTCGTCCGTGAGCAATAGGGGCGAAATAAGCGCGAGCACCCCATTGACCTGGCCCCTGGGGCCGCCTCGATAAGAGGAGCGGTCAGCAAAACTGAGGTGCGTCGTGAGCTCTTCCGCCCAATTCTTGAGCCCGTCCGAGGCTGCCAAGCGGCTCGGCGTCTCCGTCAAGGCTCTCCGGCTCTATGAGCAGCGCGGCCTGGTTGCTCCGATCCGCACGGCAGCCGGGTGGCGAGCCTATGGTCCTGGCGAGATGGCCCGTGCCGCCGAGATCGCAGCCCTGCGGACCCTTGGCCTGAGCCTCGCCCAGGTGGCGCGCGTGCTGGGCGGTAATCCTCAGGATCTGGAGTCCGCCCTGGCGGCACACCAGGAAAGGCTTGAAGAGCAGGTTCGTCAGACGACCGGGGCCATCGAGAAGGTTCGCAAACTTCGAGCCGATCTTGCTCAGGGGCAGGTGCCGACGGCCGGAGAGCTCGCGGGCCTGAACGCGTCCCCTGGTCTCAGCCTCGCCTTCGATCTGCCGTGGCCGTGGGGCGGTGAACGGTTCGAGCTGCGCGACATTCAGCCCCTGACCTACATCACCGGCCCCTTGGGCAGCGGCAAGACACGGCTGGCTCGGCGGATCGCCGAGACACTCTCTGGTGCCGCGTTCCTTGGGCTGGAGCGTCTCGAGAATGGCGCTATGGCTCGGGTGCGGCTCGACGCTGACCCGAACCTCAAGTCAAGGGTGGATCAGACGCTGGCCTGGCTCTCCGAGGATGGAGCCACGATCTCGGACGCCCTGGTCTCCCTCCTTGTCGAATTGGAGATTGATGGTCCCTCTGCCTTTGTTGTCGACATGGTGGAACAGGGACTGGATCAATCCACTCAGGAGGCCCTCATCGCCCATTTGCGTAAGCGCAGGTCTAACAGGCGACCGCTTTTCCTGCTCACCCGGTCTTCCGCGATACTGGACCTAGCCGCCGTGGGCTTTGATGAGACAATCGTCTGCTGCCCGGCCAATCACAGCCCGCCGATCCGTGTCGCTCCCTATCCTGGCGCACCCGGTTACGAGGCTGTCGCGACTTGTGTTGCCTCGCCTGAGGTGCGCGCCCGGACGCAAGGTATCGTCGCATGGCGCACTGAGATTGCCTGACAGGACCCTCAGATTCTCAACTGGATGCGAACTGCGCGTAAGCCCATTTATAGAACTGCTGAGTGACACAGCGCCGCCGCAGGCAAGCGCCTGTGTCACTGGCTTTGTGACTCTGTCGGTTTCTCTCACCTGAGAGCCGATACGATCTCACTGGTATCGTAGTAGAAGGGTGTCCCCTCAATCAGGCGCTCACCTTGAAACCGCAAGACCTCCGCAAAGGGCTGCTTGATAGCCACCCCGCTGATGCGGCCCGTCAGGTGGAGGGTACAGGCCATGAAGACCGTGTCGCCTTCCCGCGCTGCGGTGAGGCTTTCGACCCTCATATCGCTCCAAACCTCCCGCATTTTATGGAAGAGGGCTCCAACGCCTTCAAGCCCCTTCCAATCACCCGGATAGGGTAGAGACCCCGGCTCATGGACCACCACATCGGGATGGAAGGCTTCGGCCAGAGCGTCCACATCATCCGACCCCGATCGGATGAACTTCATCTCAACCTCGAACATGCGCTCAAGAAGCTGCATGGCGGTCGATCGGATTTGGGCATTTTCGTTCATCGTCATCCTCGCCTGTGGGCTGGACATGCCAGCTCCGGTTTGTGGAGTGAGGATGCTTAGGAATAGAATTTAGGGAGCAACACCCGTTTCCTGCGGTGCAGACATTTAGCTCTCGAAGCGTGTACAACGCAATTTCGCTGAAGACGCTTTTTGGAGCCGGATGGTGTGTCTTTTTGAAGTGTTCGGAAGTTGAAATCACAAGGCCATTGCGCGGCTCTGTAGATGCAGAGTCCATCGGCCTTCGCGTCGGGCTTCGTTCACAGCTTCAATACTCGAAATTACTTCAACACTCTCCCCGCCTTTCCAACACCCGCGAGCGTATGTTTGTGTGACAATATTGCCAGGCATAATGGCGAAATACATCTGGGACAAAACGCTTGGACGCCTGCCTGCGGGCGCCCTATTCACCGGCCTTTTTAGCAAGAGCAACTGAGACAGTCGGAAATAGGGCCGCGAAGCCTGTAAGGCTTCTCTTAGCGAAGTTTCTATATCGCGATATACCCTGATTGGGTTGTAGAGGAGCCAGATGTGACACTTCTTGGTAGAAAGATCGCGATTACTGGTGCAGGCCGTGGACTGGGAAAAGCGCTGGCGATTGTTGCAGGGGATCGAGGGGCCATACCCATTTTGTTGGGCCGTTCGCCAGAGCACCTGGCAGCGGTGAGGCAGACGATTGGTGAACGGGGCAATCTGTTTCCAGATGCGTTCTTGTGCGATCTGACCGACTTCGCTTCAATCGCCGATGCAGCCGAGAGGATCGCGCGCCATCATCCAGATTTGGACGTCCTCGTTCATAACGCCTCGCAATGGTCCAGTGGAACCCTCGATTGCCAGAGCGATGACAGTATCGCAGCCGTGATAAATTCTACCGTGACTGGGGTGATAGCCCTCACAAGACATTTGTTGCCGCTCCTCAGGGCTCGGCCGTGGGCGGATATCCATACTGTGGTGTCAATGTCCGGATTGCAGTACGCACGTTTCGTCGGGTCCTCGCTTCCATTCCGAGCCGCAAAGGCGGCTCAGGATGGCTTTACGCAAGGTATGGTCGAGGAAGCGAAAGGCAGCAACATTCGCATCACATCGATCTATCCGGGATTGATTGAAGACGTCTCGCCGTTGGATCCAGGATGGGCAACTGCGCGAGGAATTGGAGATGGTCTAAGCAACAGGGATGTGGTGGACGCTATCCTTTATGCATTGGCGGCACCGCCCAATGTGGCGCTGCGCCAGATTGTCATTGAGCGTACGAAGACCGAGTTTCTAGCATGATTACTGGCGATGCGGCGTGTTTGTCTCGTCTCGTTTGACACATCACATTTACTCAGAAACTGCCCACTGAGTTGCGACAGCCGCCGAGGCCTTATGGTGGCGGTATGGATTCCCGTATCGAGGCGCTCGCCTGGCTTTGTCGTGCGTCTCTTGATGCGTTAGTCGAGATGTCTTTGGTCTGAGCGTCAGCCGGAGTGTGGGTTCTTCGCCGCGGTTAGCGCATTCTCCGGTTCTGGGGGGCGCGCTCTCCGTGCAGAGGAGACGATTGCCACGCCTGCAATAATCAGACCGCCTGCAAGGATCTCTTGTGGGGTAGGTACCTCACCGAGCAAGGCGACACCGAGGGCAATGGTCCAGATCGGCACCAAGTAGCCGTTCATGGAGCCGAGCGTCGGTCCAGCCAGGCGCAGGATGTTCATGTACAGCACGATCGGCAGGGCCGTGCCAAAGGCGCCGAGTAGGGCCAGCGTGAGGACGTGATCAGAGGCTCCAGCGAACCCCGACGGCCCAATATGCAGGAGCACCGCCGCGACGGCGGGCACGCCGGAGAACGCCTGCTGGCCGAAGGCTAGCCGCAGCGGCTGCGGGGCTGTGATCGTCCGCACGTAGAGATTGCCGAAGGCGTAGCTCACCGCGCTGGCCGCCATCGCCAATACCCCGAGCCGGCTCGCCGAAGCGTCGGACAGGGCAGCCGGCCCGAGCAGGATCACCATGCCGGAAAAGCCCACCAGCACGCCGCCACCCCGTCTTGGCGTTAGCCGTTCGTCCGCGAACAGGGCGTGTGCCAACACCGCCACCATGAGAGGGGCCGAGGCCTGAATCATGGCGGTCAGGCCTGCGGTGATCTGCGTTAGGGCAAAAGCCGTCAGAGCATTCGGGACCACGCCCTGTAGCAGCCCGAGCACGATCCAATCCCCCCACTCCCGTCCGCGCGGGACGATGCCTTGCCCCCGCACAAGTAACCAAGCCCCGAGCAGGAGGCTGCCCATGATTCCGCGCACGGCGGTCAGCGCGAGAGGCGACAGGTCGGAGGCCACAAGCTTCATCAGCAGAAAGGCGCCCGCCCAGAGGCAGGAGCAGGCGAGCATCTGGGCCAGCAGGGGCGCATAGCCTCGGCTTTCCGGATTGGTCGTGGGCATGATTTCTTGGACTCTTTGGGTGGCGATCGGTGGCATCGGATGCTGGAATACTGCCAAGCTATGTGGTACCTGAAAAGGACCACGAGGAAGGAAGTTGATGGAGCCAATTCCGGGCGTCGAGATCCGCCTGCCACCGGCGGGGTCGCATCATCTTCTACGGGAGTTGCACCGGCAGTTGCGGGATGCGATCCTCGACGGACGCCTGAAGCCGAGCCTGCGGCTTCCCCCGACCCGCACCCTGGCCGCCGCCTTGGGCGTGTCCCGCAACACTGTGCTGGCGGCGTATGACCTCCTGCTCGGCGAGGGCTATGCCGTTGGCCGCCCGGGCGCTGGCACCTACGTGGCAACGGTGCTGCCCCGCCGGCAGGAATCCCGCCGCGGGAGCGGGACACGCCAGGATCGCCTGAACCCTACCTGGCGCGTCCCCGTAACCGCACCTGCCCTGCTTCGGGACACCCCTGTCCGGTTCGACCTGCGCCTCGGCACCCCCGACCTATCACTCTTCCCCGCCGACGTCTGGCGGCGCCTGACTATGCGGGCTGTACGCGACCTTGGCCGGGCACCGGCCGCCTATGCCGAGCCGGAGGGACGACCCGCACTGCGCGAGGCCATCGCGCGACACATCGCCTTCGCCCGCGCGGTCGCCTGTGGACCTGATGACATCGTCGTTACCGCCGGAGCCCAGCAGGCCTTCGACCTCCTCGCCCGCATTCTCGTTGTCCCCAGTAGGACGATCGTGGCGGTCGAGGATCCCGGATATCCGCCCCTGCGTCGCGCCTTCGCGGCTGCCGGCGCCCGCCTCGTTGCAGTTCCCGTGGACGTAGAGGGATTGATGGTGGAGCGGCTTCCACCGGATGCCGGAATCGTGTGCGTGACGCCCTCGCACCAGTTCCCCCTCGGGGTCACCCTGTCGGCGGCACGACGAGCCGCCTTGATCGATTTTGCCCGGTCCCGCGGCGCACTCGTGATCGAGGACGACTACGACGGCGAGTTCCGCTTCGGCGGGCGCTCCCTCGATGCGTTGCAGACCCTCGACGGCGACGAGGTGGTGTTCTATGTCGGCACGTTCTCCAAAAGCCTGTTCCCGGCCCTGCGCCTGGGCTTTGTGGCAGCCCCGGCCTGGGCGCGGCCCGCGCTCACGGCGGCCAAGCAGGCCGCCGACTGGCACTGTCCGGTGGTGGAACAGAACACGCTGGCCGCCTTCGTCGCGGAGGGGCACCTCGCCCGGCACGTGCGCCGAATGCGCGGGATCTACGCACGGCGCCGGGCAGTGCTTCTCGAAGCGCTGGTTCGGCATGGCGGCGAGCTCTTCGAGCCGATCCCGTCCGAGGCGGGGCTGCATCTCGCAGCATGGCTCGCTGCCCCGCAGGATGCTGAGGCCATCGTCGCACGTGCGGCGGCGGACGGCGTCGCGGTCGAGCCGCTCGGGCGCTACACCGTGACGGGTTCCGGCAGGAATGGCTTGGCGTTCGGCTACGGTGCTTGCCCGACGGAGCGGATCGACGAGGCAATTGCCCGTCTCGTCCGGGCAATCAATGACACGGGCACGTGGCAGCAGAGGCCACCAGTTCGCTAGAGCGGGCTCGATTTCGGTGTACTCGTATCCGCAATTTTGGCGGGCTGTGCCAAACGCCGCTTAACCTCCGATTTCCTGCGATTCGGGCGCCGGTGAGCAAAGTTCCCCAGTAGCGATGTCACAAAGCACAAGGTTGAGGTGTCTTAAGGCTGTGATCAACCCAACACTCTCACAGGACGGAGAGCAATCATGAACCACCCGAACGCCCAACCCCGCCTGAACTTCATCGAGCATTCGCCCGACTTAGTCAAAAAGCTCCAGGACTTTGGCATGGCCATCGCCAACAGCGGTCACATTGAGCCAAGGCTAGGCCATCTGGTGGACATCCGTGCCTCGCAGATGAATGGCTGTGCCGCCTGCCTGGATATGCACATCAAGAAAGCCAAGCTGGATGGCGAGCGCGAGTTGCGCTTGCATCACGTCGCAATCTGGCGTGAATCGCCGCTGTTTACCCCCAAGGAGCGCGCCACACTGGCCTGGACCGAGGCACTGACCAGACTTGCGCCGACCGGCGTCTCCGATGACCTGTATGCCGAAGCGCGCGATCAGTTCAGCGAAAAGGAGCTCTCGGCGCTGACCTTCCGCGTGGTGGGCATCAACGCGGCGAGCCGCATCAATGTGGCCTTCCGCACCCCGCCCGGCACCCATGACAAGGCACTCGGTCTAGACAAGGCCGAGCTTGCCTGAGCCCGCGAGTGAGCCGGCCCATACATCCGAAAGCTTCGAGTTTATGGTTCGGGGTGTTTCGGTACACGCAATTCGCTGAAGCACTTTTCGCGTTCGCTGTCGTGGAGGACGATCTAGCCCCGACGGCGTCGAAGGCCATCTATGGGAGTTCGGCTATCCAGATGGCGTGCAGGAGATGGTTTCAGCGACTCTTGGGGAAATCTCCAGGATTACTCCTTCGCCATCGAGCAAGATTGCCCGATCTACCCGTGACAGACTTTTGTGAAGCCGTTGCTCAGCGCCGCTTTCAGGATAGCGACTTCCGAACCGCGATAGAAATGCCACATGTTTTATGACCCGAAATCCCTCCCCGAGCAGCAGTTGCGGCCGCTCTCGTCACCGTATGCCACAGGTCAGGCGGCGCAAGATGATAGTCACAATAACCAAGCGCTAGCGATCCGCAGCAATGTGCTAGGTAGCGCCACATGGAGAAGCGAGGGCTCGAGTTTTGAGTAATCACGCAGCCGACGCCGCGACTGAGGCCTTCCTCGCTTATCGCGACCTACTCTTTACCGTGGCATATGAAATGCTCGGATCAGCGTCCGATGCCGACGACGTTTTGCAAGAGGCCTGGCTGCGGTGGGTCGCGGTAGAACTGGATCAAGTACGCAATCAGCGCGCCTACCTGATCCAAATCACCACGCGGCAGGCTCTCAACCGACTCCGAACTACAAGGCGCCGCAGAGAGGAATATATCGGTCCTTGGTTACCCGAGCCATTGGTTACCACGTCAGACGTAATGGAGGACATCGAACTCGCCGAGAGTGTATCGATGGCCCTGATGATCGTCCTTGAGACTCTGTCACCGATCGAACGAGCCGTCTTTGTCCTTCGTGAGGTCTTCGATGTCACCTATGGCGAGATAGCCGCCGCAGTCGACAAGACGCCGATGGCCGTCCGCCAAATAGCGCATCGCGCCCGCCGACACGTTGAAGCGCGCCGCCCCCGCCAGAGGGTCTCCCCAAGTGAGGCCCGGAAAACTCTGGAGGTATTCCGCCTCGCAATCGAATCCGGCGATCTGACAGACCTCATCACCGTGATCGCACCCGAAGTCGTCCTCGTGAGCGACGGTGGCGGGCTCAAACAGGCCGTCCTGCGGCCAATTGTTGGTGCAGATAGAGTCATCCGGCTGTTCCTCCACGGCCTCCCAAAGATCGAGGGAACCCTCACAGTCGAGCACATCGCGGTTAACGGGAATCCAGCACTGATTATGCGACTCAACGGGGAGATCGATGGCGTTCTTGCGGTCCGTCTCGACGACGCCCGCATTACCGGCCTTTACTATGTCCGAAACCCAGAGAAGCTGACGCGCATTGGATCCAAAACGTTGCTCACCCAACGGCGTCGTCCAGTTCATAGAGGAGCGAGCTGTCGGTACGATTTAGAGAAGTCACAAATCCTCACCGAGAGACATGTCACACGGGACCATTTTTCGGATTGTGCTGCAGAGAACGTAGTGAGTGGTCCATTTAAGGGACACTGAGTATTCATGAAAATGTTTCACATCTCAGGGCACAACCTACTAGCTTCTCCTATTCCTAGGGTGTCGTATACAGCTGATCCGGAGATCCGTAAAACGCAGGTTCTCAAACATTAAGGGATGCTTCGTGAGTGAATATCCAGAACTTACCGGCCGCCTGATCGCCTACTTGATGATTGCCGGCTCGGGGATGGTTACGCTCGCCAAAGGGATGAGCCTTGCTTTCGTGGCCGTCCGCCTGCAACGGGATTTTGGGTTAGGGCCAGCCACGATCGGGGCGCTGATCGGATTCGGACCGCTGCTCGGCGCGGTCGTCGCCCCGCTGGCGGGTTCCATCTCCGATCGCATTGGTCGGAAGAACGTCCTCGCCGTCGCCCTCTTCTCAGCATCCGTTTCTCTGGCAGGACTTGGGCTCGCTCAATCGATCATGGTATTTGGCGCCACCCACATCCTCTCAGCCGTTGCTGGAGCTGTCTATGAGCCGGTATCTCGGGCCTTGATGAGCGATACATCACCAGAGAAGTTGCGGTTGCGCGTGTTCTCGTGGCGCTATTTGGCAATCAACCTCGGGTGGGCAATTGGCCCCATGATCGGGGTGTCCATTGGAGCATCATTTGCCGCCCTCTTCATGATCGCAAGTCTTGTGCATGCATTGTTCGCGGTCGCGATCGCATGTGCCGTGCCCTCACTCTCCAACAAAGGGGAATCTCATGAAGCGACCTCGCGACGCATCAACTGGCGGGATCTTGCCTCCGCGCTTCGAGATGGGCGGCTGCTCTTCTTTGTCGGCGGGAGCACCCTCTTGCTTGCGGTCCATGGCCAATGGTCGATCACCCTCTCCCAGTATCTTGGAACCAGTTTCGAAGATGGGGTGAGGCTTTTTGCGCTATTGGTTACAACCAATGCTGTTACAGTCGTGGTGGCGAGCACGCCAGCACGGTTCTTGATCGAGCGTATCGGTGCGCGTAACTCTGTCGCTCTGGGATGCATCCTGTTCCTGGCGGGCGAAGTGGGATTTGCTGCATCGTCTACCTTTGAGGGACTCCTGATCTCGATGGTCGTGTTTACCCTAGGCGAGGTTCTGGTTGTTCCCGCAGAGTACATGCTTGTCGACGGAATCGCGAATGACAGAAACCGGGGCACTTACTTTGGTGCCCACTCTCTGGCCACAGTCGGCAACTTTCTCGGACCGTTGCTCGGAGGTGTGGCTCTCAGTGCCGCTGGTGGCGCAGGGATGTTCTTCCTTTTTGCTGTGCTTGCGGCAGCAAGCGCCGTGCTGTTCATCATAGGCCATGCTTTACCCCCACCAATGGTTCCTAATCGTCCTGTGCATCGGGAAGACTCTAGAGGTTCACCCGAGGACAGCTATCGGTTCGTACCAGCAGGTTTGCGGCAAAACTTCAACAGTACGCTTGGAGCGCCTTCATGATAACTGACGTCCTCAAGGGCGTGAGGGCTTCGATCTTCGATGTGTTCGGGACCGTTGTTGATTGGCGCAGTGGCGTAGCGCAGGAAGCGGGTCGTTCTTGGCGCGACACCATTTTGGAACCGTAGATCCTGCAGAGTTCGCGGACGCGTGGCGTCGCCATTACTTCGCGGCGATGGAAGAGGCTCGCAGCGGTAGGCGATCATTCACACGGCTAGACGTGCTCCATCGGGACAACTTAGAAAAGGTCCTGGCAGACTTTGGCCTTGATCCGCAGCACGTCCCAAGCACTGACTTGGATGAGCTTAATCTTGCATGGCATCGTCTAGACTCATGGCGGGACTCCATTGCAGGACTTGAGCGCCTGAAAGCGAAGTATGTCATTGCGCCATTATCGACCGGCAACATCATTCTGTTGCTCGACATGGCCAAGCATGCTGGGCTTTCTTGGGACGCAATCCTTGGCGCGGAGGTGGTGAGGGCATACTAACCAATGCCGAAAGCCTACCTTCGGACGGTGGAAATTCTCGCCTTGCGCTCGGAAGAAGTCTGCCTCGCTGCAGCTCACAACGGTGATTTGGCTGCTGCCCGCAAATGCGGACCGCGTACCAGGTTTGCCGTGCGACCCACCGAGCACTGACCCGAGCAGACCAGCGATCTTTGTCCCTTAGAGGAATGGGATGTGGTCGCGAACGATCTCGTTGATCTGGCGAGCAGATTAGGGGCATAAGGCGTTTTTTGTTGGCCGAGTTGGTCTTTGAGCGCGCAAAATATTGTCGGATTCTTCTCAAGGTTCAGGATTGCGTAGGTTGTTGATCAACAGGTACGAGCAAATATTACAAACCTTTGCTAACGTGCTCCCGAACCAACTTCCCTAGTGAGTCCGGCAACGTTGATGTGCCGTAAAGAACCTGAGGATTCGCCGGATCGATGTCGATGATTCCTCGGTTATGCGCATCAAACATCCCGCAGAGCAGTTCGGCGTAAAACCCTGTGGTTCTCGCAGAAAGAGCCGAATGCCACGCTGCCCTCTCAAGCGCGACCGGGGATATGGGACGACTGAGTAAACCACTTAGAACGCTTGCGATCTCCTCTGTTCCATGGCGCTGAGGGCCCTCAACATGAACGACTGTCTTCGCGGACATAGGACGCTGGAGGAGCGCAGCGGCAATTTTACCAACGTCCTGAGCATCGACGATCGGGATCTGACGCGAGACTGGAGAGTGAAAAGAAGGAAGCTTTCCCGATGCATGAGCGGGCCTGATCAACGGAAGCCAATTTTGGATGTGCTCACAAGACCGGAGAATGGTAAGTCCCGATGTGAGGGTGCTCAGGCAATCCTCAAACTTTCCGAACACGTTGGCTATGCCGGCGTCGTCTACCAAATGTGCTCCATAGTCAGAGAGGGCGAGAACGTGGTCTGGTCTCTCATGTTTTAAGGACGACGCGATACATTCTATCGAATCTGTCAAATAATTCAGCTCGACACGGCTGGCTTCAAGCGGCAGCAGCACCTGGACGGCTTGGGCGCCAGAAATAACTGCTCTGAGTTCGCGCTCGTTCCGAAGATTTGCAAAGGCGACCTCGCAACCTATGTCCTTCAGCTCGTGCAGTGCAGAGGGCGACCGTAGGACAGCCCGCACCGGCTTGTTGCTCGCGCGCAGGCATTTGACAGTTGCTCCACCGACATAGCCGGATGCACCTAATACGACGAGCATATCTTCACCATTATCCTGCGGCCGGACCACCGTCGCGAGCCGTTCCAGCCCGCCAGGAAGTCGAATACCTGCAAGGGATCATCCTCGTCATGAGTGCGGTAGGTACCTAAGCGGTAGGTCCGGCAAGAGAGGCGGGCAATCACGGCTCGTAGCATTCCATTGAATCTCCACAAATACTTTCGAGTTGATCTATCTTCTACAGCAGAAGGACTCGATCAAAAACGGCCAGCTGAAAACAGAATCTGCTATTTTTGTCGTACTACTTTGCCTGGAGTGATCCCCATGATGTTGCGCATCGAACTAGCCATATGGCTTTGGTGCGCAAACCCGCACGCGTAAGCTATTTCACTCGCAGCCAGAGTGGTGCTCTGCAGCATTATTGCGGCACGTTCAACACGGCAGCGTATGACAAACTGATGGAACGACATCCCGAAGGTATACCGAAACTGCTTTGTAAACTGGGATACGCTCACTAGCATGAGCCCGGCTGCCCTGCTCAAAGATAAGTCTCCTCCGAGATTAGCCATCACGAAGTCAACGAGCCTCATCCGCTCTCTAATGGAAAAGATGGAAACTCGCTCCGATGTCAAAGGTGGGCGACCGAGAGATATCACCCGAGTAGCCAGTGCGGTCGCCAAGCTCTCGACGTACAAGGCGTCTAGGCCATCATGCGGCTGAAGAGCCCCTTCTAGGGCCGAGACAATGATCACAAGCGCGGGATCACGCACATTTAAAGTTGGCTCCAATCCCTGGAAGCGATAGCCGGCGTCTTTGGCGGTCGCATTGAGCAAGGTCGGGCTTAGACGGACCCGCCAAAGTTCGCAGTCGTTCTCATCGTGCCAGATTCCAGTCAATCCTGTGGGAATGACATCAATGTCACCGTCTGTCTGGAGCCGTTCTTGTCGAACATCGCCACATTCACCGCGGCTGAATACTGGGGCGCCCCGGTGAATTAGCAGGCGATGAAAGGGACAGGATAGAACCTCTGTTGTCCCGGCGGTGGCAGAGATCCGATGTATTTCGAACCCGAATTTGATAAACGACAAAGATGCTGAGTAATTCACCATTACCACCTCAATGTGGTTCCGGCCCCGGCCGGAGGTCTTCGTTCTCGGGATACTACATGCCTCGCTTGGCAATTCGATATCTAGCTTGGCGGACCAGGATTGATATCCCCCAGCAGTAGACCCCAAGGGCTAAGATCTGACCAGGGTAACTCACACCGAGATCAATCAACAACGCCGTCAGACCTGGCCCCAGGGCAGAGGCGAATACCAGGATCGCAACAATCACTGCTCTGATTGAGCCCAGATGCTGAAGCCCATAGATTTCGGGCCAGAGTGTTCCAAAGAGCGACAGGGAGAAGCCGTTGGTGAGCCCGTACAGGGCCATAAAAACAAATGCGATCCAGGGCTCCTCGATGGAGCCGAGAAGGATGCAGCCAAGTCCGAGCGGTAAGAGATAAAATGGGAGAAGACGCAAGGCCGAGCATCGATCCACGAGCTGGCCAGACACAAGCGTGAACACGATGGTCATAGCTGCGTAGAGCGTGAACGATGAGGCGAAAGCTTCCCGTGACCAGCCGCGCAGTTCAACAAGATAGATCTGGTGGAAGAAGATGGTGTTGCCAATGAAGGCGGGCGGCACCATCGCCAGAAGCACGAGATTGAAGATGGGATCCCGTAGCACTTCCGCTCTCGTCCAATCCCGCGCCCTTGAACCGTGCGGGACAGCACCCGCTATCTCTGGCTTTCGTTCCACCGCAATCAGGCATGTGACGAGCGGCAGTCCCGCAAACAGGAGGAAACCTATCGCAAGCCGCCAAATGTTCCGCCAATCCATCAGGCCCAGCAGAGCCACAAAGAGTAAAGGAAACAGCGCCTCACCGGTGTTCATACCCAGCGTGGCTATCGATAGCGCTCTTCCGCGTTGAGCCGCGAACCATCGCGCCATGATCGTGAAGGCTGAATGGCTCATCATACCCTGGCCGAACAGCCGAAGCAGAAAAAGAGCGACAAACAGGAGAACGGGATGTCGCGAGAGTGCCATCACGGCACAGGCAAGTGCCAACATTGGCATAATGATCAGGGCCACTGTTCTGGCGCTGTATCGGTCTACGATTTGACCAAGGTGGGTCTGGGCCAGCGCACTCAGGAGTGTCGCCGCCATGTAGAGAGAACCGAAGGTGCCGTGGGAAAGACCGTACTCAGCCCGAATGTCGCCGGCAGAAAGCGAGATGAAGTACGTCTGCCCAAAACCAAAAAAGAGGAACAGCAGGAACCCGCCTGCTATCCAAAAGACAATCTCACGGAGAAACGGGAGCAGAGGCATGAAGTGGCTCAAAGATGACTGCCGTCTTCTTTTGGAGCTCACTCCTCTTGCCAATCCGACTAATATTCAGGCGTTGCTTATAAGCACTAAGTACGCCTAGACTCCGCCACGCAGACGTCCACTACCAGGAGCGGCTTGGGCTGCGCGTCTTCGACGCGGACCGCAATCCGCGTGTGCTGATGAATACGTTCCTTGGCGAGTTCGCCTGCCGTCTGTAGGGCTATCCGACGGGCATCCTCCGGAGCAGCAAGATCAATGCCATTCGCGTCGGTGTACCATTGCTCATCGTCATACCGGACGTCGAAGTAGTAGCGGTTATCCCCGGGGTCTGTCTCTGACCTGCCTCTGACGAGGGGAGCGGGTCGGGCGAGAAAGCTCGCGCGAGCTGCTCGGTTAATACCTGGAGATGATCCGGAAGCTGTGTATCGAGCATGTCCCTGTACATATCCGCAAGCGAATGCGCAATAACGAGTCTCACCTGCTTTTGGTCTAGGTTGAGGTTATTGAAAGGTCATGAAAGATCCGGCCTATTGTTCTCAGCCATAAGCGTCACTTTACATTGCTGCCGATGGACATGGTTCAACTCACGGCTGCATGGAATACCGTGGCGGCTACATGCCCTTGAGAGGACTACGGCAGGGCTGATCGCCATCTCCTCAGGTTAACAACGTGACATGCCCTACAACAAAGCCCCACATTCCGCCTCACACGACCTGTACGCGTCCGCCGAACCCGGACCGAAAGAGAGCTTCGTGAGCATCCTGATCCGGGTCATAGCAACAGTCCTTGACCAAGCGGATGTCGTAGTCCGCATCACTCGCCCAGGCGACGCTTGAAAGAACAACGCCGGTTGTACTTATACCGGCCATGACAAGCGTGCTGACGCCGCGTGCCCGAAGGTCAGCATCAAGGGATGTGCCATAAAAGACGCTGGCTCGTGGACAGGCGTAGAATATGTCGTCTCGCTCGACTGCAAGCCCTTCGACGGGCAGCCCGTAACGGAAGCGCCCGCTCGGCAAATACGGCGTGATCTGGCGGTTAGTCGCCGGCGGAGCATGTTCATACGATTGGCCCAGCGAAAAGTTCGGGAACAGCACTGGTCTGCCAGTGTCGCGCCATTGCCAGATCAGAGCATTGCACCGGTCCAGCAATGGAGATGGCTGCTCCCCAAACAGGATGGCGAACACATCAACCTGATAGTGCATAATGACGAGAGCCGCTCTCTCATTGTTGATCTTCTGGAAATCGATTGACATTCTTGTCCTCCGAGAATGGAAGCTGGATTCAACCCCGAGATGTGTGGCAGGGCAGCTGGACTTCCCGGATCCTAAGGAAGCCAAGAAGCATCCCTGGTAACCGGTGGGCCGACGGCATGATTAGGCATCGCTCGCTGATGAGAGCCTTTGGTACCATGCGTTCAGTTGTTCGAACGTCACTGGCTCCACAAGCCGGTTCGACCAGCACTCGATGGTCATTCATAAACCGTAAGCATGCGTCAACTGTCTGAAGATCCGAAACCACTGCGCAGTCGATCCGATTATCAGCGGCCAGGGCAAACGAGCGAGACCAGAGTCTGACAATTGGTGTTCTTGCCAGAGCCCCTGCATATTGGGGCCGACATCCACCGAATGTGTGCCGTTATTCGGTAGCGCGGTATCATCATTCACCAGGATCGCGTCGAGTCCACCCAGAGCCGGTCGGCCTGGGCCAGGAGTTTAGCGTCCAGTGGCGCCTCATCCCAGGGACGAGGCGCCACTGCGCCAAACAGCCGGAGGCATAGACCGATCTGAGCTGCCGATCAGTTTGCAACGTGGCAGGCCAACTTACTGCCGATGCGAATACCAGCCTCCTGGGCTGCCTGCTTATCGTCACAAATGTGCAGACGCACCTCGACGAGCTTGGTCCCTTCGAAGCGGAACTGCTCGGCGATAAAGATGGTGCCATCCGAGTCTGCCAGCCCGGCGCGGATCGTCGCAAACACCATATCGCCGTCGCCGTAGACACCCAGGAGCTCAAAACGGCCGAAGTCGTAGAAGTCACGCACCTGCGGGTAGAACTTCTGGAACTGCTCCAGCCCTACGTAAGTGCCGCCGAATGGAAGACACGCCGGCTCGTGCATCACGAGGTTCTGGTCGAAGCGCTCCGGATAATCCTCAAGCCGCTTCTTAGTGCCGATCATCTCTTGAATGAAAGCTTTGTTCTCTTCTGTTGTCGTCATGTTGATCTCGCTGTCGAGTAAAAGCTCGTCGGGACGGGCCGGGTGAGACCGGTAGGGTCCGGGATACCTGACGCCCACCTTCGAGCGCCGGCACCCCAGAAGCATGATTAGGCAGCGGATTTCGCCGGATCTTCACCCGTACGTTGAAAGGCAGGCGTCGTGGCCAGGAAGTGGTCCGCAATCTCATCACTCGTGGTTAGCCAGACCCCGTCGTGCGAGGCGATGTATGCGAGGGCCTTGTCCAGATACTTGGCCCGGAACGCCTGGCCTGTGACGAACGGATGGAGCGCCAGTGCCATCACCCGCCCGGAATCGGCGCTGTCAGCGTAGAGCTGGTCGAACTGATCCACGACGGTGCGGTAGAATTCCTCACCGGTCATACCTTTGGCGCCGAACAGACCGAGGTCATTGAGTTCGACTGAGTAAGGAACTGAGAGCATGCCGGGCACAGTCAGTGCGAAAGGCTGGTCATCGGCCGTCCAGTCGAGAACATAGGAGTAGCCGAGTTCCCTCAGGATCTTTGGGGTCTCGAAAGTCTCGGTGAGGCCGGGACCCATCCAGCCGGTCGGGCGCTGACCCGTCGCTTTGGCAATCGTTTCCGTCACCTCCTCGAGGAAGCGACGTTCGTCATCCGGCGCCATGTTGGTGTGGAGCATGGAATTCGTCTTGCCATGGGCGAGCCAAGCCCAGTTGCGCTCTCTCCCGGCCTCGATGATCTGCGGATAATACTTTGCCGCATCGGAGTTGAGCAGCGCCGAGGGGCGGATCCCATACCGGTCGAATGACTCGATCATGCGCCAGATCCCGACCCGAGGGCCATAATCACGCCAGCCGTGGTTCAACGGATCCGGCAGGAGATTGGCAGTGCCTTCCCAGATGCTTGTGGACGGCTTACCCAGCTCAAAATGCTCGACGTTGAGGCCGACGTAGAAAGCTACGCGCGCGCCGTTCGGCCACGTGATCTTCGGGCGGGAGACGATCGGCGAATAAGCGTAAAGGGTGTTGTCCATCGTGAACTCCTGAATTGCGCTTGGACGCTGGTGGCGCCCGTTTGAACCCGGTGTTCTCATCGGGTGAGTGCAAGATGGCGGCTTGCGGCATTTAGGACAATTGGGATATTGTTCCAATTAATTCGGACAGAAATTCTAAAATGGGAGGTGCCGAGGTGGATAAGATCGGCTCATTGACCGCTTTCGTTCTTGCTGCCGATGCAAGGAGCTTCACCCTTGCAGGCCGCCAGCTCGGTCTATCGTCCTCTGCCGTCGGTAAAGCCATCAGCCGCCTTGAGGAACGGCTCGGCGTCAGCCTGTTTCATCGCTCGACGCGGACGATCACGCTGACCGAAGAGGGCGCGATGTTTCTCGAGCGATGCCGGCGCATCCAATCCGAGATCGAAGCGGCCGAGTTGGAACTTTCACAGACCCGCGGCGCCCCGAGCGGCAAACTGCGCGTCAGCTTGCCGATCGTGAACGCGTTTACGGTACCAACGCTGAACGCCTTCATGCGGGTCTATCCCCAGGTTCAGCTCGACCTCGACTTCAGCGATCATCTGGTCGACATCATCGAGGAGGGTTTCGATGCCGTGATCCGGGCCGGCGACGTCTCCGATTCCCGGCTCATGAGCCG